>Ga0180063_1000001_pt1 | contig 68736 bp, 125 predicted proteins | sample EasRivT47_16_10D_FD_121776 | JGI IMG/M metagenome (GOLD analysis project Ga0180063, IMG submission 121776) | Soil microbial communities from meander-bound floodplain in the East River, Colorado, USA - East River metaG ERMLIBT47_16_10D | ecosystem: Environmental > Terrestrial > Soil > Floodplain...
CCAGTCGACGGCGAGGTGACGTTCCCGTACTCGCCGACCGACCAGCGTGTCATCACGGCCAACTTCGAAGCGTGGCCGGACAGCGCGGGCGTGTGGGGCTACTTCGGCGACCAGATCATCTAAGGCAACTGACAACAGGAGACGACGAAGATGGCAGACGACAAGACGGACCGGAGCGAACTCATGGCGGACCTGGACGCCTTCGCTCCGGTGCCGGTTCCGTTCAAGTTCAAAGGGACTGAGTACCACGTCAAGGCCTTCCTGGACATGACGTACGCCGATACCATGGAGCTGCTTCGGCTGGAGGAGTTGCAGAAGGCCAGTAAGGACTGGGGCGAACAAACCAGACTCTTGCTGGCTCAATGCAAGCTGATGGCTATCGACATCCCGGACGATGTCCTGACTACGATGTCGCGACGTCAGCTCGTTCAGATCGGATTCGTGTCTATGGAGATGACGCTACGCCCTTTGGCCGAGGCCGTGCAGGCCGTCGAGCAGAAGTCCAGCGACTCGCCTTCGCTTTCGCCCGAGTCGCGCGCTTCTACGGGTGGTCGCACGGCGCAATAGTGCAGATGACCGCGAGACAGATCGAACGGTACATCAACCTGATTCCTGAGATCCGTGCAGCGGAGCTGATCGATGACGCGGCAGTCTCAGCGTTTCCGTTCTTGACGCCTTCTGCAAGGGATAAACAGATGAAGCGGTGGGCCATGGAAGCGAAGATCGTAATGCAGGGCGCTTCTGTGCCTAGGGTTCGTGCTGAACATGTGCGGTCGTTCTTCGCTGCAACACAGCCGGGGCTGAGGAAGTAATGCCAGACGAAACACTCGCGACAGTTATCGCACAGCTTGGAGCCGACAGCTCCTTGCTCAATCGACAACTGGACGCGGCAGTCGCCCGAGCAACAGACAGCGCAGCCCAGATCGAGAAGATCGGACTGAAGTTCAGCCCTCCTAAGGACTTCTTCTCGGACTTCACGAAACTGCCTCGTGAGTTGAAAGAGACATCAGAGACTGGATTCTCTCTCGCGGGTTCTACAAAGGACCTGGACAAAGTTAGATCAACGTTTGGAAAGACCGGAGAATCGGTCGATCAGATGTCGACCAAGTTTCGCGTCGGCGAGCGGACAGCGAAGCAGCTCGCGTCTGGTCTGATCGGCAATCTCAATCCAGCGCTTGGAGGAGTAATCTCTCAGGTGGCTGGAGTTGGTCTCTCTCTACGTGGATTGAGTCCTGCATTCGGAATAGTTGCTGCTGGTGCTGTTCTCTTCACGACAGCGATGGCAGCAATGATTGGTCGATTGAACGAAGTTCGAGAAACACAATTTCAGACCAATCGAGCGCTCGCTCAAGGCAACTTTGGAGCGCTTGAAGGTCAGGTGGCCAAGGCATCGGACGAGCTGGCTCGTTTTGATGATCAACTAAAAGACATCAGCGGCGGAGGGATCGCCGGGTTTGTTACAAGGTTCCAGACTATTCTTCAATCAACTGAACAGTTCGATGCCGCTCTCGCAACATCTAGAGCTGCCTTACAACAAGTCTTTGTTCAGTTCGAGCGGCCAATCAAGGAATCGAAGCTGGCCATTGCGGCAGCTGAGCTTCGGAAGCAGTTCAATGATCTAGCGATCCAGCAGGCGACAACTATACCTCAGGTCAATTCGCTCTTTGACAAGCAGGCTGATGAGGTCATAAAGATCACGGAGGAGCAGAAGAAACTTCTGATCAAGGAAGCAGAACGAGATCTCAAGGTTCTACTTGCGTCCCAAGATGTTCTAAGATTTGGTGAGCGCAAAAGGGTTCTTCAGGCAGAGCTAAACCAACTTGACGAACAGAACACCCTGGGACTGGCTAAGAACAATGAGGCTCGCCGGCAGATCATTCGATCACTGGATGAAGTAGCGGCGAAGACTCGGCAATTCGCAGATGAGCGCGCTGGGTTTGGAATTGATGAGCAGAAGAACCTGCTCTCGAACCTAGTCGCTGAGCGGAAGCAACGCGCTGACAGCGCGCTGGACGCACTGAAGATTGATCGAGAAGCTGCTCAAGGTCAACAGGACTTGGATCGGGAACGCTTTGATCAGCGCAAGGCAGCACTTGATCGTGAGGTAGAAGCGACGCGGCAGAGCACTGGTCTGAATGCGGAGGAACGTCGTTCCAAAGAGGAGCAGCTGAATCAGCAGCTCGCCGCACTGGCATCTCAGCGTGTCATCTCTGAACAGAACTTCAATTCACAGACTCAGCAAAATGAGTTCTCATTGTTTCGGCAAAGGCAGGCCGATGAAGACGCGCTCTTCCAGCAGCGCCGTGCGCTAGGGCAAGCCACAGTTCAGGAAGTCATAGCAAGAGACCAAGCGATCGCGGCGTCCGCTAACAGAACGAGGGATGAGCGCCTTGCTGCTGAGCGCCGCGTATTCGAAGAGACCAAGCGAATGCGCGATGAGGCCAGCTCTGTAGGGAAGACGCTGGCTCAGGAGGCAATCGAAAGTCTTCGCAGTCAAGGTGTCACTCAGACCACCAAGTTCGGTCTGGAGAATGAGATCCAACGGATTCAGACGGAGCGCGCACAGTTGGTATCGGAAGTCTCAACAGCTTTCAATACCGGCGTCGCCATCGATCTGAACAGGATCACTGCGGCGCAAGATGCGAGAGACAAGATCCAGTTCTTCGGAGAAGCTGTCGAGAAGTTCGGGAGCATCGGAAACATTCTGAGCACTGGACTCCAGACCAGCGCGACCGCGTTCATCAATGCCCTCGGCGGTATCAGCGCTGAGGTCGATAAGACCTTTACGACGATCGAAGGGCGTATCAATGCTGGGTCTGCTGCAATCGTGACGCTGCTTCAGGATCGAATCGTCGGGAACCTCGCTAAGCAGTTGGCGGCTGAGGCCAAGCGGTTTTGATGACACCGATCTCGTCAGTCTTCCTTGGATCAGCGCCGGTCCAGTTCACGACGGACCCAAAGACCTATGATACGTCTTGGGCCAAGCGGTCGTCTGTGCATCGGACCATTGGTGGCGTAACGATCCAAGACTTCGGACTCAAAGCCAAGGACATAACACTTCGTCTGGAGTCGCAAGGCCAGTTTTTGGATCAGGAAACGGTCGACGCCATTCAGGCACTCTATGCTGTGCGAGGCGCCGCGTACGCGTTTGTCGACTATCGTGGAACAGAGGCAACAGTCTTCATCACATTGTTCGAACCGGAGCCGACGTTCATTCCTGGATTTTTCGAATACACAATGGAGCTACAAGTCGTCGCATTGACGAAGCTGCGCGGTATAGCTTACACTGGCGATTGACATGCCACCATCAGTCAAGTACCTCGATCGGGATGGTGCGCTGACGATCACATCGAAGAGCTGGGTCGATGCGTTCGCTGGGCGCAATCAGGTGTCGATCAAGTTCGGGATCGAGAACACCGGCGACAGAGCGCTGGGATCAAGTCCGGGCCCGGCCGCTGGGTTCGAGTTACAGATCACCGAAGTCGAGGGCAACGACGGATCTACGTTCCTTCGACACGCGCTGGACTCCGCGACGGTCGGAACTCCGTACACTGTCGAGGCTGAACTGCTTGACGACTCACTAGGCGCGTTCGCTGCGACCGGAAATTACTTCTACAGAGTCACTGCGACTAACGCCCTCGGAGAGACAATCGGTTCTGTCGAGATCGTCATCAATGTCGAAGCCGTGGACAACCGAGTCCTGTTGACCTGGGTGCAGCCAACCGGAGCAACTGGATACCGAGTCTGGCGTTCGACGACTTCAGGCACGTACGGACCGACAGCTCTACTGACGACGATCGCTGGGGGCGGGACTGTCACGTATACGGATGACGGAGACGCGACAGTCTCGGGGACGATCCCGACTACGAACACCACAGCGGGATGGAACCTGAGTGCAGTCCTGGGAGTAACGGCTGACGGCGGTGTCTGGACTGGAACAGGCATTCGATACTGGAGGATTGTCGCGATCGATGCGACTGGCGTCGAGATGGCGAACTCATTCGAAGCCTTTGTCAATGTCGATGATGTGACCAAGCGTGTCACGCTTTCATGGACGGCAGTTCCAGGTGCCGACACGTATAGGATCTATCGGTCGACATCTTCGGGAAGCTACATCAGCGCGCTGCGTGCATCCATCGCGCCTGCGGTGTCATACATTGACAATGGCGGAGCTGTCACCGCTGGAGACTTGACAACCGAACCGAGCTACGGGATTCCTCCGGCATCGGGCAGTTTCGTGCAGGCAGCGCTGGTTCTGGCGGTACTTCGGTTCGGAGAGCAAAGGTTCTTCTGGGTCAATCGGGTCGTGCCAGGCGCAACATCGGAGGCAGGTAACCGTCGTCTCGCACTGACCAAGGCCGTAGAAGTCTAAAACGGAAGAAGGAGAAAAGCCTTGTCTATTCTGACCGGCGATCTCAGATGGTTCGGTTCACAGTCGATGCCGGATGACGACACGCCGACAGAGATCGGTGGTGCCATCGACACTGACAAGAAGGTCATGTTCATCGACATCGGCTCCGCCGACGGCGGTATGCAGATCGTGTCGTCGGACGCTGGGGACACGATGGACGACGTCGAGGTGTTCTACCGCGATGCGACGGGTGTTCTGCTCAGCGAGAACAACACGCTGAACGGGCAGACCCCTGATGTTTACGCGGCCACTCCAGAGCGCGTCCTGAAGGCGATCAAGTCCGGATCGACCGCTGGCGACATTGCGCTGGAGTCGGTCACCGCGGTTCGATCGAACACAGCGCAGGCTGGCGGCGCGAACGACGAGATCATCCTCGACGCCGCCGCTTCGGCCGTCGACGGATTCTACAATGGGATGGTCGTTCGCCTGACGGGCGGCACGGGTCAGTTCCAGATCCGTGAAGTCGTCGCATACACGGGTGCGACCAAGAAGGCTCGGGTCAACCGAATCTGGACTGCGAACCCCGACGCCACCACGACATTCAAGATCTCGAAGGGCATCCTCTTCGAGAAGACTCCATTCGAGATCCTGGAGGTTCGCCGACCGTTCTACAACGCATCGGCCAATGCTCCGGGCGGGGGAGCAGTCGCGTACTACGAGAAGATCTTCTGCGCCAACACGCACGCGACACTGACGCTGACCGCGGCCAAGGTGATCGAGTCGTCGGACCCCTCGACCAAGATCACGTTCGCCAAGGAGACGGTGAACGACGGCACCGGGACCAACGGAGTCGGCAACAATCGGAAGGTCGCGCCCTCGGCCGGCGTGTCGGCGTTCGACAGCGCGGACAAGGACGTGAACGGGCTGCAGTTGGATGCTGCCGAGACCATGGGCGTCTGGCTCAAGCTGTCGCTGGACGACGGCGACTCGGCGCAGAAGACGACCTACACGCCGCGCCTCCGAGGTAACACGGTCTAGGAGGTGTGATCAGAGCATAGGAGAACAGAATGAAGCCGCTATTGTTCCGCAGCACGCAATCGGGAGCGCCGGTGCTCTCAGGTGAAGTCGACAAGCTGATCGAGGTGCTCAGCGCGTCGCTCATCATCAACAAGGCGTTTGCTGCGGTCAGTGGCGGCTCATTCCTGGATCGCACGACAGAGGCTCGTTTGGAAGGCGGCACAGCCTTCACGATGTTCCAGACGCCAGGCACGTCCGATGAGTTCTATATGGGCATGCCGAACGTATTCGATCGTGCCAAGTTTGATGTCGCGACCGCCGGCACGACCGATGGTACGTATGTCTGGGAGTACTGGAACGGTGCATCCTGGGCAACCCTTTCAGTCACGGACGGGACGACCGAGTTCTCGTTGGATGGTACGGTCACATGGACGATCCCAGGCAGCTGGGCGACCACCAGCGTCAACAGCGTGACCCAGTACTGGGTCCGAGTGCGGATGACAGGTGTTCCATCCACGAACCCAACCGTCAACTTCGTGACGATCACAGGGTGGACCGAGCAGTTCTCCAATGCCAGCAAGCGGGTGTATCGGCAGGGAGGAGGCAACGGGTTCGTCTTCCGTGTTCAGGATGACGGCGCTTCACCGCTGACTGATGCGAAGGAAGCGACACTCAAGCCTGCCGAATCAGCATCGGATGTCGACACACTGTCCGCGCTCTTCCCCACCGTGGCCCAGGTGACCAACGGGCTCGTCCTACGCAAGTCCACGACGGCGGATGCGACTGCACGAGCGTGGGTCGTGTTGGCCGACGAGAAGACCTGCTATCTGTTCATGGCATCCGGTGACACCGCGAACGCGTACATCGGAGCTCTCTTCGGGGACTTCTTTAGCTTCGTGACTGGTGACAGCTTCCGCACGGTCGGAATCGCTCGTACAGTTCTGAATAGCGGAGCTGCTGGAAACGAGCACGCTGACAAGCTGTCCGCCTTTGGCGCTGTGAACACTGGTCACTATGCGGCCCGCCCCTACACAGGTCTCGGCACTTCGAAACAAGTGGGCAAGCATGGGGACGGTGATACCGGGTCTCAGTCGATAATGCTCGGCACCATGACGTATCCCAACCCAGCAGACGGAGGTCTGTACCTCGCTCCCATCCACGTGCATGAGGGTGTGGATACCATTCTGCGCGGGAGACTCCGCGGCTTGTGGCACCAGCAGCATGCCATCGCGTCGTTCGCGGACGGAGACACATTCCAGATGGGCAGCAAGACGTTCCTGATCCTGAAGCAGACCCAGAACGCTGGAGCGTGGGTGCTGGAGACCAGCGACACGTGGGAAAGTAACTAGGTTGTGCCGGACCTGGGAGACATCGGAAAGGCGAAGGAGCAAGCCGAAATCTGGGCTCAGTCTCAGGTTGGGTCTCAGTACTTCAAGGGTGTTCGTCTAAAGAAGGGTAGCCAAGGCCAGGAGTTTCTTCCTAGGAATACATCGCCCTCTTTGACAATCGGAAACCCAGTACCATCATTCCAGCAAGGTCCTGATTCTCGTGTTGGCCCTTTCTCATTACCGTTGGAGGCTGGTACATACGGAGTGACGATTGATGTCCTCTTCGATCATGACGAGGCGCCGTATCCATTGGTCCGTATTCGAGGCCGCGCTGACTCTGGACTTGTGGCGGACGCTACGGCTTCAGCGATCTCGGGCACTGACTGGCAGATGATCACTGTATCGTTCACTCTACCTCGCGCTAGTGTGGTGGACATGTTCCTGGAGGTGCCATCGAAGAGAGAGGACATGCTGACGTGGTGGGACAACTTTAGCGTCTCGTAATATATCTCAATGAGCACCGGCGCATTCGAGTTCTTCCGCGATGGTGTGCCGGTACTACACACCACCGACACAGGAGCCTTTTCATTCTTTCGAGAAGGCTCCCCCATCCTGGAGTCTCAGGCCACTGTTGAAAATGAGCTGAATGGCGGGACTGGGATACCAGTTGAGTCGCAGGCCACACTTGAGGCCGGAACGTCAATCCCTGCCGAGAGTCTGGCCCTGGATCAGGATAATCGAGGCGCGCCGGTTGAGTTCCTGGCCAGTCCTGACGCTGGTAACGAAATCCCGATGGAGTGGGATGGAACTGAGCCGCTAGAGACCGGAGCGAGCGCTCCGGTTGAATGGCTTGCGGAACATTCGGCCGGCACGACTGTTCCAGTTGAATGGGGAATCGTTGACGTCACGGCTGGCAATCAAGTGCCAGTCGAAGTGCTGTCTAGTCTTCAAGCGTCTCCTTCTGCTCCAGTTGAGATCTCGGCAAGCGCTGATGCTGGTAATGAGATCCCTGTGGAGAGCGGCGGGACTGAGCTGCTTCTCGGCGGGACAGAGATCCCGGTTGAGTCACTCCAAACTCTCCAGACTGCCGGGTCAGCTCCAGTTGAAATCTCTGGCCGTACAGGTTTCGATCTGCTTCACAGTTGGGACGTCATTCATGTTCTCGATACGCCTCTACTACACGAATGGAACATTGTTCGAGAGACCATCCAAGGCGCAGAGCTAGAGCACTCATGGGATGTTATCCAGGTCTTGCTAGCACTCGCGCACGAATGGCGTATTCTGAATGGAGACATCATCGACTTGTTCAATGCGAACACGGGGACCGGCGGATCATCTGGCGGAGCGCCAACGAACCCTGATAGCTCATGGGTCGACGGAGGCGCAGCGGTAAACATCGGAGATGACATCATGATGCCGGTAGGACGGGTGACCAAGAATGCCTGACCTGGATGCGAGTAGCTTTAGTATTCGCGCAAACCTCGGCGTTCCTGCTGATCAGTTTGACGCTGAGGTCGCGTCACCGGATGAGTGGGTCGATGCAGATGATACCGACCGCATTTCGCTTCAGCTTGGTCTCATGAAGGCGGATGAGACAGAAGTTCTAATCTCTCACCTCGTCGACGGAGTTATTGACGAATATACCATTCGTGTTACTCCTGATGAGATCATCACGACCGTTCAGGGTCGTGATGGCATGGCGATCACACTGGATCGACAAGTCAATAAGACGTACCCTCGCGGCGCAGCGCAAGGCGGTACAGCTGATCGAGTCGACGCTGATGTATCGATCAAGGCCATTAAGCCGGAGATCGCGCCGACCGGCCGTTGGAGAGCGTCGGAAATTGCAGGGGACGTGATGGCTGAAGTCAGTATGCTTCAAGTCTCGTGGCAGGTTCGGGATTACGAACTGCGAGTGGACTTCAATGCGTCAGGGAGACCGCTCGATATTCTTCGCCAACTCGCTGAACCTTGGGGTCAGGCCGAGTCCTCGCCGGTTGACATCTTCGTTGAAGGATCAGTCGTGATCGTTCGTAATCGCACACCTCAGCCAATCGAGGCATCGGCGTATCGATTCCATATCCGCGACGCTCGGATCAAGGACTTAACGATAACCAAGAGACCTCCGAAGCGTCTTGGCCGTGTGATCCTGGACGGCATGCTGATCCAGCCGAAGGACGATGTGGGAGTGGCGGCCTTCGAACTTAGTGATCCAACCCTTGACATCGAAGAGCGAAACATCAAGGACGTGACGTCCAGCGAGGTCTCTGTCGTACGAGGCCCGGACGGACTGATCTTGGCTCAGACGTCTTCATCCATGAAGTATCGAATGCCTGATGGTGTCATGCTGGGACAAACCAAGACCACGCTGACTCAGCGTGGCAACGGTATGGAACTCACCCAGCGAGAGACGGTCGTCAATACCTGGGAGACAATTGAGTACGATCAAGGCGGGCGACCCCTGAAGCAACCGAACCAGTTGAGTGGAACGACAACGATAGAAGGCATTCATCCTGCGGACAAGAGCGGCACGTTCCAAGTGCTTCGGACAGAGGGATCTGGATTCGCGTATGACTCGGACAACTTCCTGACGATGACGACCACGGAGAAGCGGGAACTTAATCTGAGAAGTCGCGCTCTGGAAAAGCGGGAAATGGTCATTCGTCACTATCGAGACGTCGGACCGTTACTCTATGAGTTGACGACGACGACGTTTCAGTTCAACACTAAAGGAAACCGATGGGACATTCTGAACCACGAAGTCACGCCAGGCGCTGGTCTACGACCTGGAGGACCTGGTCGATCGAAGACGTTCTTTATTCCAAAGGATGTTCTCAATCCAAGGAACCCAGGCGCTCCCGGTACCGGGATGCTGGTTCCGATCCAGTTGGACGAGACCATTTCGACGGACCCGCGAGCCGTTGACTTCACATACAGCAATGAGAACTTGACGCTGGAGGATCTCCAGTACATCATGGCCCAACTTAGGGCTGGATCTGATCTATGGGAAGTTGAACTGACGTTCAATGCGATCACAATGCCGTGGCTGAAGAAGGGATCAGCGGTCTTCTTCTACGGACTGGAAAAGCCTGACGCGACGGCGATTGAGTTGAAGCCTGCGGTCGTGCTAGAAGTAAATACGAGGTATGACGAGAGTTCGGAGGAGCCTTCCATGATTTCGAACGTGCGTTCCGTGTACTGGTTCGCTGTGCCGGTCATGGTCTGATGCCAAATCCTACCTTCGCTCAAGCAGTGCGGTTGATCGCTGAGAAGACTGGAGGAGGTGTCAAGCGCGCTCGGATCGCCTCGACTGTCGGTGACAGCGCAGCAGTGCAGTTCAGTAGCTCGGTGACCGGAAGTGTCAGCACGACCGATGAACCTCTTTTCCCTGGTGATTCTGTATGGGTTCAGCCAATCGTAGGACGTGGAGGCACTATCGTCGCGATTCACGGCCGTGCCTGATCCAACGATTGGTCAGGCGTTCACAGAACTAATCAAGAAGACCCGAGGTCTGTCCCCGTCAGGAGCGCCGACCACCTTCGAACGTGTCGAAGCTACGTATGATGATGGTACTGCACAAGTTCTTGGGCAGCGCATTCCCATCTCCGGTATAGGGCCTGTTCAGGTGGGTGAGCGTGTCGTGGTCGCATGGAAGGACAAGCGGCCTCTGACGATCATTAAGCACTCCGCACGCCGTACTACAGTAGAGACTCCATCGCCTAGAGGAGGCAAGATCGTCGAGGAGCTATTCATTGCTACCAATAACGGAGTACTCGATATCTGGTTCAGGAACGCCAATCAGAACGTCCCTCTGGGTCTGTCATCGAACTGGGCCGGGTCTCCAGCCAACTTGAACACGCCGATCGAAGTGCGGTGGGGACAGGACAGGGCGCACTTCGTTGTGCGCACTGGCACTCCAACAGCAGGAGACATCACCAACCAAGGCGCACACCCTTATGCATTCCTTCGCATAGTACAGGAGTTCTATGTTTTCGAGCTGACGAGGCAGAGCGAGACGACTCCAGTCGGTTCCTTTGCTGCCTCCGCGACACTGACCGGGAAGTTCCAGCCATACGGGGCGAACGGCACGTTCAATGTCTACAGCTTCGTCACACACTTCCATGCGGAAGCCGCGGTGTGGGGCCAGAAGTTCGATAAGACACAGACAGTCGGTGCAGCGTTCGTATCTATCGTGACTGATGACGACGTGGAGGCTGACACTGTTGATGATCGTACAGTCACCCGGTCCTTGAAGTTGCAGGACATCTTGAATGGAGTCAATACTGAGTTCACGGACTCCATCAGTCTTGAGCTAGTGCGCCGTGTCTTCTACGGCACCATCCAAGACTTCGGGACGAGCCGAGATGGCAAGTTGATGCTGGTGCTGTTGTTCAACTTGCACAACCTTGGCGATACGCTTTCAAGTGGAGGGACAGGAAGCATCACCGGAGACGCGCTCACAAGCTCTGGAGGAGTCGGCAACCCGACGCCGGAAGCCCCGGGAGATCCGGACTGCGCGGTCACTACAGTCTCCGCGGCGCGCAACCCTCAAGTCGTGCAGTCTCCCATTCGAGGGCACTTTGGAGGAGGGTCATTCGGCGAAGGCCACTTCATAGTTGTCAATATGCAGGACCAGACCGTGACGTGGATGTCGCTGAAGAACGCTGCCACGCTGGAGGGCATTTTCCGCACGACCATTCGGTATAACCCGATGTTGGTAAAGACTCTGTTCTCTGACTCGTCTCCTCCTGGTAGCGGGACCACGTGCTCGTTCAACTTGTTCTCGTTCAATTTGGCGGGCACTGGAGTGACGGAGCGTTTGTCTTTCACGGACCCGGATGGGAGCGGGTGGATCACCAGGAAGATGCACTTGTGGGAGGAGACTAAGTTCCCGTTCATTGATGCAAGCGCGAACATGTTGGACGTGGACAGCACGTCGCTAGTTACTGAGTCAAATCTGTACACTCCATTCTCGTCAGGAACAGTCTCGGTGCCTCCAATTTCATCTCTCTCTGTGTTGAACATTGGTGTTCGATACATCAAGAAATCGTTTGAGGAGCCTGGCAACTGGACCTATCGCATCAAGCAATCGATCCTGCTTGAGAGTGCAATCGAAGAACAGGGCGCCGAGCGTATACCAGCGGTCATTGCGGTTGTGGTTGACAGAGTTCGTCGACTCGTGCCGGTCGTCAGTCCATTCTTTGGAAAGGAGATCGGGGCGTTTGTCGTGACAGATACTGGCCAGCTCTTGGCGACGCTGTCTCCATTTACCACCACGAACGTAGCAACAGCCGCGACAAACGAAGATCGTTTTGCTTTGGGCAATGTGAAGGATGATGGCTCGAACATTATCCTCATGGCTGGGAACCGCTATCACGTGGTGTGGCGGAAGGAGAAGGACGCGGTCATTCAGGTTTTCCTGACACACGCTCAGAGCAACACAACGATTCAGATTGGAATAGACCTTGCAAAGTATCAGTCCCGAGGGCTCCTGGTGCTGAAGCGAGATTGGATGTACGACACCAAGGAGGACGAGGCTGGCCGGAAGTTTGTTGAGGCGTGGGACTTTGATACTGGGGCTCCGTCGCTCTCCATTGCAGCTCAGGACTTTCCTCCGGAGGATGTTGCGATGCAGCAAGTGAAGCAGCTGCTGGATTTAGAGGACGGGCAGGCCCCGCTCTTGGCGGCCACGTCCTATCAGGTGATCAACAGCCAGCAGATACTCAGCCCAGTCGGTCGGTTCAAGGAAGAAGGCACGTGAAGCCAGCAGTCCTGATCGGATTGACTTGCTCCGTCATTGCTGTACAAAATGCAGTAGTGATTGATGTGCGGAGCCCCCAGAAGATTGAGCACGGCACTATCTATGAGCTGTGTGTCACGGACTCGACGCCGGTGCATATGCACATCTTGAAGCGTGAAGGTATCATTATTGATGGAACACAAGTACCGAATCACCAGGGCAGTAGTGAAATCATTTGGAAGAGCTGGAGCGATGACCCGACGTACCCAACTCCAAAGGACCACGGCCCATGACCAAACCGAAGAACGGTGGCAGAACGATGTGGCAGCAGTTCGCTGCCGCCATAGTTTTGACTGCTTTCGGTGCGATGTTAGGATTCACGGTCAATACGTTTGTCCGAGGCCAGGACCGAAGCCTAGCGGAAGTGACCCAGCGAGTCGATCGGGTTGAAGCGCTGGTGATCAAGATCAAGACAATACAGGAAGAGGCGCTGGTCAGCAGAGGCGAAAGATTCGCCCGGATCGAAACGAGCGTGACCGCACTACAGGGAGAAGGCGTACAGTTGAGATCGGCACTGTCCACGGAGATCCGAGACATCAAGGATGCGCTCCGACGACTGGAAGAGAAGATCGATAGGAGGAAATAAATGGAGCTGACACTTCGACGAACGCGATTCACGTCTCACAGCACAACCGGCACGCTGGAGATCGATGGGGCCTTTGAATGCTACACGCTGGAAGACCATGTCCGTGACGACCCGGACCCAACGACCAGAGCGAACGAGGCAAAGATTGCCGGCCATACGGCGATTCCTGCCGGGAGGTATCAGGTGCAGATGACTCACTCGCAGAGGTTCAAGACGATCCTACCGCTGCTGGTTGGCGTGCCGGGGTTCGAGGGAATCCGTATTCATGCCGGCAACACCGACAAGGACACCGAAGGGTGCATCCTGGTCGGCCAGACAGTGGGTGAGGATGCGATCGGACGCAGCCGACTCGCTCTGGAGGCCCTGCTGCTCAAGCTGAGCGGAGCTCCGACTTGGATCACTATCATTGATCAGCCTCCTGTGGAGCAAGGTTGATGGCCAAGAAGATTGGTGCCGGTCCATTGAAGAAGCTGGTCACGACTACGAAAGGATGGGCCGCGGTCATTGGCTCGCTTGCGGTCATCGTTGGGATCGGGTGGGGAGCACTCGTCAAGATGGACGACAAGTACCTCGTTCGTCGGGAAGCGGATGTGAAGTTCCACGCCCAGGATACTGCGATCATGACCGTCGCTGCTGATGCCAGCCAGGCGGTGCTGGAGATCAAGAAGGAAACGCTGGAGGACAAGATCTTCCAGCTCAGGAATGAAGGTCAGAAGCGAAGGCTATCGGACTTCGAGCGGAAGCAGTTGGAGCAGATGGAGCGGGAGCTCAATCGGGTTGAGCAGCGATTGAAGAAGTAGAGGAGGAACCAAATGGTGTGGGTCATCGCTGTCTTGGTCATCGCCTTGGTCGTCACGAACCTGAAGACTGTGCGCGGCTGGATCGAAGCATTCGTCGCGTGGCGTCAACACTGATGGGATTCACCTCCAGCTGGAAGTTCTGGGCTGCCGTCGCTGTCGTCATTGTTGGATTGGTGATGTGGATGCAGCTAGGCAACGCGATCTGGAACTGGCGCTATCACCCAAGTCAGACGGTTGACGAAGGGCGCAAGACGATAGATGATCTGGAACAAGTCAAGAAGGAACGAGCAGCGTCGCAAGCCGTTATCCGTGACATGACGAAGAGAATCAATGATCTGTCGGCTGATGCAGTGAGGCTTCGTTTCAAGGCTGATGAGGAAGCCAAATCTCGTCTGGCTTCTGATCGAACAATCTCGGACCTGCGGATCAAAATGATCGAGCTTGAACGGTCACGTCAGACTCAACCGAAGGCGACGACTGTGTCCGAGGCTGTGACAGCACTTCAAAGGCTTGGGTACTAAAATGGCAACGTTCATCTTCGCCTTCTTCGTGCTTTTTACCGACGGCTCCAGGATCGATGTGCGCTATGTCAGCTTCGTCAAACAGGACTGCGAAGCTGTAGGAGGGAATTTACACTTTCAATTCAGTCATAACGTCAACGCTCAAATGACGAAGGGAATACGAATCACAAACAGATGCGAGGACGCTAGCTGATGAAGACCTTCATTATCCTACTCGTTCTGGCCGTCGCGTCGCCAGCATTCGGTGAAGTGATTCGCTTGGCACCTGGAGACCCAGCGCCTCGTGAGGGAGCGTTCTTCGATGAACCGGCGGTCCTCAAGTTAACGGAGGATCTGCTCGACGCTCGGACCAACTCGGCGAAGATAGAGACGCTGTCATCCGAGAACGCAGCGCTCGCGGAACAGATCTCCAGTCTCAAGCGCGAGCTGGAACTTCGGGATCAGGAATCACGGAAGCGTGAGATGGCCATGGCCATCGCTGAAGACCGGGAGAAGCGCCGTCAGGACGACGATATGAGGGTTGACAAGGCGCTCGCGCGAGCCGAGGCGGCGCTCATGCGATATGATAAGCTGGTAGACGCACAGGCCAAGCGCATCGACTCACTGGAGTCACGCGCGATGTGGATGGGCTTCCTCGGGCCCATCGGACTGGTGATCGGTCTCTTCGCCGGCATGTTCTGAATGAAGGAGGAAGGCATGGAACGTTAGTCCGGCAGTGACATGAGCTGCTTCATGAACATCGTTGATCCGATGTGCCGGGCCCTCCGGCCAATGTGTGAAACCGCCCCGGAGCCTTCTCCGGGGCGTTCTCGCCAAGACGCGCCTCGGAAAGGAGGAAGGCTTGAAACACACTGTCGTCAACTCGAAGTAAATTTTCGGCCCCGCGCCGGCTCCTCCTCCCCGGAGTTTCCCTCCGGGGAGGTTCAAGAGATATAAAACCTCCCGAGGAGGAAGTTCCCCGAATGATCACCATCACAGCTGGTGCTGTCTGGGCGTCTCTGTCCGGTCCGATCGAAGCGATTCGATGTGTACAACAGGAACTGACAATCGAAGACCCAGCGGCTCGTTTCAAGTCTTCCTTCAAGTACGGGCACTGGGACCGCTTCATTCGGATGTACGATCAGGCCCGCGGTAGGTTCCTGTCCGGTCTGGTTTCCAGGATCGCGGATGTCCTCAGGACGGCCGGTCACCAGGTCAAAATCAATGCCGTAGACACGCCCTTTCGGCAGCCGTTCGTTCCCGCACTGAGTGGCGTACAGTTCCGGCCCTATCAGGAACAGGCCGTCAAGGCGGCGCTGGACGCGCGTAGGATCGCCCTACAGTCGCCGACGGGGTCGGGGAAGACCGAGATAGGAATGGACATCCTACGACGCGCTGGACTCCGCGCACTCTGGGTCGTCCACCGGGATGTCCTCCGAGATCAGACGATCAAGCGCATGAAGGACCGCATGCCCGGCGTAGCGATCGGGTCGATTGGAGACGGAACGTTCGAGGTCGGTGACATCACGGTCGCGATCGTCAACTCACTACAACCGATGCTTCGCAATGAACGATTCTGGCAACAATTCGAAGCGATCGTCTTTGATGAAGCCCACCGCGCGTCCGCCGATATGTTCTACAAGGTTTCGCTGGCCTGCACGAAGGCTACCCTGCGCATCGCGCTTTCCGGCACACTGCTCGGGAAGGACAAGATTCGTAACATGAAACTGGAGGGCATGACCGGACCTCCCATGGTCGTCGCTGAGACCATGGAACTCGTCGAGATGAAGTTCCTGGCCAATCCTCGCATTGTGTTCCTTCATGTCCCGGCTGAGACGTACCCTCGCTACTCGACTGTTCGGGAGAAGGTCTGTCCGACATGGAGAGACAATCCTCGACAGTTGATGAAGCTGGGTGCCAAACTCCACGAGACCGCGTATTCAATTGGCATTGCGAAGAACGAAGTTCGCAACAGCACCATCGTTCGAACGGCCTCCTGGTATGCGGCCAAACGTGGGGAGAAGGTGCTGGTCCTCACTTCGTTGCGCGCTCACGGAAAGACGGTGTACGGTTCGATAGTCAGATCGCTAGATGATAACCCAGGCCTGCGATCAATCTTCCGCGCTTATATTGATGGAACGACGTCGGACACAGAACGCGATGACGTCCTTACTCAGTTTCGATCAGCGCCTACAGGCGCTGTCCTGGTCGCCACACCTTTCATGAGAGAGGGTGTCGACATCCCTGAAATCGACGTCGCGATCCTGGCTGGTGGAGGGGCGTCGGAAACGGCGGTGATGCAGGCAGTTGGTCGTGCGTTGCGTCCCCGGCCTGACAAGCAGGAGGTTCTGATCTTTGACTTCTGGGATGGCATTGGCATCGATGACAAGGACTACCTGGCCAATCACAGAGCGGAGCGCCTTCGCGCATACCAAGATCGGAAATTCCTGATTCAGAAGCAACGCGCTACATGAACATCGAAACGCTTCGTCGTATGAGTGGATCTGCTATGAAGTGCTTGTACGCGCTTCGATTCATGCGAAGAGAAGGAGATCGGATTGAAGGATCAACGCGAGCGCTGAGTGTCGCGACAGGTCTTGCACGAAGTTCTGTAATGATTGCTCGCAGAGAACTTGAGACCGCTGGTGTCATCACCATCGTGGATGCTGCGCGAGGAATGCTGGTCATTCAGAGTAATGGAAGTGGACCGAAATCCGAGCCGCTTTCCCCAAATAGCGGCTTGATTTCCGAGCCACCTGAAAAATCTATCCGCTGTTCTGTAAATGTACCCGCGCAAACGACAAAAGACCAAGTGGCTCGGAAATCGAGCCTGGACCGATTGTCCCTATATAGTTCTACTATACAAACTCAAGGAGGGGTTTCAAATAAGAAGAAAGGAGAAGGGTCTACCGCATCCAGACCACCCACAACTGTTCCGACTCCGATTGACAAGATGCTTCTGCATAACGCGCTTCACCATTCCTTCCGCGCGCTCGGAGTATATGCGACGTCAGACAAGACGATCTGGATCAGCGCGGACAAGCAAGCACGTAACCGATTACGTGAAGGCGCACAATACAATGAGCTGATGGAAGTCGCGAAGTGGGCAGCTAACGAACTGAAGAACAAGAAGTCGTTCAAACGTCTCCGACATCTGCCGTACCTGTGGGGAACCGAGTTCGATACGTTCCTTGCGAATGCAAAGGACTCGATACAAAGTGTGCCGGCAGACTTTGAACAGCGGCAGCGGGATATGCGGGAAGCAATGGAGGCCAGGATGAAGGAGCAGACACTATGAGAGACCCGTACGCGGAGTTTGCTGGAAAGAAGAAGACAAAAGAGAACACACTCGATCGTCGGTGGAAGATGTGCAACATTCCTCCTATCAATCAACACGAGCCGCTGATGCATGCGTGGCTTCGTCACTGGATCAATGCTGATCCCCCCGACCCTCCAGGTGTCGTTCTCTGTGGGCCTCCTCGATCAGGCAAGACTGGCCAGGCAGTCGCGACGCTTCATGAAGCCGTTCGCCGATGTGTCGACATGGTCGGCTCCTGGAATCTGATCACGATCAGCGCAATGACTCGCGACGATGATGGGGAAGTGATCGTTGCTCCTGTCTGGTACGAGCGATGGGTCGACTTCGAAATCAGGATGGGCAAAGCCTTGAAGGCATCGCGCCTGCGTCCGGAAGCTGATGGCCCTGATGATCTGGTCTACGCCCTGATCGAACGTGTCGCGGTCCTGGTCATCGATGATGTCGAGGTCGGAGGGCGGTCGCCTCGGAAAGAGAAGGTCATGGCGCAACTGATCGGAGCCAGGAGCGACGACGGGAAGCGCACGATCTTCGTCACTGCATCGAACCCACAAGACTTCATCGATGAGTTCGGCACGAACGTCGGAGGCAAGCTGCTCGGGAGAGGGTTCGCCGTCTGGCCGATGCCATGAGCGACGATTCGGTCCCGTCATGGTCTGACGCACTACAGCGCCGTGTGATCATGCTGGCCGTCGCTGACGATCTGCCCAGACGTCTACCAGACGCGTTCAGCGCCAGACTGTTCGGCCCCAGTGAGTCCCGGGCTGGCAGGCCGACGTCGCCTAGGGCCCGTATCGCAGGGCACGTTGAGGCGTACTGGAAGACGTACCTGGAAATGCCTGGTACTGGAATCATGAACGACATCATCACGGCGGATCTTCTGAAGGTGCAGGACGCGGAACGGCAAGCCGTCGTCGATGAGTGGGAAGCCATCAAGAGCGTCAGTGACGGCCTCGGTCGTGATTGGGTTCTCCGACAAGTTCAGGAATGGATCGAACGACGGCGGCTCGAACAGTCCTTGCTGGAAGCCGCGAATGCGCTAGCTCGTGGTTCGTACTCCGATGCAGTGACCGCGGTCCAACGCGGGTGCCTTCCGGTAACAGGGATCTCGACAGAAGGAACGTCACTGTTCGAACTCGCACGAGAAGACATCCAACGATTCTGGATCGACGAAGATGCTGGTATTCACGTCCCGACTGGATTCGCAGCGCTCGACTCACTGCTAGACGGGGGACCGACGAAGGGAGAATTTCACGTGGTTCTAGCGCCTCCGAAAGGCGCGAAGACATCGTTCCTGGTAAACGTCGCGCTCGGGGCCGCGCGTCGTCGATGGGGCGTCTTCCTGGCCACGTTCGAGATGCGGTCACGACGGATGCGGATGCGCCTGCATCGCGGGATGGCTCGGGCGGGTCGGAGAGTACTTCGTGAAGACCCGTCGATCATCCGCCGCGCGTTCCAGGGCATGCGCGCAGTGGGAGCCGGCGACATTCACGTGATCGAGGCGTCACCTCAACAGGCAAAGGCATGCGTGATCGTCGCTGATCAAGTCAGAGATCTTCGGCGCCGCGGAGCCAAGATCGATGTCGTCGTTTTGGACTATCTGAACATCATGGGCGCCAGTCAGCAGGAACGGGAGAAGCGGCATGAACTGGCGCGGATCGCTCGTGACATGTCGGCGCTGGCGAAGGACCTTGATGTCGTCGTCTGGTCAGCTGGACTGGTGAACCGACAGGCGATGGATACAAAGTATCCGAAGAAGTCCGACATCGCGGAATCGTACGAGGTCGTTGCGGTCGCGGACGGAGTGTATGCAATCTTCGCTGATAAGAGCATGCGATCGAATCGGCAAAAGGGATTGCACGCGGTCGCACTGCGGGAAGCAGAAGACGAGCGCAGGATCAGCGTCTATCGAGTCGACCTGGATCGACTCGTCTTCGAAGAAGAACGAGACGACGAACCTGACCCTGAACCAGGAACCGACGAAGGGAGCGAAGTCCTATGACGACGATCACAGTGGCCTGGAGACGTGTCGTGCAAGTCAAGCCGTACGAAAGTCTGGAGTTCCAACTAGGCATGACGGACACGCTGGACCGCGATCCGATCATGCCCTCTGATACGACTCAGGCAGTCGCAGCACGAGGCGCTCAGGTCGCGAAGATCGAGGCGGATCTGTATCGACAACTCGCACATGTGGGCAACGCGCTGGTCGCCGAGCAACTGGCTAAGCTGAAGTGAACCTCGACGCGTACATTCGTTCTCGCGTCGCCATTCGAAACGACGATGGTGGACGAGGGTACGACGAAGGTATTCGGACGTTCGACTGTCCGCACTGCCACGACAGGAAGGGCCGTGGATGGATGAACATCTTGCGGTGGACGGCCGGCTGCTGGAACCTCGGCTGCCTGGCCGAACCTCGTGTTGATGGCGGAGCGCTAGAGTGGGCTCGCGTCCTGGAAGACCTGAACACACGAGGTCGAACGTGGCACTTCCTGAACACGGAGTTTCCTGGGGAGTCGTCGTTTCAGCCGACGCGGTTGCTCAAGATCACCGACTGGTGTGTCTTCCCGAAGACAGCTCACTGGTTCTCGGACGAAGAGACTAGACTGGAATATCCGTATCGGATCTTCATCAAAGCGCAGTGGGGCCTTTCCCGTCTCGACGCGATCAAGTGGGAACTCGGCTGGTCGTTCGCAGGGCGTTACCGGCTTCGTGTGATCATTCCAATCATCATGGATCATCGGCCTGTCGCGTTCCAGGCTCGGACGATTCATCCGATGGGAGAACCGAAGTACCTGACATCGAAGCATGGTGAGTACGGAACGATCGACTCGGAGTGCGGACGTCCTGCCCGTGCGTTGCTATTCAATCTGGACGCTGCGCCTTCGCAATCAGAGCTGATGCTGGTCGAAGGTCCGGGTGACGTCATGCAATGGACGAAGCGTCGACAGGACACCATCCCTTTCGGTCTGCTAGGAACAGCATTGACTCCGGAGAAAATCGGTCTGATCGCGATCCGGCGACCACGTCGCGTGATCGTCGCGCTTGACGCGGAACCGGAGGCGCAACGCCGGGCGCTCGCCCACGTGGAAGACCTTGAGGCGTGGGGAATCCCCGCCGTCCTGGGCACGTGGTCAGGAGGCAAGGACGCTGGTAGCGGCGCCAGGCTAGATGTCAAAGAGGCACTAGGTCTCGCTGATCAGATCCGCGCCCGCCTTCGTTCTTAACTAGTTGATCTTCATGGAGTAAACCCGCATCGTAACTACTCAATAAATATACGCTACTTTTTGGTCCTTCGTACGGCCGTAACTGTTTGATACTCCAGAGAAAGATTTTTCAAAGTGCCTACTGTTTCCCCGGGGAATGACGATAACCTATGTGTAGGGACGAAGTAAAACCGACCTAGACCCGGACGGTCGGTGGCCGAAAGGCCGCAGGTGCGGGGGCGAAGGTGGCAGGCCACGGACAAGCCACCGCAAGATACCGGGAGGGATTGACGTCCCTTCGGTCAGGACCAGCGGCACTGAAAAGTGCCTTGCACTGGATCACCGGCACCGGGATCGAATCGCAACCCTGACGAACTCAGGAGCGTAAGCAGAGGGACAGGAACAGCCATGCGGAAGTAAGGTCCTAGTAGAGGCCATGAGCTGGTCCTGGTAATGCAGATGTCCGGTCCCAACTCCGGACAGAAAGGGAATAACGATGACGGCGAGAAACTGGATCGCTGAAGGTCGGTCGGTCGGAGTCCAGCCGGATGGAACGATTCATTACTACGCGGTAGCAGAACGGCCGAACGGAACGCTGACGCTGATGTACGTGACCAACTTCAAACAGCGGACCGTGAATCGGGAATGGCTGTCGACGACGTACGCGCCCGGCCGCAAGGGCGCAAAGGCAGCGGTGGATCATCTGAACGTTCTGAATTTTCCGCCGTCCGCGTAAGCAGAACGAAAAAGGAGAAACACAATGATCAAGTCAGGCGACACGATTTTCGTGGTGGAAGTGATCGCGGACGACAGCGGAAAGTGGTGCGGCAACGGTCTGGAGTTCGCCTCGCGCGAAGCCGCTGAACAGTACGCGGCCGATCTATTCTCGCGGTGGTCGGCCGTACGCGAAACACGCGTGGTTCGCGGAACGAAGTAAAAGCAGAGGGACAGGAAGGCAACGCCCTTCCTGGTAATGCGCAGTCCGGTCCCAAGCCCGGACGAAAGGGAGAAACAACGATGACGAAGAAGGATTACGTGCTGATCGCGAACGCTATCCGCGCCGCTCACGGCGAGACCGGCAGTCATGTGGTCATCCGGACCGCCGAGCACATCGCGGAAGCGCTCCGTGGTTCGAATCCGCTGTTCGATACCAGCAAGTTCATGGCAGCCGTTCGTGATCCGAAGGTGCCAGCGTTTTATCCCGTGACCGATCAGAACGGCAAGCGAATCCTCGTGACGATCCCGGAGACGAAGTGATGGTCCGCGCGATCCTGCACTACTCGGTTCGGATTCCGCACTACTGGGTGTCGATCGGCGATCAGAACACGTCATTCAATCGGAAGCCGCAAGCGCTAGCATTCCTCCGGAAGCACAACCGGCAGGTCGACGCGGAGAACGGAGCGGCGGTCCAGGCAGCGATTCGCCGATCAAAGGCGTTCCTAGCCGACGATTGCAGCGCGTGCTCGATCGGCCGCTGCCAGTATCACGGCGCATAGCAGAGGGACGGAGGCCTCCAGCCTCCGGTAATGCAGAAGTCCGGTCCCAACTCCGGACAGGAAAGGGTCAAACGATGAAGACGATCATGCTGTATCGAGGTATCAACGGATTTTGGTCGGCTGATGATGGATCGGCAACGTACGAGACGGCCTATCACAGCACCGCGGATGCGATGGTTGTGCTATCTGGTGTGCGCGCGATTGTTCGCAGCCTTGATCCCGGTACGGAAGTGATCATCAAGTCAGGTCATGAAGCACAACCGGAGGTGATGTAATGAAGCTGTTCACGGCACGATACGCGGGGTTTTGCACGGGATGTTCTGCGGCAATCGAGCCGGGCGACCGGGTGCTGTTCGCGGGACAGAAGCGGATTTACTGCTCGGTGGAGTGTGAACGCGTGAACCACCGGATGACGGACGAAGAGATCAAGGCCGACAACCGAGCAGCGTTCTTCGCCAGCATGCCGAAGAATCCTGGTGACGAGCGCTGCGACGATTGCAGCGGGACCGGAACGCGGATCTGGGGCGCGATCGTGAACGGTGTTCCGACGCATTCCGGAGTGTGCTTCCGGTGTCAGGGGAAGGGCAAGCAGAGCCTGGCTGATCGTCGCCGGAACTTCACGTACGACTGCCACCGTCAGGCGGTCTAGCAGAGGGACAGGAAGGCAACGCCTTCCTGGTAATGCGCAGTCCTGGCCCCAAGCCCAGGACAAAAGGAGGGAAGACGATGACGAAGAAGACCAGAGAGGCAGCAAATCTCAGCGCGGCCGACGCGCGAGTTACCCGAGTCGTCAAGCTGGGCACTCCTCAAGCTGTCATCATCGAACAGGCCAGCGCTATCCTGACGCAACTTGATCGGGTCCGCGCGAACGTGGAAGCGCGACGCAACGAAGCCGAAACGACCTTCTTCATCAACTGGGCTCACGTCGGCGATCTTCGCCATGTGCGAGATCTGCTCGACGAAATCACGACATTCCTGAGAGCGTGAAAAATGACCAGGTTTTCTCGGAGGCATTACCGGCTCCTGTCGAATGGAGGCCTGGACACGGCAGAACAGATTGCCGATCGGCTTCGCTACAGCGCCGCTGCTGAACGGGCGATTCGAGATCGTGAGGAACTGTTTCCGGTGCTGACGGCCGATAATGCGGCCGAAGCGATCGCATGGCAAGAACGTCGAATCAGGGAGCTGACGTCATGAAGGCAGGCGACATCCTGATGTACCGCACGACGCGGGTTCGGTTCGTGGAAATGACGACGGACGGTCTGGCCAGGATCGACCGGAACGGCGAGTCCTGGCAGGTGCTGGCCAGCGAGCTGAAGCCGGTGCCGAAGCGCCGGAACGTTCGCGACCAGGTCTACCGTGATCTCGGGATGGTCAAGGTTCGAGGCGCCCTCGGAGGCGTGTATCACGAGTAATCGCAGAGTGACGGGCGCCCGCGGCCCGGGAATGCGGCAGGCCGGGTCACAAGCCCCGGCCGGAAAGGCGACAAACGATGACGACTCATCGATACTTCGAAGACGCGTTTACGAGTGTGGCGGAGGTTCTGAACGGCGGGTTCGAGCAGCTCTTCGGAAACTACGGCGACGACTTCGGCACGATGGTCCGACGGACGGTGACCTTCTTCCGCGACAACGGCCGGGCTGATGTCGCATCGACGTTTCAGGCATCGCTTGGTCTGGTCAACCTCACCGCAGGTCGGACCGGCAAGGTGGATCGTGAGGACTTCGATGCCGACGCGCTGGACGCGCTCGACACGGTGTTCTACGGTCAGTCGGATTCGGTCAAGCACCTGTTCCCTGAGGAGGCCGCATAATGGCGAAGGCGAAGAAGACGGTCCAGGTGGAAGCGATCAGGGAGCGCGTGAACAACCTCTTGACGATCGACAACGAACACGTGACAGCCGACTTCAGGAAGGGCGCCGCGTCGGTCCTGGAAACGGTCCTACATGCCGCGAACGCGTACCGCGGGTTCCAGTACAACGCCTGGTCGGAAGGCGGGTACACGCGCTGGCAAGCGGACGGTGAGCCGAAGGATAAGACACCGTACCTCGGCGATCAGACCAAGCGGTACTACTACTAGCAGAGGGACGCGATGTCTTCGGGCGTCGCGGTAATGCAGAGGTCCGGTCCCAACTCCGGACAGGAAAGGGTCAAACGATGAATCCGTCCTTGCTGAATCGTCCGTTCGGATGGGCGCTGATGATCGCGGCGTCGCAGTGCATCGCGTGGGTGTTCGCATGACCAGACAGGAGAAAGGCTAAAAATGCTCTGGAAAGTCCGGCTCACCGCCCGCTGGATCAGCGCCAGCCGCGGCCATAATCAGCGCGGTGTCGTTCGCGTCCTGGCCGTCGTCGCGGATGATCCCGCGCTCGCCCAGAACATGGCGATCACTCGCGTCGCGACTCCGACGAAGCATGGCGCGTACACCAACGTCAGCGTCGTCAGGATCGACGCGGTTCAGGATGGCATCATCAGCGTTCGATAGGAAAAGGGGGAAGGACCGATGAGACTCTACGTCGTCACCATCCGTATTCACGTGACCGCGAAGATGGATCGAGTCATCAAGTACATCGTCATGGCGAACGGCGCGCCAGCTGCCACGAAGAAAATTGCCGCGGTCTATCCTGACGCGACGATCGATGTTCAGCAGTGGAACGCCGACGCTATGCTGTTCGCGCAGTACAACGAAGGCGTCAAGCCGAACCGTTTCACCAGGGCCGAGGTCGCATCGATCTCAAAAGGCCTGAACTCCTAGCAGAGGGACAGGAAGGCAACGCCTTCCTGGTAATGCGCAGTCCGGTCCCAAGCCCGGACGGAAAGGTCAATCATGTCGGACTACTCTACGATCGACACGAAGTACGGAATGATTCGGATCAGTATCACGGACGGCGATCACATCTTCATCAGCGCCGCGGACGCTGTGACGTTCTGGGGCGTTCGCTATAGCCTCAGTGTTCACCTTGTCCGATACGAGGACGGCTGGGCGATCCAGCGTGATGGCCACGGACGGACGCGGTGGGACTGCCTGAGCGGCACGCGGCAGCGCTGGACGAATTACAATCAGGCGGGGCTGTCGGCCGGTGCCAGGAAGCGCGTGGCCGAGGAGATCGTTCCTGTCGTCGCGAAGTGGGCGAGCGAGAACTCGGATCTGATCGACGTCGCCCAGCACAAGCACATCGAAGCGGAAATCGCTCGGCGGGAGGAGAAGATCGCGGAGCATCAGAACGCAATCACCGAGCTGGTAACGGAAATCATCGCGCTGAGAGAAGGGGTGGCAAGGTGACGCCGGGAGTCGAGCGCGCTCTCCGACTTCAGCACGAACGTGTCAAGGCTGAACGCGTGGTACTTCAGACGAAGATCAAACGGCTCGAAAGGAGGGACCGTGATCATTGACAACGGATTCGAGCCAGGGCAGACCGTCGAGGTTCTGCCTCCTGGTGGCCGGAAGTTCCGAGGCGTCATCGAACAAATCGACGAAGACAACTTCGGTCCGCTGATCTATGTCATCCACTTCGTCGGAGGCCGGGAGCTGACGACGTCGTACAGGGCGGCTGATGTCCGGGCCCTCCCCCGCGACTTCTGTATGCTCTGCGGCGAACGCATGGAAGGTCAACGAAACTCCTCCTGCCGTAGCTCGCACGGTGCCGCATGACCACCACGTGCACTCACCGGAAAATCGTGAGGGAGTCGGGTGTGTTCGCACGATGCGCGGGATGTCAGACGCCGATGCTCCTCCGTGAGATCGACGGCATCGAAGTGTATGACGTGATCCCACGCGCCGAGTCGTGGGGTCAGGGGCTCAGCACGGGCATTCGCGACTGCCTCCGCGGTATCGATCTGCGACGGAGCCCGGAAGCGTCCTGGTCATCGAAGTTCGTCGACGGCTACTCCTCCGGGTGGCACCTCGCTGAGACGGAGGCGAAGTGAAAATGGAATACGAAGATCACGAGGCCAGAGAACGCGCCGGACTGGTCGCGTGTGACGATGCCGCATGTACCGCGGTGGTCAATCCCGTGACGATCGAAGAGCTTCAAGTAGCGCTTGCCCACTGGCGAGGTCATCGTTACTTGTACGGGTGTTCTCATGGCGGTCGGTGATATAAAAAGGTGACACGGGAGGGAACGATGGCCGATGACGTTCTGATCAAGTGGAAGCAGCAACAGCAGGCGACAACGCCAGGCGGGTTCACGGCGACCCTTTTGGTCGGGAAGGTTGGCGGACGTCCTGCCTATCACGTCACCCACGGGCCGAACAAGGCCGGGCACTCGCACCTCCGCTACACCGATAGCAAGGACAAGGCCTCCGCGGCGTTTGAGCTGTATTCGAAGGACGACGGCCTGCCGTCGGCCTGGCAGAAGCAGCTTGGTCTGATCCAGGACGTTACGCCGATCCAGGCCGACGAACCCGAAGCTGCTGTTGATCCTGAGGCGCCGATAGTAGCGAAGACCAGGAAGGGCCGTCGGAAGTTCGAGATGCCTACCAGGGCCGACCTGGAGAAGAAGGTCAAGGCTATCCGAACCGACAAGGGCCCTATGCGCGCAATCGTCAAGATCCTCCGACAGACCGGAGCTGTCACCGTTCGTGTCGAACTGGAGTGTGGTCACGAGGTCTCCGCGTTCGCCAAAGGCAAGCAGGCCCGATGCAGGAAGTGTCTCAAGGCGGGCGCGGTATGATCTGCCCTCGCTGTGGTCGACCGATGGTCGGATGGCTGGTGGTACGGCCGGACCGTTGTAGTCCGAAGTACTGGGTCAACTGTATTCGCAACCCGAAGTGAAAGGGACACCATGAAGCTGATCGACTCACTCAAGGCGATCCGTCGCACGTCAACTCCCCTGGTCGGTATCGAGTCGCCCGATCCCGGAGCGACGATCCAGGTCATTCGCGCAGCGTTCGAGGAAGGCACGACACCGCTACCGCTCTTCCGGTGGGACATCAGCAACGGCCTGTCGCCGATGAACAAGTCCGGTCTGGAGATCATGCGGAAGCTGTTGAGCGGCACGGAGCCGAACGAGTGGCCCGGTATGACGTCGAACCCGGGACAGTGCCTGGTGCTTCTTCAGAACCTTCCCGGTGAGGACAACGAAGGCGACAAGGTGACTTGCCGGGCTCCCATGGTGTTCTTCCTCAATCCGCAACTGTTCGTCAGCGGCGACAAGCCGGACGAGCCGACGATCCAAGGCATCTGGAACCTGCGCGACCTGTTCAAGCAGGACCGCCGGACGCTGATCATGCTCGGGACGTCTCTCCGGATGCCTCCGGAGTTGTCGCAGGACGTGATCATTCTGAAAGAACCGCTGCCGGCAGACGATCAGCTCGGTGAGATCATCGCGGCTCAGATGGAGGGCTTCGGCCTGAAGCTGACCGATAACGTCAAGGCGCAGGCGATCGACGCAACCCGAGGTCTGTCCGCCTTCGTGGCAGAGCAGGCGACGGCCATGTCGATCGGCGACGAAGGGATCATCCTCGGCGACCTCTGGGAACGCAAGCGGACCGCGATCGAGCAGACCCGCGGTCTATCGGTCGATCGTGGGTCGGAAGACTTCGCCTCGATCGGTGGTCAGAGTCAGATTAAGAAGTTCGGGACGCTGCTCCTGAAGTCGCCTCGGCGCCCTCGGTTGTTCGTCCGGATCGATGAGCTGGAGAAGATGCTCGGCGGAGCCGGCACCCGAGGAGCAGGCGACAATACGGGCGTGTCGCAGGATAGGCTCGGAACGATCCTTCGGGAGATGGAAGACAACGATTGGACCGGGCTCCTGGCCGTCGGCCCTGCCGGTTCCGGAAAGTCGCTCCTCAGCAAGGCCCTCGGCAACTCCTCCGATCCGCAGGTCATGAGTATCGCGATGGACCTTGGCGCCATGAGTTCCGGTCGGGTCGGCGCGTCTGAGACCTTGATTCGTGATGCGATGCGGACGATCAAGGGCGTTGCCGGTCCTGGAGGCGCGTTCTTTATCGCGACTGTCAACAAGCTGGACGTCCTACCGCCGGAGCTGCGACGCAGGTTCCGAATGGGCATCTGGTTCTTCGATCTTCCTGACGCTGATGAGCTTGCGAGTATCTGGGAGATTAACCTGGCCAAGTACAGCTTGGCGAAGTCGACCCGCGGAAAGGACATGATCGACGATACGAACCTGACCGGCGCCGACATCCGGAACCTGTGCGACATTGCGTCGCGCCTCGGGTGTTCGCTGAAGGAGGCGTTCCAGTACATCACACCCATCGCGGTGTCCGATCCTGACTCGATCGATAACCTTCGTCGGACCGCTGACGGTCGGTTCCTGTCGGCGTCGAAGCCAGGCCCGTACCGGATGGGTGATCCGCTGGTGAAGGTCACGACGAACATCTCAGCGACGGCAGCTCCACGCCGAGCGCGATTCGGAGAGGAGCGATGAACCGACGACTCTGGATCGTCGCGCGGCTTTGCTGTGTAGCAGTGGGGTTTTTCGTAGCTGGGTTTTCGTTCTGTCGCATCCTACACTGATGAAGGAGAATCAGGAATGCCTTGCTGGACGGTCGTCACTAACACGGTCGATCTGGAGAAGGTAAAGGATCTGGCCCTGCTCGGCCAGGTCCTTGCCAAGCACTTCAACGCGCAGGCAATAGGGTCGTTCCGAGACCGATGGCGCTTCCTGGACTCCGGCCAGTGGATCGAGGTCAAGGACGGCAAGGTGACGTCGCAGATGGACGCGAACAGCCTGGCTGCCGTCGTGAAGAAGATCAACGTCGCGTACTCAGGTGCTGTCGTGAAGGCTGCTGCGCAGCGATTCGGATGGCGGACAACTCAGAAGGATGCGACACACTTCGTCGTAGCGAAAGGATGATCATGAGGGAACACAAGTTCGTCTGTGAACGGTGCGGGGAAACGAAGACGTGTCGGATCATCGGCTGCCAGGGCGACTGCGCGACGATCTGCGGCCTCTGCGCGCGAGCGCCGAAGAAGCGCGCCGCACTGGGTCTGATCCTGATCCCGTTGCTGGGTCTCCTGGCCGGGTGTTCGTCGCAGTGGGAGCTGCGAATCGTCGAACGCGTGCGGATGTCGGGTGTGACGGTTTCAATGAGTGCTGGTCGGGTGTTGACGCGGCGCTTGAATCTGGCGCAGTGTGAGGCGATCAAGGGGGAGATGATCGTCAGGTTCGGACCGAAGACGATCACAGCAGATCCTTTGCTAGTGGCGAACAAGGTCTTTGAACATACGTTCGAGTGTCTGAAGTTCGGAACGCTACCTGGATCGGAGCCGGTCTGATGGACAAGCTGGAAATCGAAATCCTGGAAGACGGTACGATCAAGACATCGACCGGAGCAGTCGGATCGGTGAACCACCAGAACGCGGAGGCGTTCATGGCCTTCCTCGCGAAGATGACGGGAGGCGCATCGAAGCGTACGGCCCGAGGTGCTCACGCGCATCTGCTTCACGACCACTCGCACGAACAGGATCACGATCACAACTAGGCCTTGACTACTACCGCCTCTCCAGGCATGATGATTGTCCTGGGTTGTGCGGAGCGCTTCTCCCATGATGAAGCGCTCCGCACGTGCGGCGCGAAAGGAGCAACTGACAATGACGGACGCACCCAACACCACTGCCAGCGATATCCTCTCCAAGTCGGTCTGCCTGTCCCTGTCGACGTCCCGATTCTCGGTTCGACGTCGAATGGGCAAGGAGCACATCGAAACCAAGGCCGACAAGGCCATGATCCACGTCGGCAAGGACATCCTCGACTCCTCGGAGCTGCGAGCGATCCTGTACTGTGACAACGACACTCGGTTCTACCTGGATCGCGTCTGTCTGCCGGCGCCGATGTTCAAGTCCGGTGTGTACCTCCTGCCGATCGAACTCATGGAAGAGACGTTCAAGCGACTGGACGAGTTCCAGGCGCGCCGTGTCGAGCTGATCGCGAAGTTCCGGGAGGCGTATCCGACTCGGAAGACCCAGGCCAGGAAGCGCCTGGGTCCGGCGTTCGATCCGACGGACTACCCTCCGATCGAGGAACTCGAAAAGGCCTTCTCGTTCGAGTACAACATCTTCACCTTCGACACGCCGAAGACCGGCATCTCGAAAGCGCTGTTCAACAAGCAGCGCGAGAAGCTGGAACGTGTCTGGTCTGAGGCCGCGGGAGAGATCAGGGATTCGCTACGTGTCGCCATGGGCGAGGTCGTCGCGGAGATGACGGAACGCATGACCGGTCAGGCGGACGGCAAGAAGCGCCGGTTCAAGGACGCATACATCGCGAACGTCACCACGTTCCTGGATACGGTCCAGGCGCGCAATCTGACCAACGACACGGACCTGACCGCGCTGGTGGAGAAGGCTCGGAAGATCATGAAGGGCATCAGCGCAGACGACATCCGGGATGACGACAAGCTGCGCGCTGACATCGGCACGAAGTTCGGCGAGATCAAGGACTCGCTCGGGAAGATGATGGAGGTTCGGCCCGCTCGGAAAGTCACGCTCAAGGACGAGATCTAGACGTCTCCAGCGCCCGGGGAGAACATCCTCCCCGGGCAAAACCCCCGAGGTGACAGATGGCGCGAGCGTTGTCGTTTGATGAGTACAGGAACCGGATGATGCCGTGGGCGAATCGCATGGCCAACTATCGACAGCACCCGGGGAACCCGCTGCTCGGGAAAGACGACTTGATCCAGGAAGGCCTAATCGCGCTCTGGAGTGTGTGGAAGCGGCTCAGGAGGAAGAAGACAGAGAACGAGCTGTGCCGGATCGGAACAACGGCTATGCGATGGAGGATGATCACCGCATACCAACGGGCATGCGGAGGCAAGCGCGCTGGTGTGATCCTGGTGTCGCTCGACGCGGAAATCCCGAACACTGATAGGAGGTTCATCGACGATCTGACCGACGATGCCGGAACCGTCGGCGGACAGCTTCACAGCTCCGGCGAGGACGATCTTTGGTTTCGCTTGCTGCTTTCGGAGCACTTGCGATATAATCCTTCACAGATGGACGAAACCTCAAACACAGCAGGAGGACGAGACATGTTTCTTCAGAACGACGACGAGCGCAACGCACCGGATTCCCCGATCGACGACACGGACGTCAGTGACACCGCGACTGCGGTAGCCGAGGAGCCCAAGGCCAAGACGCCCAAGGCCAAGGCCGAGAAGAAGGTCAAGGCGCCCAAGAAGGTCAAGGCGCCCAAGGTCAAGGCCGAGAAGAAGGCCAAGACGCCCAAGGCCAAGGCCGAGAAGAAGGTCAAGGCGCCCAAGGCCGCCAAGCCGAAGAAGGCTGGACGCGTGTCGGCTGGCATGCCGGACAAGGACAAGATCGTCAAGGTCGGCAGCAAGGCGAAGTACCTCGGCGGCGCCAGCACCACGGTCCTGAAGAAGGGCGACGTCGTGACGGTCCGGTGGCACTTCAAGGGCGAGGGGTCGCTCCGCTACTCGGTCCGCTACGGCCACGGCAAGGACGCCAGCTCGACCACGATCGCCGCGAGGTTCTTCGAACCGGCGAAGGGGGAGTAGTAGCCACACGAACGATCCGTCCAAAACTGCGGGAGTCCTCGAAAGGGGCTCCCGCATTTTTTGTTTGTCGTGATATAAACATTTGGACCAATGAAACGACCACCTGGCTGTCGCCTGTCCAAATCAAGAATACCCGGTTGGAGGTCGCTCGCCAAATGAAACTGCCGATCAAGGACGTTCTGCCGATCGTGACCTTGATGCACGGATTCACGGCGGACCGAGATACGATTCCAGCACTGAAGCACATCTTCTTCTCTAACGATACCATCCGCGCGTTCTCCGGTATGGCCGGCGCCGTCTGGAAGTCGGGATCAGCGTGGTTCAATGAAGACGAGCTGGCGATCCAGTCTGAGACCTTGCAAAAGGTACTTCAGTCCTTGTATGACCAAGGTGTCGAGGACGTCGAAATGAAGCCGACGCCGACACAGGTCACCATCCGAGGTGCATCGTTCAAGGGGTCTCTTGGCAGGCTTGCGTTGGACAGCGCTCCGACGATGTTCATGTTTCGTGAACCTCCGACCGATGCGGATCGGTTCGTTCTTGATGACACGTTCTGGAGTGACTTCGATAGGATCACGTTCGCGGTCTGCAAGGACGAGAACAGAGCGCCTCTGCGAGGCATGTTCTGGGCGCCTTCTGGCCGGTTCTACGCGACGGACGGATTCCGAATCGCGACTGTCGTACCTTCATCGAAGGATCGAAAGCCTCCGGTCGAGGGCGGGCTGCTAATTCCAGATCACATCATGTTGCGCTTGGCTGATCGACGGATCAGTGTCAAGCAGATCGCAGTCGACGAAAGCGTGATCTGGTGCTTCCTGGAAGAGGGCGCGGTCTACGGATCACTGATCGAAGACAAGTTCCCGATCGACGGCGCGAATGGAGTTCTGAAGAAGGCTCAGTCTGCAATCAAGAATGACCAAGGTGCGTGGGTTCAGTTACCAGAAGGCCCAGCGATGGACCTGATCATGGCTAGGTTACTCCTATTCGCGGAGGCTCCGACGTTCCGGATGCGGTGCTCGATCGAAAAGGATACGCTGCGAATCGCAACGGTTGATCCTGCCGGATCAGTCTCAGCGGAGGAAGCGATCCCGGTGAAGGTGACCGGCAAGTCCGGCGGATCGTTCGCGGTGAATGGCCGCCACTTCCGCGAGATGATCAAAGAAGTCGGGTTGACGTTTTGGTACGGTCCGGAATGCCCTCTGTATTTCCGAAGCAAGGACAAGAAGATTGATGCGGTTTTGATTCTGTTCGGATGAAGGACTTCACTCCAGCGTCTCCGTCATTCTTTCCAGCAGCGGCATCGGCTCCGCGGCGTCGGACCGTCAAGGCGTCTGTTCAGACCGGGAATCCGTGTGAGGGGTGCCCTCGGGAACAGGCGATCAAGGTCAAGCCGACGGTCAGCCTCCGGGCACGACTCCAGGCCGTCGGGATGGCGCCAGGATCGGAGGAAGAGCGCAAAGGTGTACCCTTCGTCGGCCCGTCCGGGGAGCTGCTTAGGATGGCACTGAGGGCCTCTGGGTTGAATCCCGACCTGGACGTCAACTATGCCAATCTGGCACGATGCCGGCCGGAGAACGACGACTTCGATACCAAGGATTGGGCGGACGCGGAGAAACGCTGCTGGCGCCATCTGACCTCAGACCTCGCGCCGATCAATCTGCCGCTGTTACTTCTCGGGACACGGCCTGTTCAGAAGTTCATGGCGGACAAGAAAGCGAAGGTGTCGATCCATCGCGGTCTATGGATCGCGGCGCATGATGGACGAGATGCCTTCGTAGTGCGGCATCCGTCCGCGATCCTCAGGACACGCAATCCGAACGACCGAGCGTTCCTGAAGGAACAGTTCATGAGCGACATCGCGCGCATGGCGAGCCGAGTCATGAAGACCGAACTGCCTGATGATGTGAGCGTGAAGATCTATCCGACGCTAGCGTCAGCTCGTGACTTTCTCACGCGCCTCAGTCAGCGCTGTGGTCCGTGGGCCTTTGACATCGAAACATATGATGCCGGGGAGTTCCCTTCTCGTAAGGCTGTCGCAACAGATTGCTGTCACCCGGACTTCCGAGTTCGCGGTATCGCCATTGCGTGGTCAGCGACGCATGGTGCATGGCTGGAACTGAAGGGCCCTCACGAAGTCGATCATGAACCATCTGTCATCCGGGCAGCGCTCGATCCGGCCTTCGGGTCCGATGCTGAGAAGTGGGCGTTCATGGGCGACTTCGATGAGAACGGACTCGTCTATCCCGGTCTGGTCTCTCGGGTGAATCGTCGATCCGGAGACGGCATGCTCGCGATGGTCGCGCTGGGAGACGCACGTCATGAGTCCTTGCGGCTGGAGAAGGCCGTCATAGACATCCTGAAGAAGCGCCAGTCATGGAACGGGACGGATAAGAACAAGATCGAGCAGACTCCGATTGAGGAACTCGCCAGAGGTTCTGTCGGTGATGCGGTCAGAACGTTTGAGCTGTGCCAGGAACTTCATGCTCGTTTGGAACGTGGAGAGTACACAGAGACCGGGGGGATCTCTGGCGGGAACGGAATGATAAGGAGAGGCATGTGAGACAGACAACGCCGACGGTGTACATGATCGCGGAGACCATGATCAGATGGCAGGATCTCCGGGCATACCTGCAAGATATCGAAGCTGGGGATTTCAAGGCTTCTGCGGAGACTGAAAAGCTGGAGCCCTGGGGAGATGCTCTGACTGAGATCGCAGGCCGGCTGTGCTATCGATCATGGCGCCCAGGCATGAACGCGAACGTGACCAAGGTTCGTCAGGGTTCGAGAGAGTACATTGGCAACGTCCTGAAGCAGAGGCACGGATCTGTCTTCGAACACGCATCAGTCTCGTTCATCTTCCACAACGTCTCTCGGGTGTTCACGCATGAACTCGTGAGGCATCGCGCCGGCTGTGCGATCTCTCAAGAGTCTCTTCGGTATGTCCGATTGACCGACATAGGATTCAGGATGCCTCCGTGCTTCCAGTCTGATCCGGAATTGATGGACCGCGCGACGTCACTGGTCGGTGCCATGGAAGCCTTTCAGCTGTGGATGGCCAATCGATTCGATCTGGACGGATCGAAGGACTTCCCGTTCAAGAAGGCGATCACGTCGGCTATGCGCCGGCTGGCTCCGCTCGGTCTGTCGACCGGGATCATGTGGACGGCGAATCATCGGACACTGCGCCATGTGATCGTTCAGCGAACGGCCGAGGGCGCCGAGGAAGAGATCCGTCTGGTGTTCGATCAGGTCGCGCAACTCATGAAGGAACGCTTCCCGTCGATCTATCAGGACTTCACTCGGAAGGACAACAACGGTACATGGTTCGCTGAGAACGAGAAGGTGTGATGAGCGATCGAGTTGATCACCCGACGCATTACAATACCGGCAGGATCGAAATCATCGACTTCCTGGAGGATCAGAAGCTACCGCCTAACCTCTGGAACGCGGTCAAGTACATCGCACGCGCCGGCAAGCACCCGGACGAGCCTGCGCTTCGGACGTTGCAGAAGGCGGAATGGTATGTGCATCGGGAGATTCAGACGGCGCTGTGGCCAGAGCTGACATCGAAGCAAGCGCAGGCGAAAGAGCGTGAACTGGCCACTGAGTCAGCCTCGGTTCAGGGAATGATCAACGCGCTGAAGTCAGTTCAGTTTCATTATCGAGGCGCACATGAGTGCGCTAACCCAACTCCGTTCACGTGTGTTCTCTGTCAGGTTGACGAGATCATCAAGAAGTACGGATCAGAGTAGTCAAATGCAGATCGGCCAGTACTACCGTGACATCCTTGTTCCTGCCAACGTCGCTGTTGCGGCGATCCGCCGCGCTGGTCTGGTGGTCGATCGGAAGCGACTCAAGGAGACGTGCGACGCGTGGGAAGCGAGGCTGATTGATCTCAAGGCCTTCGTTGAAGGTGAGGCTGCACAGCGCGGGATCGCCCTGAAGTACAGTGCGGCTCACGGTGTCGGAACGGAGAAGCTGGGCAACTTCCTGTTCTCGGCTCAAGGGCTCGGTCTGGAATCGAAGGGTCAGACTGATGGCGGGAAGCCATCGACCGACGACGATAGTCTGCAATGGTACGCCAGCCTCAAGGTGCCTCGTGATGATGACCACCCAACGGTCAAGGCCGTCCTCAAGATTCGTTCCTTGGCGAAAGGTATCTGCACGTACGGACGCGCGTTTGATCGGTCAGTCATGGCGGACGGCGCGTGTCATCCTCATTTCAAGTGGAACCTGCGCACACCACGACTCGCCGCAGAGAATCCGCCGGTCCATCAGATTCCGGAGCGGGCGGACCGGGAAGTCGCGGACGCTATCAAGTCGTGGTTCGTGCCTCGTGTGAACCCACCTCCGACTCCGGAGGACTGGGACCCGCGGAAGCACGGATCAACGTTCCGGTGGGACATCAGTGGTGCTGAGGCCGCGATCCGCGTCGCGATGCTGACGGCTCGATTCTGTACGCGTCCGGACCCGGTGGGCTGGGAGTACATCCGGCTCGGGAAGGACATTCATAGCAAGACGGCCTCGCTGATTTACAAGGTGCCTGAAGGTACGTACGTGAAGGGATCGTACGAGCGGGATCAGGTCGCCAAGAACACATTCTTCGCCAAGCAGTACGGCGCTGAATGGCCAACTGTAAAAAGTACGATGTGGGCAAAGGGCCGCATCTGGCTACCGGACGAAGATGCAAAAATGATCTCTACGAACTTTGACGACGGCTATCCTGGTCTGGTCGAACTGTATGAGATCGACAAGGACGGCTTCGGAAAGACAGGCTACTGTTATGACGGGTATGGTCGACGTCGCTGGGTCGGTCTTCCTGATGATGTTCTCTACCTCGGAATGCAGAACGGAAAGACGAAGTGGGAAATCAAGGGCGTTCCGATGGATGAAGTGGAACGCCATGACAAGTTCAGGAAGCTGATCATTTCGAAGCTTAAGCACCAGTGGCATGTAGCTGCCAATACGCCAACGCAGGGCATGAGCGCTACCGATAACCTTTGGATGATAGCGTTGCTGTATCACGGGGAGTACGTCGATCTGAAGCTGCCTCCAATGTGGGAGTCGAAGGGTATCGACTACCCCGAGGCGAAGTCGTGGAGGATGCACGAGGGGCCGGGGCCAGGCGGGAAACCGTTCAAGGCGTGGCATTCGAACACGGTGCATGATAGTGCGTGGGGAGATTGTGCTCCTGGCTATCTGGAACCATTGGCCAAGCTGGTATGGCGTCGCTGTCGTGCGGTGCCATTCGACTGGCGCATTGAAGCGGATGTTCCGTACCGGGTCGAACTGTCCGTGGGCCCGGACATCGGGCATCTAATCAATTACAACAAGGCAGCGAAGCAGTTCGGACTGGAACCACTGCCTGACTGATATAACCATCATGCCGACTAAACCAATGCCAACTGATCCTCGTGCTTCAATCATGAAAGTGACTGTCGAGATCGACGGCAATCGATTCACCGAGGATCTCGGACTCCAGGTGACGTTGCAGTCGGACATCGATGGACTGAACATCGCGCTCTCGGAACAACCGGGACGGTTCGCGTGGTGGGCCATGCTGGAAGTCAAGTCCCGTTCGATTCACGACGATCTGGAAGCGCAGTCGAAGCTGCTAGAGGCAGAGCTGTTCACGAAGTATCAGACATCACTGATGGGAGGGGTGGTCAAGTCAACAGGCGAACTGAAGGCGCCGACACTGGACTCGATCAGGTCAGCTATCGCGATGGACGAAAGGATGCAGGCAGTGCAAGCGCGTCTTCGTAAAGCGAAGTTGGATTGCGACCAGCTCCGAGTCGGCCGTCAAACCATGGAACAGCGCAGGGACGCACTGCTCGCGATAGCGTCGAACTGTCGGGCAGAGATGGAATACCGGCTGGTCGTCGGCAAACGAGCGATGCCGGGCGCGAGGTCTGACGCCCGACCACCCGCAACATTCTGAGAGGAGAATGATGGGAGCACTCAGTCCAGCAGTTCAGGAACAGATGCGGAAGAAGGCCGAGGCCCTCAAGAAGCAGATGTCAGGCTCCGGTGGGTTCATCAAGCGGTGGGATCTGGTCGGGAAGAACGCGATCGTTCAGCCGGGATCGAGCGCCATCGCGCGCCTGCTGCCTCGGTGGGATCGTTACACCCGAGGCGCTGACGGCAAGCTGGCGGAGAACCCAGCCGCGGTCGATCAGCCGATCTTCTTCGACGCGTTCGAGCACTGGTGGGACGCGCCCGACGGGAAGAAGACTCGGGAGTGGTGCCCGAAGACGTTCGGACCCGAGGCGCCCTGTCCGATCTGCGAAGCTGCCGAGGAGCTAGCGTCCGCCGGTGACAAGGAGAGCAAGGAGTCCGCGAACCGGATCAAGCGCAAGGAGGCCTTCCTCTTCAACGCCATGATCGGCGCGACTGGATCGAGGAAGTTCACCGAGGACGGCAAGCCGGACATCCGGTACATGGCGGCACCGAACACGGTGTTCGTCGGGATCTCCGATGTCATGACCGGAGGCACGGAGCCGCAGTTCGGACGAGGCGACATCTCCGATCCTCGGGACGGGTTCGATCTGAAGTTGGCCAGGCCAGCGAGCGGCGGCAACGATCGGTGGAAGGTCGACGCCGCGGTGGCGTCGCCGCTGATGCTGGAGGCCGAGAAGGCGCAGTACCGTGGCTGGTCTCAGATGCTCGTCGACCTGCCGAAGATGGTGGAGTCCGAGTCGAAGACGTATGACGAGCTGTACAAGCTGTTTCACGGTGTCTCGGCTCCCGGTGAGCGTGAGCCCGGCGACGAGGCCGCCAGCGGTGTCGAGGATGACGATATCCCACCAGCAACGTCGACTCCAGGTGTCGCTGTCGGAGGTGCCGCAGAGGACCCTCTGGACGGCCTGGACGACGTTGACGCCGGCATCGACCTGCCGCCAGCTGCTCCGCCCAAGCCGGCGGCAAAGGCTGCCGCGAAGCCTCAGGCAGCAGGTCGCCGGAAGTGATCTCAGTTCCTGGCCTCGCTGCGACAGCGCAATCGGTTGTCGTCGTTTCCGGGATGGCGGCAAGGATCGGAGAACCGATCCGGCGAGGTCAGGATTCATGATCGAGGTGCAAGGCAATCTCTGGAACTACTGGAAGGCTGGTGCGTGGCTGGTCGTCACGACGAACGGGTCTGTTCGGAAGGATGGCGATGCTGTCATGGGCCGAGGCATTGCAAAGCAGGCCGCTGATTACTTCCCGACTTTAGCGCCGGATCTAGGGCAGAAGATTCGGCATGTTGGTAATCATGTCTTCGTGTTCTTCGATCTTCGTGTTCTCACGATGCCCGTGAAGTACCATTGGAAGCAGCCGGCATCGTGGGGATTGATCCGACAGAGTATCGAGCAGCTTGTAGTGGTCGTGAACTCGCTCGGGATCAACTCTGTCGCGATGCCTCGGCCAGGATGCGGGAATGGAGGTCTCCAGTGGCGTGACGTCAGGCCTCTTCTGGCGACGCTCAATGATCGGTTCAGAGTGGTGGAGATCAAGGACTCATGATTCACGTCGGCCACGCGCTGGAAGTCCTGAAAACACTTCCTGAGAACTCGATTCAGATGATCGTGACTTCTCCGCCATACTGGGGCCTTCGTGACTACGGCATGCCACCTCTGGTCTGGGACGGCGAACCGGATCACGAACACGTCTGGACTGAATCGGTGAATCAGACGCTCTCAGGTGGAGGCTACTCCGACAAGAGCACTCTGCAAGGCTATACTTCCGAGAACACCAAGGGCCGACAGATGCAAAAGGAACGTGATGGCAAGCGGGAAATCACGATGACTTCGGTTTTCTGTGATTGCGGCGCATGGCGAGGGTGCCTCGGACTCGAGCCAACGCCGGATCTGTTCATCGAACATCTGCGCCAGATCTTCAGCGAAGGACGTCGTGTCCTGAAGCCAGACGGCACGCTCTGGCTCAACCTCGGAGACTCCTATGCGAACACAGGTGTAACCGACGTCAGTAAGGTCGGAGGCTTTACCGGAAAAGCGATCAGGAAAACTATTGCGGCCGGAGGAGAGAAACAAGGCGGATGGCAGGACAGTCGGCCACGGAAGATCCCAGAGGGCGTCAAGCCGAAAGATCTGATCGGTATCCCGTGGATGGCGGCGTTCGCTCTCCGCGCTGACGGGTGGTTCCTGCGATCGGATATCATTTGGAGTAAATGCCTCAGCGGCGGCGCGTGGGTCTATGCGCGCACCCAGAAGGGCGAGATGCCGGTGATGGTCAAGGATCTTGGTCGCCTCGCCCCGTCGACAGTTCAGCTTTGGAACGGGGGGGCGTGGACCTCGGTCTCAGAGATGCGACGCACACATGATCGTGATGGAGCGCTGGAAATTGAACTCCGGAACGGCGAGCGTATCGGCTGCACTCCGGAGCACCGATGGCCAACCGCACGTGGGCTCGTTGAGGCGCGGCACCTCGTTGTAGGTGACGTGGTCGACGCGACGATCTTGCCTGAGCCGATAGATCCTAGGCGCCCCTCCGGCCTCGATGATGATCTCGTGGGATGGTTCGTAGGGACGTACCTTGCGGACGGTTCTATGAGCGGGGAGACGATCCAGATTGCCAGCGGTGACCATGAGACGGAGCGACTGAAGAGGTTGCGCGAGATGGCAGTAGCGTTTGATGGCTCGTGTCATGTCCACCGCACGAGCGCCCGAGGCATGACAATCAATCTGGAAGGGCGCGTTCTTGTCGGGATTCTTGGCGCATATGTGGGTGGTCGAACGGCACCTGACAAGCACCTAGCGACACGCTGTTGGATGCGATCTAACGTTTTTCTTCGTGCCGTGCTCGACGGCTACCTCCAGGGCGATGGGCACAACGTCGGCGGACGCGGACGGTGGGTCCTAGGCTTCTGCGCAAATGACGCTCTCGCGCGAGATCTTCGTGTCGTGGCGGCTCGGCTCGACGTCTCGCTCCGTCTTCGTCGGACTATGCACACACTGCGCGGACGGAGCTTCCCCGGATGGCGCGGGAGTCTCTACATTGACGCGGGACGTCGCCACCGCCCAGATACCGAGATCGTCGCTATCCGTAGGAGCCGCGCGAGGCGCTTCTGGGAGATCACAGTCGCGGACGAGCCGCGCGTCTTCGCGCTTGGCTGCGGAGTCCTGACCCATAATAGCAACCCGATGCCGGAGAGCATCACGGATCGTCCAACGAAGTCTCACGAGTACATCTTCCTGATGGCGAAGTCTTCGACCTACTACTACGACGACGCTGCTATTCGTGAAGACAGTGTCGGCAAGTGGAACTCAAAGGAAAGCCTGTCTGGTTTCGATCCAGATTCGAAGAACGCGCTGATGATTGATCAGGGGATCAGAACACGAGGCGGAAATACATTCCATCGGGACGAAGACCGGACCGGCCGAAATCGTCGATCAGTCTGGACGATCGCGAACGAGTCGTATTCGGGGTCTCACTTCGCAACGTTTTCGATCTCGCTGCCGCTGCTGTGTATCCAGGCTGGATCGAAGATAGGCGATACCGTCATGGACCCGTTCACGGGATCGGGAACTGTGGGTCTGGCAGCAAAGCACCTCGGTCGTGAGTTCGTAGGGATCGAACTGAACCCAGAGTACGCTGAGTTGGCGGAGAAGCGAATCAAGCGAATGACGCTGAAGTCGACGAAGAAGTCTTCCTCGATCGGCCCAACCTTCTTCGATTAGGAGCGTATCAAAAAATGGCGAAGCGGTCTCAAGACGAACTGATTGCACAGGCATCCGCGGCTGTCACGAAGCGCTACAAGAGTAGCCTATCCGATCGAGGCGACAGAGCGCTGGAGCTGCCGTCGGTCTTCCTGTCGACCGGATCGCTGAGCCTTGATCGTGTGTGCGCTGGTCGGAATCCAGGAGGCATCCCGATCGGGCCATCGCAGGGTCGAGTGATCCATATCCCCGGCGAGTGGTCGACCGGAAAGAGTCTCCTGCTCGATCACATCTTCCTATCGTGTCAACAGGCTGGTGGGATCAACCTGGTGTCCGAGACCGAGGGCACACGTGATCCTCACTTCGCGGAGGCGATCGGTCTGAACCTGAAGCGTCTGGAAGTCCAGCGCCCGGACACCATCGAAGAGATGATCGACATGGGCGTCGAGTGGCACAACTCCATCCGGAAGTCGGACGCTACGATTCCGTTGTGCTGGGGAATCGATTCCCTTGACTCGACGGAGGCCGAGAAGTCTGCGGCGAAGGGAATGTCCGAAGGTGGAGGGTGGCACTACGGAGGCGGGCGTGCGGAGGCGCTCGGTGCTGGGCTGCGGAAGATCGTCAAGCTGACAGCACGGTTCCCAACGTCGGTAATCCTGCTGAATCAGACCAGAGACAACGTGGGCGTCATGTTCGGTCCGAAGAAGCGTACTCCCGGAGGCAACCCGCCTCACTTCTACTCGTCTCTGGAGCTAATGTTGACGAATAGCCCACTCGGTGTCGCACGAACTGAATCGAAGATGCCTCCGCTGAGCAAGCAACAGCAGAAGCGGTTCGGGATATACGAGGACAAGGGATTCGTCATCGGTCGATGGGTCCGCGCGAAAGTGACTAAGACTAAGATCGCACCGACGCTACAACAGGAAGCAGACTTCTACATCGACTTCCGGAAGGGTGTTCACCAGTGGGGAGGTCTTCTCCAATCGTTCCTGCGCGAGGGCAAGATCGAGTTGGCGCCGGACGGAAAGGGAGTGCGATACAAGGATCAGAACTTCTCGTCGCCTGGCGCGTGGTACGCCTGGCTGACCAAGAATCCTGATGCGCTGGCGGAGACGTGCTATGGCGAGTAAGAAGAAGACGGTGATGTTGAACTGTACGCATACGTGCGGGTGGGGACTGGAACTGAACTCTCCTGATGTACTTCATGATTTCATGCGGCATCTGGAGGCGTGTCGGTATGTTCTGCCGTCGATCACCGCATGGGCGACTCGAATGGTCGACCGTCCCGATCTTGTCAAGGCGCTAGGCTTCTGATGAAGAACCTGGCTCCAGTCGTTCGTCGTGCTCTGGTCGATATGCACGGCGCAGCGATCCTGGCGGTCGACATGTTCAGCGACTCGCCGGCTGTGCTGTCAACGCTAATGAACTTCGCGACTGTGCCAATTGCGGATGTCGAGGACTTCGAAGCCAACGGCACGCACAATATTCTGATTGATGGCAGGTTCGGCAGGTTCTGGCTGGTGCCTGGGTACTCTCGGAAGCCATTGATGCCTCCGGCACCGCAGATCACGATGCGGGGACTGCGCGCTTTGGGTCTTGGTCTGATTGATCGCTTTGCCGTTGCTGCATGAAGAACATTATCGTAACGGCGGACATGGCATTGAAGTTCTGGCGGAAGGTGAATAAGACATCGACATGCTGGTTATGGATGGGAGGCAGAACACCGAAAGGGTACGGAGCTTTCTATCTGGGAAGACGGAACGGCCGTAAGGTCTATCAGCCAGCGCATCAGGTCGCGATTGAACTGACAGAAGGACAGCCTTTGAAGAAAGGCATATGCGGTCTGCACAAGTGTGACAACCCTCCGTGTGTTCGACCTCACTCTGATCACGTCTTCAAGGGAACCAAGATAGATAATGCTGCTGATCGGGATTCAAAAGGGCGCCAATCCCGAGGCGAAAAAGTCAATACCGCGAAGCTAACTGAACTACAAGTTCGGGAGATTCGCCGACGTTACGGACCAGCTGTTGGGAAAGGCTATAGCGGTCAGGAACGGCAAGCTGATCTCGCTAGGGAATTCTGTATCAGACAAGACACTCTCAGTGCGATCGTCCGCCGAAAGACATGGAAGCATTTACCGTGAAGAACATAGTCGTCACGGCTGATTTACACCTTCACAATTACAGGCAGTGTTCGAAGAACAACGGCATGGACCGATTGCAGGACGGACTGAGTGCGATGCGTCAGACGCTTGATCACGCACGCTCGAACAAGGCATTCTGGATCTTCTGCGGCGATATGAAGATGCCCAAGACCTTCTGGCCTCAGGAAGCGCTGACCGGCGCCATCGCTGTCTTTCAGGAATACGCAGATGTCCTAAAGATCTTATTCCGTGGCAATCACGACGGTCTCGGGAAGTATGGCTCCGGGCTCGCGCCATTCGCATCGCTGCCGAATACGACTGTCATCGAAGACGCGTTTGTTGACATCAAGGATGGATTGGCATTCTGGCCGTTCGGCGCGACGTCAAGCCGTGAGCAGTTCCTGGGTCATGCGAAGATCAATAATGTGAAGACGCTGTTCTCGCATGGGTTCATGGCCGGCGTCTTCCTGGGTCCGGATGAAGTCCGGTTGCCTGGTAAGGGCATGACACTGGACGAGTGGGGAATCGGTGATGTGTTCAAGGCGGTATTCCTCGGCGACGTTCATAAGGGTCAATGGCTGACTCGGCCAAACAAGATGCCTCCGAAGTGGGTTCACTATTCCACTCTGGCTGGAGTATGGAACCCGAAGGATGTGATCCGTCAACCTGGCCCGTGGCGAGGTGAAGTCTTCTATCCAGGTTCGCCCTATCAGCAGTCGTGGGGCGAGGCGAACGATCCGACGAAGGGGTGCTTGCTGGTGGATCTGGACTCGGGAACAGTTCGACTGCTCCCGGTTCATTCACCTCGGTTCGTGACTGTTTCATCCATCGCGATCGATCGGAAGATGACGGAAGGAAACTTCGTTCGAATCATCGGCAATCCGACGCAATCAATCGAGTCTCTGAATGCACGATGGGCGTATGTGCTACCGAGACCGAAGACAGAGTCTGTGCAGCGAACTGATCTGAATGCTGGCATGTCGAACGGTGAGCTGATCGAGAAGTACGTCACAGCGAGGCCGGTTGATGGTGTCTCCAATGCAACGCTGGTCGCAGCGGGAAAGCGGCTGTTGCCATGAGTTCACTGGCGGCTGCGAACCTCCGGTGCTTCCGAGATCCGGAGTGCCGTACGCATCCATATCACGGCGGGCACATTCAGTTCCTGGGTACTGTTGACCCTAGAAAGGCATTCAAGACCAAACAGCGCTGGAAGCGTGCCGGTCGACGCGCAGCGCTCCTCGTTCGCAAGTGGGAGGAGACAGGTCCGTGGAGGATCGCGCTGAAGTTGACGCCGCTCCAGCGCCGTCACATGATCGGAGAACTTAAGATTGCGCTGGAGGAAGGACTTCCCCGATGATCTTCCGACGGCTGGAGTTCTCCGGGTTCCTTCCGTTCCGGCAGCATCAAGTCTTGCCATTGGCTGATCTCGGGTTCGTGATCGTACAAGGCCGAAACGAAGTGTCGTCGGCTGCCGACTCCAATGGCGTCGGCAAGACATCGCTCTGGCATGCGCTGTCCTACGCGCCATTCGGTCAGACGTTGGATGATCGCAAGGGCGATGATGTCGCCTGTCGGTTCACGAAAGACCAGTGTCTGACCAAGCTGGTACTGGAGGACGATCGAGGCGAGTGGTCGATCGAACGCGGGAGACGTCCGAAGGTCCTTCGACTGACTGGATTCGACGGGCTGCGAGGTGACGAAGAAGATAAGGAGTTGCAACGGCTGATTGATGATCGGCTTGGCTTTGGGTTTCTGACATTCCGGAATGCTGTCGTCTTTGCACAAGGCCGATTCGAACGGTTCGCGCAGGCGGACCAGTCGACTCAGATGGAGATGCTGGACGAGATTCAGGGTCTGGACTTGTCCATCGCATTGGATCGAGCGAAGGCATGGCGAGACTCGATCGCGACGTCTGTTGACAAGGACACGCGAGCGCTCAATCTGCTGGAGTCACTACAACTGGAACGTCGGCAGCAACTGGAAAGTCTTCAGTCTGCCGAACGGTCCTTTGTCAAGGAACGAGCTGACCGGATTGCCCAGTGTGAGAAGGAAGAATCGACGGCCAAGACCAACTTCGATGAAGCGATCAAGCAATGGTCGAAGTATAAGAAAGTCGAACGAGACCTGGAAGACGCAAAGCTGGTGTTGGCAGATGTTTCTCGCGCAGTAGCGACTATTCGGCAACTTGAAAGTGACCTGGTGTCTTTGGGCACAGACGGCCAGTTCCAATACAGGATCGATAGCGAGCAGGAAAGTCTGTCCGACTTGCTTAGAAATAAGACGTGCCCGACCTGCTACTCAACCCTGGACGCCAAATGGCGAACCCGCGCGAAAGGTATCGTTGACGGACGGATCAAGGCTATCCAGGCAGATGCCGCACAGGTCATCAAGAAACGCGCGCCTCTTGTCGTCCAGATCACTAAGTTGCAGGAGTTGATCAACGCCCCGGATGATCCAGGCGGGAAGGTGAACCGGCTGGAGACAGAACTCCGTGTCGGCCGAACGGCTGCACAACGGGATATGACTGCCAAGGAGCAGACGTTCGAGAATGCGGTCAAAGCATTGCAGGGCGCGAAGTCGGTCGTCTGGTCATCCGCCGCAGCGATGAAGACAATTGAGGAGTCGATACAGTCTGGTGATCAGGAAGCGAAGAGGCTAGCATCAAGCATCGCTCGATCAGATCGTACGCTGATTGTCGCCCAGTACTGGGTAGAAGCCTTCGGAGATCGAGGTATCCGGTCGTTGCTGGTCGACTCTGTAGCGGGCTACCTCGGCGAACGGATGATATACCATCTAGAACAGCTCGCGGCCGGTGAGGCATCAATGCAACTATCCGCTCTAAAGCAGCTTAAGAGCGGAGGGACGCGAGAGCGTCTGACGATCACGACGGCGTGGGCGTGGGGCGGACTGAACACTGGATCGAATGGGCAAGACCGCCGAGTTGATCTGGCGCTGTTCGCAGCGTTGCAAGACTTGGCAGAGGCGCAGAGTGCTCGCGCCTTTCCTATTCGAGTCTGGGACGAGCCAGGCGACGCGCTGGATACGCGAGGCCGCGAGCTGTTTCTGGAGTGGGTATCGAAGGAGGCGCGTCGCCGTGGATCGGGATTTCTAACCACACATGCGAGTGACCTGGTAGCGATGGCGGCTCCGGATGGTATCTGGACAGTGGTCATGGATAGCTCCGGAGCACGCATCGAAATCGAGTGAAAGGAGCTACAAAAATGCCGACACAGGTGCAATTGCTGGAAGAGCTGTTGAAGATCACGGACCGTCAGCTTCATGATCTCAACCGACGACGCATGATCCTAACGGAGGAGCTGACGCGCGCTCGAACCGGTACGGACCCTCTGGTGATCAGAGCGCGTCTGATGGTTCACGGTATCACCGAAGTCGCGGTGCCGGTCTGATGTCACGTACCGGATGGAAACAAGCCGAGCGCGTAGCCGCAGCGCTGATCGGAGGCAAGCGGTTCCCCGCGAACATGGGCGCTCGACTCGACATTAACTCAGATGACTTCGTAGCGCAGGTCAAGAACGTCAAGCAGCTTCCTCTGCGCGAGCTGGTCAACCTCGTGGAGGAGATGCATGTCGAGGGCATCGAAACCGGGAAGCTGCCGATCGTTCTCGTCAAGCCGTCCTTCGGGGCTGGACGTCCTACTCCGTTCCTGGTCGTCATGCCGGCCGCTGGGTGGTCGATCATCTGGGACTTGTTCCTGGAGACTGACCTGATGGAAGTACTCGCGGCCCGAGGCAAGGACTACATGCCTACGCACGTCAGGAAGGAACTGAAGTCCGAGGCTGATCCAGGACTCGCGAAGCGTGTCGCCGCGTACAAGAAGAAGGTGCAACGTGTTCAAAGACGATCAGGAAATCGATGATGTCCTGGAAGCGATTTCAGCGCACTTCATGGACCGGCTAGCGCCGCGAGAGCATGACTTCATTGTCGACATCACGGATCAGTGGAGTCGTATGCGTTCGATGACGGAGCCGCAAAAGGCGTGGATCGAACGGATCTGGGACCGAATGAGCGCGTGATATAAACACGTGAGGGGAACGAATGATCCTGAGTGATCGATCGCTGAAGGCGCTGTGCAATCCAGGATGGATGGATCTTCGGGACGGCAGCATCAAGAATCTGCTGGGTCCGTACGATCCTGACCTGCTGAACCCAGCGAGCATCGACATCCGAATCGGTTCCAAGCTGCTGGTCGAGTCAGCGCGGACCTACTTGTCGACATGCGGGAAGTGCGGCAACCCACAGGGGATTGCTGGCATTACGCCTCGCGATGCCGGCTGGCTGGCGTACGATCTGAGCCGGACCAACGGAGACCGACCGTACATGCTTCGACCGGGTGAGTTCGTCCTGGCCGAGACGCTGGAGACGATCCAAGTGCCGCTGGACTGCGCGCTGGAATGCAAGCTGAAGTCGTCCCGTGCGCGTGAGGGATTCAATCATAGTCTGGCCTTCTGGTTCGATCCAGGATGGTCCGGCGTCGGAACGTTGGAGCTGTGCAACGTCAGTCAGTACCGGACTCTGCCGTTGTACTTCGGGATGCGGATCTGTCAGGTGATCGTTCATAAACTTGACCGACCTCCGGAGATCCCGTACTCGGGGCGGTATCAGCATGCGACAGGAGTCGAAGGACCCAAGCCGTGACTACGGCTGATCGGGACAGGATCGCGACGCTCACCAAGAGAGCGTTGCACCTGGAGAACAGGATTCTTCGGTCTCCGAAGAATCTAACTTACGACAAGGAGGAAATGGACGCATTGAAGTGGGCGATCAAGATTCTCACATCTGTACAACCACTGGTCGTCGGGGGAGAGAAAGAGACATGAAGGGATTCATCATCGTCGCTGCACTGATCGCCACGGTTGTCGTGGCTCCGGTCGTCGTCAATGCTGGCAATGACAACGAGAACGGCAACGGCTACGGCCACAGTGTGAAGACCAGCTCCACGTACGAGAAGAAGGTCGTCGACACCAGCAGCCTGTGGGCGAACGGGACGTCCGCCGTCTTCGAGCAGGGCCAGAGCCAGGGCACGCTCGCCGGCATGTCGCAGGAGGGCACGCGCCATTCGGGCCCACAGTTCCAGGTGCTGTCCGGTGGCAACTCGCAGACCCAGGGTGGCATCATCGGCGCCGTGATCTTCGACAAGCATCGCTGTGGCTGTGTGTCTGTCGAGGGCGCCATCGCGGGCGGACTGAATACCCAGTCCGAGCACTTCAAGCTGATCGGTTTCCAGAACGGCAACGGCAAGCAGGAGCAGTTCGCTGGCCAGTACCAGGATCAGGGCCAGAGCGGATCGGCGTCGGCCTACAACGGCCTGACCATCAAGACCGTCGATACCCACTCGGTCTACGTTCGTGTGACGACGACACGTCCGGCGCCGCGGCACTAGGACGCACATGAGGGGACCGGCCCTTCTGGTGGGGCCGGTCCTATCTTTTCCACCCAAGAATAGAAGGAGGCATCATGATCGCGAGAAGAATCACGGTCTTCGTCATCCTGCTCATGCTCGCAGGTTCGACCTCCGTCTACGCGGAGTGGTACCCCGAACCGCGAGATGCCGCCGCGACTGCGCGTCAGAGACAGGACCAGAAGCAAGGTCAGGGTCAGGAACAGGGGCAGATCCAGGACGCGACCAACGCCGGCAATACCCAGACGATCAACAGCGGGTCGAATCTGATCCAGCTTCCCGGCGTCATCAGTGCCTATCCTAACTTCACACAGCCGTACAAGCCGGACGTGTACATCAACGGTGCCGGTGCCATTCGGCCATCGCGCATGACGTATGAGCAGGCGGACAGATGCGCGAAGGGCCTCGGCTTCTGGGGCGTCAATGATGACTACATCGGGACTGCCCGAGAAGGCGTCAAGGAGATCTCGCTGAGCTATCCTGCCTGGGATCATCTTCTTCCCACAGCGGACATGACAGGATTCGTCGGTGTGTCGTTGATCAGGACGAAGGACAAGCCGTGGCTGTCGACGCTCTGCGCTGCCGCGAAGACAGCCATGGACAAGGGGTCGAACACCGGCATCGTGGAGTTCGTGATCCGGCCGGTGAACAAGACGAATGGCGCCATGGTCGGCGCTGCTGTCGGTGGATCGGGACTGTCAGGCGGTGCGACTCCGTACGCGCTGGCTGGGACGGTGAGTGCTGGGGTCGGTACGGCATCGACCTTCGTTCAGGGAGAGCTGATGCTCCAGATCACTGGGATGAAGGACGACAGTCTGAAGAAGAAGGCAGACTCCGGCGGACTCCAGATGGTCTCATATCCTCCGCGCATGGTCGTGACGCCGGACGGCCAGATCATCAAGCCTCCGGTCCGTCCGGCCATCCCAGGATTCGTGTCGCAACCGTAACAGGATCGTAGGCGAGGACGGGTCACGGGTGTTGAGGCGTCGTCCTGGTACCCAAGGCCGCCGCGCTATCCTCGCCGCTTCGGGCCACCAGCTCGGAGTTCGCTTGGTGCGGCGCCAAACGTCTCTCCCTCCCCGGAGGAGATTACGCTCCTCCGGGGAATCGGAGGCGCTATGCTGGTGATTGTCACAGGGTCTCGCCATTGGACGAACGTGGAATCAATTCGACGCCGTTTGTCTGCTTTGCCTTCTGGCACCACGATTATTCACGGCGCGTGCCGCGGAGCTGACTCGATCGCTGGTCACGTGGCGATCGGGCTCGGCTTCGAGGTCGATCCACATCCCGCAGACTGGTCAAAGTACGGGAATGGCGCTGGCATCATTCGGAACCTGGAGATGCTGCTGTTGAATCCCGATCTGGTCATAGCGTTTCATCCCGACATTTCCAAGAAGTCCCGAGGTACGAAGCACTGTGTCCAGACTGCACGAATGTACGGTATTCCTACTGAAGTCATCACCGAATAAAAGGAGAACTATCCATGGCGCTCAAGTCGACCGATACCTGCCTCGCAAAGGTGAAGGCAGACGAACCGATCTTTACGCTCCGAGCGCAGGACGTAACCGCACCTGCTTGCGTCGAGGACTGGGCATCCAGCGTGATTATGGAGTACCATCACGCGCGGAAAGTGATGCCGGACTCCGCGCGCCAGAAGGTGCAGGGCGCGATCGAAACCGCGCATCAGATGAGGGCGTGGCAGAAGGCGAACGGATCGAAGCTGCCGGACTGATGCTGTACACCCTTCGTGACCTCGCGGATACGATCGGACGGAACCGCGTCAAGATCGGCAAGAACTGGCTCCCGGCGCGGCCAATGGTCAAAGGCGAATCGTGGACGAAGCGAATCAAGGCAGCATGGCTGGTTCTGATCGGCAAGGCCGACGCTGTGCGCTGGCCAGGAGGACAGTAATGGTCCACACAACTGCTGCGGAGTTGAACGATTATCTCCGGACGGTTCTGGAAGTCCCGGAGCACGAGTCGCTGATCGGCGCCATCAACAACCTTCGGCAAGTCGCACTATCAGGAGTGGAGTTGGCCCGAGAACACCGGGAGCAGATTCGGACTCTGACGGAGCAGCGGCGGGCCGCGATTGACTCGGAGCACGCGATAGCGATCGATCTGTGTCGTATGACCAAGGAACGGACTGATCTGGCCAAGCAGCTCGCGAAGACCCAGCAGAAGTCCCAGAACCGGCAGTTCGCGATCACCATGCTGTCGCAAGCGTACGAGACGACCAAGCGGAAGCTACGACGGAAGAACGAGGATTGCGAAGACCTCAAGGTCAGGATGGGCGCAGCGGAGACTGCACACTGGCGCGCGATACGGAGACGGCAAGACGCAATCGAAGACCTGTTCGCTCGATCGATTCCGATGGTGGAAGCGCTCGGCGCGATCCCAATGGAGGTTCCTGGCCTCCGAGCGCTGGGATGGAGCACGAAGGAGTGGTCTGAAGAAGCACGTCAGATCATTCTATGAACCTGTTCAATATTGGTCGTGTCTTCATGTTGCATTCCGGTCAGCGGTCGAAGTATAAGATTGACTGTGATGCACTGACATCTGAGGACTGGAGTGCGCTAGCAAATATCGTTGCTGCTCGGTTCGGCTTCTCCGCTGTCGAAGGCGTACCGAAAGGGGGCCTAGCGTTTGCCGGTGCGCTCAGGCCCCTGGAGAGGGCGACTCCAGTTGGCTACCCGTTGCTGATTGTCGATGACGTCCTGACCACGGGACGATCGATGGAGGAACAGCGAAACGGCCGGACTGCGATCGGTATCGTTCTGTTCTCTCGCACGATGGACTTTCCTCGGTGGATACATCCAATCTTCACGATGAGCGGATTCTTCGCCTGAAGTAAAAGGATCGTCCGGAAGCCGCGATATAATCCTCATGGGCAGCCAATGGAGGATGACGGCCTCATGTGAGAACTGCCCGTTCAGTACGAGCGGGTCTGGTCTTGCACTTAGGAAGTCGCTCTATCCAGGTCGGTGGAAGGAGATCACCAGCACGCTGAAGTCCGGTGGTCACTTCATGTGTCACAAGACGACTGTCGATGAAGATGACGACGACACGTCTCGCCGGCCACTGTACTGCGCAGGCGCGTTGGCATACCAGGACAAGCGAGGCATCTCGTCCCAGTACCAACGCATCTGTGAACGACTGGAGGCAATGAGTGCTGAACGTGAAAAAGCTGATCTTGCCAATCGCGCTAGTGATCGCGCTGTCGCTGGGAGCCGGAGTCCTGGTCGGCCTGGGCATGGGCGTCAAGCAGGGCGTCAAGGAGCAGGACGTCGTGCATCATCAGATTCAGACGATCGAAGACAAGATCCTCGCGGTGGTCGTCGAGCGTAATCCACAGGCGACGATCAGGGAGTTCCTGGACTTCCCGCGAGTGCTGTTGGAGGAGGCTCGGACGGCAGGGATCGACTTTGCTATCATCCTCGCGATGATTGACAAGGAGTCTGGGTTCAAGCCTGACGCGATCGGCAAGGCTGGAGAGATCGGTCTGATGCAGATCCTTCCGTCGACAGCGAAGCTAGTCGCTGATGCAAAGAAGATCGACTATCAACCTCCGGTCGCATCGCGGGACGGTCGGTACACAGCGCTCGGATCACTGGCCGACCCGAAGCTGAACGTCAAGCTGGGGATCGCGTATCTGGTCGATCTCAAGAAGAAGTACGGTGAGATGTCGGCCACGACGCTCCGGGCGTACAATCGGAATCCGGACAAGGCGCGTGAACATCGTCCGGAGGACCGTTATGCGGAAGACGTCGGCCTTCGACTAGTGACGATGATTGGCAAGCTACGATGATGAAAGAGTGCCCTGAGTGCGGAAGCGCGTTCCTGCCCAAGTCCAATCATCAGAAGTATTGTGACCCTGAATGCGCGAAAGAAGGCATGCATCGCATGAGCCGACAGAAGCGAAGGACAGTCGATCATGTCCCGTGGCAAGTTCGCGCGAGATGGGGAAAGGAAGCGGTGTGACTCCGATCCAACTGGCCAAGTACATGGCCATGCCGTTCGGGAAGCACGCCGGGAAGAAGATCCGAGACCTCCCGACGAGCTATCTCCAGTGGCTCCTGTTCGATTGGGGAGGTCTCTCGGATGGATCGCTGGCCAAGTGTGTCCGTGCCCAGTGGGAGATCAATACGGGCCAGACTCTCCCCGCTGGGTCGATCCGGGATATTCGGATCAAGGATCAGGTGATCGCTACGCCAGGGCGCCGAAAGGTGACGTTGAGGGACGAAATATGAGGAACACCAGGATGCACGGAAACGGGTTCATTCAGGTGGACATCGCGCCGGACGTCCGGATGCATGTCTGGGACGTCTGGCCGGACTTCCCTGCGCAGAAGGTCCGTACGCCAATCCACAATCACACCTTCAGCTTCACCAGTCGGGTGATCAAGGGGTGTCTTCACAATCGTATATTCCGTCTGGTTCGAGGGAAGGAGTATCGGTTCTACCAGACGATCCGAGGCCAACTGCAACAGACGGAACTGAGCCCGGTCGACTTCACGACGAGCATTGAGGTGATCAGAGAGCAAATTATTGACTCAGGATCGACGTATCAGTTTCCCGCTGGGATGTTCCATGAGAGCATCCCACTGGATTCCCCAACGATCACGGTCATGACGATCACGGAACAAGGTGCGGCTGGACCGGGCCCATTCGTCCTGGTGCCGCCGAACATCGAACCGGATAATGACTTCAATCGCTACCAGTACTCAGAGGATGAACTCGACGCACTGGTACTCAAGGCGCTGAAGGCATGAGCGCTATCGGAAGAGGTCGATGTGATCTTTGTGGAACTTTCGGGGAATTGTACGTGTGGCAGCGAACATGTTTGATGTGCAGCGAACTGCGCGCAGGCACACTGAAGGGAATGCGTGACGCCGCAAAGCCAAACGTCCGCAAACGCCCTGTTATCCTGATCAAAGCGGAAGACATCGTTCAGACAATCAATAGAAGATTCAAGCGAAGCGCTGGGGACATCGAACGATCCGAAGGGCAGAAGAGAAAAGAAGAACCAGACTTCCCACTATCACCAGCGGTCGCCCGACGAGCGCCAATCAGGGAGGATCTATGATCGCCTTCGTGTTCGTCGTCGCCATGGTCATACCCACGTTCGGTGGCCCGGTTCTCGTGTCCTTCCAGACGACTGACCTGGAGTCGTGCCTCAAGTTCCGCAAGGTGGTGGAGAAGGAGATGACAGGCATGTCGATGAAGTTCACCATGACACAGTGTGAGGCGAAGCCATGAAGAGGGTGATGCGTGCAGTGCAAGACAGCCAGCCGGGTGTGTTGGGTTCCATCACCGCGTTCGGCTCGTGGGAATGGCAGTGCTTCTGTTCCAGTCTATGCCATGAGGGCGATTGGAGAGCGTGAGAACGGGGACAGGCTGTCCGTGAGCCGAGTCCTGTCAGCTGAGGACTGGGAGCTAGCGCAGTTTGACATCGTCGGTGTCACCGCCCGCGGCATGCTTGACAAGTTGAAGGACGCGCTCTCCTCTCGCTGATGTCCAAGGGGAGTGGCGTCAAGTGGAGTGGCTTGCCGTGGCGTGTCGAGGACCGGGACGAAGCCTGTGAACGCTGGCAAGTGCATCAGTATTTCAGCTGGGCGTTTCCTCGCGTCGCCTCCTGGGCCCGCGGGATCTGGGCACCAGGCTTCGATCCACACTGGATTGAGAACCCGGCGCTGACTGGGGGATATGATCTGGGGGCGATCGATCGTCGTGAGTTGTGGGAGGCACGCAATGCCGAGCTGGACCGCCGACGAGCTGACCATAGTGGAGCAATACGTCAGGTGGTTGAGGATTGGAGGCATCACTTACTACACCGCGACGAGAGAAGTGTGGAGCAGGGTGAGTAGGCGACACACGTCCGAAGCTGTCCGAGCGAAGCTGAAAAGACTGGCCCACGAGCGGTGGCGGACGGAGGCTCGCAAGTGAACACCGAGCCGACTTGCTCTCCAGTCGAGATGCATGAGTACGTCCACGGCCAGTGCCCGCCTTGGTGCCAGTTCCGTTGTCTGCTCTTCTTCACGCCCAACGATGTGCCTTATCAATGCACGCTGAGCCAGTACCACAGCGGTGAGTGCTCAGTTCAATTAAGGGATTCGGCCTGATGATCACGCCGTTCCGAGAAGACGTTTGCAGGACGATCAATCGCTTCGATCTATTCGGCGCGCCTGATCATGCGGGAGCGATCTATGGCCGACCGGAGGCAACATACCGTTACGCGCTCTGGCGGACCTGGGGCATACGAGGAAGAGGGCATATCGTCTTCCTGATGTTGAACCCGTCGACAGCGACAGAGCGCGAGCTGGACCCGACTCTCCGACGTTGCATGGGGTTCGCGAAGCGGTGGAATTACGACGGTATGATCATCGTTAATGTCTTTGCTCTGCGATCGACGAACCCGAAGGCGCTAGCCAGACATCCGAACCCGATCGGCACGCATAATTACGAGTACATTCTTCAGGTGGTTCGATCTCGGCCAGTGATCGTCGCCTGGGGATCGAATGCGTCGGGAGTCGGCGACAGAATCAGGCCGCTGCTGACGATGGCGTTGCGTGCTGGCTGTCTCGGACTGACGGAGAAAGGGGAGCCTAGACACCCGCTCTACGTACCATACACACAAGGAGTCAAGCCATGGCGCAGTCACTGAAGTTCGAGGACATCAGTCCGTGGATCGGAGTCGATCTCGACGGCACGCTCGCACAGTACGGCGAGTGGGAAGGCCCGACCAAGATCGGACCTCCGATTCCTGCGATGGTCGAACGTGTCAAGGCCTGGCTGGCCAACGGAGACGCCGTGAAGATCTTCACCGCCCGGGTGAACCCGTCGAGTCCTGGCGCCGCGACATCTCTGGTGCGAAGACGTCTAGAGACCACGTATATGAAAGACATGGGCATGACCGAGCTGTGGGACGATCGGGCGCATCACGTCACGCCCAACACCGGGGAGGAAGCATGATAGAACAGGTCCGAGCGCTGATCTCGCGGCATGTAGCGAGTCACGGAGCCTATCCGACGAAGCTGCTGATGGACCCGGCGACGTCGATCGTTTTCCGTGACTACCTGGTTGAACGGATACCGATGCAGTACCGGCCGGAGATGGGAGCGCCTATCACGAAGTTCCTGGGCCTGACAGTCGAGATCGTCAACGACCCTGAGCAACTGAAGGTGGCGTGATGAAGATACTCCCAGGATCGATCACGTGTCTTGCAGGTGAGGGTCGACTGACGATCCAGGTACCAACGATCAGTATCGGCACGGACGATCGTGCGTTGGAAGATGCTCCGGATGACTGGTTCGTTTTGACTGGGTACGGGACGAAGCCAGCGATCGGTCGAGAGCGATCAAGCGCCTTCGTGTATCTGTCCAGAAAGGGGTACGAAGCCAACAAGTCGGCCCTCCGCGCAGCGTTCAATCAATCGACCTCTCGCCGCGGGACATGGCAACAGTTCGAAGCGGCAGCGGAGGCGTTCTTTGCTGATCTGGAAAAGAACCGACAGAAGCGAATCGCGAGGCTCACGCAACAGATCAAGGACCTGGAGGCATACCAGGTATGAGCGACTATCCGACCGAGGAGCAGCTCGCGAAGATCCGGACCTGGCCATCGAACGATCCGAAGGGATGGTTCGCGTTCATCAAGGCGGTCTGGTGGTCGCCTGACTGGGGATGGACCGAACAGGCCCTTCCCAAGGGAGCGCCACTTCTGAACCGCGGCACGTTGTATGCGGTATCGACCGGCGGGTGGTCGGGGAACGAAGAGATCATCGCAGCGATGCAGAAACACGAGTCGTTGTGGCTTACGACGTGGGAATCGAGCCGGCGCGGCGGGCATTACGAGTTCGAGGTCACGCCATGATCGACATCGGTCCGAACCTCATGGTTGTGCTCGGTCTTGCTGCTATTGCCTTCATTGTCTGGGTCATGATGCGATGAGACCCGAGCGGCAGGATCGATGTCCGACACGATTCGAGCGTCGATCAAAAGGACTTCGCTATGTCAATCGGCGTTGGCAGTGTCCTCGGAAGAAGCTGAAAGGCCTTCCCTACTGTTCGTATTGTGAGCCTTTGTCGATGAAGCGAGACAGACTTGCCTCTTGATACAATGACAAGGAGGTAACCACTTTGGCATCTCCACCGAACGGACGGCCAATCAGTCGATTCAAGAAGGGGGAACCTCGTCCGCCTGGCGCTGGAAGAAAGAAGGGCGTACTCAATCGGACGACCGTACGGATACGGGATATCGCGCGGGGGATTCTGGAGGACCCGGACGTTCAGAAGAAGCAGCTCGCGCGGATCAAGGACGGAACGGAGCACCCAGCGATCGTGACGCTCCTGTATCACTACGCGTACGGGAAGCCGCCGGAGAAGCTGATCATTGAGGATCAGAACGGTGGGACGTCAGCGATTCCGATCGCGATGCTGGCGAAGATGCTGACGGGCGATCAGATAGCGATGCTGATCGAGGTCAACCGGACCGTCAAGGCGTTACAGGCCAGAGTCGTAGCGGAGATGCCGGACGGAACTGAGATCCTGGATAGCAAGGGATGATCAGACAGGCCGTGGTCGCGGTGATCATTCAGAACCACAAGGGCGAGTTCTACGTGCAGCAACGTCCGGCCCACAAGCTGATGCCCGGCATGTGGGAGTTCCCGGGCGGCAAGGTCGAACCGAACGGTCGACAGCGCGCAGACGATTGCGTGGGTCACATACGAGGCCCTGCGCGATCCGCGATACAAGTTCATGACGCGCGATGCTGGCCTGCTGGAAAAGATCAAAGGAGGATGCTTTGACTATCTGCTCTCGGCTGGCGGACTGTGATTGGAAGGAGTTCCGACGATGACGACTCTGACACATACCGAACTGGACTATCTGCTCTCGGCTGTTCAGGAACGCATTAGAATCGATCGAGCCGATAACGCTCACCCCTCAGCGGCTTCGTCGTTCTTCCTGCGACGTCTCCAGTACAAGCTGATCACGGTTCGCTTTCCGGACCTCGCGGACTTCCTGAAGTGGCCGGAGGGTGATCCGCTACCGCTGATCATCCCGCATTCGGAGGACCGGATTCGAAGCCATTACTCGCGGGCCTGAACGATGGACGAAACGTACGAAGACTACCAGCTCTCGTCCTTGATGGATCGAGTCGAGGAGCTGACCTCCGATCTCTCGCGGGTTCAGCGCCGGCTGGTCGAGTCCGAACGCCAGCGCGACATCCTGACGGAGCAGATCGTATCTGCCACTCCTCTTGGAGAAGGCTTCTGGGGCCGCGCCGTCGGGCGATTGATGAATCAACTGGCCATGGTCCGGCTCGAACGAGACGGGTTGGTTGCTGAGATCAGACGAAGGAGCGAAGACGCTACGTTCGAGGATCTTGTCCCATGAAACGTATCGAACGTATTCGGTCCGGGATGCGGTCGATCAGGATGAGTCAGGAGTTCAAGAAGAACCCGATCCTTCAAGACTTCGCCTGGCTCCTGGATCGCTTCGACGTACTGTCGATCAGTGCTGGATGCGTGGTAGCAAACCAAAAGGACGAACTGGCCATGAAGACACTGTTCAAAGCGCTTGGGTGTCTGGACGAACCAGCGCCATGAGTGACGTTGTGGTGACCGTGCCAGTGAAGCAGTGGTCTCGGTGGTTAGAAGAAGGTGACTTGCCGGGTGACCGACCGACAGGTCGTCAGTACTCGTTCTCCGTGCCGACTGCGCCTCGTGATCTGTTTCGAGGTGATCGGGTGTACATCGTCTGTAATGGGAAGCTGCGCGGCTATGCCCCTTTGGTCTCTATCGTTCAAGGCACGATCGTCCCTCGTGGGATTCGGATGACTGGGTGGCTCCTGATCCGTGAGGGAAGCGCCGTCGCGGTAACGATTCCTCGGGTCTTTGTCCCGCGCCGCGGATTCGTCTATCGCTGGTGGCCCCGCGATATGGAGACGCCCTTTCCCGACTGGAAGACGTTATGACTCTCTACGTCGTCCTGCTCAACGGGGATTTCATCGGCGTTCGGCGTACGCATGACGAGGCCCTCGGGATCGCCCTTCGTCGACAGCACGGAGGCGGATGGCTTCAGCTTCCCATTGCTGATCAGTGGCAGCGAGGCGATGATACGATGATCATTCAGACGATCCCGTCTATTCCGGAGATGCGAACGATCGGAGACAAAAGGGGCTGGTGATGAGCCTCTGGTGCCTGATCGCACATCGGTACGCATGGATTGCGTCTTTGGTGTTTCCTCCTGAGCGTGGGGTCGTCTATTGTGTGATCTGCCATCGGCACTGGCGGTACCCGATGAGAGGCCCGAAGTGATCGGTGGTACATGGACGACGATCTATCAGAGCGACATGGCGATTGTGCGATACAAGGTGCATGAGGGGAGCATCTGTCTCCAGACGGTCCCGATCGGTCAGCCGATTGCGACGATGCAGGTCATGCTGGGCAAGGACGAACTGGATATGATGCAAGCGTCGCTGGCCAAGGAGGAATCAGGATGACGGCGGAGGAGCTGGCCAAGAAGATCGTCGATGCTGCGAAGCAGTACGCAGCGAACCCAGACAAAGGCTTACCGATCTGGGCAGCATGGGAGTTCGCCATCGCTGAAGGCATCAAGAACGTTGTTCAAGCTCGTGCAGACCTGATCTGGAAAGAAGTTGTCGAGGTCACAGCTCGTGAAGGGAACACCAAACTCAGCTCGTTCTTCGCAGCTCGGTCAACAGAGCTATGACTCCGCATGATGCGCGGCTTCTGGCTAAGGCTGAACAACTCGCTCAGGACTTCCCCGGATGCAGCTTCGCACGCGCTCACCGAGGCCGACGGAATCACGTCTCTCCTCTGCTTCCGGTATACCCAGCGTTCGAGAAGCGCATGGCACGATGCGGCAAGGTGATCATGTCGAACTGGTCGCGGCTCCCGAGGTTCGGCGAGAACGGCCCATGGCGGATCTGTTCTGGCTGCAAGGAGAAGTCATGAAGCCGTTACAGACCGAGCACCGGATAGGACAGACGGAACTGCCGCCGAAACAGATCGAGCTGTGCCCTCGCTGTCGAGGAGGCTTGGTCTATCGGCCTCAGCCGGACGTGGTGTACTGCTATCGATGTGGAGGCATCGAACCAGGTGACGTCGGGATCATCTATCTTCCTTCTTGTATCGCTCCTCGGAAGTTCGGACATCGGGTCTTGACGGTCTGGACATGTCCTGCTGGACATGAGTTCCTGGGGCCTGCACTAGCGCCAAGGAAGAGGCTGAACTGTACGGCCTACGTGCCTGAAACCGACAGCCTGTGTGAGATTCCTTGCCCTGGCAAGTCACCTCGAAAGACGTTCGTGGAGGTCTTAGATGACGACAGAGATCGGACACGGATGCCGAAAGGAAGGACCTCACGGGCCGTGCGGGCCGATTCACGATCCGGTAAGCGGCGAAGCCCTCGACGTCGGTGAATGCGCGTGTGGATGTTCAGCGTTCGAGGACTACTGTCAGGTCTACCTGGACTGGTACGCCAGACAGATACACGTGCTACATGCTGGATCGTATGAGGCATGTACGATCAGTCCGTGCCGTGAGACGCGAAGCGTAGAGACGGAGATCGATCAGAACATGCGCCGGTCGATGGAGGGCTAATGCAATGTCCAAAGTGCGGAAGCCAAGTCGTCCTGGACGTGGAGTACGACGAGGACCACGACCTCCTGCAAGACGTGACCGTCCAGTGCCTGACGGAGGGGTGTGGGGCGGTGCTTTCCCTGGACGAACGTTGTCTTCAGAGCAACGACGAGTCGCCAATGTAGAGCGGTGGCTCGATCAGAACAGCGCCTTCAGGATGGAAAGCGATCGGCGATATAACGAGATGGGCCGAGGCGGGGGCGGAGTACCAGGAGGAGGCCGACAGTTCTCAGGCTTCAATTCCGACACAGAATGATCACGCGCATCTTCGTCTTGCCGGGGAATCTCAAGGCGAACCGGAAGCCTGGAAAGAAGCCGTACCCACAGCTCCCGGTCTTTGAAGTTGAACCTGACGGAGGCCAAGCGGTTCCCGCGCATGGCGTCGTCATTCACGGACCGTCAAGGATGATCTATGATCCTGCCAAGCCCCGATACTCTGCCTGGGTCGAAACCGAGGCCATCGTTGAACTCATACATCACGCTGACGACAGAACGCGACAAGATCAGAGCAGCGCTGACCAGCGCGGATCAGACGGCCGATCAGATCAGCAAGGCGGTAAATGTTCCGAAGGCACGAGTGAGTCGGCTGCTGAGGGATCTTCAGTGCCGTGACGAGGCGGACTTTACGCCACCTCTACGCCGGGACTATCCCGGCACTTGGCGCTCGCGTCGACCGAAAGGCTAGCGTAGGATAGTCGTCAGATGGAGGCTGACGACGATGGCTCGCACGCGAGCGCTGAATGAGATCTCAAACTTGCTGGGGGATATCGACCTCGACACACTGCTAGCCTCATGCTCGCTCAGACAGTACTCCGCGCTAGCATGGAAGATCGTCGAACCCGAGACACTCTTCGTTCCCAACTGGCACATCGATGCCATCTCCGATCATCTGGAAGCCGTGACCAGAGGACAGATCCGTGACCTGATCATCACCATCGCGCCTCGTCATGCGAAGTCGCTGACGGTCTCGGTCTTCTGGCCGACCTGGGGATGGATCGGCAAGCCTTCTATCAAGTGGCTATACGCCGCATACGCCCAGACGCTCTCAACGCGTGACTCAGTGAAGTCTCGTCACTTGATCCAGTCGCCGTGGTACCAGGTCAGATGGGGCGACGTCTTCGAAATGGTCGGCGACCAGAACGAGAAGACCAGGTACGAGAACGATAAGACCGGCTATCGCCTCGCGACGTCAGTTGGCGGGTCGAACACAGGCGAAGGCGGCGACGTCATTGTTGTTGACGATCCGATTAACCTCCAGGAAGCGCACTCGGAGAATGCACGCAAGGAAGTCTGTCGGTGGTGGGATGAGGTCATGTCCTCTCGGCGGAACGATCCGAAGAAGTCAGCGCGTGTGATCATCATGCAACGATGTCACGAGGCGGATCTTGTTGGCCACCTGGAAGCGAAGAATGCGGGGTATGAACGTCTCAATCTGCCGACCGAGTACAAGCCTTCCCGCATTGTGCTACCTTCGAAGATCGGATGGGTTGATCCACGGAAGCTGGACGGTGAGCTGCTCTGGCCCGCACGATTCGGACCGACTGAAATCGCTCAGGCCAAGGTCGACCTGGGGAGCTACGCGTTTGCCAGTCAGCATCAGCAAGACCCAGCTCCGGACGAAGGCGGAATCCTGAAGCGGATGTGGTGGCGCTACTACAAGGCGCTGCCGGACCTGTCGACGGCGAACGAGATCATCTTCTCTCTGGACTGCGCGTTCAAGGATCTGAGTGACTCTGATTACGTAGCCGGAGGCGTTTGGGCTCGGTGGGGCGCTTCGTGCTATCTGGTCGATCAGGTTCGGGATCGCATGAACTTCCCGACGACGCTGATGGCCGTGCGCGGGATCGTCGCGAAGTGGCCTATGATCCGGGAGAAGCTGGTCGAGGACAAGGCCAACGGGTCCGCGGTTGTTGCGACATTGGAGCATGAGATCCCCGGTATGATTCCGGTCAATCCCGAAGGCGGGAAAATCGCGCGAGCCTACGCTGTGTCCTTCATGGTTGAAGCCGGCAACGTCTACTTGCCAGATCCGACGATCGCGCCGTGGATAGAAGACTTCGTGCGTGAGTGCGCGGTCTTTCCGGCTGGCGCGAATGACGATCAGGTGGACCAATGTACTCAGGCCCTCCGTCGCTTCCATGAGTCGCTGTCGAAGCCTCCGAGCGGAGGCGGAGTCCTGTCCGCAGTCCAGCGAACAGAACGGGTGAAACTGTCGACATCGAACACGATGCGACGCGACCCGCGATATGACCACGCGGGAAGTGGAGGACGCTATGACTGATACGACGACGTACGAGATCCAAGCCGGATGCTGGTCGAAGTCAGGACCGGTGGAACGTGAAAGGAAGACAAGACGTGCGCCTCACCGCCGATGAAGCTGAGGAGATCCTGGTAGCGCTGGCCCATCGAAGCAAGCAGATCGGGATGGGGGATGGCCAGGCAATCAAGATCATTGACCTGGGACAGCGACTGTCCAGGAAGTTCGAAGACGAGTACAGATGGCAGACTGGCGTCTTCGAACGGCATTACGAGCAGCCAATCCGAATCCGGACAGTGAGACAATGACGAGACTCGAACTCATTCGAATCCGGACCCAACGAGGTGGTCCTGTCTCTGGGTCATTCTTGCTGGAAGTCATCGACGCGCTGGCATCCGCACTCAAGGGAGTCGCACTGAACGGCAGCGACGAGATGCCGCTGTGGTCCTGGTGTGACGAAGGCTGGACGTGCGAACACCCGGAGTGCATTGCTGGCCGCGCGGCGATTCAGAAGTTGGAGATCAGGGAGGAGCTGAGCATCGATGTCATCCCTTCTTGATCTCGCACGATCAGACGGCGAACGCGCTGAACGTCAGTACAAGAGCGGCAGCGGCACGGACCAGGCCGAAGCAGAGTACTACCGACTGCGACGTCTGTTCTGGATCGCGCTACACGAAGGCCAGACGTTCGACGCCGCATTCAAGGCGTTGGATGACGCCTGGCGTTCGTACACTGCCAGGAACAATGACCGTGTGAACGTCGCGCCGAAGATCAAGCGAGGTCCTTGTGCCGGTCAGAGCGTGATTGCTCATCGATATGTGTCGCCTGACAAGGCAAAGTCGAATGTCCCATACCTCCGTGCGATGACGTCGTGATTGTGCTTGCCATCTGGCTGTTGATCGCGCCCGGTTCCGGATGGTCCTGGATCATCATCGACTTCGCCGAGTCGAAGGCGCATTGTGAAACGAAACGATCCGAACGACTGGACAGAGGCAATCTGCTATGTGTGAAGAGCGATCGATCCTGAGCGATAATGTCCCTATGGGACCGTCACAGACTCTCGCGCTCCTGTACCGGCGCCGCGTCGTCGTCAGACGTTATGGCCAGTCGCTTCGGGTCAGGAACTGGAACGGGCGCTCGCTGTCCAAGCAGACCCTCGAACTTGTCCGCGCCAACAAGCCGGAGATACTTCGTTTGCTAGTGTTCGTGGCAGCCTATCGAGGGCATCTGCAAAGGATGTTCAGGAGAGCCGTTCGCGGGTGCGATCAATCCGAAGTCCAAACGTTCCTGGACAGGCAGGCGCTTCTGGTGGACAACCTCGGTCCGGAGCTAGCACGCCAGGTCTTCCTTGACGCTGGCCGTGCGTATCGCGTGCGGACGGCCATATGCCCGTGGTGTACGGAGGATGGAGGAACATGCCTCGAACCAAAAGAGTGATCTTTCGTGTGGCTCGGTATCACGCCTCGACATGGCCGAGACTGATGTGGCAGCTTCGCTGGCCAGGTAGGAGCGAGCTGTTCGAGACGAAGTACCGCGCGGTTAAGGCGGGCCGTATGGAAGCATGGCTCAATAAGCCTTCGCAGCTGGTCGTTCACGGTAAGGATGGCCGGATTCAGTTCGAACACACATACGGCGCTGATCCTCGGAGAACCAAGGGATGAAGTTCCAGTCGGTCGACATCTTCGAACTGGTGACGGACGATGACTACGCGATCGTCGCCCAACTCAAGGATATGAGAGTCATGTGTGTCAGCGGAAACGCGGACGCCCACGATCGTGACGGGAAAGTCGTCGCTCGTATCGAAGGATCATGGGAGGAGGCCGAAGCAGTAACGATCGGTGACGACCACATCAAGATTCAAGGGCACCTGGTGACACATCGCCTAACCAAGAACGGATTCGGCTACTGGGTTTGTCGGCCATGACTGGCACCGAAGCGCTCGCACGACTGATTCAGATCGCACAGCAGAACTCCCGTGACCCGGAAGACATCGAAGCCATTCAGATCATGCAGGAGTTCGTCGATGCGGAGGACGAGATCTTAGATGAATACGAAGCCTGAGGAGCCGAAGATCGGATGGGCGCTGGTCATCGCGTTGGTGGCGATAGCAGTGAGTCTGATCGCCTTCTTCGCTGGCCGATGAAGCTGTGTAGCCGATGTGGCGTGGAGTTCTCCTACGCGTCGAGTGATCATCTTTGTCTCTGCTGTGAGTCCAAGGCATTACCGGATCGTTCGTGGTCAGACGAGAACCGGATTATGTGTGACTTCTTCCATCGTCGGAAGCCTCTGCCTCGATTCAAAGATGATGACGGTCCTACTCCTCCTGATTATCAACGACGACTGAACGCCGTCCCAAGATCCCGCGTGATATAACAGATCATCAGGTGCCGATCTAGCGGCCTGATGTGGTGCCGGAGCCGGCGCCGCGGAGTACGGCGGTGGCCACCTGTCAGACTGGGCCTCTGAACCCAGTCTGACAGGAAAATACCAAACTGCATCCCACAACGGATCACGGGGAAGTAGACGTTGAGAAAGGACCTGTGGATGTTGCGCTGCAATCGATATCATCAGCTCACGAAGGGAACGACCGCGTATGACAGCGCGTGCGAGTGCGCGGGCTTAATCGAACGTGTCTATCGGGAAGTCTTCGTTCCTGGTCAGATCATCGACATCAAGGCATGATCCAGCGCCTATGGTGGGCGTTGGTCATTCGGCCGATAAAGCGCCGGCGCTGGCGGAAGGTCATGAAACGTCTCGACTGGTCGGTTGAAGCGGTGGTCAAGGATCAGCTTGACGCGGCGAAGGGTGTGATCCGGAGCGTTGCGCTCGGCGTTCTGGTGTGGGCGATCATCATCGCGGCAATCATCTTCGGGTGACGACATCGGGGCGTGGGCCAACGGCTGGCCACCTGGTTTGGGACCAGGGTTACGCGGGTTCAACTCCTGCCGCCCCGACCATTTCTTTCAACGAAAGGCGGGTCTTTTTTGATGGCTAGAGACGTTCTGTTCTTCACGAAGCATGGGCCAGGTATGAAGACCATAGGCGGACCGCTGCCTTCTGTATTCATGATCGAAGTTCTGGAACGTTCGTTTCCTGCTGTCAGATTGGAGCGGTATACCCATCCAAGCGTGAGAACGTTCAGGAAGTTTCGACTAACGACGTACAAGTGGATTGGAGAAGCCTTTGATACACCGGAGCTGATGCAGAAGTTCGGATCGACCGTGGACGCTCCGATGCCTCATGGAGTGGTGATGTTGGTTGCTCCGGTTTACGTGGAGGACGAGCCGGCATGTCGTACGCTGATATAAAGATCGAGATCGATGAAGACAGACTTCGGGAACTGGTCGTCGAGTACCTGTCAGGCATTCTGAACGTCGACCTCAAGCCGGAGGACGTCGTGATCGAAGTCAAATCTGTCAGGGACCGAGGAGACGGAACATCATCGATCTGGCAGACGGCCAACTTCCGCGCTCGCGTCGCACGTAGGATCGACTGATGAACATAGAACTGCCGACCGTTGCTAGGATCGAAGACGCGCTGATGACGTATCAGATTGACCAGGAACTTCGCGCAGCGCTGACACGATTGGTCGTCAAGATCGTGGCCGAAGAGACCGAGTCGTTTCGATACTTCATGGGAGCGGCGATCATCTCGAACGGAGGTAAGATAGTCATTCATGACCACGCGCTGGTGGATGTTCAGCGCGATGATGTGATCATCGAAGATGTCGATCATGAGCTCCGGCGCCGAGTGTACAGAATGAAGCCTCATGCTTCCTCCCCTCTGTGACCGATGTGGCGCTCCAATGGAGGACCGGCAGTGTAAGCTGGTATGTCGGCGCTGTGGATTCCGGCGGGACTGAACTGACCCATAGGTCCGTCCAGGAGGGCGGCATTGCCACGACGAACAGGAAAGCGTGATGCGCGGAAGGCTCGGTTACAAGAGAAGACAGCTCATCTCAGACCTACGAAGCCGAAACAAATCTGCTTCAAGTGTGAGAGGAAGTGCAGCGGATCATCGTTCTGTTACGGATGCAAGTCATACATCTGTGACGACTGTGATAAGAACATGTGCCTGATGGGCGATCACAACCGAACCGATCATCTGATCAACCCGGAGGAAGACGAGTCATAAACATCCTGAAGACGTTCGAACCCGAACCGAAACCACGCTACCCAAGGAGACGAACCATGAAGATCCTGAGCACGCTCGCTGCGATGTTCGGTATCAGTCGTGCGGAGGAGCGGAAGACGGTCACGTTGGCGTTCGCTGAGAAGCTGAGGCGTGAGCCGGTCAAGCCGCGCAACGTGACTGCCAAGGGCAATGGCCGGAGCGCTCTTCGACGCAGGAAGACCAGGATCGCCATGGCCAAGGCGAGCCGGGTCAGGAACCGCGCCGCGTGATCGAAACGGCTCGGTTCGCTCCCGGCATTCGTTTCCGGTGTCTCGGATGTCACGAGACGATCTTCGGTAACGTCTACGTGGACCTGGCCGGCCCGGCGTTCCGCGCCTACTATCACTTGGACTGCATCCTGCCTGAACACGATCGGCCGACATGAGCCGGCGCCGCGGAGTACGGCGGTGGCCACCCTGGTGGTTCCCAAAGGACCGGGGGCCATCAGGGCCTTTTTAGCGTGAGCCTCTGTACTGCCTGTGGAATCGAGCGGGACGACGGCGCACAGCTCTGCCCGCAGCACGAGCGAGAGGCACTTGACAAGTGGTCAGATGGCAATCGGATTCTCTGCAACTGGCTACATAGAGGCAAGTTGCCAGACCCAAATTACCCAGTTCCTACTGACGACTGGAAGCCGGAAGTCTTGCAACCTACGGAGGACGCGACATGAAGGCCCGAGAACAGTTCTTGATCCGACGGCCTCTCAATCTGACACGTGATCATCCTGATCATCAAAGCGTCTTCGGTGTCATGTACTGTCCGATCTGCTGGCCGAAGTTCCTGGAACATACCCGGCGACTGGAGAAAAGAGGCAATCCATGAAGGTCTACATCGCTGGCCCGTACACCATCGGCGACGTCGCGCAGAACGTCCGGAACGCGGTTGAAGCCGGAGATCAAGTGCTGAAGCTGGGGCACACTCCGTTCATTCCGCACATGACGCACTTCTGGCACTTGCTGTTTCCAGGACCGTACGAGCAGTGGATGCAGTGGGGTCTATCCTGGCTGGAGGCCTGTGACGCGCTGATCCGGTTGCCTGGTCAGTCGTCCGGTGCTGATCGAGAAGTCGCTGCCGCGAAGACGATCGGCATGGCAGTCTTCGATGGTGTGAAGGACTTCGCAGACTTCTCTCTCCGCTATGATCCAGCCCGCGGGATCGCCAGGTCTCGCGCCAAGATCATTGGTTGCATACACTACGATCACTGATTCTGTTACCATGAGGCCATGGTCGCCGACGAGTGCGGGGAGGAAATTCTAGCCGCGAGTGGGATGTCGGGATCGATCCGGATCTGGGTCGATGGCGCCCGTTGGCGCGCGTCTGTTCTCTTCAAGTCATCGGACTCGGATCAAACCTTCGCCCTTCATGGCAACGACTCCAGCGAGGATGTACTGACGGCCATTACCAACGCTCTTCGATCCGCCAATGCCAAGTTACGACGCGTTCGTGAATCCGAACAGCGCCGACTCGCGAGATCAGTTCTGTCGAAAGACAGTGTGCAAGGTCTTCAGGAGACTCCAGTCTCGACGTTGCAGAGCGGTCAGGATCAGGTAGTGTGATCG
>Ga0180063_1000002_pt1 | contig 67969 bp, 54 predicted proteins | sample EasRivT47_16_10D_FD_121776 | JGI IMG/M metagenome (GOLD analysis project Ga0180063, IMG submission 121776) | Soil microbial communities from meander-bound floodplain in the East River, Colorado, USA - East River metaG ERMLIBT47_16_10D | ecosystem: Environmental > Terrestrial > Soil > Floodplain ...
CCTCGACGCGCTACCGCCGTTCCGGACGCTGTGCCTGGCCGGCCCCGTGCCGTACAACCAGGCGCTGTCGATCCTGCTCGACGGGCGGGTGCCGGCGCTGTTCCAGTACCAGAACGGTGCGCGCACCGAGAACCACGGGGTCGAGCTGGGCGGCGCGTGGAGCGGGCAATCCGGCGTATCGGTCTCGCTGAGCTACTCCTACCAGGACGTGCCGCGCTCGGACGGCGTGCCGATGGACGAGCGCATCGAGGTCGTGCGCGAGGAGACCGCGGCCGGGACGGATCTCGACGGCGACGGGCTCGTGGCCGACACGAGCGCGTTCGTCAACATCCCGGCGCGGCACCGACTGAGCGGCATGCTCCAGCTGACCCGCCCGCGCTGGACCGTCGCGGCGGCGGTCGATTACGTCGCCGAGACGTTCTGGCAGGACGTGCTGACGTCCGACTTCTGGGGCTTCGTCCCGCGCTACACCTTGGTCGGACTGCGCGGCAGCTATCTCTGGCCGCGCCAGCGCCTGAAGCTCGGAGCGCAGGTCACGAACCTGTTCGACGAGCCGATCCAGCAGCACATCTACGGCGATATCATCGGCCGGCGGGCCGGGGTGTCCTTGACCTACGGCTGGCCCGGCCCCGCGACCTCCCCGCCGCCCTGACGCGGTCGACTGTCCCCTTCTCGCACGATCATCCGATGGTCGAAAGGCCCGACTCGCGCCATCGTGCCGGGCGAGGTCTCGAGGAGCCTCGACCGAGGAGGCACGATGCGCGCGTTACCCATGCTCCGTTTCGCTCTCCTTCTCGCCCTGGCGGTCGCCGGCACGGCGGCGTTCGCGAGCGACGAGTCGGAGCAGATCGACCTGCTCGCCACCAAGGCGCCGAACGGTGGGGTGATCTTCACCTGGGCTGGGGGCGCGCCGGAGTATCAGGTGTTCCGGTCGCCGGACCCTCGTACGGTCGTCGCCCTGAGCAACCTGATCGCCGAGACACGGGCCGCCTCGTGGACCGACTACGCCGCCTCGTCACCGATCGAGTTCTACCGGATCCGCACGCAGGCGAACTGTCTCGAGCCGGTCGCGGACACGTTCCTCTCGCTCGGCGCCCCCGACACGCCTCACGGTGACGCTGCGACGCTCGACGTCGCCGCGGGCCAAGACGCGCGCCGCTCGCTGCTCCGGTTTCAGCTCGACGGCGTTCCCGCGGGATCGCGCGTCGTCGATGCCCGGCTGTGGTTGAATCAGCTCGCGTCTAGCGACGGTGGGCCGATCCAGCTGGTCGAGGTGATCGAGGCGTGGACCGAGGACGGGGCCACGTGGAGCACGCATCCCAACGTGGGCGGGACGTTCGCCTCGCAGTCCGTTCCCGCAGGCGCGGGCGAACGGTCGTGGAAGGTCGGGGCCCTGGTACAGCGCTGGGTCGACGGGACTTCGCCGAACCTGGGGCTCATGCTGCGGCCCGGTCTGGGCGACGCTCCGTTCCTGACTTCGTTCGCGGCCTCCGAGCAAGGCCCGGGCATCGCCCCGCGCCTGTGCATCGAGTGGGTCGACGAGCGCCAGGACGCGATCGCGCGCCTGGAAAGCGCGTCCCAGGATCCGGTGCACGTGCGTTTTGACGGGCCCACTGCGGCGACGCTCGAGGCGCGGGTCGACCTCAACATCGGCGACCCGGTCGAGGCGGCGCTAGCGTTCCTCGAGGCCTACCCCGAGCTGTACGGCCTCGCGAACCCGCGGTCCGAGCTGTACCTCGATCGCCTCGACACGCGGCAAGGCCTGACCAGCGTGGCGTTCGGCCGGCGCAAGGATGGCGTTCCGGTGCACGGCGAGGCGCTGCTCGTGTTCGTCGAGGGGACGGCGGTTCTCGGGACGTCTGCGCGCCTCGACCCCGAGCGAGACTGCCTCGGCCAGGAGCGAACGAGCCCGCAGCAGGCGATCGCGGCGGCGCTCGCAGCGACGCCGGGCCTCGTGGCGCCGCGCGAGCTGGGCCAGCCGATGCTCGAGTGGTTCCGCGACCGGCACGACCCCGCCCGCACGACGCGCCTCGCCTGGCGCGTGACGACGTCGGGCAGGATGGCGCAGACCGGCGAGGCATTGTTCCAGAAGGTCCGCGTCGATGCGGCGACGCTCGCCGTGCTCGACGTGTCGCGCGAGGACTGGACGTGGGACCGTCCCGGCGAGGATTTCGACGTGAACTCGGTCGCGAACGACGAGAGCGACACGTGCTTCTGGCTGCCGTGGGAGGAGGAGACGCTCTGGTTCACCGACGACGGGCCGACGACGGACTACCCCGGCCTGCCGACCGACACGTTCTCGGACGGGCTCGTCACCAGCAACCAGCTGCACGCGGTGTACCACTACATGTACGACACGTTCGGCTGTCGCTCGTGGGACTGCGGCGGTATGAGCATGACGACCATGGTTCACTTCGGGCCGGTCGAGTACAACAATGCGCACGCTGTCGGTCCCTGCGGGCAGCTGTACTTCGGGGACGGCTGGCCGAGCGCGGACGTAGTGGCCCACGAGTTCACGCACGTGCTCGTGCGCAACACGGCGGGCCTCGAGTACGACTTCCTGTCCGGGGCGCTGAACGAGAGCTACGCCGACTTCTTCGGCAACATGGTCGACGGAGACTGGCTGGTCGGAGAGGACCGACGCGATGCCGACGCGACGGCAATCCGGGACATGTCGAACCCGCCGGCGTTCGGCCAGCCGGATCATCTCGACGATCTGTGCGACTCGGACGCCGAGTGCCAGTTCACGAGCGACTACAACGGCGTGCACACGAACAGCGGGATACCGAACAAGGCCGCGTACCTGATCAGCGACGGGGGTAACCACAACGGGCTCGACATCGTCGGCCTGGGGCGAGCCAAGACCGAGCAGCTGTACTTCTCGGTGCTGGCCACGTCGCGTCTCCATTCCGAGTCGGACTTCATGGACCAGCGCGACCAGACGATCGCCGAGGCGCGGCGCTTCCACACGACGGGCCGCCACTTCTTCACCGTGGCGAACGTGTGCAACGTGATCAACGCGTTCGCGTCGGTCGGACTCGGCGACCCGGACACCGATTGCGACGGTTATCCCAACCTGCCCACCGACGACGGAGACGACGACGGCACGCCGGATGGGCGGGACGACTGCCCGCTCGTGTGGAACCGCCAGTCCGACCTCGACGGCGACGGGGCGGGGGACGTCTGCGATCCCGACCTCGACGGCGACGGGCTGCTGAACACGGCCGACAACTGCCCGACCGTGGCGAACCCCCTTCAGCCGGACGACGACCGGGACGGCACGGGCGACGCGTGCGACGACGATGACCTCGACCGCGTGCTCGACATCCTCGACAACTGCGACGTCTTCAACCCGGGGCAGGAGGACATGGATCACGACGGGATCGGTGACCTCTGCGACACGGACGCCGACGGCGACACCCTCTTCGGCAGCACCGACAGCTGCCCGCTGGACTACGACCCGATCAACACCGACATCGACGGCGACGGAGTGGGCAACGTCTGCGACAACTGTCATTTGGTCGCGAACGCCGCGCAGGGCGACATGGATCGGGACGGGGCGGGCGACGCCTGCGACTCCGATCTCGACGGCGACGGCGTCGCCAACGCGACCGACAACTGCGCCTCGAGCTTCAACCCCGATCAGTTCGACAACGACGGGAACGGCATCGGGCTGCTCTGCGACCCCGACGAGCGCGAGTTCCTCGACGGCGCAGCGCTGGCAGCGGAGCTGAGCGTGCTGCTCCAGCACGAGAACCTCGAGCGTCCGATGCGGCTTCCCATCTTTCCCTGCTCCGCGGACACGTGTACCGATCGGCTCGGCCAGGACCTGGTGACGCGGGTCGAGCTCTTAGGCCAGCCGGCCTACCGCGCGCGCATCGTGGACGATCGCGGCCAGGTGTACGCCCAGCTCGACGCGCCCGGCGAGAGCGTGCTCCAGTTCCCCGTGGCCCACTCGTACTTCTATCGCTCGGACGTCAACGCCGCGCCGTACGAGGGCCACCGGTACTACCTCGAGCTGTTCGCGCCTCCGGGCTCGCAGCCCGGCCAGACGCTGTTCGGTACGATCGAGGTGCAGACGTTCCAGGACCAGGTACCCTAGGCCGAGGCGCCCGGTGCCACGCGTTATACTCGTCCCGACTCGTCCGGGAACTCACCATGCAAGGCACACGGGTATCCCACTATCTGGTGCTCGAGCAGATCGGGGCCGGTGGTATGGGCGTCGTGTACCTCGCCCGCGACGAGAAGCTCGCGCGCAACGTCGCTCTGAAGTTCATCACTCCGGCCGTGGCGGCCGATGCGCACGCCCGTGCTCGCTTGATGCGGGAGGCCCGCGCGGCATGCGCGGTCGATCATCCGAACATCGCCACCGTCCATGACGTCGGCGAGTGGGAAGGCCAGTTGTTCCTCGCCATGGGGTACTACCCCGGCGAGACGCTGAAGGACCGGATCGCGCGTGGACCGCTGGCCATCGACGAAGCGGCCGCGATCGCCGAGCAGCTCGCATCGGGACTGGCCGCGGCACACGCGGCCGACGTGGTGCACCGCGACCTGAAGCCGGGCAACGTCATCCTGACGACGTCGGGGTTGGTGAAAATCCTCGACTTCGGTCTGGCCAAGCTGATCGGGCCGTCGATCGATACCGTCACGGACATGACGGGAGCCGGTGCCGCCGTCGGCACGATGCGGTACATGGCGCCCGAACAGGCGCGCGGCGCGCAGGTCGATCCGCGCGCCGACGTCTGGGCGTTCGGCGTCGTGCTGTTCGAGATGCTGACCGGCCGCGTGCCCTTTCCTCAGGAAAGCGCTGCGGCGCTCCTGGCGGCGATTCTGACGGAGCGGCCGACGGAGTCACGGTCGATTGGGCCGGAGATCCCGGCCGAGCTCGAGCGGCTCATCACGCGTTGCCTCGTGAAGGACCCGGCCGAGCGAACGCTCACCGCGAGCGAAGCCGCGCGGATTCTCGCCGCATATCGCGCGTCGGTCGCCGGCCGCTCGGCTCGGCCACCCCGCCGGCGCGTGGCGTGGCTCACGACGGCGGTCCTTCTGGTCTCGGCTGCGCTCGCCGCGCCGCCGGCATTGCGGGCCTTGCACCGCCGATGGGCCACCCGAACCGCGCTGCCCGAGATTCAACGGCTGACCGCGGCGCAAGACCTCGCCGCCGCCGTCGATCTCGCGATGGAGGCCGAGCGCTACATCCCGGGGGATGCGGAGCTCGTCGCAATCCTCTCGACGATCGCCCGACCTTTGACGATCGAGAGCGAGCCCTCGGGCGCGCAGATCTCGTACATGGAGTACGGAAAGGACGGCGCGTGGCGCCCGCTCGGCCGGACACCGATCCGTGACGCTCGGCTCCCGATCAACTGGCTGCGAGTCCGAGCCGAGAAGGCCGGATTCGACACCGCGGAGGACGTCGTCGGCAACATCGTGGGCCCGGGCGGCGTGAGCACGGCGCGCTTCGAGCTCGCACCGGTGGGGAGCGCGCCCGCCAGAATGGTACGCGCCGTCCGCCCCGCCAGTCCGTACTCGGTCTACGTGCTCGGACTCGAGCTTCCGCGGGTCACTCTGGGCTCGTTCTGGATCGACCGTGAGGAAGTCACGAACCGACAGTTCAAGACGTTTGTCGACGCGGGCGGGTACGAGCGCCGCGAATACTGGCAACACCCGTTTCTCCGAGACGGCCGCGTCGTGTCGTTGGACGAAGCGCTCGCGCTCTTTCGGGACGCGACCGGCCGCCCGGGGCCGGCCGGTTGGGAGCTCGGCACGTATCTCGACGGTCAGGACGATCTCCCGGTCACGGGTGTCAGCTGGTACGAGGCGGCAGCCTACGCCACATTCACTGGCAAGAGCCTGCCGACCGTCTATCACTGGAGCTGGGTCGCCACGCAACCGCTCGTCGGATGGGTCATCCCGTTCGCCACGTTCAACGCGCGGTCCCCGGTGCCGGCCGGGACGGCGAGGGCGCTCCATCGCTTCGGCGCGATCAATCTCGCGGGCAACGCCAAAGAATGGTGCGTGAACGAATCGACCGGGGGCAAGCGGTACATCCTCGGCGGCGGGTTCGACGAGCCGCCGTACATGTTCCGCGATGCCGACGCCCGCTCGCCGTTCGAGCGTTCGCCGAACTTCGGCTTCCGGACCATGAAGCTGGAACCCGGAGACGAGTCCGGGGTGTCCCTCGCCGGACCCGTCGTCGGCCCTTCGCGCAACTACGCGATCGAGAAACCGGCCAGCGACCCGATCTTCGCCGCCTACGCGCGCATGTACTCCTACGACGCCACCGATCTGGCCGCGACGGTCGAACCGCAGGATTCGGGCGATCCCGGCTGGCGAACGGAGAAGGTCACGTTCGCGGCGGCCTACCCCGACGAGCGCGTGATCACGTACCTCTTCCTTCCCACTCGAGCGGCTCCGCCGTACCAGACGATCGTCTACACTCCCCCCGCGAACGCGTGGGATCTGCGATCGAGCGAGGCGGTGCGGGCGACGCCGGGGTTCGCGTACCTGATGCGGAGCGGACGCGCCGTGGCGTTTCCGATCTACCTGGGCACGTTCGAGCGCGGCACGGATGACTTTCGATCGGATTTCCGCAAGAACACGAGCCGCTGGCGCGATCACGTGATCGCGCTATCGAAGGACCTGCGACGCACGGTGGACTACCTGTCGACGCGGCCGGATCTCGACCACGATCGATTCGGCTTCCTCGGAGTCAGCCGAGGCGCGTCCCTCGCTCCGATGCTGCTGGCGATGGAGCCACGCATCCACGCCGCCGCGCTGTGGATCCCCGGTCTGTACCTCGAACCCGTTCCGGCGGAGGCCGATGCGATCAACTTCGTGACGCGGATGAAGACGCCGGCGCTCGTGCTGAGCGGACGGTACGACTACAACTTCCCGGAGGAAACGTCCTCCCGTCCGTTCTTCGACCTGCTCGGGACGCCCGCCGAGCACAAGCGGCGCGTGGTCTACGACACGGGCCACAACCTTCCGTTCGCCGACGCCGTGAAGCAGACGCTCGATTGGTTCGATCGGTACCTCGGCGAGCCCGCGCCCGGCGATGCCGCGGTCAGATGATCCCGCTCGGGAGCGCCACAGATGGGAGGAGAGCCATGGGGCTGACGCTGGTCCAGGTCGATGCGTTCACGTCCGAGCCGTTCGCGGGCAATCCGGCAGCCGTATGTCTGCTGCCAGAGGAGAAGCCGGACCGCTGGCTGCAAGCGGTGGCCGCAGAGATGAACCTGTCCGAGACGGCGTTTCTCCTGCCACGCCCGGATGGCTACGGCCTGCGCTGGTTCACGCCGCGGGTCGAGGTCGACCTGTGCGGCACGCCACGCTCGCGAGCGCGCACGTGCTGTGGGAGTCCGGACGGCTCGCGCCCGACGCGACCGCCCGGTTCCACACGCGCAGCGGGCCGCTGGCTGCCGTGCGCCGGGATGCCTGGATCGAGCTCGACTTCCCCGCGGTGCCCGAGGAGCCGTGTGACGCCCCGGCCGGACTCGCCGCGGCGCTCGGCGCGCGACCGCTGTACGTCGGTCGCAACCGGTTCGATCTGCTGGTCGAGCTCGAGAGCGAAGCGGCCGTCCGGGACTTGCGCCCCGACCTGTGTGGTCTGACCGAGCTCGGCGGGCGCGGCGTGATCGTGACCAGCCGCTCCTCGGCTCCCGGGTCCGATTTCGTCTCGCGCTTCTTCGCTCCCGCCGCGGGCATCGACGAGGACCCGGTGACCGGCTCGGCGCACTGCTGCCTGGCGCCGTTCTGGAGCGCCCGCCTGGACCGGTCCCGCTTCGTCGCACGCCAGATCTCGGCGCGCGGCGGCGTGCTGCGCGTCGAGCTCACAGGCGAGCGCGTGCTGCTCGCGGGGCAGGCCGTCACGGTGCTGCGCGGCGAGCTGATCGTCTGATCAGAATCGGATCCAGAACGTGGCGCCCTTCCCGGGATTGGCGTCGAGCCCGAACGTGAAGCCGTGACGGGACAGGATTTCCTGGGCCACCACCAGACCGAGCCCGCGGCCGTCCACCTTGGTCGTGAAGAACGGCGTGAAGAGCGACGCACTCACCTCGGCGGGGATCCCCGGACCATCGTCGCTGATCGCCAGGCGCGGCCGACCCTCGTCGAGGGACAGGGACACGCCGATCGTGCCGTCCTCCCCGATCGCCTCGCAGGCGTTCTTCAGGACGTTCATCAGCACCTGCTCCATCTGGTTCTTGTCGAGTGCGATCGACGGGAGGTCGACCGACTGTTCCCAGGTCCAGCGAATCCGCCGTCGCTCGAGCTCCGGCCGGAACAGCACACGCAAGTCCTCGAGCAGTCGCTGGACGTCGCAGAGGCGACGTTCGGGCTCGGGGAGGCGCACGACGTCGGCGAAGCCGTTCATGAACGTCGTCAGGTGCTCGAGCCGGGCCGCGGCGACGCCGAGCGCGTCCTCGAAGTCACGGCGATCGTCCGCCGGAAGGTGTCGGGCGTAGGCGCCGAAGGATCCCAGGAGCGAGCGGACCGCCCCGGCGCTGTTGTTCACCTCGTGCGACATCATGCGGATCAGCTTGTGGTAGGCCGCCTTCTCCGATGCCCGCAGCTCCTCGGTCAGCTCCTCGATCAGGAAGAACGAGCGTGGGAATCCGCGCTCGCGATACGCGAGCCGCGCGCAGCGCACACGCCGCGCCCCCTGGAGCGCGCGCACCTGCGAGTCGCCCAGCGGAATCGACTCGAGCTCCGCGGCGAGCGGCCGCCCCAGCTCGACGAGCCTGCGTCCGAGCGCGACGCCGCGCGGTAGCCCGAGGATCCGCTCGGCCGCCGGATTGACGTAGTCGACACGCTGATCCAGGTCGAGCGTGAGCATCCCCGAGGACGAGGCCCCGAGCACCTTGTCCAGGAACAGATGTTGCTCCTCGAGTCGCAGCCGTTCGTGGCGCAGGCGCTCCAGCATCGCGTTGTAGACCCGCACCAGGGCGTCGATCTCGCGTTGTCCGGTCTCGCGGAAGCGCGAGGCGAACTCCTGCTCGGCCAGCAGGTCCGCGCCGGTCCGGACCAGCTCGAGCGGGACGAGAAAGGCCCGCAGCAGCAACAGCCCCAGGACGAACGACAGCACGAACAGCGCTTCGACCGCATACAGCCATTCGCGGCTCTCGGCGAGCGCCAGCAGCGCCATCGCGCCCAGCACCAGGTGGATCAGCACCAGGTAGAACAGGATCCGCGCCCGCAGGCGCAACCCCTGCGCGGGCCGGGCCGACTTCCCGTCGGGCGAGCTCACGGTCGATCGGCGTCGATGTGGTACTTGCGCAGACGCCGGTAGAGCGCGGCGCGGGACAGACCGAGCGCCTCGGCCACACGCGACAGGTTGCCCTCGCAGTGGCGGACGCACTTGACGATCATCGCCCGCTCGATCTCGTCGAGCGTCATCGCGCCGGCCGCCGGCAACGGCGTGCCGCGGCCGTCGCGCAGCTCGAGATCCGCGAGCGCGCGCAGGTCGCGCAGCTCGAGCCGGTCGCCGTCCATCACCAGCACGGCGCGCTCGAGCGTCTGCCGCAGCTGACGCACGTTGCCCGGCCAGGGCTGCTCGCGCAGCCACGCCAGCGCCGCGTCCGATACGCCGAACGGGCCGCGGCGGTAGGTCGGCGCGAACTGGTCGAGCAGGTGCCGTACCAGCAGCGGCACGTCGTCCCGTCGCTCGCGCAGCGGCGGGATCGGGATCGAGATCAGGTTCAGGCGGTACAGCAGATCCTCGCGGAACTGCCCCTGGGCCACGAGCGCGGGCAGGTCGCGGTTCGTGGCCGAGATCACGCGCACGTCGACGGTCCGCGCCGTGCTCGACCCGAGCACCTCGTAGGTGCGGTCCTGGAGCACGCGCAGCAGCTTCACCTGCGCGTGCGGATCGAGGTCGCCGATCTCGTCGAGGAAGATCGTGCCGCCGTCGGCCACCTCGAAGCGCCCCTTGCGGCGCTCTCGCGCGTCCGTGAACGCCCCCTTGACGTGGCCGAACATCTCGCTCTCGAAGAGCGTCGAGGAGATCCCGCCCAGGTTGACCTTGATGAACGGCCGGTCGCGCCGCCGGCTGTTCTCGTGGATCGCCTCGGCCACGAGCTCCTTGCCCGTGCCGCTCTCGCCGGTGATCAGCACCGAGGCGTCGGTCGGCGCGACGCGCCCGATCAGGTCGAGGATGCGCAGGAAGCGCGGATCGTGACCGACGAGCGGCGCGAGCTGGAAGCGGGCATCGAGCTCCTGCCGGCTCGACGGAGCCTCTGCCGGGTCGGTCACCCGCGCTCGCGCCAGGCTGAGCGCGGTCTCGACTGATTGGAGGATCTGCGGGTTCGACCAGGGCTTGGTGATGAAGTCGAAGGCCCCCGCCTTGACGCCTTCGACGGCGAGCGGGATCGAGGCCCAGGCCGTGATCAGGATCACCGGGAGGTCGGGGCGCGCGGCCTTGGTGCGCGAGAGCAGGTCGAGCCCTTCCCGCCCGTCGGTGCGCCGCGAGAAGTTCATGTCCTGCAGGACGAGCTCGATCTGGCGATCGCCGAGCTGTCCGAGCGCCTCCTCCGCTCCGCGAGCCGAGCGCGACGCGTAGCCGTGCTGCTTGAGCAGCAGGCTGAGCGACGTCGTCACCGACGGGTCGTCATCGACGATCAGGATCATCCGCTAATCGTAGTGCAGCGCCTCGACCGGGTGGATCCGCGTCGCGAACCAGGAGGGGTACCACCCGCACAGCGCCGCCAGCAAGTAGATCAGGCCCGCCGCGACCGCCGCCCCGGCGGCCATCAGGCCGGGGCCGATCCGGATCATGTCGAGCCGCAGCACGGGGAGTTGCAGGACCAGGGCCAATCCCAGCAGCACCGCGAGGCTCGTCATCAGCATCAGCTCCATCAGGATCTGGCGGTGGATCCGTCGCGCGGCCGCGCCGACCGCGCGCCGCAAGCCGATCTCCTGACGGCGTTGGGTGACATTCTGCCACAGCACACCGGTGAGCCCGAGGGCGACCATCAGCATCAGGAACCCGGCGACCGTCCCGATGAGCGCCAGCGGCACGAGCGACTTGCGCAGGTACGCCTCGCGCATCTCCTCCAGGGTCTTGGTCTCGATCGTCCAGGACGGCGCGAGAGCCTGCAGGCGGCGGACCAGCGCCTCCTCGAATACCGCCGGCGTCCCCGCGCGCACTTTCAGGACCAGGCTGCGCGGCGGCGCGGCGTTCAGCGTCTCGAGCATCGCCCGCTGGAAGAAGTAGTTCCTCGACGGGCTCAGCTCGCCGTCCTTGCGAAAGGCGGAGACGATTCCGACGACGCGCACCTCCTTCTCCTTCCAGTCCTTGAACGGGATGCGCCTACCGATCGGGTCCTCCGCGCCGAAGATCTCCGCCGCCAGCGAGGCGTTGACGACCACCGGATGCCAGCCCAACGCGGCATCGCCGTCCTCGAACCACCGTCCGCGCTCCAGGCGGAACCGCAGGACCTCCGGCAGTCCCTCGCCCGCCTGGTTCAGGTCGAAGGACACCGCGCGGCCGTCCTCCAGGTCCTGGGTCCAAGTCCAGCGGCCGTTGTCGTACGGGACGAGGTTGAGGGGCGCGGCCGCCTCGACCTGGTCCATCTGGCGGATCTCGCGCAGGATGCGGTCCAGATCGCGCAGGTAGGCGGACTTCTACACCTTGTCCTCGAGGTCGGTGTTCGAATCGATCTGCGCCATCCACACCCCACTGTAGTCGTATCCCAGCGGGCGGCGGTAGTTGCCGGCGAAGTAGAGGCCGAGCGTGGCCACGAGGAACACCACGAGGAACGACAGAAAAATCTCGGCCAGGATCAAGCCGGTCGAACGCTTGCGACGCCACACGAGCTTCAGGAGATGGCCGATCATCGTCTGCCTCCACGGATCGCCTCTGCCGGCTGAAGACGCGACATCCTCCACGCCGGGTAGACGCCGGACAGGACCCCGAAGAAGAGCGACAGCGCCACCGCGTAGACGAACACGCGGGGGTTCAGCGTGAACTGGGCGTAGGGGACGAAGCCCCCGCGATTGAACGCGGCGAGCGCGAACACGGAGAGCACGAGGCCGATCGCGCCGCCGACGCACGTCAGCACGATGTTCTCCACCACGAACTGCCCGATCAACGCGCGCGAGGACGCGCCAAACGCCTTGCGCACGCCGATCTCCGCTGCCCGCTCGAGGATACGGCTCAGGTTCAGGTTGACCAGGTTGAGCGCGGGCAGGAGCATGAACAGCAGCATCGAGAGCAGCAGCAGCCCGGCGAGCCACCCGGCGTGGGGATCAGCATCCTCCGAAGCCATGAAGTTGCGCGCCGCCCACTCGAACGGCGTGTCGGCTCCGCCGTAAAGCGCGTCGTACTCCTTGGGATCAGGAAGCGGCACCTGCGTGATGCGGCGCTGCACCTCGGCCTGGATCGCGGGCCGGTCGCCCGACCGACGGGCCAGGATGATCCCCACGAAGCTGCCCAGGAGCTCGCGCTTGTAGCCGTCCGAGCGCGCGGTCCCGATCGGGACCCAGATGTCCGCCGCCGAGATCTGGCGCGAGAAGGAGACGTTGCGCACGACACCGACGACGCGAAACGTCTGCCCTGCGACCTCGAGGTCTCGTCCGAGCGCGGGCTGCCCGCCGAAGTAACGCTCCCGCGTGGCCTCGTTGATCACCGCGACTCGACGGGCCTCCCGGTCGTCCTCGGCCGAGAACGGACCGCCCTCGACGAAGTCGAAATCCATGACCTGCCAGAACGCGCCGTCGGTCTGTCGCACCGTCGAGCGGATCTTGACGCCTTCGGCGAAGCCGACCGCGGTGGTCGCGTCGCTGGCCACGGCCACCGCCTCCACGCCGGGCAGCGTCCGGATGTAGCGGTCGAGGAACAAATAGCCCGCCGCGGAGCTCCAGGTGGCGTTCGGCCCCCGCATCACCATGCGCGAGACGAACAGCATCCGATCCGCGCGAGTCTCGGGCGGCATGGGCGCCAGGACGTGGTCGAGGAGCGCCGTCGCCACCATCAACACGAGCAGCGTGAAGGCGATGGCGAACAGGCTGATGAACGTGAAGAACTTCCGGCGCAGCAGGACCTTCACGGCGATCTTCAGGTAGTTGCGCAGCATCGCCGCCTCACTGGACCTGACGGCCGTCGAAGAGGCGCACGGTGCGCCCGGTGCGCTCGGCGAGCTTCGGGTCGTGGGTCACCATCACCACCGTCGTGCGTTGCTCGCGGTTGAGGTCCTCGAGGATTCCCATCACCTCTTCGCCCATGTGGCTGTCGAGGTTCCCGGTCGGCTCGTCGGCCAGGAGCAGCCTCGGCCGCCCGACCACGGCGCGGGCGATGGCCACTCGCTGCTGCTGCCCGCCCGAGAGCTGGGACGGGAAGTGCCGACCGCGCGAGGCCAGGCCGACCCGCTCGACCGCTTCGAGCGCCAGGCGGCGCCGCTCCTTGGCTCGCATCCGACGGTAGAGCAGCGGGATCTCGACGTTGTCGACGACGGTCAGATCGGGGATCAGATGAAAGCTCTGGAAGATGAACCCGATCTTCTCGTTGCGCACGCGCGCGATCGCGGCGTCCCGATAGCTCGCCACGGGCTGCCCCTCGAGCGTCACCTTGCCGCCGCTCGGCTCGTCGAGCAGGCCCATCAGGTTCAGCAGCGTGCTCTTGCCGCAGCCCGACGGCCCCATGACCGAGACGAACTCACCCTGGCCCACGTCGAGGGAGATCGCGTCGAGCGCCAGCGTCTCCAGCCTCTCCGTGCGGTACACCTTGCTCACGGTCTCGAGCCCGATCATCGTCATCGCTCCTCTCGTCACTTCACCCGGACGACCGGGTATTGCAGGAACTCCCGCATGTCCGAGACGATCACCTCGTCGCCCTCCGCCAGTCCCTCGAGAACCTCGCACGTGGACTGCCCCGAGAGGCCCGTCCGGACCTTGGTTCGCACGGCCCGGTCGCCCTGCACGAGGAACACGTCCTGGACGGCTCCACCCTGGACGAACGCCCCACGCTCGAGGCCCAGCGTGTCCGGCCTGGTCTCGGTCACCACGAACACATCGACCCGCAGGTCCTTGCGTAGCCGCGGGTCGTCGCTCCGCTCGAGCTCGACGCTGAAGCGCGCCACGCCGTTCTCGACCGCCGGCTGCACGGTGGCGACCCGCCCGGCGAGGACCGCATCGCCGACGCGGACCCGCGCCGGCCGGCCCACCGACAGGCGCGACACGTGCACGTCCGAGACCGTGGCCTCGATGCGGAACGAGCCGAGGTCGGCGACGCGCGCCAGGACATCGCCCTTATGGACCGCAACGCCTTCCTCGGCCACCACCCACGTCACCACGCCCTCGCGATCCGATTGGGCGCTGGCCAGCTCGAGCTGCCGCCGCGCCTCCACGAGCTCCTTGCGCAGGATCTCGACATCGAGCCGCAGGCCTTCCTCTTTGGCCGCGCTCGCGCGCCGGGCCGAGCCGACCTCCGCCTCGAGCTGGCGGCCGGCAAGCTCCGCCTTGCGCGCCTCGACCTCCGCCTCGCGCAGCCCCTCTTCGGAGAGGAGCCCGTCGGTGCGGAGCTTCCGCCGCTGCTCGAGGCGATAGCGCGAGATCTCGACATCGAGGCGCGCGTTCTCGAGCTGCGCGTCGAGGGCGGCGAGCGTCCGCTCCAGCTCGAGCCGCGCCTGGGCCACCTCGTTCTCCTTCTGGGCCAGGCGGTCGACGAGCCGCTCCACCTCGAGCCGCGCCGGGGAGACATCGAGCTCGACGACCGTATCGCCGGGATGCACGGCCTCACCCGGGCGCCGTTGGACCCGCACGACGCGGGCATCGACCGGGCTCGACAGCACCCTCTCGAACGCCGGGGCGGCCGTCCCGGAGGCCTCGATCGTGGCCTCGACCGGACCGCGCACGACCCGGGCCACACGGATCCGGTCGCGGCGCACGGAGGGCCCGAGCAACGCGGGGAGTGCCACGAGGAGCGTCGCGGCGGCCGCGAAGACCGAGACGCCGATCAGGACGCGGCGCACGAGGCGGCGGCGGCGGATGGCAGGGTCGATTTCGCGGTCCATGCGGGTGCCCCCGGATCCCCGTTGGGCAACCGCCGTGCCATGCGTTGCGCGCCGAGAACCCGAGGGAATCGCGCTACGCGGGTCCGCCGGGGCGTGCGGAACCGAACGGAGTGTGCGGAAACGAACGCATGGTGGTGCGGAGCTTGTTGCGGCTTCGTTCGAGGTCAAGGGCAGGCGACGATCGACACGGCGGCATAACCGCCGCTTTCACAAGAACTTGCCCCCGCGTGCGCAACAAGCTGCGCACCACCATGCGGGAATGACGGTACATTCGTTCGCCATGCGACCTACCTGGTTCGCCGGCCTGCTCGCGTTCGCGGCGCTCGCGCCGTGCGTTGGGGCGACGTCGCACGACGCGACGCTCCCGGGGTCCGCGCGCGGGCGATCGTGGACGCTGGTCGAGGTCGCGGGTCCGGACGCGCTCCCGCACGCCGGCCAGCTCGAGGAAGGCACGTTCTGGGACCTCCGCCCGACCGGGACGATTGGAAGGGGCGTGCGCTGGACTGTGCTCACGCCGAGCGACGCTGGATTGGCCGACCAGGCACGAGCCGTCGGCGCGGACGCCGCGGTGTGCGAGACCGGCTCCTCGGAATGCCGGCTGATCCACCGGGGGCCGGTCGCTCTCGGACAGGACGGCGTGTCGTGGCTCGCGCGTCCCGGTGCCGCGCCCGTGGCGGTCGACACGCGCGCCGTGGCTGAGGGGCTCGCGCTCCTCCCCGCCGGTCCGCGCGAGGTCGTCGTCCTGCGCGAGGTCGAGCGCGGCGACGCGACAGGAAGACGAAGCTATCGTTTCGTGACGCGTGCGGGCGTCACCGTGGCAGAGATCGAAGGCGCGGCGCCCGACGCGCAGCGGCCGTTCACGATCGAGCGCGCGAGCGTGCTCGGCGCCGAGGATGCCGCGGACGGCATCGCGATCCCGTTCCTGAAGTTCCGCGATCAGCTGCGCCCGGGCTCGACTGGGTTCCTGCAGTACTCGGCCGAAGCCGACACGCCGCTGACGTCGATCCACCCGGCCTGGTCCTCCGTGGCCGCGATGATCTCGATCGATCAGACGGCGGTCGGGTACCAGCCGGACCCCGGGGATCCCGGATCGACCCAGGCGCTCCCCGAGGTGTGGGACTTCACCGGTCTCGTCGCGGGTAATCTCGGCTATCGCACGTTCAACTCGACGCGCTCGGACACCGGCAGCTGGCTGTGCAACGCCTGCGCGACACGCGATACGGGCCCGGCGCCCGCGGACGGCACGTGGCAGTCGTATCTGAAGATCGACATCTACGGCCCGGGCGGTGGGATCTACACGCAGGACTACTTCTCGCTGAACGACAACGACACCGGCGCGAATCCGTCGATCGACGTCCCCTACGTCCAGTTCGACACGCTCAACGCCGAAGACCGCACGCAGGTTTGCTTCGCCCAGAGCGCAGGAGGAGCGAACCGGCTCCTGCGCTTCTTCCGCTTCGAAGGGCCCGATCCGGCGAGCGCGGTGCTCGACGTTGGCGACACGTGGACCTCGGGCGCGTGGACCGAGTGCGACAACACGAACGGCCTGAAGCTCACCCTGGCGTCTGTGTGCGGCGACCTGTGCTGGCCGGAGTGCACGGGGACCGATCCGCGGGCCCGTGGGCGATTGACCGCAGGCGCGGGCTTTCGCATGACGGCGATCGAGGACGGCTGGGTGCACGTGCCGGCGGGCAACTACGTACCGGCGGTGTTGCTGCGCCAGGACACGGATCTCCTGGCCGGACTCGACTTCATCGGCGTGTGCGTGCTTGGTGCGACTCCAAATCGGTCCTTCGACTACTTCTGGGTCAACGAGCACTACGGGCTCCTGGCCAACGTCTCCTCGCCGACGAGCGAGACGATCGCGGCGGGAGACTGGTCGGCCGCAGGCAACGTCTCGGACGGCGTCGACTTCACCTGGGGCCCGTTCCCGCCGTATCAGATCGAGGCCCAGGCCTGCCTCGCCGGGACGCGGTTGCGCTGGGCGCTCCCGGCGGACGGCTCGAACCTCACCGGCGCGCCCGGCGTGACCGACTACGGCTACGTCGTCTCGTGGGGCTCGTCCAGCGACGCCGAGGCGCTCGCCGACTGGACGACGAACCCCAACCACTCGCCCCTCCCGGGCGAGCCCGGTTACCTCGCCGCGCCGGCCGGGTCCGAGCCGACCTCGTTCGTGATCCAGGGCTGGGCACCGTCGGCGGTGCAAGCGACCGTCACGACCGCCGTGCGCTACGTGGACCCCAACGCGGGCGACCAGCGCGCGTACCGCTCCGCGGCGTTCTTCAAGGTGGCGGAGAACCCCGCGCGACTCGATGATCTGTCGTTCCGCGTCGGGAACGGCGTCGTGCCGTTCACCTCGGTGAGCGGCGGCGACGTCGCGCTCTCGTGGCCCGCTGTGGCCGGGGCGTCGTCGTACCGAGTGCGCGTGTGGGATCTCGACACCCGCACCGAGGTGGCATGTCCCGCCACGCTGAACTGCACACCGACCGTGCCTTCGCCCGTGCACGTGGGCGGGGCGGGCGGACCGGGCAGCTATGGTTACAGCGCCTATGCCGTCGACGCCTGCGGCGCGCCCTCGTCGAACTAGGGCAAGCGGAGCGGGGGCCGACCGACCTTCCCGCGGATCCAGTTGACCGCCTGGTGCACCGCGCGCTGGCGCATGATGCGCAGCTCGAGCCGGCGCTTGCCCGGGAACTCGAGCAGGAACACCCCGACCAGGATCGTCAGCGCGCCCTGACCCGGCAAGACCAGCATCGCCAGGCCGAGCAGCACGAGCGTGGCGCCCAACACGTTCTTGATCACGCGAGTCACGAAGCGCATCACCGGGTGGCGCGAGCGCCAGCTACCGGGCGGAGGGGTGTGCGCCACGAAGTACTCGGGGCTCATGCGCGCGATGACGAACACCATCAGCGCGGCGGAGCCGATCATCAGCACGACCGACGCGCCGACGATCACCCCCGTCGTCGCGCCGTGCGCGGCGAGCCAGTCGAGCGGACGGTCGAGCACGTGCCGGCCTACTTCCGCGCCTTCTCGTCCCGATGGGCGCCGACATGGCTCGCCACCACGCGACGCTCGATCGAGGTCGTGCCGGTTCCCGAGAGCCGCACCGTGTGACGAGTGACGGTGCCGCCCTCGGTCGACCACGTGCGCAGCGTGACGACGTCCCCGCGCTCCGCAGCCAAGACGGTGGGAGGCGCAAAGTCGGCGAGCGCACGCTCGAGCTCCCGCGTGCGCTTCTTCGCCCCGGCCGAGCAGTGCTCGACGGGCGCGGCGCCGAAGCGCTCCAGATCCTCACGCGTCGCGATCAACGTGGGCGCCTGGCTCGCGCCCCGGCTCGTGCCTGGATCGGCGAGGAGACTCAGCGAGAAGGCGTAGCCGATCTTCTCCGCTGCCGTCTCGAGCGCAGGGGCGGTCCGGTCGCCCAGCGCGCGCTCGTAGGAGCGCAGCGCGTGCTCGACCTTGCCGGCGTCCCCGAGCATCACGCCGAGCAGCGGGTCGAGATCGCCGCCGATCAGGCGACACGTCTCTCCCTCGGTCGCGAACAGCGCGGAGTACGACTGACCGTCGAGCTCGAGCCGCCCGCGGAACAGGTCGAGCGGGAGATCGGTGAGCGACGCATCGACGACCGGCTCGAACGTCAGCTCGGCCTCGCGGCCCCGCTCGCCCCGGCTGGTCAACGGCCGGAAGATCTCCCGCGCGCAGACCTCGGGATCGACCCGACCGGCCGCCGCCGCGGGACGGCCGGCCGGGGTGAACTGCGCGAGGGCCGGCGTGCGCGTCGAGTCCACGTCGGGAGCGCGGCCGCCACTGCCGACGCCCACCGAGGCCGCATCCACGTACAAGCGCGAGCCGGCGCCGCTGTCTTCGAGTCCCGTGATCGCCTCCTGCTCGACCTCGGCCGCGGCGGACGGGGGCTCCTCGGGCTGCTTTACCGCGGGCGGGCGCGGAGTGAGCCACGTCGTCTCGGTCGGCCACCATGCGGAATCGACCAGGCTCGCAGCCCACTTCGAGTGGCTGCGGGCGAACACGTCCACGCGGCCGTCGAATGCCGAGAGCGGCGTCCACTGCGGGTCGATCGGGGCCGTGAACCAGCGCGCCGGGTTGAAGTCGTTCTGCGCCGGATCGAGCGTCCAATCGCTCGACGGCACCCAGATCGGGTCGAAGATGCCGGGGCGGAACTCGGCCTTCGGTCCCAACACGGCGAGCTGATCTTCGACCATCGGGGGCTCGACCGGATCGGGCGGTCCCGCCAGGACCTCAGGTCCTTCGGCCCGCATCGCCGTTGGCGCGGGCCGGGGCGCGGGCGGTCCTTCCTCGACCAGCCGCAGCTCGCGCACGAGCTCGACGGGAATCGTCAGAACCTGGCCGTCGGCCTGCGTGAGGTGGTAGTTCATCCCCTGCCGCCGCACTGCGGAGCCGGAGAGCGTCCGCCCGTCCTGCAACAGCAGCTCCGCGCCGGCGCGCGCCATCGAGACCGCGAGCGCCAGGGCCAGCAAGGGCACGAGCGTCGACCGAGCCGTTCGGGGCACGCGAATCCTCCGCGGATACAGGGAGGAGTGTACCTTCACGGCGCCAGGTCCACGAGGACCGGGGCGTGGTCCGACGGGATGAGATCGCCCCGCCTCTTGCGGTATTCCCGGTCGATCGTGACCGATCGGGCGCGCGCGAGCACCGCCGGCGTCGCGAGCACGAGGTCGATCCGCAGCCCCTGGCCGCGATGGAAAGCACCGCCGCGGTAGTCCCACCAGGAGAACGCGCGCTCGCCGGGGTGCGCTTCGCGGAACAGGTCGCGCAAGCCGCCCTCGAGCAGGCCCGCGATCCTGGCCCGCTCCTGCACCGTGTGAAAGATCTCCCCGCGCATCCCCTCCTCGTCCCACGTGTCGAGCGCCGTGGGGCACACGTTGAAGTCGCCGCACACGACGAGCGGCTGCGCCGGGTCCGTCCGCGCGGTCAGATGCGAGGCGAGCGCGTCGAGCCAGGCCAGCTTGCGCGGGAAGTCGTCGTGCTCGACATCCTTGCCGTTCGGCACGTAGAGCGTGGTGAAGCGGAGCCCCGCGATCACGGCGGTCAGCAGGCGCGCGCCTGCCGCTTCCTGTCCCGGCAGCCCGACCTGCTCGATCTCGGCCGGGTGCTTGCTCAGGATCGCCACGCCATTCCACGCCTTCTGCCCATGAATCACCGCGCGGTAACCCGCGGCCTCGAACGCCAGTCGCGGGAACTGGTCCTGCTCGAGCTTCAGCTCCTGGAGGCCGACGACGTCGGGCTGGCGCGCGGCGATCCAGTGCAGCACGAAGTCGAGCCGCGAGCGCAGGCCGTTGACGTTCCAGGTCGCAAGGCGCACGGGCGACAGTATGCCAGCCGCGCCTTGTGCGCGCGCTCGCCGGAACGTATCTTGTCGCTCCGTTCCGGCGGAACCACAGGCGCGTAGCTCAGCGGAAGAGCACTACCCTTACACGGTGGGGGTCGGCGGTTCGAATCCTCCCGCGCCTACCACGAGCACGGCCGCCCCGTCGAACCGGCCCGCACGCAGATCGTCGAGCGCCTGGTTGACCCGCGCGAGCGGGTACGGGACGACGGTCGCGCGCACGGGGATGCGCGGCGCGAGGCCCAGGAACTCCTCGGCGTCCCGACGCGTCAGGTTCGCGACAGAGCGCACGATCCGCTCGCCCCACAGCGCGCGGTAGGGGAACGAAGGGACGTCGCTCATGTGGATCCCGGCACACACGACCACTCCACCGGGACACACGGCCGCGAGCGCGATCGGCACGAGGTCGCCCACCGGCGCGAACAGAATCGCGGCGTCGAGCGGCGCGGGCGGCCGCTCCCCCGAGGCCCCGGCCCACGCCGCGCCGACCGAGCGCGCGAAGCGCTGGGCTCGCTCGTCGCCGGCCCGCGTGAACGCGAGCACCTCCCGTCCGTCGAACCGCGCGACCTGGCACAGGATGTGGGCCGCGGCGCCGAAGCCGTAGAAGCCGATGCGCCGCAGGTCCGCCCGGGCCTCGAGCGCCAGGCGATAGGCCCGATAGCCGATCAGCCCGGCACAGAGAAGCGGCGCGGTCGCCACCGGATCGTCGAGAGCCTCGGGGATCGCGAAGGTGTAGCGAGCATCGGCGACGGCATATTCCGCGTAGCCACCGTCGCGCTGGTAGCCTGTGAAACGCGCGCCGGGGCAGAGGTTCTCGCGGCCCTGCGTACAGTCCCGGCACACGCCGCAGGTCGAGCCGAGCCAGGGCACACCCACGCGCTGACCGACCGTCAGGGTCGTCACGCCGTCGCCGCGGGCCACGATCCGCCCGACGATCTCGTGCCCCGGAACGACCGGGAGCTGGGGGTCGGGGAGCTCGCCGTCGACGACGTGGAGGTCGGTCCGACAGACGCCGCAGGCCTCGACCCGGACCAGCACTTCCCCCGCTCGGGTCCCGGGTCGGGGCAGCTCCACTTCCTCGAGGCGGCCCGAGCCCCGCTTTCGCAGCACCATCGCCCGCATCGGCGAGACTGTACCCGAATCGCCGCTTCCGTTCCGGTTTCGTGATCGCGGGAACGAGAACTGCCTTCCTTTCCCTCGCGGCCGCGGTACGTTGCGTGCAAACTGCTGGCAGCCCATGCTCGACTCCCGACGATGGATCGCGGCGCTAGCGCTCACCCTGTCCCTGGGCCTGGCGGCCCAGGCCGGCACGCCGCCACCGGGCTTCGTCGAAACGGTCGTCGTCGATGGATCGAGCGCCGGCGGCGCCGCCTCCGCGACCGCCATCGCCTACGAGCCGGGCACCGGTCACCTGTGGGTCCTGGAGAAGGGCAGCTCGGGCACCGCCCGCGTGCGCGTGCGCAACGCCGCGAGCGGCGCGGTGAGCACCGCGCTCACGCTGCCCTGCGTCGACAGCGCGGGCGAGCGGGGCCTGCTCGGGATCGCGTTCGATCCGGACTGGCTCGCCGGCGCCTCGACGCGTCGCGTGTACCTCTACTACACGCGGCTCATCACGGACACGGGCTCGTGCGCGATCAGTGGCCTCACCGCCTGGTCGCGCAATCGCGTCTCGCGCTTCGTCGAGAGCGGTGGAACGCTGTCCGGGGAGCAGGTCCTCTACCAGACGCCCGCTCTCACATGGGCCACGAACCACAACGCCGGCACGCTGCGCTTCGGTAACGACGGGACGCTCTTCGTCTCGATCGGCGACAACGACACGGACGCTGACTCGAATCCGCTGTCGCGCGACCTCGGCGATCCGCGCGGCAAGATCCTGCGACTCAATGCGGACGGAACGATCCCCGCGGACAATCCGTTCCTCGGACGCGCCGGCGCCCTGCCCGAGATCTGGGCCTACGGCCTGCGCAACCCGTTCCGCTTCTCGATCGACCCCGCGAGCGGCACGCCGTACATCGGGGACGTCGGCGAGGACACCTGGGAGGCGATCTACGCCGGCGTGCGTGGCGCCGACTACGGCTATCCGTGCTACGAGGCGTCGGTGCCGTTCCGCTCGTGCAGCTCCACGCTGCCCCTCGGCAGCGTGACCGCACCGCTCTACGCCTATGGCCACGCGAGTCAGACGCCCCCGGTCTCCGGGATCTCGCTGACCGGAGGCCTGGTGTACCGGCACACCGCGTTCCCGGCCGAGTACCACGGCAGCTACTTCTTCGGCGATTTCGGCGCTGGCTGGATTCGCCGCGCGCGGATCGGCGCGGACGGCCGGCTCGCCGAGATCGAGACGTTCATCCCGAGCGCGGGCGGAGTCGTCGACTTCGCGTTGTCGCCCGCGGGATGCCTGGCGTACGTCGTGCACGGCGGACCGACGCGCGAGGTGTGCTACAGCGGCGGCTCGAACGGTCAACCGCAGGCGCAGGCCGCGGCCACGCCCGCCTCGGGCCTGGCGCCGCTCGCCGTGCAGCTCAGCGGATCGGCGTCGAGCGATCCCGACGGCGACGCCCTGCGCTTCACCTGGGCCTTGGGCGACTCCGCGACCAGCTCGGTCGCCGATCCTGCGCACACCTACACCGCGAACGGCGTCTACGACGCGACCCTGAGCGTCGACGACCAGCGCGGGCAGGCGAACTCGACCGACGCCGCCCCGCCGCTGCGCATCGTCGTCGGCAACCGCGCGCCTGCGCTCGCGATCGCCGAGCCTGTGCCGGCGACGACCTACGACGCGGGCGAGACGATCGCGTTCCGCGCGACCGCGACCGATCCCGAGGACGGCACGCTCGCCGCAAGCCGCTTCACCTGGACGATCGCCTTCCACCACGACGAACACGTGCACCCGTTCGCCGGGCCGCTCGCCGGGATCAGCGCCGGGCAGTTCAGCGTGCCGACCTCGGGCGAGGACGCGACCGACGTGTTCTTCCGGATCCACGTGACGGCGTCGGACTCAGGGTCGCCGCTCGGCTCGAGCGGCAAGCTGGTCTCGAACGCGTTCGTCGACGTGCGCCCGAACGTGAGCACGCTCACGCTCGCCACGTCGCCTGCGGGAATCGGACTCGCGCTCGAGCTCGATCGCGCGGCCGGCGTGGCCCCGCTGTCACGCGACTCGGTCGTCGGCTTCCCGCGCGCGGTCGGTGCGCCATCGCCGCAGACGATCGGAAGCCAGGCCTGGGTCTTCGCTTCCTGGTCCGACGGCGGCGCGGCCGAGCACGTCGTGGCGACGCCGGCAACGGACACCACGCTGACCGCGACCTACGTCTGCGGCTCGGGCTGCGGCGGCGTCGATCAGGACGGCGACGGCTTCTCCGCGCCGGTCGACTGCGACGACACGGATCCGCAGACCTACCCCGGCTCCGTCGAGATCTGCGACGCCGAGGACGACGACTGCGACGGCACTCCGGACGACGGCTGCCGCCCCGCCCCGCCCACCGGCCTGCACGTGTACTAAGCTTCGCGGCGGCGCACGTACAGGAGGTGTCCGATGATCCGTGGGGTTCACACGATGTTCTACTCCTCGCAGGCCGAGGAGCTGCGCGCCTTCCTGCGGGACAAGCTCGGCTTCCCGTGCAAGGACATCGGCGAAGGCTGGCTCATCTTCGACCTCCCCGAGGCCGACATGGGCTGTCACCCGACCGACGAGGGGGACGACCCGCCGAGCGGCACGCACGACATCTCGTTCTACTGCGACGACATCGAGAGAACGGTCGCCGAGCTGAAATCTCGCGGCGTCGAGTTCACGGAGCCGATTCAAGATCACGGGTACGGCTTCGTGACCCACTTCAAGGCCCCGGGAAACTTCGAGCTGCAGCTGTACCAGCCGCGCTACACGAAGTGAGCGGGGGCCTGGAACACGACGCTGCAGCACGTGACGGCGCCCTCGGCCTTCGCTAGCTCCGACACGTCGACCTCGGCGATCGGAATACCGCGTGCCTCGAGGCGCTCGCGCGTGCGCGGGTAAGCCACCGGATAGACGAGCGTGCCGCGAGCGAGCAGACCGTTCGCGGCATGGGGCTCGGCCGGATCGATCTCGATCCTCTCGTGCGCGGCGAACGTGGCGGGCTCGACCCATCCAGGATGGAGCAGCACCGTGTCCTGAGCGACCTGCGTCACTGCGGACTTGAGGTGCAGGCACCCCGTGACGGGAACCGCAACGACGCGATAGCCACGCGGCTCCAGGATCGAGCGCAGCTGCGTCAAGCCGTCGGCGTTCGTCCGGCGCGACTGCCCCACGTAGACCGTCCGGCCCACGCGCAGGACGTCGCCGCCGTCGAGCGTCGCCGGCGCCTCGATCGCCAGGAGCTGCCGATAGGGCGCGAGCGCGAGCGCCACCGTTGCGACCTCGGGCCGCCGCGACGCCGCGCCGGGCCGCGTCAGGATCGCCAGCTCGTCGGTGACGATCGCCACGTCCTCCACGAACACCGAGTCGGGAAGCTCCGGCTCCGCCGGTAGCCGCACGAGCGTGCATCCGAGCGACTCGAGCACCGCCTCGTAGCGCCGGTGCTGCTCGCGAGCGCGAGCCAGATCGATCGGGGCACGCGCGAGGTGCGTCAGCTCGCAACGCGCGAGCGCCGGGCTGACCTCTCGGGTGAGGGCGAGGTCCATCGAGCCCTATAATGACCGGGCAGCCGAATCATGACCAGCGACCAAGCCGACGATCGGCCGAGCGTGATCACGGGCGGATGCCTGTGCGGCGGCGTGCGCTACGAGGTCCGCGGCCGGTTCCTGCGCGCCGGACACTGTCACTGCTCGCGCTGCCGCCGGCACTCGGGCGCCGCGGTCTCGACCCAGGGACGCGTGCGACGCGAGGACTTCGCGCTCGTCGCGGGCGCGGATCTGATCCGGGCCTACACGCCCGACGGCGGTTCGGTGAAAGCGTTCTGCTCCGTGTGCGGATCGAGCCTGTTCGGCGGAACCTGGCCCGTGGGCCCGGAGGTCTCGATCCGTCTCGGCAGCGTGGACGGCGATCCCGGAATCCGCCCGCAGTTCCACACGTTCGTCGAGTCGAAGGCGGTGTGGGACGAGATCCTCGACGACCTGCCGCAGTATCCAGGCCCCAAGCCGTGACGTTCGATCAGGGAGCCGCCTCCTGTCGCTGCGAATGGGGCCTCGCGGGAGTCGACGCGCTCGCGCCCGCCGACGTGGTCATCGTGATCGACGTGCTCTCCTTCTGCACCTGCGTCGACATCGCGGCCGGTCGCGGCACGGTCGTGCTGCCGTACGCGTGGAAGGACGGATCGGCCGCGGAGTTCGCCGTCGCGCAGGGCGCCGAGCTCGCCGGCCCCCGCGGACGGGCGCGCTACTCGCTCTCGCCGGCGTCGTTCCTCGATGCGCCGCCGGGACTGCGCTGCGTCCTGCCGTCACCGAACGGCGCCACGCCCGCGCTGCGCGCGGGCGCGAAGGGTGGCCTCGTGCTGGCGGGGTGTCTGCGCAACGCGAGCGCCGTCGCCGCTGCCGCGCGAGACGCGGGGAGCACGTTCAACGTCTGTCCCGCCGGAGAGCGCTGGCCCGACGGCACGCTCCGTCCGGCGATCGAGGATTGGCTCGCCGCGGGCGCGATCCTGCGGCACCTGCCCGGATCGCGATCCGCAGAGGCTGCAGCGGCCGTCGCCGCGTTCGAGGACGCCTGGGACGCTCTTGGCGAGCGCCTTGCCCGGTCGGGCTCCGGCCGCGAGCTGATCGCCCGGGGCTTCGAGTGCGACGTGGAGCTCGCCGCCGCGATCGACGTCTCGGATCAGGTGCCGCACTGCGATGATGGGGCGTTCTCGAGGTGAGCCCTCGATCGGGGCGGAGCGAGATTGTCGATGGTGGGTCGAGGCGACGTGCCGATGGCGGGCTGCTCGTGGTGGTGACCTTGGTGATGTGGGTCGTCGGGGTGTTTGCCTACGCTGTCCTCGCCCTCGCCGGGAGCCCGTGGAGCGCAGATCACATCCTGTGGGTCCTGTTCTACGGTTCGATGATGACGTTGCCGGCGGTGCTCGTCTACTGGGTGCTCTGCGTTCCTGCGTTGATGCTCGTTCGACGGGCACTCGGAGGCTGCCGGCCCGTTGTCGCGTTTCCTCTCGTGAGCGGCGCGGTCCAAGCCGGATTCATCGTGGCCGTGTGCTCCCTCCTACCCACCTGCTCCGCCAGGGAGACGGTCCTACTATCCATTCTCCATGGGATCCTGGGGGTCGTCGGCGGCGTCGGTTATGCGTGAAGCTGCGGATACGGGAGGCGTTGAATGGTCGCACGGCTGTGGCATGGACGCGTCCCGAGCACGAAGGCGGTGGCGTACCGGGAGTTCCTCCACGCGCGGGCGATTCCCGACTATCGCTCGGTTCCCGGGAACGTCAGCGTGCACGTCCTCGAGCGAGTCGAGGGCGGAATCACGCACTTCGTGACCCTCACCTTCTGGACGAGCCGGGACGCGATCCGAGCGTTCGCGGGTGACGATCTCGACGTCGCAAAGTACTATCCGGAGGACCGCGAGTTCCTGCTCGAGCACGAGCCACGGGTGGTGCACTATGACGTCGTCGGGCAAGCGTGACTTGATCGTCCTCACCGCGTACTGCCTGCTGTCCGGGCTCGGAGCGGACTCACCGCCCGCCAACGCCGTGCGGTCCTACGGAAGCCTCCGCGCCATGTACCACGAGGGGCAGACCGGGGAAGCGGTGAAGCTGACCGGCCTGTTCCCCGACCCGCAGCTCTACGCGCTGGGCGCTCTCGCCGGACTGACCGGGGAGATCACGGTCGTCGGAGGGAGGGCGTACCTGTCCTACCCCTCGGGAACCGCCGAGACCCGCACGGAGATCACGAGCGCGCCCACGGGCGGCGCGGCGCTGCTCGTGACCGCCGGCGTCGCCCAGTGGCGCACGATGAAGGCCCCACGCGCGATCCCGTTCGAGGAGCTGGACCAGGCGATCGCGGCCCTCGCGGCCGAGGCCGGAATCCCCAGCACGGAGCGGTTTCCGTTCCTCGTCGAGGGCGAGGTCGAGCGCCTCGAGTGGCACGTGATCGACGGCCGGCGCCTACCGGCGGGGCCCACGTCGCACGAGGCGCACCTGGAGGCGTCCGTCCGCGTGAGCGCAGCGAAAGCGCGGGCCACGCTCGTCGGGTTCTACTCGGAGAGCGACCAGGGCGTCTTCACGCACCATGGGTCGAAGACCCACGTGCACTGCGTGGTCGAGTCGCCCCTGTCGTCTGGCCACGTGGACCACGTGGTGATTCCTGCCGGCACGACGATCAAGCTGCCCGTCGTTCGTTAGCGTCGCAGCCCGCATTCGGTATGCTCCGAGGGCAATGCCGAAGGAGCCCGCTATGCGTGGTGTCCAGTTTCTGGTCGATGACAACGGAAAGACGACAGCGGTTCTGATCGATCTCAAGAAGAACGCGCAACTCTGGGAGGACTTCTACTACGTCCTCCTCGCCAAGTCCCGCGCGAAGGAACCGAGAGAATCCCGGATCCGAGACCGAGCGGTTGTCGGAAACTCGAGGGGGCAGAGGACGTTTGGCGCATTCGTGTCGGCGACTACCGAGTCGTCTATTCGATCCACGACTCGAAACTCGTCGTTGACGTCGCTGCAGTCCGTCACCGCTCGGACGCGTACCGCTGAAGGCCAGAACGCGGGGGCGGGACCGGCGTCCCGCCCCCGATCGACTACTGGACGATCTCGGTCAGCATCGAGGTCGCGCTCCCGCCGCCCATCTGCGCGGGCAGCATCATCTCGGAGCGCACGGTCTTGCGCGGGATCTCGGCCGAGAACCACAGCGTCGAGCCGCCGCCCTCGCCGTCGAGCGGATCGACGCTCGTCTTGAGCACGCTGAACTGGCCCGCCGGCACCTCGATCGATTCGGCGCCCTGCACCTCGATCGACCACAGGCGCACCTTCTGCGACTGCAGGTCGAAGGTGCGGATCGTCGTCTTGTAGCCCGGCGCGAGCGGCAGCGCGGCCAGCACCGCCTCGAGCGCGGCCTCGTTTCCCAAGACCGGCGCCTCGAGCTGGACGTCGACCGGCAGCTCCTGCCCCGGCACCTTCATTGTGCCCTTGATCGTCTGCGCCGTGTAGTCGAGCGAGATGCTGACCGGCCCCTGCGTCACCGAGCGACGCACGGGCGACAGGCTCTGCGCATCGAGGTAGAACACGTCCTTGGCCTCGCCCATCGGGGAGGTGGCGGTGGTCTCGACGCGCCACACCGTGCGGTCGGCGAGCGTGTCCGAGGACAGCTTGCGCGTCGAGTCGATCTTCATCTCGCCGCCGCCGGCGAGCTTGAAGTCGGTCGTGTAGGACAACGTGGAAGCGCGCACGCCCGCCGGGTCGGGCTTGGGCAGCGGCGCCGTGCGGGCCAGTTCGGCGCCCTGCGCGGCTTTCGGCATCACGACCGTCTTGACGTCGACGCGCAGCTTGCCCACGCGCTCGGCGATCTCGGTCGGCATCTCTTTCTGGTTGCGTCCGCCGATCGTGCGGGCCAGGAACTCCTCGATCGTCGCGTACATCGCGATGCGGTTCTCCTTGCCCTGGAAGCCGTGCCCCTCGTCGGGAGCGACGAGGTACTCGACCGGACGACCCAGGTCGCGCAGCGCGACGACGATCTGATCCGACTCGGCCTTCTTGACCCGGGGGTCGTTGGCCCCCTGGATCACGAGCAGCGGGTCCTGGATCTGCTTGGCGTGGAAGAACGGCGACTGCTCCTCGAGCCGCTTCTTCTCGTCCGGGATCGAGGGGTCGCCGACACGCTTGAGGAACATCTTCTTCATCGGGCCCCAGTAGGGCGGAATCGAGTCGAGCAGCGTGAGGATGTTCGACGGGCCGACGATCGACACGCCCGCGGCGTACAGCTCGGGCGTGAAGGTGACGCCGGCCAGCGTGGCATAGCCACCGTAGGAGCCGCCGAGGATGGCGATGCGCTCCGGATCGGCGACGCCCGAGTCGACCAGGTACTTGACCGCGTCCGAGAGGTCGTGCTGCATGACGCCAGTGCCCCAACCGCCGTTGCCACCGTTGAGGTGCTTCTTGCCGTAGCCCGTCGAGCCGCGGAAGTTCGGTTGCAGCACGGCGTAGCCGCGGTTGGCCAGGAACTGCGGGAGCCCGCTGTAGCCCCACTGGTCGCGGGCCCACGGGCCACCGTGCGGAACGAGCACGGCCGGCATCTTCTTGCCCGCAGCGCCGTTCGGCACCGTCAAGTAGGCCGGGATCTGGGCCCCGTCTCGGGCCGTGTAGCGCACGGCGCGCATCGAGGCCAGGTGCTCGCTCGGCAGATCGGGTCGTGAATCGTAGAGCTTGGAGACGGTTTTCTTGCTGCGGTCATAGACGAAGACCGCCCCGGGATTCACGTCGCTGATGACGCCGACGAGCCAGATCCGTTCGTCCTCGGTCGTGGACACGACGTCGATCTCGCCGTCGGGCAGCTTCTTCTTCAGGAAATCCAGATCCTTGCGCGTCTCGGGGTTCCGCGGGTAGATGCGCAGCCGATCGCCGATGTAGGCGGTGGCCACCAGCTCCTCGGTCTTGTCCGAGAACACCGCGGCGCCGAAGTCGACCTGGTTCTCGGGGTCGGCCTCGACCAGCTCCGTCTTGCCCGTGGCGACGTCGAGCAGCATCAGCCGCGTGCGATCGACGTCCGCGCCCTTGTCGCTCTGGATGTACACGCGCGCGCCGTCCTTGTGGAACCGCTCGGGCGCGCAGGTCTCCTCGAACGAGCACTGGTAGATCGCCGCGCCCGGCTTGCCGTTCTCGACCCGCAGCAGCTCGGTGCCGCCGTCGGGCGTCATGCGATAGGCCAGGCGCACGTTCCCCGCGAGATCCGCGATCCAGGCGATGACGTTCGCGTCGTTCGTGATCACGAGCTCGCGTGCGCCCGTCTCCAGATTCACGCTGTACACGTCGTGCAGCGCCGGGTCGCGGTCGTTCAGCCCGACCAGGATGCGATTCGGCGTGGCCTCGGGCACGGCGTAGATCATGGCGCGAATGGCGTCGAGCGGCGTCAGGTCGCGCGCCGGCGGCACGCCCGCGGGTCCCGCTGCCGCGCGCGGGTCGACCGCGTAGACGTGGTAGTTCTCGTCGCCGCCCTTGTCCTGCGCGTAGAGCACGTAGCGGCTGTCCTCCGACCAGAAGTAGACCTGGACCGGTCGCTTCTGGTCCGCGGTGATCGGACGCGCCTTGTCGAACGGCTCGTCGACACCCTTGACCCAGATGTTCATGACGTCCTGGTACGGACGGCGGAACGAGATCCATCGACCGTCGGGCGAGATCTGCGAGCCGGCGATCTTGGGATCGTCGAAGAACAAGTTGCGGTCGAGGAGCGGCGGCTCCTCGGTGCGCGCGGCCTTCTCTCCGGCCGACGGCGCGGTCGAGCCCGCGACCACGAGCAGAACGAGCGCGACGGCGAGCAGCGTGTGGCGGTTGAGCATCCTGCCTCCCTGGTTGGATCGGGAACGGGCAGATTACTACACCGCCCGAGCGGGGTCCGCCTCGACCGGCTCGTCGAAGCGCCACGGCCCGGGAAGGGTCGGACGCTCGAGCGCCTGCGCCAGCGCCGCGAGGTAGGCCGCGCGCGGCCAGTCGCGCACGCCGAACCGGGCCAGGTGGTCGCTCTGCACCTGACAGTCGACCAGCCCGATGCCCCAGCGCCGCAGCTGCGCGACGAGGGCCACGAACGCGACCTTCGACGCATCGGGCTCGCGGCGGAACATCGATTCGCCAAAGAACGCCGCGCCGAGCGACACGCCGTACAGCCCGCCGACGAGCCGCTCGTCGCGCCAGGCCTCGACCGAGTGGGCCAGGCCGCGCCGGTGCAGCTTCCCGTAGGCCTCGCGCATCGCGGGCGTGATCCAGGTCCCGGGCGTACCGGGACGCGGCGCCTCGGCGCAAGCCGCGATGACCCGGGCAAACGCCGTGTCGAGGGTCAGCCGGAACGGCGCGCGACGGATCGTGCGGGCCAGGCTCGCCGGGATGCGCAGCTCCTCGGCGCGCAGCACCGCGCGGGGATCGGGCGAGTGCCAGAGGATCGGCTCGTCCTCGCCGTACCACGGGAAGATCCCCAGCGAATAGGCGAGGATCAGGCGCTCGGGCCGCAAGTCCCCGCCCACGGCGAGCAGACCGTCCTCGGCGTGCTCGACCGGCGGGAAGACCAGCCGGCGGTCGAGGCGGTAGACCGGCACGCGGCCCCTCCCGTCAGACGCGCTCGGGAGCCGGGGGCGGCACGCTCTCCGGTCGCACCGTCGCCGGCACGACGCGGAACGCGAGCGCCTCGCCTTCGAGCACGATCGTCACGGTGCCACCGTGCTCGAGCTGGCCGAACAGGATCTCCTCGGTCAGCGGGTCGCGCACCTCGCTCTGGATCAGGCGCTGCAGCGGCCGCGCTCCGTAGGCCCGGTCGTACCCCTTGCGAGCGAGCCAGGCCCGCGCCGCGGGATCGAGCTCGATCGCGACGCGCCGCTCGCGGAGCTGCGCCTCGAGCTCGAGCACGAACTTCTCGACGATCGTCTCCATCGTCTCCGGCGTGAGCGACTCGAAGGTCACGATCGCGTCGAGACGGTTGCGGAACTCGGGGCTGAACAGACGCTCGAGCGCCGATCGCCCGCGCGCCGCGGAGTCGCCCGCGCGGTTGCCGGCCAGCCCGATCGCGCGCGCGCTGATCTCGCGCGAGCCGGCGTTCGACGTCATGACCAGGATCACCTGGCGGAAATCGGCCTTGCGCCCGGTCGGATCGGTCAGCGTCGCGTGGTCCATCACCTGGAGCAGGATGTTGAACAGATCGGGGTGGGCCTTCTCGACCTCGTCGAGCAGCACCACGCTGTAGGGCTGCGCGCGCACGGCGTCGACGAGCAGCCCGCCCTGGTCGAACCCGACGTAGCCCGGCGGGGCCCCGATCAGCCGCGCCACGGCGTGCTTCTCCATGTACTCGCTCATGTCGAAGCGGTGGAACGCGTTGCCCAGGTGACGCGCGACCTGCTTGGCCAGCTCGGTCTTGCCCACGCCGGTCGGTCCGGTGAAGAGAAAGCAGCCGGCCGGCCGGTCGGGATGCCCGAGGCCCGCCCGCGAGCGCTTGATCGCCCGCGCGACGACCTGCACGGCCGCGGCCTGGCCGAACACGACGCGCCGCAGCGACTCCTCGAGCGTCCGCAGGCGCTCGCGCTCGGAGAGCGTGGCCTGCTTCTCCGGGATGCGCGCCATGCGCGCGACGACGCGCTCGATCGCCGCCACGTCGATCAACGGCCGCTCGTCGGCCTGTGCCGCCAGCCGCGCCGAGGCTCCGGCCTCGTCCATCACGTCCACCGCGCTGTCGGGCAGCCGATGCTCGCGCAGGTGCCGTGCGGCGAGACGCGCCGCGGCTTCGAGCGCGTCCGCGGCGTAGCGCACCTCGTGGTGCTGCTCGTAGCGCGGGCGCAGGCCGTCGAGGATGCGGATCGCGTCCTCGAGCGTCGGCTCGTCGACCGCGATCCTCTGCAGCCGGCGGTGCAGCGCGCGGTCCTTCTCGATGGTCTTGAACTCCTCGAACGTCGTCGAGCCGACGAGCCGGATCCGGCCCTCGGTCAGCACCGGCTTGATCAGGTTGGCCAGATCCATCGTGCCCCCGGTCGTCGATCCGGCGCCGATCATCGTGTGCAGCTCGTCGATGAACAGGATCGGCTTGCGCCGGCGCGCCAGCGCGGCCATCAGCATCTTGAAGCGCTCCTCGAAATCGCCGCGGAACCGCGTGCCGGCGAGCAGCGCACCGGAATCGAGCGCGAAGATCTCGGCGCCCTCGAGCAGCTTCGGCACATCGGACCCCAGCAGTCGCTGGGCCAGGCCCTCGACCAGAGCGGTCTTGCCGACCCCCGCGTCGCCGACGAACACCGGGTTGTTCTTGCGCCGGCGACACAGCACCTCGAGCGCGCGACGGATCTCGGCGGCCCGACCGACGAGCGGATCGAGCAAGCCCTGGCGAGCGCGCTCGGTCAGGTTCAGCACGTAGGCGGCGAGCGGGTCGGCTGCCGGGCGCGGCCCGTCGTCGGCACCCACGTGCGCCGCATCGTCGCCCGGCTCGGGCAGCGGCGCCTTGGACACGCCGTGCGAGAGGAAGTTCAGCACGTCGAGGCGCGTGACGCCCTGCGCGGCGAGCAAGCGCGCCGCGGCGGACTTGGGTTGCTGGAGCAGCGCGGCCAGCACGTCGCCGATGCCCGCCTCGTCGCGGCCGGCGCTGTGCACGTGCAGGACCGCCGCCTGCAACACGCGCTGGAACGCCAGCGTCTGCACCGGATCGAGCTCCGATCCCCGGGGCAACGCCTCGACCCGCTCCTCGAGGTGCCGGCGCACGCTCGCGCCGAGGCGCTCGAGGTCGGCGCCGCACGCGCGCAGGATCTCCTCCCCCGACGGATCGTGGAGCACGGCGTACAGCAGGTGCTCGAGCCCGAGGTGCGCGTGCCGACGCGTCATGGCCTCGCGGAACGCCACGTTGAGCACCATCTCGAGCGCCGGATTGAACATCTCAGACCTCCTCCAGGCTCGCCCGCAGGGGAAAGCCCTGGGCTCGGGCGCGCTCGTGGACCAGGGACACCTTGGTCTCGGCGATCTCGTGCGGGTAGACGCCGCAGGCGCCCGCACCCTCGAGATGCACCTGCATCATGACCCGATGCGCCTCGGCGGGCGACTTGTGGAAGATCGACTCGAGGATCTCGACCACGAACTCCATCGTCGTGTAGTCGTCGTTGTGCAGAACGACGCGGTACAGCGGCGGCTGCTCGGTCTTCGGAGCGGTCCGCTCGAGGACCGCCTCGCCGGTCTTGCGCTCGGTTTGACCCACGCAGAGATTGTAGGGCACGCCGGCCCGAGCGGCCCTATCCGCGGCGCTTGGGCCGGAACACGTGCGTGCTGGCGCCGAAGAACACCTCGGCCGCCTCCATCACGGTCTCGGACAGCGTCGGGTGCGGGTGGATCGTGAGCGCGAGATCGCGCGCGGTCGCGCCCATCTCGACGGCCAGGACCCCCTCGGCGATCAGCTCGCCGGCGCCGGGCCCGGCGATCCCCACGCCGAGCACGCGCTCGGACCCGGGCTCAAGCACGAGCTTGGTCAGGCCGTCGTCTCGTCCGAGCGTCAGCGCGCGCCCCGAGGCGGCCCACGGAAAGCGCGCGATCTCGACCGGCCGGCTCTGCGCCTTGGCCTCGTCCTCGGTCAACCCGCACCAGGCGATCTCGGGATCGGTGAATACGACCGCCGGGATCGCGGCCGGCTCGAACGCGACCTTGCGGCCGGCGATCGCCTCGACCGCCGTGCGGGCCTCGTGCGACGCCTTGTGCGCCAGCATCGGCTGCCCCACGAGATCGCCGATCGCCGAGAGCGAAGGCTCCGCCGTGCGCAGCTGGGCGTCGACCTCGACGAACCCGCGCTCGTCGATCCGCACGCGCGTCCCCTCGAGCCCGATCCCCTCGGAGTTGGGCTTGCGGCCCACCGCGACGAGCACCTTGTCGAAGCGCTCGGGCTCCGCGGCCCCGTCGAAGCGCACCGCGAGTCCGGCGCCTTGCTCCTCGACCGCGGCTACGCGCGTCTCGAGCCGGATCGCCTCGCACTCGGCCTCCAGGCGCTTGAGCAGCGGGCGCACGAGATCTCGATCGACTCCCGGCAGGAGACCGGGCAGCATCTCGACGATCGTGACGCGGCTTCCCAGCGCGGCGTACACCGAGCCCAGCTCGAGACCGATGTAGCCCCCGCCGACGACGAGCAGACGACCGGGCACGCTCTCGATCTCGAGCGCGGACGTCGAGTCGAGAACGCGCGGCGACGCCGGGAAGCCCGGAAGCCCGACCGGCCGCGAGCCCGTGGCTAGCAGAGCGTGGTCGAACGTCAAGCGGGTCGTGCCACCCGCCGCCTCTTCGATCTCGAGCGTGCTCGCATCGAGCAGCCGCGCGCGCCCGCGCACGTAGCGCACCTTGTGCTGGCGCGTGAGCTGACCCAGGCCGCCCGTCAGCTTGCCCACCACGCCGTCCTTCCACGCGCGCAGCCGACCGACGTCGATCGCCGGCTCGCCGAAGCGCACGCCGAACTCGGCGGCCGCTCGGGCCTCGTGGATCACCTTCGCCGCATGGAGCAGCGCCTTCGACGGGATGCAACCGCGGTACAGGCACACGCCGCCCGGGTTGGCCTCCGGATCGACGAGCGCGACCTCGAGGCCGAGCACGGCGGCGTGGAACGCCGCGGCGTAGCCCCCCGGGCCCGCACCCACGACGACGAGCTGCGTCTTGTCCGCCACGGTGATCGCTCAGGGTACGCCCGGCGATGGGTCACGGCAAGTTCCGACGATCGACCCGCGGCACGAATACGATTCCGGCCTCGCGCGAGCGGTTCACGAACTCGACGACTCCGAGCGCACGGCAAGCACGTCGAGGAAGAGCGGACCGCACTCTGGCCCGGCCCTTGCAGTTTGTCGACGGTCACGAAACCGGAACGCAGGGAGGAAACGACATGCACACCAAGCGCCTGCTTGCGACCATCGTCGCGCTGGTGGCTCTCGGCGCTGATGCTGCGGAGCCGCAGCGCGCCGATCGCTGGGTCATCCAGTTCGACAGCGGCGCGTTCTCCCTGCGGTCGCGCACCGCGACGACCAAGATTCTGCCCGAGTCGGACGAGCTGCCGGCCGTGCAGCTCCCACTCAGCGGATTCTGGTTCGAGCTGCGCTCTGCCGAGGGAACCGTGCGCTACCGCCGTATCATCGGCGATCCGGTCAAGATCGTCTTCGAGGGACCGGCACTCGACGACGCGCCCGCGGCGGCGCGGACCCGGGAGTCGGGCGTCGCCACCTCAGGCGGTCGAGGTCGCGTCGCCGACGTCCGCCGATCGGCCTCAGCTGCGCCGCGGCGTGACAACCTCGCGCGCCAGACGACCGAGGCTCCGGAGCGCAACGAGGCCATCCCCGGCCAGCGAGTGTTCACCCTGCTGACGCCAGCCGCCGCTCTTGGCGACGCCCTGATCCTGTTCAGCAGTCCGCTCGAGCCGAACTCCCAGGCCGAGCCCGCAACCGAGGTCGCCCGCTTCACCGTCCAGCCGGAAATCCCGTGAGCCAGGAGGCGCGCATGGAACTCCTACGAGCCAGGAAAGCTCTTCTTGCGGTCGGCGTGGCCCTGGGCGCGCTGACGGCGTCCGTGGCGGGTCCGGGCGATGGGACGGTCGTGGGTCTGACCAAGATCTGGGACAAGGGGCCCGCGGCCTCGCGCTTCAACCTCGTGCTGATCGCCGAGGGATACACGGCGGCCCAGCAGGCCCAGTTCCACGCCGACGCCGAGGATTTCGTCGACTTCCTGTTCGCGACGCCGCCGTTCGCCAACCACTGCAGCGCGATCAACGTGTGGCGGCTCGACGTGGAGTCGGACGAGTCCGGCGCCGACGACCCGCTCGCCTGCGGCGGCAGCGGCAGCACCGTGGATACCTACTTCGACGCCTCGTTCTGCGGCGATGGCGTGATCCGCCGTCTGCTCGTGTCCAACGGCGCGACCGCGGTCGCCGAGCTGAACACCGCGCTCCCCGAGTGGGACCAGGCCCTGGTCATCGTCAACAGCACGATCTACGGCGGATCCGGTGGCGGCGTCGGCACGACCTCGGTCAGCGGCACTTGGGAGAACATCGCGGTCCACGAGTTCGGCCACTCCGCGTTCGGCCTGGCCGACGAGTACGAGTACTGGGCCGGGTGCGGCACGGACACGATGAACGACAACCACGCGGCGGTCGAGCCCGTGGAGCCGAACGTCACCATCGAGACGAACCCGGTGCTGATCAAGTGGGCCTCGTTGATCGATGGCGGGACACCGATCCCGACCACGGTCAACGCCGACTGCACGATGTGCGACTCGCAGGCCAATCCCTATCCGGGGTCGCAGGTCGTCGGGCTCTACGAGGGCGCGCACTACTACCATTGCGACGCCCACCGTCCGGTGTTCAGTTGCATGATGCGCAACTTCGCGCCGTACTGTCCCGTCTGCACGCAGAGGATCCTCAACGTGTTGGGGCCGTACGAGCCGGCCAACACAGCGCCGACGTGCGACGCCGGTGGGCCCTATGTGGCCGAGTGTGCCGGCGCGACGACGTCGGTCCAGCTCGAGGGCGAGGCCGAGGACTTCGACTGCGATCTGCTGACCTTCGCCTGGACCGGCGGCTTCCAGGGAGGCATGGCCTCCGGCGCCGCGCCACTCGTGACCTTCGCCGGTCTCGGCGCCTTCGGCGTTTCGCTCCAGGTGGACGACGAGGACGACTCGACGACCTGCATGACCTCGGTGACCGTGCAGGACACGCTCGACCCGCTGATCACGGCGCCGGCCGACGTGACGGTCGAGTGCGCGAGCCCGATGGGGAACGTGGTGGACCTCGGTCTACCCATCGTGTCCGACGTCTGCGACGCGGATCCGCTGGTGACGAACGACGCTCCGGCGATCTTCCCCTTGGGCACGACCCTCGTGACCTGGACGGCGACCGATGACAGCCTCCATTCGGCGATGGACACGCAGAATGTGACCGTCGACGACACGACGCCTCCGATGCTCTCCGTCTCGGCGTCGCCTGCGAACCTCTGGCCGCCGAACCACAAGTTCGTGCGCATCGACGTCGCAGTCCTGGTCAACGACGTGTGCGATGCGACGCCCACCGTGCGCCTGGTCTCGATCACGAGCAACGAGCCCGAGAACGGACTCGGCGACGGCAACACCGCGCCCGATGTGTCCGGAGCGGCCTTCGGCACCGACGACCGGACGTTCTTCCTGCGCTCCGAGCGCCAGGGCGGCGGGTCCGGCCGGATCTATACCATCACCTACGAGGCCGAGGACGGGAGCGGCAACGTGACCGTGGCCCAGACGCAGGTGCTGGTCGCGCACGACCAAGGCCACTGAGCTCTGGTCTAAGATCTCGGCGTTGGACGACGCCCGGACCATCTCGATCCTCTGCGCGAAGTGCCGAACGTTGCTCTACCGCTACCGGAAGGGCGGGACCGGCGGGCTCGTCAAGTGCTTCGTCGAGCGCATCGTCGAGGATTGCACCGCGGGCGACCTGCGCTGTCCGCAATGCGGCCAGGAGTTCGCGCGCTTCAAGATGATCGGGGGCCAGCCCGCGCACAAGATCGTTCAGGGCAAGGTCTTCACCCGCGGGATGAGGCGGAAGTGACGGCGCCATGACCGGGGAACGACTGCGCGGCCATGGGTACGTGCTGCAGGAGAGCGATGTGGCTCATGTGAGCAACCATCTCTTCGCGATCACCGATTCTGCAGGCCGGCGGTCCAGTCCGTGATCAGAACCAGCGTCGAAGAGGTCGTGCCCTCCAACGGCACAGCCATCAGGAGACGCCGCCCGTCGCTGGTGATGGCGGGAACGCCGGACAGCGGACGGCCTCCGAAGATCGGGCGTGGGGTGCCGATCGTGAGATTCGCCCCCAGGATCGTGATGTCGACTGAAACCGCCTTGCCTTCGAGATCGGCGTAGATGATGCGCCGGCCGCCGTCGACCCACCCCCCAACGAAGGAGCCAACGGTGGAGATCTGCCACTTGCCGCCCGGCCCGGGGTAGGAGACGACGTACTCCTCGCGCCGCCCCGACTCGTCGGAGTTGTAGAGCAGCAGATGCCCGTCGGGGGATAGTCGCCCCGAGCGCTCGTTGGCGGTGGTGGCCAGCACGGGCCGCGGCTTCGCCTCCCCGCTCAGGGGCATCAGCTCGACATCGAAGCCGGTCTTGTTGCCTTGGCTCGTAAAGAGGAGGCCGGAACCATCCGGCAACCAGTCGATGGCCTCGCGGTTTCCTCCAGGCTCCGGCAGCACCAGCCGCGGCTCCGAAGCACCGTCGGTCGACTTGACGTAGAGTCGGTTGTTCCCATCGAGATAGGCCAGTTGACTCCCGTCCCGGGAGAACTCGGGCGAGTTGGCGCCCTCGGGGTGGAACGTGAAGCGGCTGCCGACGCCGCGCGCCATGTCGTACATCCAGATGTCCGAAGGACCGGTGCCGCTCCAGATCGTCGCCGCGGCTCGGCGCGCGTCGGGCGAGATTGTCAGCTCGAGGATGTTCGCCGGCTCGCCCAGCGCGCCGGCCTCCTTCCCCTCCAGGTCGAACCAGGTGAGGCGGCTCTTCGCCACCGCGGTGCCGGTCTGATAGAGCATGACCCCGTTGCCCGAGAAACTGAAGCCGCCGGTCCAGCGGTTGGGATTGAATTGCACCCGCTCGGCGATCGGGACCGCCTCGCCCGAGACGGTCAGGCTCTCGGCGTCCATGGCCTGGGCCATCAGATTGCCCTCGCGCACGAACACCAGGTAGCCGGGGAGAACGTAGCGGCCCTCACTGTTTTCTTTCGCCACCAGGGTGATCGTCTTGGTGCTCAAGTCCAGCGCGTGGATCCCGCTCACAGCTTCCTTGCCGGGGCGTCCGACAAAGAACAGGAGGCGCTTGCCGCCCGGCAGGAATCGCGGCAGGCGGTAGGTCGTGGCCGCGTCATCGGGCGCCACCAGCGGGATCGGAGCGCCGCCCGCCGAGGAGACCTGAACCAGACCGCCATAGGGACCCGGCGCGAAGACGATGACCCCATCGGCACCCCAGTCGGCACCGCGCCCATCGATGGCATCGCACAACGTCTGAACCGTCCCACCCGTACCCTGGATCTTCTTGAGCTTGCGATCGGCAAAGAACCCGATGAACCTCCCGTCGGGAGACCAGAAGGGATAGGTCGCGTCCTCGGTCCCGGCGAGCGGCTGCCCCTGCAGGCTGTCGAGGGCCCGCACCCAGAGGCTCTGCTTGCCGTCCGGGTCGGCGGCCGCGAAGACCACGGTTCGCCCGTCGGGAGAGAGCGCGAGCGACGTGTTCTGCGGATCGAGATGCGTCTTCGGCGGCAGGTCGAGGTTGACGCGCAGGACCGGGACAGGCTCGGGAGCGCGCAGCCAGTAGCCGAGGCCCGCCATCGCGATCGCGATTCCGAGCGCCGCCGCGGTCGCCGGCCCAGCGCCGATGCCGCGTCGGGTGCGCGCCGCACCGGCGGCCGCGACCGCGACCTGCGTTGCAGCGCCGCTCGTCGACGTGCTCACGGAATTCAGGCCACCTTCCGACACCCACTCGAGCTGCATCCTGACGTCGTGCGCGGTCTGGATCCGGTCGTCGGGGTCCTTCGCGATGCAGGCCCGCAGGATGCGATCCAGGCCGGCCGGACTGAGCGGCTGCAGCTCGGCGATCGGTCGCGGCTGCTCTTTCAGGATCGAGGCGATGAGGCCGGCCTGGCTCGCGCCGTCGAAGGCCTTGCGGCCGGTGGCCATCTCGTACACGACGACACCGAACGCGAAGACGTCGGTGCGCGCGTCGGCCTCCTTCCCTTCGAGCTGCTCCGGGGCCATGTACTGGAACGTGCCGAGAATCGTCCCAGCGGTCGTGAGCTGACGCGTCGCCGTGGGCAAGATGGACGGGCCGGGCGTGTTGCCGGAGCGCGGAGCGGTGCCACTCCCTTCGCGCAGCTTCGCCAAGCCGAAATCGAGCAGTTTCGTCCCCGACTTCGTCACCATGATGTTGGCCGGTTTCAAATCGCGGTGGATCACACCCTGCCGGTGCGCCTTGTCGAGCGCGTCGGCGATCTGCATGGCGAACCGCAGAACCTGATCGGGCGGCAGCGGCCCGCTCGCCAGCCGCGCCGACAGCGTGTCACCCTCCAGGTGTTCCATGACCAGATAGTCGATCGGCCCACCGGGCGCCTCCTGCGAGCCGATGTCGTGCAGGACGCAGATGTGCGGATGGTTCAGGCTGCTCACGGCGCGCGCCTCGCGCTCGAAGCGCTCGCGGCGGTCGGGATCGCCGGAGAGGTGCTCCGGCAGCACCTTGATCGCCACGTCGCGACCGAGCCGGGTGTCGCGCGCGCGGTAGACCTCGCCCATGCCCCCCACGCCGAGCGGGCTCAGAATCTCGTACGGACCGAGGCGGGTGCCTGATGCGAGACTCACTTCATCCACTCCTGGAGCGCGAGGATCATACTCCAGCGGTGCGCTAGACTGCGGCCGCATGCTCACACGTTTCCTGCCCGCGCTGACCTGGCTCCGTGCGTACGCACCGGGCGCGCTGCCGCACGACTGCCTGGCCGGTCTGACCCTCGCGGCGTATCTGCTGCCCGCCGCGATCGGGGATGCCTCGCTCGCCGGGCTGCCGGCCGAAGCCGGCCTGTATGCGTGTCTCTTCTCCGGTCTGGTGTACTGGCTGTTCTGCAGCGCGCGACACACGGCGGTCACGGTCACATCCGCGATCTCGCTACTCCTGGGCACGTCGCTCGGCGCTCTGGCGGGCGGCGACGCCGCACGATACGGCGGTCTGGCCGCGGCCACGGCGCTGATCGTGGCGATCATGGCGCTCGCCGCGTCGTGGGTCGGCGCGGGCGCGGTCGTGAATTTCGTCTCGGAGACGGTGCTCGTCGGCTTCAAGGCCGGCGTCGCGCTCCACCTCGCGAGCACGCAGTTGCCCAAGCTGTTCGGATTCGCGGGCGCTCACGGAGATTTCTGGGAACGCGCGGGCTATTTTCTCTCGCACCTCGATGAAACGAACCCGACCTCGCTGCTGCTCGGCGCGAGCGCGCTCGCCATCCTCCTGCTGGGCAAGAAGTTTCTACCGGCTCGACCGGTGTCCCTGTTCGTCGTGATCGGTGGGATCGTCTGCGCGCGGTGGCTGGACCTCGGTGCGCGCGGCGTGGCGCTGCTCGGCGAAGTCCCGCAGGGATTGCCGCGCCTCGGCCTTGCCGGAGTGCACGCGAGCGACATCAACGAGCTGCTGCCGCTCGCCATGGCCTGCTTCCTCTTATCCGCCGTCGAGACGACCGCCATCGGCCGGATGTTCGCGAAGAAGCACGGGTACCGGCTCGATCCAAACCAGGAGCTGCGGTCGCTCGCCGGGGCCAACCTCGCCGCCGGCCTGGGCCAGGGCTATCCCGTCAGCGGCGGAATGTCGCAGTCGCTGGTCAACGAGAGCGGCGGTGCGCGAACGCCGCTGTCCGGGTTCGTCGCCGCGCTGATCGTCCTGGCCGTGGCCCTGTTCTTCGCCGGCCCGCTGCGCGACCTCCCGCAGCCCGTGCTGGCCGCGGTCATCCTCGTCGCCGTCACCGGGCTCGTCAAGGTCTCCACGCTGAAGCGCATGTGGCGGGTCAGCCGCCCGGAGTTCGCGATCGCCTGCGCGGCGATCCTCGGCGTGCTCGGCTCGGGACTGCTGCGCGGCGTGCTCATCGGCGCCGTGCTCTCGATCCTCATGCTGCTGCGACGCGGCGCACGTCCGCACACGACCGAGCTCGGCCGCGTGCCCGGCTCGAACCATTTCGCGGACCGCCTGCGTCACCCGGAGAACGAGCGTGTCGCCGGCGTGTTCATCTTCCGCCCACTCGGCGGATTGCTGTACTTCAACGTCGAGCACATCCAGAACCGGTTCTTCGAGCTGCTGAGCGAGCGGACCGATGCCCCACGCCTGGCCATCTTCCACCTCGGCACGGTTCCGGCGCTGGATCTCGCCGGGGTCGAGATGCTGATCGAGATCCACCGCACGCTGCGCGAGCGCGGAATCGAGCTACGCCTGGCCGAGGCCCACGGGGACGTGCGCGACATGCTCCGTCGCGCGGGCTACGAGCAGGAGTGCGCGCCCGTGACCGCGAACCAATCGATCGCCGCGCTGCTCGAGGCGACGGCGCAGCGTCCGATCTAGACTACCGCCCCCACCCAAGGAGACGGACATGCCCAAGAAGAAGACCCTCGAGCGCATCGAACGCTTCGTGGCCCCGTATCGCGTGGCGAAGGGCAAGGGCTTCCGCCTGAAGGACATCGACCCGGGCGACACGCACGGTCTCGATTCCGACCAGAAGGACGAGGCCAAGGAGATGCTGGCCAAGGGCGTGCAGTGGCTGGCCGAGGAGCAGGACAAGCTCTACGCGCAGGATCGCTGGTCGGTGCTGCTCGTGTTCCAGGCCATGGACGCGGCGGGCAAGGACGGGACGATCAAGCACGTCATGTCGGGAGTGAATCCGCAGGGCTGCCAGGTGTACTCGTTCAAGCAGCCGTCGCCCGAGGACCTCGACCACGACTTCATGTGGCGCTACATCAAGTGTTTGCCGGAGCGCGGGCGGATCGGCATCTTCAACCGTTCGTACTACGAGGAAGTGCTCGTCGTGCGCGTGCACGAGGAGATCCTGAAGCGCCAGAAGCTTCCGTCGCGCCTCGTGCGCAAGGACATCTGGAGCGAGCGCCTCCGTGACATCGCGAACTTCGAGTCGTATCTCGCCCGTCAGGGAACGGTCGTGCTCAAGTTCTTCCTGCACGTCTCGCGCAAGGAGCAGAAGAAGCGCTTCCTGGCGCGGCTCGATCTGCCGGAGAAGAACTGGAAGTTCTCTTCGGCCGACGTGCGCGAGCGCGGGCACTGGGACGACTACATGGCGGCGTTCGAGGACACGATCCGCGCCACGGCGAGCAAGCGCGCTCCGTGGTACGTCGTCCCGGCCGACAACAAGTGGTTCACGCGACTCGTCGTCGCCGCGGCCGTGGTCGACGCGCTGGCCGGACTCGACCTGGCCTATCCCGAGGTCGACGCGGCGAAGAAGAGGGAGCTCGTCGCCGCCCGCGCGGCTCTCCTCGGCGGAAAGTAGGTTTGACCTCGGGCCGAGCCGCGCTGTGCGCAGCCGCGCTGCTCGGCGCGGGTCTGGCGCTGGCCGAGGACGCGCCGGCCGAGCGCGAGCCGTGGTACGAGCGGGCGAAGCTGAGCGGCCTCCTGTACGGCGACGCGTTCTGGTTCGCCGACGATCACGACCCGTCGTTCGACGACGAGACCGGATTCTGGATCCGCCGGATCTATCTGACCTACGACCAGGAGCTCGACGAGAGCTGGTCGTTCCGGCTGCGTCTCGAATTCAACAGCCCCGGCGACTTCGAGTCGAGCGAGCGCCTCGAGCCGTTCTTGAAAGACGCGTTCGTCGCCTGGGCCGAGGGTGCGCACACGCTGCAGCTCGGTCTCGCGCCGACACCGACGTTCGCGTTGATCGAGAGCACCTGGGGCTATCGCTCGGTCGAGAAGACGCCGCTCGATCTCTATCGCTGGGGTGCCTCGAGGGATCTGGGCGTCGCCGCGTTCGGAACGCTCGGCGAGCACAAGAAGGTCGCATACCACGTGCAGCTGGGCAACGGATCCGATGGCTCGGAGACGAACCAGGGCAAGAAGTCCATGGCGGCGCTGCAGTACTTTCCGGCCGAGGGCTGGATCGTCGAGGTCTACGGCGACTACGAGGACCGACCCGACGACAGCGACCGCGCGACGGCGCAGGTGTTCGCTGCCTGGCAGGGCCAGCGCGGTCGGTGGGGCATCCAGTACGCCCGGCAGGAGCGCGAGTCCGAGCCCGAGGACTTGTCGCTCGATCTGGCCTCGGCGTTCGGAGCGCTCGAGCTGAGCCCGCGGACCTGGCTGCTCGGCCGGGTCGATCGGAGCTTCGACCCGCACCCGGAAGGAGACGAGATCCCGTACCTGCCGCTCGACCCCACGGCGTCGAGCTGGCTGTATCTCGCCGGTCTCGACTGGCGGGTCAACCCGCATCTCGACGTGATCCCGAACTTCGAGATCGTGTCCTACGACGAGCGGCCCGACGGCAGCCGTCCCACGACCGACGTGGTCCTGCGCGTCACGCTCGACGCGCACTTCTAGGAGACGCCATGGTTCCCACGCACGCACGAGCTCTCGCTCTGGCCGCCACCCTGGTTGGACTCTGGTCGATGCTGCCCACGGTCACGCGCGCACAGCAGGTGGCCGACGCCGAGTTCCGGCCCGAGATCGGCAAGCCGATGTACGAGGCTGGGCGCGGCCCGCGCGTCTTGATCGACGCCGCGCACCACAATTTTCACACGGCCGACGGACGCTACCAGCCGTTCGCCTCACTTCTCGGGCGCGACGGGTACACCGTCGAGAACAACACGGAGTTGTTCCAGGCGGCATCCCTGCAGCCGGCGAACATCCTCGTCATCTCGAACGCCCTCGCCGCGCAGAACGAGGAGGATTGGTTTCTGCCGACGCCTTCGGCCTTCGACAGCGCTGAGATCGACGCCGTCGAGGGCTGGGTTCGCGACGGCGGCGCGTTGCTGCTCATCGCCGACCATCTGCCCTTCCCTGGCGCTGCAGCCGAGCTCGCCGCGCGCTTCGGCGTCTTCTTGCAGAATGGGTTCGCCGTCGGGCCCGACGACGACATGGGCCCCATCCTGTTCACCCGCGCCAACGCCGGCCTCGCCGGCCATGCGATCACGCGTGGGCTCTCGAGCGGCGAGACCGTCGATACGGTGGTCAGCTTCACCGGGCAGGCGTTTCGTGCTGCGCCGGGTGCGCCCGTCGAGCCACTGCTGACTCTCGGGGCGAATACAGTGCTGGTCCTACCCGCGGTGGCCTGGCAGTTCTCCAAGCTCACACCGCGCCTGCCCGCGGCCGGTTGGCTGCAGGGCGCGGTGCTCCGACACGGACGTGGCCGCGTGGCGGTGTTCGGCGAGGCGGCGATGTTCACCGCCCAGTACGGTGGAGCGGAACGCCGCCCCATGGGAATGAACCATCCGGAGGCGAAGCAGAACGCTCAGTTCTTGCTCAACGTCATGCACTGGCTGTCCGGCGCTCTGCCCGCGGGCTGAACCGAAGACGAATATCACTCGAGCGCGGCGTCGCGGCCCGGCTCGGGGAGCCACGCCGTGGCCACGGCGCCGACGAGCGCGAACACGGCCGCTACGCCCGCGGCGACGGTGGCGATCTTGGCCGGGCTCGGCGGGGTCGCCGCGGCGAGCGTGAAGGTGAGCCAGGCGGCCGAGGTGCCGAGGATCCGCCCGCCGATGTTCGCGGCGAAGCTCTCCCCGGTTCCGCGCAGGTGCACGGGATAGACGAGCGGTAGATAGTTGCCCCAGAAGCTGAACGTGGACACGACGAAGAAGCCGCACAGCGCGGCGCCCCACTTGACCAGCCCCAGGTTGCCCGCGCCGTCGAGGTGGTGGCCGAGCCAGTAGAACACCGCCGGCACGATCAGCAGCGCCGGCACGTGGAACACGCGCAGCAGCGCCCGCCGGCTGATGAACCACAGCGCGGCGATGGCGAGCGCGATCCGCCCGACGAGACCGCCCGTCTCCTGCCACAGCTGGACTTCCGCGGCCTTGGCCTCTTCCACGCGCTTGCCCGCGCCGACGAGCGCCTTGGGCGCGGGCTGCGGCTTGCCCGCAGCTGTGGCCTCGGCGACCACGCGATCCTGCGCCGCCTTCGCCGCGACCTTGACGTCTGCGAGTCCCGGAACGATCTGCGGCAGATGCTGGATCGCGCCGAAGGCCATGCCGTAGCAGCTCGCCACGACCACCGCGGACACGAGCGTCGTGCGCCGCAGCTCGGGCGAGAAGATCGCGGCGATGCTCGGCCGCTTCAGCTGCCCGGTCTCGCGCTTGCGCTGCCAGACCGGCGACTCGGGCAGGAACGGCCGGATCACGAGCAGCGGCAGCGCCGGGATCAACCCCGAGATCAGCGTGTAGCGCCAGGCCTCGTGCGCACCGTGGATCGCCGGCAGCAGATCGGACCAGGCCACGGCCGAGCGGTTCGCCAGGGCCACCAGGAACCCGCCGACCGAGGAGAAGGCCTGGGTGTAGCCGAGCACCTTCTCGCGCTGGCGTGGGTCGGGGAACAGCTCGGCGAGCCAGGCCACGGCGGCGACGAACTCGACGCACACGCCGACGAAGACGCAGCAGCGCAGCGCCAGCAGCTGCCAGAGATTCGTGGCGAAGCCCGAGGCGAAGGCCGCGGCCGCGTAGAGCAGGATGCTGAAGGTCAAGACGCGGCGCCGCCCGAGCCGGTCCGTCAGATAGCCGCCGAGCAGGCCGAAGATCCCGCCGAAGATCGCGGGAATGAAGAACAGGGCGCGGCCCCAGGCCGTGAACCCGGGGGTTCCCGGGACCAAGAGCGGGCCCGCGCCGTCGGGCCCCAGGCCGCCGAGCGTCGCCAGGGCCGGCTTGACGATCAGCGGCAGCATCAACAGCTCGTAGATGTCGAACAGGAAGCCGACCGCAGCGATGAAGCAGATCATCCACTGGACCGGCGTCAGCCGTGGCGGCGCGGGCGTCGATGGGTTCATGCGCGGCGACCTCGAGTATGGGGTCGAGCAAGCAACGGCCCGGCAGTATACGCTGATCGCGCAGTCCTGCATCGATCACCACGTGCCGCTGATCACGCGGGACGGCGACTTCCGTCCTTTCGCCAGATACGCCGGGCTCACACTGCGCTGAGCGTCGGGGACTCGAGGATCTACTCCTCGACCAGGAGCAAGAGCGGCTGCTCGAGCGCCTCGGCGATCCAGCGGGCGAAGCGTGCGGCGTCTGCGCCGTCGATGACGCGGTGGTCGTAGGACACCGAGAGCGGGAGCACGAGCCGTGGCTCGAACTTCGTGTCGATCCACTGCGGGCGCATCTCGGCGCGCCCCACGCCGAGGATCGCGACCTGCGGCCAGGGCACGATCGGCGAGAAGTAGGTCGTCCCGAGCCCGCCCAGGTTCGACACGGTGAAGCTCGCGCCGGCCATCTCGTCGGGCATCAGCTTGCGCTCGCGCGCCCGCGCGGAGAGCAACGTCAGCTCCTCGCCGATCTGGAGCACGCCCTTCGCGTCGGCGTCCCGGATCACCGGCACGAGCAAGCCGCGCTCGGTATCGACGGCCACGCCGACGTGGACGTACTTCTTGCGCACCAGGACCTCGCGGGCCAGATCCAGGCTCGCGTTGAAGCGCGGGAACTTCTCGAGCGCCGAGGCGACGAGCTTGATCACGATCGCCGTCATGGTCAGCTTGCGCCCGCGCGCCTCCTCGCGGGCATTGAAGCGCTTGCGCAGCTCGTCGAGCTGGGTCACGTCCGCGTGATCGAACTGCGTGACGTGGGGCACCTGGGCCCAGGCCTGGGCCATGGCCTTGGCCGTGGCGCGCCGCACGGCCGACAGCGGCTCGCTCTCGACTTTCCCCCAGGCGCTGAAGTCGGGGAGCGCCGGGCTCGCGCTCGCGGCCGCGACCACTTCGGTCGCGCCGGCCGTGAGCAGGCGCTTGGCGTGCGCCTTGACATCGTCGCGCGAGATGCGGCCCTGCGGCCCGGTCCCGGGCACGTGCAGGATGTCGAGGCCGAGCTCGCGAGCCAGCGCGCGCACGGAGGGTGCCGCTGGCACGCTCGGCCCGATCTCGGAGCGCCGGCGCGAGACCTGGGCGGGGAACTCGAGCACGACCGGCTCGGCGCGCTCGGATGCGACCGCGAGGTCCGGCACGGCGACCGCGACGGCCGGCGCAGCGACCGCGACGGCCGTCACGGCTCCCTCGAGCCTCAGGATCACGGCACCGACGCGGATCTTCTCTCCTGCGCGGACGAGCACCTCGCGCACCAGGCCGTCCTCGGCCGCCGGCACCTCGAGCGTTGCCTTCTCGGTCTCGACCTCGAGCACGGGCTGGTCGCGTCGCACGCGGTCGCCCACCCGGACCAGCACCTGCGCCACCGTCGCCGTGTCGATGTTCTCTCCCAACTCGGGCAGCCGCAGCTCCAGCATCGACGTTCCTCTCGGGCTCAGAGCCGCGTCGGGTCGGGACGCTCGGGGTCGATCTCGAGCTCCTTGGCCGCGCGTGGAACGAGCTTGCGGTCGACGCGACCGTCGCGCGCCAGCGCCTGGATCGCGGCCCAGGCCACCTGCCGCGCGTCGATGCCGAAATACTCGCGCAACGCGGCGCGCGTGTCGCTGCGGCCGAAGCCGTCGGTGCCCAGCGCCACGAGCGACCCGCCGATCCACGGCCGGATCGAGTTGGGCAGGACCTTCATGTAGTCCGACGCCGCGACGACCAGCGAGGCGGGGTCCCCGAAGCAGCGTTGCGCGTATGCGACGCGCGGCGTCTCGGCCGGATGCAGCCGGTTCCAGCGCTCGACGTCGAGCGCCTCGCGCGACAGCTGCTGGTAGCTCGTGACCGACCAGGCCTCGGAGGCCACACCGTACCTGTCGTGCAGCAGGCGCTGGGCCTCGAGCACTTCGTTGAGGATCGCGCCGCTGCCGAGCAGCTTGACCTTGGCCGCGTCGCCGGCGTTGCCCACGGCGCGGAAGCGGTAGGCTCCGCGCAGGATTCCGTCCTGCACGCCCTCGGGCATCGGCGGCATCGGGTAGGGCTCGTTGGCCACCGTCATGTAGAAGCACACGTTCTCGCGATCCACGTACATGCGGCGGATGCCCTCGCGCACGATGACCGCGATCTCGTAGGCGAACGCCGGATCGTAGGCCACGACGTGCGGATAGGTGTAGGCCAGGACGTGGCTGTGCCCGTCCTGGTGCTGCAAGCCCTCGCCGGCGAGGGTGGTGCGGCCGGCCGTGGCCCCGACGAGGAATCCGCGGCAGCGCATGTCGCCCGCGGCCCAGACCAGGTCGCCGATGCGCTGGAACCCGAACATGGAATAGAAGATGAAGAATGGGATCGTGTTCACGCCGTGGGTGGCGTAGGCCGTGCCCGCGGCGACGAACGAGCTGAGCGACCCCGCTTCCGTGATCCCCTCCTCCAGAATCTGCCCGTCGGTCGCTTCCTTGTAGTACAGCAGCGTCTCCCGGTCGACCGGCTCGTAGCGCTGGCCGACGTGGGAGTAGATGCCGACCTGACGGAACAGCGCCTCCATGCCGAACGTGCGCGCCTCGTCGGGGACGATCGGCACGATCAGCCGCCCGATGTGCTCCTCGCGCAGCAGCTTGGCCAGCAGGCGCACGAACACCATCGTCGTCGAGGCGCCGCGATCGTCCGAGCCCTCGAGGAACTCGGCGAACACCTCGGCCTCCGGCGCTACGATCGGCGGCGCATCGCCGTTGCGGGTCGGCACGAAGCCGCCCAGCTTCATTCGCCGCTCGCGCAGGTAGCGCAGCTCCGGACTGTCGTCGGCCGGCTTGTAGAACGGTGCCTCGCCGACCTGCTCGTCCGAGATCGGGATGCCGAAGCGCGAGCGAAACTCGCGCAGCTCGTCCAGGTTCAGCTTCTTCTGCTGGTGCGTGATGTTCTTGCCCTCGCCCGCCTCGCCGAGCCCGTAGCCCTTGATCGTCTTGGCCAGGATCACGGTCGGCGCGCCGCGGTGCTCGACCGCGGCCTTGTAGGCGGCGAAGACCTTTTCCGGGTCGTGACCGCCGCGGCGCAGCTTGCGCAGCTCCTCGTCGGTGTAGGCCTCGACCATCGCCAGCAGCTTCGGATGGGCCCCGAAGAAGTGCTCGCGGATGTGGCTCCCCGGCTTGACGCTGTAGTTCTGGTAGTCGCCGTCGACGACCTCCTCCATGCGTCGGACCAGCAGCCCGTCCTGGTCCCGGGCCAGCAGCGGGTCCCAGGCGTCGCCCCAGATCACCTTGATCACGTTCCAGCCCGCGCCACGGAACACCGCTTCGAGCTCCTGGATGATCTTGCCGTTGCCACGCACGGGTCCGTCGAGGCGCTGCAGGTTGCAGTTGATGACGAAGATCAGGTTGTCCAGCTTCTCGCGCGCGGCGAGGCTGATCGCGCCGAGCGACTCGGGCTCGTCCGTCTCGCCGTCGCCGACGAAGGCCCACACCCGGCCCGTGCGCTCGCGCAACCCGCGATCCTCGAGGTAGCGGTTGAAGCGGGCCTGGTAGATGGCCAGGATCGAGCCCAGACCCATCGAGACCGTGGGGAACTCCCAGAAGTCCGGCAGCGCCCGCGGGTGCGGGTAGGATGGCAGCCCGCCCTCGACGCGCAGCTCGCGCCGGAAGTTCCCGAGCTGCTCCTCGCTCAGCCGACCCTCGAGGAACGCTCGCGCGTAGATCCCCGGGCTGGCGTGACCCTGGAAGTAGATCTGGTCGCCGCCCGACGGATCGTCCTTGCCCTTGAAGAAGTGGTTGAAGCCGATCTCGTACAGCGTCGCGGCCGAGGCGTAGGTCGAGATGTGCCCGCCGATGCCGCTCTCCTCGCGATTGGCCCGCACGACCATCGCCATGGCGTTCCAGCGCAGGATGCTCTTGATGCGTCGCTCGATCTCACGCTGGCCCGGGAAGCGCGGCTGGTCCGGCCGGCTGATCGTGTTGACGTAGGGCGTGTTGGCCGTGTACGGGAGCGAGATGCCGAACTCGGCGGCGCGACGCTGGAGCGCGCGCAGCAGGTCGCGCACCCGCTCCTCCCCGCCGTGCTTGACCACGTAGTCGAGCGAGTCGATCCACTCGCGCTCCTCTTCCCGGTCGAACTCGCGTTGCTCGGGGCTCTTCATCGTCTCGGCCATCCGTCTCCTCTCGTTTCGCCGGTCGTATCCTACCGGATCCGGGGGGGCCCGCCCAACGCGTTGGCAGCTGGGGAGTTGATCGGTTAGTCTCGTGCGCCCGGCCATGCCCTCGACCTTCAAGCTCAGCGGTCGTGTCGTCCTCGCCCTGGCGTTCCTGGCCGCGGCCGAGGTCGTGGCCGCGCCGAGCGTGCACGTGGGGCGGCTCCACCGCCCGCCCACGCTCGAGGAGTTCCTGTCGATGGAGCCCCCGGCGGATCTCGCCGACGAGCTATTGCGCGTGTCGGAATTCGTCCAGCGCGAGCCCGAGGACGGCCAGCCCGCGAGCCAGGAGACTCACGTCTATCTGGGTCACGACGACGAGCGCCTGTACGTGGTGTTCGTGGCGTTCGACGAGCCGCAGCGCGTGCGGGCCCGCATGACTCGGCGCGAGTCCGTGTTCCCCGACGACACCGTCGAGATCCAGATCGACTCGTTCAACGATCAGCGCCGCGCGTTCTCGTTCCTGACCAACCCTTTCGGCATCCAGTGGGACGCGATCTGGACCGAGGGCCAGGGCTTCGACGAAGCGTGGGACACGGTGTGGGACTCGCGGGGCCGGCTGACCGACCGCGGCTACGTCGTGTGGATGGCGATCCCGTTCCAGAGCCTGCGCTTCCCGCCCGCTCCGCCCGACGCCGATCGCACGTGGCGCATCATTCTCGTGCGCGACATCACGCGCAACGGTGAGACCTCGTTCTGGCCCCGCGTGTCGAGCCGCATCGAGGGTCGGCTGAACCAGGCGGCGACCGCGTCGGGCTTCGCCGGCATCGCGCCCGGCCGCAACCTGTGGCTGATCCCCTACGCCACGGCCCGCGCGAGCCAGATCGATCGTGAGACCGGAACGGACGAAGACGCGAACGACCTCGAGGCCGGGGGCGACCTGAAGTGGGTGTTCCGCGAGAGCATGGCGCTCGATGCCACGGTCAACCCGGACTTCAGCCAGGTCGAGGCCGACGTGCCGCAGGTCACGGTGAACCAGCGCTTCGAGGTGTTCTTCCCCGAGAAGCGACCGTTCTTCCTCGAGAACGCGGACTACTTCCGCACGCCGCTCGACCTGCTGTTCACGCGTCGGATCGCCGAGCCGACGGCGGGCGTCCGGCTCACGGGCAAGGCCGGAGCCTATTCGCTGGGCGTGCTGGCGATCGACGACGAGCTACCCGGCAAGCTCGCGCCGCCGGGCGACCCGCTCGCCGGCCAGCGCGCGTGGAACGGCGTGGCGCGCGTGCGGCGGGACGTGTCGCGCCAGTCGAACGTCGGGCTGCTCTTCACCGACCGCGAGATCGGCGACGAGCGCAATCGCGTCTCGAGCCTCGACGCGCGAATCAAGCTCGACGATAACTGGGAGACGAAGCTCCAGGGCGCATGGTCCTCGACGCGCGATTCGAGCGGGGCCGAGCTGGACGACACGGCGGCGAGCGTCGAGTTCAACCGCGAGGGCCGCACGACGAGCGCCCATCTGCACTACCTCGATGTCGGGCCGGACTTCCGCACCGAACTGGGGTTCGTGCCGCGCGTCGACATGCGCAACGCGCACGGGTTCGTGAGCTACAGCGTACGCCCCGAAGGCGAGCAGCTCGTGGCCTGGGGGCCAGAGCTGGGCTTCGAGCGGGTCGAGGATCACGACGGAACGCGGCTCGACGAGTTCATCGTGCCGGGCTTCGGCTGGGAGCTCAGGCGCGAGACGCGGTTCGAGATCGAGGCGCGGCTGGGCCACGAGCGGCTGCGCATGGAGGACGAGCCGACGCTCGCCGCCGACCGGGACTATTCGATCGCGGTCTACGAGGTCGGTGTCGAATCCGAGGCGTTCGCGGCCCTGGGCATCGAAGCCCGCCTGCGCACCGGCCGCACGGTGAACTACGACCCCGCACCGGACACCGACCCCGACCCGGTGCTCTGGCCCGACCCCGAGCCCGCCCAACTCGACGCGGGAGAGATCGAGCTGTCGTTCCGGCCGATCGATCGCCTGCGCCTCGACGCGATCCTGCTCGAGACGCGCCTCGCGGACGACGCGAGCGGAGCCGAGATCCTGCACGATCGGGTCGTGAGCCTGCGGGCCTACGGCCAGGTCAACCGCCGGCTGTCGCTGCGCGCGATCGTCGAGCGCGTACGCACCGACGTCGATCCGACCTGGACCTCGACCGAGCCGCGGGAGCAGCTCGAGGGCGAGCTGCTCGTCACGTACCTGGTGAACCCGTGGACCGCGCTCTACGCGGGCTACGCTTCGGGCACGGTCGACCAGCCGCTCGACCGGCGTGCCAACGCCAGCCAGGTATTCGTCAAGGTCTCCTACCTGTTCCGGCCCTGATGCGCACGAAGCGGTCCTCCTCCTGGCACCACGCGGTCAGCTCGTTGCCGTACACGCAGCCGGAGTCGAGCCCCATCGTGCGATGGTTGCGGTAGAACCCGCGCCGGCCCCAATGGCCGTGCACCACGAACTCGCGGCCCTTCCAGTGCTCGTCCCACGGGCGGAACGGCGGTTCGCTGCTCCCCGGCGGTCCGGTTTCTTCGCTCAGCTCGCCGTCGGGCGTGCAGAAGCGGACCCGGGTGGCGAACGCGACATCCGCGCTCGTGAGCCACGCCTCGTCGTGCGGCCCCGGATTGACGCGCTGCGCCACGGCCGCGAGGTCGAGCCAGGTCGGATGGAGACCGGCGTGGACGATCCACACGTCGCACACGCGCTCGTCGCCGGGCAAGTAGACCAGGATCGGGAGCTGACGCAGACGCTCGAGCAGCGCGGCGGCGTCGGCGGACGCGAACAGTCGATCCAGCGAGTCCTTGCGGCGCTTGCGCGTCCTGGCGAACGCGCGTAGCGCGTACACATCGTGATTGCCGAGCACCCCTCGCCCACGAACGTCCCGCCACAGGCGCAAGGCCTCGAGCGAGTCGGGTCCGGTGTTCACGAGGTCGCCGAGGCACCACAGCTCGTCCTCGTCGGGATCGAATCGCACCGCCTCGATCAGCCGATCGAGCTCCCATGCGCACCCGTGGACGTCCCCGACTAGCCAGCGCATGAGCGAGACCTTACACTGATCGTCCCCGAACGGACCAGCGATGAAAACCCTCCTGATCCTGCGCCACGCCAAGTCGAGCCGGGACGATGTCTCGCTTCCCGACCACGACCGGCCGCTGAGCAAGCGCGGACTGCGCGACGCGCCGCGGATCGGTCATTTGCTGTGCGAGGAGCGGCTCGTCCCCGACCTGATCCTGGCTTCGACCGCCGTCCGGGCGCTCCAGACCGCCACGTTCGTGGCCCAGGCCAGCCGTTACGATCGGGAGCTGCGGACGCTCCCCGAGCTGTACCTGGCCGAGGCCGCTGTCTACCTGAGCATCGTGCGCAGGCTCGACGAAACACACGGGCGGGTCATGGTCGTCGGCCACAACCCCGGCATCGAAGAGCTGGTGCTGGCGCTGACGGGGCGGGCCGAGTCGATGCCCACGGCGGCCCTGGCCCACATCCGGTTCCCGGCCGACCGCTGGGCCGACGTGGCCTTGGCCGGTCCGGGCGAGCTGGTCAACCTCTGGCGCCCCAAGCAGCTCTAGGGCCGCAGCGGGCGCCGGCTGCAACCTGGCGGCTGCTCGCGAGTTCTACGATCCGGAGGGGATGATGACCCGGACGAAACCGGGCACCGAGGCCAAGTTGACCGAAGCCGGGTTCTGGGCCACCACGTTCCAGGAGCACGCCTCCTCGGTCCTGGCGTTCCTGTCGAGCCGCACCGGCCGGCGGGACGTCGCCGAGGATCTGCTCCAGGAGACGTTCGTGCGGGTCATGCGCGCCGAGCCGCGGCGCGACGACCCGGTGGGGCTCCGGTCCTATCTGTTCACGACCGCGCACAACCTGCTGCTGAGTCGCCACCGGCGCAAGCGCCCGATCCTGTTCTCCGAGGTCACAGACGACGGTGCTCGCCCCTTCGAGGAGCGCGCCGACGAAGACGTGGAGTCCCCGGAGCGCGCGGCGGACTTCCGGCGTCTCGAGACGCGCCTGCACGCCGTTCTGGCCACGCTGCCCGAGGCCCACCGCGTAGCGTTCGAGCTCGCGGTGCTGCAGCAACGATCCTACGACGAGATCGCACTCGACCGAGGCTGGAGCCTCGGCCAGGTCAAGACCAACGTCCATCGCGCCCGCAAGAAGGTCATCGCCCAGCTCGGCGACTGGCTGGGTCCGCGGACGGAGGAGCGCCCATGAATCACTGCGAGCCGTTCGAGATCCTCGTGTCCGCCTGGCTCGATGGCGCGCTCGGGCGCGACGAGCAGATCGAGTGCGTCGACCACCTCGTGCGCTGCGCTGCGTGCCGCCGATTCTACGTCGACGCGCGCGCGCTCGACGGCCTCGTGGCCGCCGTGCGGACGCCGCAGTCCGCCGCGGCGCCGTCTCCCGACGCGTGGCAGCGCGTCGAGCGGGCGGCTCGCCCGGCGCGACGCCGGCCGCCGACCTGGATGCTGCAGGCTGCGGCCGTGGTCACGCTCGCGGTCGGCCTGTACGTCATGACCTGGAGCACGGGCCGTGGGATCTCACCCGCGCCCGCCGGGGACGACATCGTTCTCGGAACCGGTGGGACCATGACCGACACGCGCTTCATCGAGCTGACGAAGGAGGTCCTGCGGGCCGAGCCGCGCTACCACACGGCGATGCACCAGGTGCTGGACCAGGCCCTGCGCGACTCCGTGCCGCGCGAGGCCCCCTCGGGCGACGTCGCCGCACCGACCTTCGAGCGCACGCGACAGCAACCCGAATCCCAGCGGCGCCTGCCGGCCTGAAGAACAAGAAAACGAGGACTACGATGCGTGGCACGATGATGCGGATTCTGGCTCTGGGATTGACGCTCGCAGCGCATGGCGTCGCTGCGGCCGCCGATCGACCCGCGGCCGGGCCGGGCGGGTTCCTCTACGGCACGGTCGAGACCGAGAGCGGCCAGAAGTACACCGGTCTGCTGCGCTGGGGCACCGAGGAGTCGTTCTGGGACGACCTGTTCAACTCGGTCAAGGACGAGACCCCGTACCTCGAGGAGTTCGCGGGCGACCAGCGCCGCCGTCGCGACGTGCGGGTGCTCGGCATCTCGTTCGGCTACGCGTGGGACGATCACTCGCGCCAACTCGTGGCCCGCTTCGGCGACATTCGCGCGATCGAGCCGCTGCGTGGCGAGAAGGTGCGGGTGACGATGAAGGACGGCACCGTGATCACGGTCGACGGCGGCTCGAACGACATCGGCGCCGAGGTGTTCGTGCACGACGATGCGGTCGGCGACGTGGGGATCGACTGGGACCGCATCGAGCGCGTGACCTTCGCCGCGACCCCGGCGAGCCTGCGACCGGAAGCGCGCCGCCTCTACGGCGTGGCCACGACGCGCAGCGGGACGTTCGAGGGCTACGTGCAGTGGGACAGCGACGAGTGCCGCTCGAGCGACAAGCTCGACGGCGAATCGGCCGACGGCGACATCTCGATCGAGTTCGGCAAGATCCGCACGATCGAGCGACGCGGCCGGAACGCCAGCCGGGTCGTGCTGCAGGACGGGCGCGAGTTCGAGCTACGCGGATCGAACGACGTCGACGAGTCGATCCGTGGCATCCTGATCGAGGACCCGCGCTACGGGCGCGTCGAGATCTCGTGGGACGCCTTCGAGAAGCTCGAGCTGAAGAGCGTCGAGCACAGCGGCCGCGGCTACGGCGACCTCCCGGCCATTCGGGCCCTGCACGGCAGCGTGACGCACGAGAACGGCACGAAGCACAGCGGCCGCATCGTGTTCGACCTCGACGAGGAATGGTCGTGGGAGATGCTCGACGGCAAGCACGACGAGATCGAGTATCACATCCCGTTCGGCCTGATCCGCTCGATCGAGCCGCAGCGCGGCGACGCCGCGAAGATCGTGCTGCGCGCGGGCGGCGAGATCGTGCTCGAGGACGGGCAAGACGTGTCCGAGGACAACAGCGGCGTCGTGATCGTCGGCGCGGGCGACAAGGCGACGTTCCTCGAATGGGACGACGTGCAGCGGATCGACTTCGACCCCTGAGGCGCCGCTAGCCGGCGAAGCGTCGTGCGCCGCGCGCGCGGGCCTTGGCCGCCTCGGCCTCGCGGCTGCGCGGCGGGGCCGTGGTCTCGAGCGAGTCGACGAGGCGCCGTGAGATCGCGGCCACCCGCTCGACCGCGTCCTCGAACGCAGCCGCGTTTGCTTGCGACGGCCGGTGGAAGCCGCTCACCTTGCGCACGAACTGCAGGGACGCCGCCCGGATCTCCTCGTCGGTCACCGGCGGGTCGAAGTTGAACAGCGGCCTGATGCTCCGGCACATGGTCGGCCTCCCGAGCGTGAGGCGTCCATCCTACACTCACTCTCGAACGCGGCCGCGCCAACCCACTGGCCGCGCATCGCTCCGGCCCGACAGCAGCACCACGACGTCGACACCGAGGATCGGTGTTCCGTCGCGCAGCTGGCCGGTCAAAACCAGCGCGCGGCACGCGCGATCCTCGAGCGATCCGAGGGCCGCGACGATCTCCAGCGTCTCGAACTTCAACGTCAGGTCGAGCCGCCCGTCGGGGCCCGACTCCTCGCACTCCTCGCAGCGCGCGGTGAAGTTCGCCTCGCCGGGCAGCGGCGTGCCCACGTCCTCGAGCGCCGAGCGCAGGGGCGCGATCCCCGCGAGGCGCAGGCTCGGGACATCGATCTCCATCACGTCGAAGGCCGCTGTTCCGAGGATCGCGACCGGCAGCACACCCTGGCTCTTGACCTGCAGCGGGTTCGGGCAGCCGCCCGGTCGGATGTCGAGTTCGGCGCGACAGGCGTCGCCGATGCCCAGACGATAATGGTCCTCCTGGCGCGCGTTGGCGACCAGCTCGCAGTTGTCGCAAGCGTCCCCCACGCCGTCGCCGTCCCCGTCGGCCTGGTCCGCGTTCGCGACGTCCGCGCAGTTGTCGCAAGTGTCCCCCACGGCGTCCTCGTCGCGGTCGGATTGGTCGGCGTTGGCGACCTCGGGGCAGCTGTCGCACGCGTCCCCCGTGTCGTCGGCGTCCGCGTCGGCCTGGTCCCCGTTGGCCACGGTCGGACAGTTGTCCGCATCCGAGCACAGCACGTCGCCATCGACGTCGTTGTCCGGACAGGCGTCGCAAACGTCGCCCGGGCCGTCCCCGTCGGCGTTGGCCTGGTCCGCGTTCGCGACCGTCGGGCAGTTGTCGCAGTTCTCCCCGACGAGGTCGTGATCGGGGTCGAACAGGTCGCCGGCCCGCGTTCCGTTCCGCAGCGGGCACAGGTCGCAGGCGTCGCCCAGCGTATCGCCATCGGCGTTGGCCTGGCCCGCGTTGGCGATCAGTGGACAGTTGTCGCAGTTCTCCCCGACGAGGTCGTGATCGTCGTCGAGCCGATCACCCGCGCTGCTCCCGCTGCGCGTGGGGCACAGGTCGCAGGCGTCGCCCAGCGCGTCGCCGTCGGCGTTGGCCTGGTCCGCGTTCGCCACATTCGTACAGTTGTCGCAGTTCTCGCCGACGAGGTCGTGATCGTCGTCGAACAGATCGCCGGCTTTGGTTCCGGCGCGAGTCGGGCACAGATCGCAGGCATCGCCGAGCGCGTCGCCGTCGGCGTTGGCCTGGTCCGCGTTGGCCACGTTCGTACAGTTGTCGCAGTTTTCGCCGACGAGGTCGTGATCGTCGTCGAATACGTCTCCGGCCGCGGTCCCGGCGCGGTTCGGACACAGGTCGCAGGCGTCGCCCAGCGTGTCGCCGTCGGCGTTGGCCTGGTCCAGGTTCGCCACGGTCGGGCAGTTGTCCAGCGCGTCGGGAAACCCGTCACGATCGGTGTCGAGGTCGCGGGCGTAGGACAGCGGCGTGTAGGAAAGGAAGCCCGCTCCGCCGAACGCGGAACTGCTCGTGAACGCGGCGACGAGCAGCAGGAGTGCTGGCACAGCCGCGGCTCGGACGAACCTCTCGCCTGTGCGATCCATGATCGTTCTCCTGTGACGGCTCGACTCGGCTCTTCCCGGCGTGCCGCGGGACAGCCGGAAGACCAAGAGAACGGCGTGCCAGGAGAAACGCCGGAAAACCGGGCCCGCGGCGGAACCGGACGCCCCGAATCGAAATCGCAGTTGCGCAATCGCAACAGGCTGCGCTCACGCGCGACTTCAGCCGGCCGCCTTCTTCGGACGCCGCGTCATGCCGGCCCCGAGCAGGGAGCGCCAGAGCGCGTCCGGCAGGAACCGGGTCAACGCCAGGATCAGCGCGCCACGAACGGGATAGCGCAGACGGGGCGAGCGATCCTCCGCGGCGCGCAGGATCACGCTCGCCACGGCATCCGGCGGCGGTGCCTTCGCGTCTTCGGCCAGCACCCACGCCATGTAGTTGTCGAGCTGCGCATCGTAAGCAGGGTGTCGCGCCAGGACGAGCGAACGGCCGATGAAGCCCGTCTTGAAGTGCGCGGGCTCGACGAGCTTCACGCGAATCCCGTGCAGGGAAGCCTCGAAGCGCAGCGATTCGGAGAGGCCCTCGAGCGCGAACTTGCTCGCGTGGTAGAGCGAGGCGAAGGGGGAGGCCGTGCGCCCCGCGATCGAGGACACGTTGACGATGCACCCGCCGCCCGCGCCGCGCATCACCGGCATCACGTGCCGGATCACGGCCACGGCGCCGAGCACGTTCGTGCGCAGCTGCAGCTCGACCTGCTCGGCCGTCGTCCCCTCGAGCGGGCCGAACAGGCCGAACCCGGCGTTGTTGACCAGGACGTCGATGCCGCCGAAGCGCGCGACGACGTCCTGGACCGCGAGCGCGATGCTGGCCTCGTCCGTCACGTCGAGCCGCAGCGCGACGACGTTCGGCGCACGCGCCAGATCGTGGAGCGTCGCCGGGTCGCGCGCGGTCGCCGCGACCAGCCAGCCCCGCTCGGCCATCCGCTCGGCGGTGAGCCGTCCGATGCCCGCGGAAGCGCCGGTGATGAGCGCCGTCCTGGCCGCGCCGGGTGCCGTCATGCCGGCGGAGACGCGGTGAGCGTCTGCGTCCCGAAGAGCCCGACGTAGCCGCGAGGCGAGCGCTCGGGCAGCAGCTCGATGCCGTTCGTTCGCCCGCTCGGCAGCGGCGCGGTCGCGCCGGTCTCGCGTGGGCCGCAGTCGCTCGCGGTCGCGCTCGTGCAGATCCAGGCTGTCCCCCTGGGCGTGGCACGGCCGAGCGAACGGACCTGCAGTCCGGCCTGCGCCACCTGCCAGCCCATGGGCAGGAACGCGGGATCCCAGGGCGCGCCTTCGGTCGTCCAGGCGTGCACCTCGCCGACGAGCGTCGTGGTCAGCGCGTGAGCGTGCGCACGCGCGTGCGCGGCGATGTTCTCCGCCATCCTCGCCTCGCGCCGGGTTGCATCCTCGCCGGGGTCGATGTCGTACAGGAATGCGTGGACCGGCAGTCCGGCCATGCGCAGCTGGCGCAAACGCTCGAGCAGATCGACACGCGCCTGGCTCGACCGCCCGTCCCGGTACTCACGCGACCAGAACGGCGTCGCGAGCAGCGCGGCGACGTCCGCCGCTTCCCCCGTGGACTCGAGGAACGCATCGACGCTCGCCTGCTCGCCGCGCGGCTGCTCGAATCCGACCTCGACGGCGAGGCCGGATGCCGCGGCCGTGCACACCGCCTCGCCGAAGATCGCGGGCAGCTCCTGGGATCCGTGGATCTCGCCGAACAGCACCACGCTGCCGGGCTCGAGCAGCTCCTTCGGCAGCGCGCCCGACTGGTCACAGGCCACGACGGGCGCGGGCGCGCTGTGTCGAGCCACACAGCCGGTCAGGACCGCGACGAGGAGTAGTGGGGAAAGTCGCCACGGCGTCGTACGCATTTCCACTTCCTCCGTCCCGCGAGTTGGCGCAGGGTCGCTTCGATAGTACCTTGTCTAGCATGACACTGAAGGCACGGGTGAGCGGCGGCCGTCTGATCGTCGACGAGCCTACCGACCTTCCAGAAGGCACCGAGGTCGAGCTTCTGCCGTTGGACCCCGGCGACTGGCTCGACGACGAAGACCGTGCTGCACTGCATCGAGCGCTCTCGGCGTCCGGGGCTGATGTCGAAGCGGGCCGCGTGATCGAAGTCAGCGAAGTCCTCCGCCAGCTCCGCTCGGTGTGAAGCGTCGACGAGTCTATTTCGCGGCGGCAGCACGCGATCAAGTTCAAGCGGCTAAGGCCTGGTGGGTAGAGAATTCGCGTCCGATCGAGATTCTGGCGGACGAGATCGAACAAGCGACCGCTTTTCTCTCGAGGCTGCCGGGCGCCGGCTCCGCGTATCCCGGCGCCGGCATTCCCGATCTGCGGCGTCTCTACCTCCGCCGCATTTCGTGCCACCTCTACTACACGTTCACAGATGACGCTGTGATGATTCGCGCGTTCTGGCACGCCAGAAGGGGCCGCGGCCCGATTCTCGCCGACTGAGGCAGGCGCACTCACGCCGCCGTCAGTAGAACCGGGCGGTCACGTGTGATCACGACCGTGTGCTCGTGGTGCGCGGCGAGGCTGCCGTCCTTGGTTCGCACGGTCCAGCCGTCCGTGTCCTCGAACGCCTCGCCGGCTCCGCTGCAGATGATCGGCTCGATCGTGACCACGAGCCCTTCGGTGAGCCGATCGCGCTGCCGCGGATCGTGGTAGTTCGGCACCGCCGGCGCCTCGTGGATCGTGCGGCCGATGCCGTGTCCCGCAAGCTCGCGAATGACCGAAAAGCCCCGGCGCCGCACCTCGGCCTCGACCGCCCGGCCGATCACGCTCACACGCTGACCGGCCCGTGCGGCGTCGAGAGCCTGGGCGAACGCGGCGCGCGCACAGGCCGATAGCCGCCGGGCGAGATCGGATCCGCCTTCGAGGACCACCGTCCGCGCGGCGTCGGCCATGTAGCCGTCTTTCTCGGCCGTCACGTCGAGCTTGACCACGTCGCCGCGCTCCAGGCGACGCGAGCCGGGAACCCCGTGCACCACCTCGTCGTTGACGCTGATCAGCACCGTCCCCGGGAATCCATAGACCAGCGCCGGCGCGGAACGCGCGCCGTGCTGCAAGAAGATCTCCTGCGCCACGCGATCGAGCTCGCCCGTGGTCACGCCGGGCCGGGCGTGCCGCTCGAGGGCCGCGAGCGTCAGCCGCACGATGCGTCCGACCTCGCGCAGGCCGGCCCAGTCCAGACCGGATCCGATCGACATCAGGCACCCGGGCCTTCCTCGACGAACCGAGGGATGAAGGTCGCGTCGCGAGCGCACTCCTCCACCCTCTTCTCGTCGTGCAGAGCGCGACAGAGCTCGGCTTTCCAATGCGCATTCTGTTCGCACGCTCCGAGCTTCGCTACCTCGTCCGGATCCTGCTTCGCGAGGCACTCCTGCACCGCCGCGCTCTCGAGGTCGTCCGTCTGCGCGAGGGCCATGCACGAGGCCGCCTTCCAGCGCAGCGTGATGCCGGGAGCCGCACAGTCGCAGTTCTCTTCGTACGGGCAGGGCTTGTTCCTTTGTACGCACATCGCCGACCCGAGCCCCAGCTCCCGAGCGAAGAACGTCATGGCCAGCGCCGCGTTGCCGACGCGCTGGCTGAACGGCGCACCGACCCCGTGGCCCGCGTCGGTGCGCGTCACGAGCAGGATCGGGCGGTCGGCGCTCGTGGCGGCCTGGAGCGCGGCCGCGAACTTGCGCGATTGCCAGGGCGCCACGCGCGGATCGTTCACGCCCGTCTCGAGCAGCACGGCGGGATACGCCGTGCCGGTCTTCACGCGATGCAACGGCGAGTACGCGAGGAGCGCCGCGAACTCGGTCGCATCGCCGGTCGATCCGTACTCCGTGACGTTGTAGGCGCCGTTGGGGAACGTCTCGTGGCGCAGCATGTCGTAGATGCCCACGAAGCTCACGATCGCGCGGTAGGTCTCCGGGTGCTGGGTGAGCTGGGCGCCCATGAGCAGGCCGCCGTTGCTCCCGCCCTGCGCCCCGAGGCGCTCCCGGCTCGTCCAACCCTGCTCGATCAGAGCCTGCGCGGCCGCATGGAAATCGTCGAACACGTTCTGCTTGCGCGTGCGCTTGCCGGCCTCGTGCCAGGCCTCGCCGAACTCGCTGCCGCCCCGGATGTTCGCATACGCGAGCACGCCTCCGCGCTCGAGCCAGGCCAGGCCGGCACCGAGGAACCCCGGTGCCGTGGGGGCGCCGAACCCGCCATACCCGTGCAGGACCGTCGGGGCGAGGCCGTCCCGTGCTCGCGCGTCGAGCGCGAGCACGGTGACCGGGATCCGCGTGCCGTCCCTCGACGTCGCCTCGATCCGCGCCACCTCGACGAGCGAATAGTCGGCGGCCGGCTCGACCTCGAACACCGTGGTCAGCTCGCCCGAGCCTGCGTCGTAGCGCGCCCAGCGTGTCGGAAAGGTCCAGCCGGAGTAGGCCAGGATCGCCGCCTCGGCGCCCGACTCGGAGGCGATCTCCTCGATCCGGATGCCTTGGCTCGGGAGCGGCACCGTTCGCACGAGCGCTCCTCCCGACGCATGTTGGTCCACGCGCCAGTCCGGACCGGACGTGCGCACGACGAGGAAACCGCTGCCGATCGGGGCCAGGGACTGGATCGCCCAGTCGCCTTCGGCGAGCAGGTCGGATGCTTTGCCGTCCGGCGCGAGCGCGACCACGCGGCCGCGCGGCGTGCCCCCGGAGGCAACGGCGAGCAGGCGATCACCGACGTAGGTCGCCGTGGTGACACCGGCGCTCTCGTCGAGGGCGCGCTGCCATCCGCTTCCCGAGCGCAGGAACACCTCCCACGGTCCGCCGTCGCCCTTCTTTGCCAGCGCCACAGTGTGCTGGCCATCCGCGGAGGTCAGCAGCTGGTACTCCGCGATCGCGGAGTAGCCTTCGCCGAACACCGGAGCGTCGGTCGCAGCACCGCCGAGCACGTGATGAACGAGCACGGCGTCGAACTGTCGCACCGGCGCGCCATCCCTCGGCGGCGGGTAGCGCATGTAGGTGACCCCACGCTCGTCCGCGTCCCAGGCCAGGGTCGACGGCGACGTCCCCCCTCCCGAGTACGGGAGCGCATCCGCGAGCGTCTTTCCGCTCGCCAGCTCCTGGAAGCGGATCGTGGTCAGCTCGCTCCCGCCTTCAGCCGTGCCATAGGCCACGTAGCGTCCGCTCGGCGATGGCCAATAGCCCGAGATCGCCACGCTCCCACCCTCGGCGTTCACGTCGACGATCGTACGCTCCTCGCCCGCGGGCCAGGTCCGCGCCACGAGCACCGGCTGCGGCTCGGGCGGGGTCTCGCGCAGATAGAACAGCACGCCGCCGAGGATCTTCGGGGACGAGCGATCGGCCGACGTCGTGGCCAGCTCCCGGACACGCTCCGCGAGCGCCGCGCCCTCGGCGAAGCTGCCCAGGTTGCGCTCGGCGATCGCGTTCTGCTCGTCGATCCACTGCTGGACCTTCTCCGAGCTCGCATCCTCGAGCCAGCGATACGGGTCCGGGACCTCGATGCCGAAGAACGTCGTGGCGTCGGTTTTCGCGCTCGGCGCCGGCGCTTCGCGACAGCCGATCCCGCAGACGAGCGCGAGGCCGGCGAAGAAAGCGGCCAGCTGCTGGGTCGGTGTGCCTCTCACGACATCGGCTCGCAGGCACAGCCTAACACGCGCTTCGGGTCGTCCTGAACAGGTACTCATCGCAAGCGATACCGTGCATTGCACCGACGACAGTGGACGAGTCCCCTCCAGAGGGTCTCCCAGAGCAGCGTCCACAATGAGACGCGTATCACCCGCCCTTCGTCGAGCTTGCCATACGAATAGCCACGGAGTCCGACGTACACCAGGAAGCTCGCACAGTTCGGGCATCGGACGAAGCTCGCGACAATTACAAGCAGCACGAACGACGAGGAGAATGCGACGAATACACCGTACTGGAGCAACGGCGGCAGCAGACCTACGAAGAGCATGAGCAGGCCGGAGACGACGCCCCCAACGAACGTGCCGGCAACGGCCCGCATCCTCCACCTGTGAGGAAACAAGTCCATCTGCTTCAGCGCCGGCAGTCGGGATGGCCCTTCACCACACCAGTCTCCGCAGCTCCTCCGAGGCCTTGCGGCTGGCCAGGATCTCGCCGCCGCCTTCGATCGTGATTACCAGGTGGCGCTCGTCGTACCACGGGTCACGCTGCGACCTCGACGCTTGCGTAAAAATCGATCTGGCGCAGCGTCCTTCCAGGCACTACGGTCCGATGCCTTGGACGCGGCGGCCGAACACCGTCGATCTTCATCCCACGAAGATGAAGTTCGATTGCCCCCTGGATCCGCCGTAGGGCGGAGTCGATCGTCTTGCCGGTGGCCACACACCCCGGTAGATCCGGAACGGAGGCTCCCCAATCGCTGTTCGGATCCTTGTTGATCCGCACGAGGTATCGGACCTTTCTCATCTCTTGCTCCCCTTCAGCCCCGCCTGACGTTTCACCGCACCAACCTGCGCAGCTCTTCCGAGGCCTTGCGGCTGGCCAGGATCTCGCCGCCGCCCTCGACCGTGATCAGCAGGCGGCGCTCGTCGTACGGCTTCATCTGCTGCACGTAGTTCAGGTTCACGATGTGCGAGCGGTGCACCTGGCGGAAGCACTCCGGATCGAGCCGGGCGAGCAGCTCGCCGAGGCTGACCTGCAGCAGGAACTGGCCGGCCGCGCAGTGCACCTCCGCGTAGTCCCCGGCGGCCTGGATCCTGCGGATCGACTCCACGGGGATCGGCACGATGCGCGCGCCGTGGCGCGCGAAGAGGCGCTTGAGCGGCGTGGCGGCGAGCGCCATCCGTGTGCGCTCGACCGAGTCGGGAGCTGCCGGTGCGTCGAGATGCGCGCGCACGCGCTCGAGCATGCGCGCGAAGCGCTCGGCGCCGAAGGGCTTGAGCAGGTAGTCGAGCGCCCCCAGCTCGAACGCGGCCACGGCGAACCGGTCGTGAGCCGTCGTGAACACGAGCGCCGGCCGATGCCGGATGCGCTCGACGACCTCGAGGCCGGTCAGCTCGGGCAGACGGACGTCCAGGAACAGCAGATCCGGCTCGAGCTCGTCCACGAGCCGCACCGCGGCCGCGCCATCCCCGGCCTCACCGACGAGCTCGATCCAGTCCACTCCCTCCAGGTAGACGCGGAGCGTCCGCCGGGCCTGCGGCTCGTCTTCGGCGATCACGGCGCGCAGGCGGCGGGCGCTCACGCGGACTCCGCAACGGCTTCACAGTCGAGCGGCAGGTCGATCGTCGCCCGCACGCCGCCGCCCTCGGCCGGCGTGAGCGACAGGCTGGCCTTCCCGGCATAGAGCAGGGCAAGCCGCTCGCGGAGCAGGCGCAGGCCGAGTCCGGTACCCGAAGACGGGATCGTCTGAGGCATGCCCGGGCCATCGTCGCACACCTCGAGGTGCAGGCGGTCGCCCTTGCGGCGCGCCGTGATCGCGACGCGACCACCGGCTCGGCGCGGCGCAACCGCATGGAGGATCGCGTTCTCGACCAGCGGCTGCAGCACGAACGGCGGCACGAGACTCTGCATCGTCTCCGGGTCCGCCTCCATGCGCAGCTGCAGCCGTTCCTCCAGGCGCAGACTCTCGATCTCCAGGTAGCTGCGCACGAAGGCCCATTCGTCCGCGAACGCGACCTGGTCCAGCGACTCGCGGTGCATGCGCAAGCCGTAGTGCAGCACCTCGCCGAGCCGCTCGAGCGCGCGCTCCGCGAGCGCCGGGTCGCGGCGCACCAGTCCCAGCGCGGCATGGAGCGTGTTGAGCAGGAAATGGGGATTGAGCTGGCTGCGCAGCGCCGCGAGCTCGGCCCGGGCGAGCAGCGCGTCGGCCTGGGCCGCGCGCGCGGCCTCGGCTCGCACGCGCTGCGCGCTCTGCCACGCGTACGCGCCGCCCGCGATCACGAGGTAGATCAGCCCACCGATCACCGTCTGCCAGGCCAGGTTGATCAGCTCGAAGCGCACACCGGCTTTGCCCGTGGTCAAGAGCGAGTCGAGGCTGCGCAGCGCGAAGACGCCGGCGGTGGTGGCCACCGCGTAGGTCGCGGTCAGCCCGAGCTGAGCGGCGAAGAAGCCGGCCCGTCGGTCGTCAAGCCACGGCAGGCGTTGCGGAACGCGAAAGACCAGCAGTCCCAGGAGCGCACAGGGAAGAACGCTGACCAGCGCGCTGCGGATCGCGGTCGCAGGTGGAGTGCCCACGGCCGCGAACAGCACGGCATACACCGCGAACAGCGGCACCCAGGCCACCCCGTACGTCCGCAGCGGCAGGTTGCGCAGCACGGCGAGATGGTACTCCCTGGCCGTCGTGGAACTCCGCCGCTCGGCGAGCCCTCGGCCCGTTCGAACGGACCCTCGGCCCGCCCGTGGACTCGCCGTGGCCCTCGGCCGCTCTCCTCCCCGAGACTGCCCCCGCGA
>Ga0180063_1000003_pt1 | contig 49361 bp, 68 predicted proteins | sample EasRivT47_16_10D_FD_121776 | JGI IMG/M metagenome (GOLD analysis project Ga0180063, IMG submission 121776) | Soil microbial communities from meander-bound floodplain in the East River, Colorado, USA - East River metaG ERMLIBT47_16_10D | ecosystem: Environmental > Terrestrial > Soil > Floodplain ...
CATAGCCTGCGGCGCACCGCGGCCCCTGCCCCCTCCCGGGAAGGCGGACTCCAAGAGGCTCCAGATACCAAGTACCGTCTCGGACCAGTGGGGTACCCGCCGCCGGGGCCTAGCCGTGCTCTCTCCACGTCGTACCCAGGACGGGGATTCCTCCGGGTACTCCTTCGAGGTTCGCACGGACAATGGGATACCGGCGAGCTCGGAAATGGGCGGGAGCCCGTAATAGCGCCTTTGTGCCTCGGCAATGGAGGGGGATCGCCGAGCACGCTCCTCAGGCGTTATAGGCGCGGCCATAGCCTGTCACTCCTCTCCCTGGGGGCTCGTGAATCCCTGCGCCCGGGCTCATCCCGGCAGTCTCGGCAGACCACCATCCTCGGGACCTCCCCGTCCAACACCGCTGCGGAAGCGGGCTCCTCGTTCCCGCATCGGGGACATAGGAACCAGCGGGAGCCCTGTTGCCGGTTCGCGATACTCGAGGGTTCGTTCAGGACCGCATACTGGAGGGCCAGGGAATCCCACTGACCCAAGCTGAGGTTCCCGAACTCCATGAAGCTGGAGAGGTCAACTGGGCCGAAGGACGGGTTGGAGAGGATGATACCCACCGCGTCACCGGGGGTCCAGAGCGGATGGTGGGTCACCCACTGGATCCGCGCCTCGATATCGGCAATGAGCGCTTCGGGGAAGGCCACGCTGGTATCCTCCCCCGGGGCGGCGGAACCGGGGTTTTGAACCAGGAACCCGCGGTTGAATTGGGCAAGCGTGGGCTGCGCCGACGGCAGGTTGGAGTCAGAGAAGGGCGCCGGGGGGCTGGCCGGGTCCACGGTGGCCAGCGTGAAGGCAAAGAAGCGCGGGGCAGGGAACGAGGCCCCCGAGAACAGGATATCCAGCGCGCTCGTGATCCGACCGAGGACGAAGAGGCCCTTCTCCACTCCCACGATCGGGATGCGAATGCCGAGGTGGCTTTCTCCCACAGTGATGAAGTACTGGTTGTCCACGTAGAACCCGCCAGGGGACTCCCGGCCCACCTGACAGCTGATGGTGAGAGTGGAGTAGGGCATCCGGCCCTCCTAGTCCTCCTTCGCCGTCGTCTTGATCGTCAGGCCGCCGGCTTGACCGGGATGGCCGCGGCGCCGGCAATCGTGCCGTCGGGGGCGCGCACTTCGAGCTTGCCGGCCGAGGTCAGCGCGGGCACCGTCGGAGCCGCGATCATGCCGCCGAAGGTGGCGAGCACCAGCGCCGCCCAGCCGGTGCGCGTCACCGGGATCACCTGCCCGGTCGCGGCCGTCTGCCCGAGCACCATCGCTCCACCGAGCGCCGCGCCGCGCATCACGCGCTGGAAGAGCCCCTCGTCGCTGAAGAAGCGCCTGAAGAACGGGATCATGGTTACCCCCTGTTCGGCCGCATCAGCGCGGCCAGTCGTTGAGCGCGCGGCCCGACTTGAGCCGCCCACTTGAAAGCGAGCATTCGATCTGCGGCCTTGTCAAGGCTCGCCTCGTGCCCGTTGGAGAAGTAGTCCCGTATGTGGGCCCAGAACGAGGTGAGCGATGCGAGGCCGGCCGCGCCAAGGTTGAAGCACATGTTCATCAGCACGCGCTGGCGCTCGTCGTTGAGGTCACGCCACTGAGGTTCGATGGCGTCCAGCCCACGCTCGGCCTTGCCGATCGAGAGGTCGAGGAGCAGATCCACGACCCACTCCGGCAGCGGGTTGGCGTCGAGATTCCATCCGACTCCAATCGTGAGATGCCCCTTCGACGTGCAGGTGCAAAGACGCCACGACTGACCGCAGCAGTCGAGGTAGGGCGAGGTACGACGAGCCTCGTCCCGCGTGAGCTCAGCGCGCAGCTTGATCGGGTCGTAGCTGCTCACCAGTCCTCCGGGTGTGTCGCGCCGCGCACGCTGCGCCAGCGATCCTTGAACCAGCGCCGCGCACCGCCGTAGCGAATTGAGTGGATCAGGAGCAAGATCGCTACCACAGGTGGACGCACAACCGCGACGACAGCGCCGCGTATCGTCACCGTAGGTAGCCCAGCAGGTAGAGGACGAGGATCACAACCAGAACCGCGCCGATGCCTTGACTCGGCCCAGGCCCCCACGCCCGTGCATGCGGCCACACCGGCAGCACGCCAACCAGCATGAGGACGACGACGATCAGAAGGATGGTTCCGAGGTTCATAGGGTCTCCCTCTTCGCGCGCATCCGCGCAGTGTCACGCCTGTTGCGCCGTGGTCGGTACTGGACCCGGCCGTTGCGAACGCGGAAGTCCATATCGTGGACGAGCCCGCAGTCGCAGCACACGATCCGGTCGTAGCCTCCCACGACCTCGACCCACTCACCGCTCTCGATGACGCGGTCGAGCGCGCCGTCAACTTCGACTCGGTCACTCACTTGAACACCGCCAAGATTCCCATCACAATAGCGAACAGGAGCGAGACGCCGGTCACGATCAGGTGGAGGTTCGCCTGCGTGCTGCGCGTGTCGGCGTGAGCCTCCGTCTTCTGCGAGGTCTGCCCTTCGCCGCGTGCCTCGATGCGCCCCACCCGCTCTTTCACGTCAGCCACCTTGCCCTCCAGCGCGGCTGCGGTGGCGCTAACGAGCGTGGAGATCTGGTCGATGCGCTTGTCGGTCGAAGACTCGCTCTTGGCGACGGACTGACCGAAGGCCACGGCCTGTTTCTCAGCCGCCTCCTTCTGGGCCGCGAGTGCGGCGTCGAGCGCGTCCTTGCTGTCGCGCTTGCTCGTCTCGCCGCGCACGTCGCGCTCGCTGAACTGCTGCACGATGCTCTCGAACCGCTGGTCGTGGACGCTGATCGCTGCCTTGATCTTCTCGTCCATTCTCGCGGGCGCCATATCTGTTGTCTTCTGCAACAGCTCGATGGCCTTGTCCATCCCATTGAGTCTCGTCTCGAGGACCTCGCGTAGCCAGGCGAGCTCGCGAAGGAGCTGCTGCGTGGTGAGGACCGTCGGGTCAGGGATCGGACGCCTTCCGTTGTCGTCGCCAAGTCCATCTGCCATGAGGTTATTCCTCTTCCAGTATCAGCACCCACAGCTTCCCGGTGGCGCGTTCCCAGCACGCGAGCGCGAGCCGCCCGTCCGCGAGCCGGTAGTCCACCATCGCGTCGATCACCCCGGAGCCGGCGACTGCGAGCCACGTCGCGCCGGTCCAGACGTGGAGATCCGCGCGCGCTCCGGCCGCGTAGTCGCCCCACGTCGCGAGCAGCTTGTCGCCCCACACGACCGGGTGCTGGTTCGTCCACGATCTCACCCAGACCGGGATCGGCTCTCCGACCTCGCCGTCGCGCCACAGCCGAAGGTCGCACCGCGGATCGTCTGGACTCTGCGACCACGCGCACCGACCGGCGACCGTTCGCCCAGTCCGGGGAGTCTTGAGCGCGATGACGAGCCCCCCCGCGGCGTCGAGATCCCACGAGCACTCGGAGCCCATGTCCACGTCGCCGTCGAAGATGCGGTAGCGCGCCGCCTGCGCGTCAAGCGGTGGCGACTCCCACGCGGACGAGCCGAGCGGGCGGAAGCGCCCGGACTCCGACACCTCGGCCGCGCATAGCGGGCCTCGGCGCACCTGATTCGGAGACTCGACCGCGAGCCACACCGCCCGGCCCGCCCGCGCGCGGAACTCCACCTGCTCGTAGCCGCCGGGGATCGTGCGCGCGTTCACCACCACGCGCCCGACTCCGGCGAGGCCGAAGCGGAACCAGTCGAAGCCGTCGCCGCCCACGAGCGCGCCGGCCGCGTGCAGCCACGGCCCGTCGAAGGCGTAGTCCATGCTGATGCGGCAAGCGAGGTCGATCGGCTCCTTGCCGGGCACGCGCACGCACCCGTGGCCGGCGTCGCGCTCCGGGTAGGCGACCACGAGCTCGCCGTTCCACACCCCGACCGCAGGAGCCCAATGCACGTTGTCCTTGCCGGGTTCCAGCGCGACGTGCGAAACGCGCACCGTCTCGTCACCCATGACGCGACTCAGGTAAACGTGCCCGTCTGCCTTCAGCGCGTAGGTGATCCAGAGATCCCCCTCGTGCTCCACGAGCGGCGTCCCGCTGTACATGAGCGTGCGCGTGCCCGCGGCGATCTCGTGCGTGGAGATGACTTTCAGCATCAATAGTCCAGCCCGGAGAGCTTCTCCGTCACCGCGCGGCCGAGGTTGATGACTCCGCACCCGTACTGATCGTTCCACCGATTTACGTTCCAAGCAGCGCCGGGGAACTCCGTTGTGCCCTTCGGCCACGCCGCTGCGTAGGCCGTGGAGCCGATCTTGTCCGCCGTTCGGCAGAGGCGTTGCATGATTGCGAGCCGCTGCACGCGCGTCGGCGGACTGGAGCAGGCGTATCGCTCGCACATGACCATCAGCACTCCAGCGAGGGTGCCGGAAGTCCAGCTTGCCGCCGCCGAGTCCCACGTTACTGAGTAGGCGTAGATGCTCATGTCATCCAGCGAGGAGAGGGGTAGAGCCCGACACCAGTTGTCGTGCGGTGCCTTGGTACGCGGGTCCAACGGCAGAACGGACACCTGAGATGGTACGCAGGACGAACAGATGAACCCGGTAGCGGCAGTCCCGGCGGCCATCTCGTTTGCGTAGAATGGTCCTGTGCCGTCGAGATCGGTGTCGTGGGTCGCGTAGAAGTCCTCACACGCTGCCTGACAGGTTAGCCCGGAGCCCACGGCATCGGTCGTACAGCGTGGAGCGGAGATCGCTGTGACACCCATCTCCACCGCGTAGTCGAACAGGGCCTCCTCCTGCACCCCAATGGTGTTCAGGCTGAGCGCGAGGTACTTGGCGTTGTGCGCTACGCCAATGTCACGATTTGGGAACACACGACCTACAGCCATCGCGGCGGCGGTCGAGTCATGCGCGGTGGTATCGTCTGTGCAGTTAGCTGTTCCACCCGGGTCACAGTTGTTGAGGCTGCTGTCGTGCAGAAGCTCGCGGTCGTTCGGTAGTACGGTGGAAGCTAGGTTGGGTCCGTGGATGTCGTCGATGTAGGTGTTAGCGTCCCCTCCGTCGGCTGCATCGAACACACATTCGGTTCCGAGCAAGCAACCTTCGTTTGGGTTCTCCCAAATCGCACCGGAGGCGAAGTGGATGCCGAACCATCGCTTGTCGATCCCGCCGAACTCAGAGGGTGTACCTGCTCCCGTACTCGGGTCGCAGCGTTGGCAGTACGCAAACGCACCTTCCGGGTTACGGAACGCGACGAGTCTGCCGGTCCCGTCCGCCCCGTAGGCCCAGGCGACGTACGAGTCCATAGCCTTATGGGTAGGCTGGTACGCCCCCAAGCAGTGGGAGGAACTATACGCATGGGTGGGAAGAGTGGGCAGGGTGTACATGGTACACCGCGCCCCGTACCCTTCACGGGGGAGTAGCGCTAGGAACGCGCTAACGCTGACAGCGCACGCGAGCGTCCAGTTCATCACATCCACCTACACAGTCAAGGAGGAACATCAGGAACCGGAATTGTCCGGTAGAGACTCGCTCGATGAGGCGCCTGGCGGGGACCCCGTCTGAGTCTCCGGTTGAGAGGTTCACACCTACAAATAGGCCACTTGTAAGCTCCGAGCACGTGGGCTCGGAAAGTGGGGTCACGTCGCCGAGGCCAGCTGGGGATGGCAACGGATCCTCACAGTCGAAGGCACGCACGGTCAGTTCCGCGGCGTTGACGTCCACAGCGGGCACGGCCAGCTGGACCTTTAGATCCCCCTTTCCCGTGCAGTCGAAGGGGCCAACCCAGTCTCCGTCTTCACAGGAATCCGTACGGGTCGCAGTGTCGCACCCGTTCTCTGTTAGGTCCAGGCAACAGGTCCAGCGCCATGCAGCGACGTCCCCGGACGCCCCGGGGGTACGCGCTACATTGTTAGCCGGGCCCAACTGCGCGGCTACGGCCCACGCCAGTCCGGGCCACCCTAGGAGGAGAAGGAGAAGGGCTCGCTTCATCACGCGACTCCCGAGCCACGGGTACCGGCCACGACGTACCGGTCCACGAGGAGGAGAGTGTTGTCCCCCGTAGAGTTCACAACGCCGAAGTTGGGGCGGAAGGGCCCTGCAGCGTTGGGGAATACGAGATCGGGCGTATCCCGGACCTTCCTCCAACGACGTGCCCCAGCCGGCTTGAAGTACCACTTGCAGGATTTCCCGGTTACCAGGCCTGCCCCCGCCCTTTTCTCCATGGTGATGGCGAAGTCATACCAGGAGCCTAGGACGAGATCGATACCGGAATCCGCTTCGTTGGCGTTGTTGAAGTCGGACTCCCAGGCGAAGAGGCTCAGGGCTCCGTCGACCCGGAACCCCCACCCTGCGTTGGCGGTGACGGACAAACTCCCGGTCGTGGTGAGTGGAGCGGATGCGGACCGCATCCCGAGGCTCCAGGCTCCGTTGGGCCCCGTGCCCTGGGTGAGGCGAGCTCGGAACCTGGCTACCTGACGCAGGTCGTACGGGGGTGCGATGGGGTTGCCCCAGGCCCCTGCATGGTAGATCGAGGGCACGACCAGGCCGGTCCAGACCCCCGTGCTGTCCGCGGTACCGGCGTCGAGTGCTAGTGCCCCCTGCTCGTAGTACACGGCACCGGCAGCGAGGAGACCCACGGTGTTGGCGACGGGCGCGCCGATCACGGTTGCTGGATAGTCCGTGGCGTTGAGCACGTGGAAGTCCTCGTCGACTGCGAAGCCGCTGTTCCTGTCGACAAGGCACATGGGGAGGTCCCTCGCCTCGGGGATGCCGAGAAGGGCCTCTTCGGACGTGAGAAGTTGGTCCCAACGAGTAGGCATGTGATCTCCTTACGGCAGGCCGGGGCCTACCTGGTGAAGGTACCGTTCAGGGATCGGTGGTCGGTCACGCCCCCTGGGAGCCCCAGAAGCCCCAGAAGTTCATGAAGCCGGCGGAGCAGCGGAAGTCCACCTTGGACTTCATGTCTCCAGAGTCGAAGTCATCGGACGAGCGCATGCGGATCGGCCTGCGGATGTAGATCCGCAGGTCATGCTCGTCCTTGTTGGCGTGGACGAACCAGGCGCTGGTGGAGGTCAGGTAGTGGCTGGTGAAGTAGCTCAGGTCCTCTTCCAGGAGCGCGTTGGGGTCGTTCTGCGCCGTCTCGGGCTTCTTCGTGCTCTGCAGGAGCTCCCGGGCCTTCCACTTCAGCTCGGGGGGGACCAACAGGTGGCGGGCCGAGATCGCGACCGGGAGCTGCCTGTGATCCTTCTGCCTCTCGAAGTTGTCGAGGGCCGACTGCAGGTTGGCCGCCGTCAGGTCCAGCGGTGTGGCCGGCATGTTGGACGCGGTGCCACCGCCGAGGAGCGGGTGCGCCGTGCTGCAGAGAGGCATGTTGTCCTGACCCACCCGTGTGGCGTCGAAGGCCAAGTTGATCGTGTCCCAGGCGATGGTCTCGATCGTGTGCTTGGCCGACCGTGCGAGGGCGAGGACTACCCGCCGGGTTACCCCGTACAGGTCGTCGTCCGCCATCTCCTCGGTGACGCGCCACCCACTTGCGTAGGTGATGTGGGTGAACCGGACGATGTTGCCCTGGATGATGTCGTCGTAGAGAACGTTGGTGCCTTCCGGCTTCTCCGGGACCGGGCCCAGACCGGCATACACGATGTCCTCTTCGTAGGCACGCTCGGACGTTTCCACGTTGAAGATCCGGGAGTACTCCATCGGATGCTTCTCCAGGTAATCGTAGAACACGTGCCGGAATCCAGGGTCCAGGAGTCGGGCAAGGCTGCCTGTGGATGCCATGAGGGAGGTTCTCCTTCTTGATCACGCCGCCGCGTCGCGATGACCCCACTGCGAGGTGATCACGCGGACGTACGCCTTCTGGAAGTTGGGGGAGGTCGAGTCGTTGTAGCCGGCCGGGAGGCCGACGATCTGGAAGAGGGCATCGGCCGCGACGCCCACGTCCACCTGGTGCACTCCGCCGCCGGAGATGATCAGGTCGTGGTACTCCATGATGTCCTCGAGGGCAGGGGTCGCGTCGCAGGCCATGAGGAAGATCACGTCTTCGGCCCCGACGATCACGGGGATCGTGGAACCAGCCAGGCCCGTGGCGCCCTTGGTGGCCACGCCCAGCACCGCAGCGGCACCGGTGGCAGCCTCCTGGATCTGCCCTGTGGCAGCATCGACTGCTACGAACTGTCCCGCTTCGAACGTGGCAGCTGCGATCTCCTGGAACTCGTGCACCGGAGATCCGGGCCCGAGGCGGCGCACGAACTGTGCGTTGAGGAGAATCTGTGCTGCGGCTCGAGTGGACGACTTGCTTGTGTTCCAACCAGGCATGTGCGGGTCTCCTTCCTACCGTCGTCCCCGGTCCGGGCCACCGTCACCGTAACGTTGGCCGTCTCGGGTTCGGACACTGTAGTTCTCGTCGTCACCTGCCTCCGCCTCCTTGGCGGAGAGGACGATATTCTTCCCGATGCGGGGGAAGCCCCTTGCGCGCAAGTGGTGAGCCAGGCGTTCCCCCTCCATCTCCGCGCGCTCGATCGCTGCACGGCGACTCATCTGGGTCTTCGACACCATGGCCTGGTACCGCTTGCGGGCCAGTTCCACCGGCATGAGGCACAGGATCGAGTCCCCGAAGTGGATCTCCCCGCCAGGTTGGACAACCTGGGGGAGGAGATTCTCAGGGCAGCCCTTCGCCCGGAAGTCCTTCTCCACGTCCGCCGGGCGCCATCCCTGGCGCACCCGGGTCGGGAACACCCTGTTGTCTCGGTCCACCCAACGGGGCATGTATCCAGGTGGCTTCCAGGGCAGCTCGAGCGGCTCGAACTCGTCATACACCTCGGCGGCAGCCTTGCCGTCGGTGGAGGATACGAGGATGCGTAGCTCAGCCACCGGGGACCTCCTCTTCCGCCGCCTCGGGATGGGTGAACAGGAGATCCGATCGGTCACGGGCCGCGGCGTACTGCTGGGGGGTCATCCGGAACTGCTTGGCCACCGTGAGCTCGCGGGGGGTGAGGTCAGCCTCGCCTCCGGCTCCCGGGGATTCGCCGTCGGGAGCAGGGGTGGGAGTCCGCGCTCCTCCTGGCTCGACTCGCGGGGGGGCCACTCGCCTGGGCGGGGGAGCCGACGGTGCAGGCTTCACCTGCTTCAGCTTCTCGAGGATCTCCGGCATCGAGTTGCCGAGGGCGAACCGGTACGCCCGGTCGACGCCGGTGTCCCCGTTCGGGAACACGATCGCCAGCGCGGTGGGATCCCTCTGCATGATCTCCGACTTCTGGTGTTCGTAGGCCTCTTTCACGTGATCCCACGCCCAGTTCCATTTCGGGTCGGCGCGGAGGCGATCCTCGGCGCTGCGGATCGCGTTCATCACGGTGATCGTGGTGGGCCCTGCCATGAGGCGACCAGCTTCCTCGCGCACCAGACGCCGACCCGCCTCGAGCGGGTTCTCCTGGATATCCTCCAGCGTCACGTCCGGGGGGTACTCCTCTCGACGAGGCTCCCTCGGCGGATTCGTGGTGATCTTCTCGATCGAGGCGACACGGTTGTGGAGGCTGTCCAGGCCTCCCTTGAGCTCTTGGACGAGGGCCAGGATCTGCTCTACAGGTCCGGGCTCTGCCGGGGGGTCAGTAGCCGGTGTCTTCTGAGGCGCCCCCTTGAACGGGATCCTTGGCATGGTCAAAGTCGGTCTCCTTCAGTTCGGGTATCTCGAGTAGATCACGGAGCACCTGCGCCCTGCCCTGGAGCCGGGCGAAGTCGACCGGCGCTCCGATCTTCTCCATTTCCACGTGGACTTGGTCCAGCTCCGCCTTGGCCAGGAGCAGGAGCACCCGGCCCTCCTGCGTTCTCAGGCAGTGGTGGAGGGACCTGAGCTGTCCCAGACTTGAGGGTCGCAAGGATAGCCTCCTGAAGCTTGGCTTCGTTGGGCAGGTAGCTCTCCAGATCCTTCACGTCGAGGGTGTAGAGTACCCGCTTGTAGAGGGCGATCCCGGCCTGGAGCGCTTCCAGGGCCACGGTGCGCTGGGCCTGACCGATCGGCATCCCCATGGCGTCTACCCCGCGAGTCATGAGGGTGACCAGGTCCATGATCTGGATGTAGAAGCGCTCGGTCATCTCCGCGAGCACCATGTTTCGTTCCATGCGGGCCTTGGGGCTCTCGTCCACCGTGGAGGCGCGCAGGTTGAACTTGAAGATGGCCAGGTCCGGAGACGAGCTCTGCGCGGACAGGGCGGCCACCAGACGCTGAGCCCGCTCCGCCCCCATCACAGCCTCGAGGATCCCCGCCTCGTGGAACCCGTACTCCTTGTACTGCAGCAGCGCCCACGTGGCCAGTTCGTTGTACGTCTCCCGCCAGTCGTCCAGCGCGAAGTTGAACTTGCGGTTACCTTCCTGGAGCAGGGCCACGGTGGATGTCGCCGTAGCGGAGTACTTCCCCATCTCGGATTCCTTACCGAGGGTGTAGTCCACTACGCCGGTGGCACGTTCGATGTAGTCCCGGAGGATCATCTCGTTGTCCCGGGACGACTGGTATACCTCCCCGTGCTGCATCGGCTCGATGTCGCCCATCTCAGAGACCCAGATGATCTTGCCCGGGTGGATCGACTGGTCCCGAACCACGTTCTTCTTCGCCTTCCACACGCGGGTGTTCGCGATGGTAGCGTTGTCGATGCGTTGGTTGTGGATCGTGGACAGGGCCGCGTCCATCGCGTGGATCGTGCGGCCTACACCCTTCCCGTAGATGGAGTTGACGCGGGGGATGTACGGGAACGCGAAGATGGGTCGTTTCCCATCCCGGTTCCAGTTTTCCATGACTCGGTGGATGACCCGGGACCGGTGGTTGTAGGAGATCACGAGCTCGGCGTAGAGCCGGGTCTCGGAGCCTCCGTCCGGCAGGGTCACCTTGCGGTTCGGGAACCGCTTGAGCTCGTGGATCGGGAAGTACGACCAGAACTCGAACATGTCGAAGTCGATACGTCGGATCTTCTGGATGCCCAGGATCCGATCGCGCTCCTCCTTGATCTCGGCCTCCCAGGACGAGTGCAGGTCGGTTTTGATCCGGTCCACGTCCCGGTAGCCCCAGGACTGGCGTTGCTTCAGCTCGTCCCACGTGAGCTGGGAGACGTGGGCGACCCACTGGCACCGGAAGGGGCCATTGATAGCTCGGGTCCGGGGTGGGAGAAGGATGTTCTCGATCACGATCGGGTCGAAGTACGGCCCGTAGTGGTCGATGATCTCCGCGATTTCGTTCCCTTGCATGGAGGAAACGAGCGCCCACCGGCGCATGTCGAGCCAGAGGCCCTTGCAGAAGCTGGTGCCGAGGAGCACGGATTCGAGATGCCACTGCTTGGACACCCGCTTCAGATGCCAGCGGGTGAGCGCCTCACGTGTGAGGAACCCTTCCATGTCCCGGCCGAGCTCGACGAAGTCGGGATCCTCGGTCTCGGACACCCACACGTTCTCGTGGGCGAAGATGGCGTCGTGGAGGCGGGCCACGATGGCGTCCGTGGTGATCTGCTTCATCGGGATGTGGAGGTTCGACGCGTTGGGCCACGGCCAGTTCTTGGTACGGGACTTGGTCTGCCCCTCGTACGTCCGTAGGTCTTCTTGCCAGCTCCGCGCCTGCTCCCTGCGGGATTCCGAGGCATCCTGGATCCAACCGTCCAGAATGGTGGCCATGACGTCACGGTCACCAGTCGAGAGATCGATTGGATCCAGGACCACGGGCATCGGTGCGACCTAGTACCCGGGGCGGGGCGTAGACGGACGCCCCTTGCCCTTCTTCTTGCTCTTGCCCATCACGTAGCCTCCTCTTGCTCCTCCGGAGCTTCCCTACGCACGGGGATGTCCGGGAAGTCATCAGGGATGGTAGATGGAGGCGATTCCACGACGAGTGGAGGCAGGGTTGGCTCCGGATCAGGGGTAGTTGGAGGGGTGTCCGGAGAGTCCACCCACTCGTCGGGAATCGCCACAAGTAGATCCGTGGCGAGGTTGCCAGGGGCGAACCCACGGAGGGCGGTGCCCTTGGACATCAGGATATACGATTCCCCGTCCACCTCGTGTTGCTCCCCTTCCACTTTGTGGAAGGCCTTGAGGTAGCGGGGGATCAGGGACGTGTGAACCCACAGGTAGCGGATGCCGGGCTCGAGCCGCCCTGGCACCGGGAACATGGCTGGGTTCGGGACCGCGTGTGCCACGGAAACCTCCTAGTAACCGGTGACCTCGGACCTGCCTTGGTCCTCGGTCACGGTGTCGTGGATGGTAGGGTGCCGGTACAGGGTGGGAGCCTCCGGCCAGGGCTCCCAGTAGTCCGGGCCCTGTGCGAGGGCGTCGAGCCCGTCCCAGCTCCGCCCACGGGGGAACGCCCGGTATTCCTTCTCCAGTTCGTAGTTCCCGTGCTCGATGAAGATCTGGCCGTCGGCGAAGTACGGGACCAGCTTCCGGATCCGGGCTTCCTTTGCCGTGGCGGCGGACTTGGTGTATTCCTTGACCCGGCCCTCGTGGAGGGCGATCTTCCGCTCGGACGCTCGCTTGAGGAGCGGAGCACGAAGCATCCGGGTCCACCCGTGCGCTTCCATGGTGACGCACCGCAGGTACTCGTCGTACGCTTCCACGTAGTCCAGGATCTTATCCGTGAGGGCGTCCACGGAGCAGCGCTCGAGGAAGCAGTGTAGGAGGAATACGCGACGGGGGTACGCTAGGCCTACCACTTGGATCGACGGGCGGGAGTGCCGGGCGGATTTCTTCTTCAGGCCCTCGACCAGCCCGGGGGAGGGATCCACGTGGATCAGGACGGTCATGCGAGAAAGACGCTCCTCCGACTGACCCTCGTCGATCTCCCGGGTATCCTCCTGCACCACGTACGGGACGTGGGAGGGCCCGATGGCCCGGTCTTCCTTGGAGTAGTACCGGAGCCACTCCGGGTGGAAGTCATTCAGTTCCGAGGAAATGGGGTCGTTGAGGTACTGGCAGGAGAAGATATAGAAGTCCTTCCGAGCGAGCTCGTCCAGGACCTCCATCGTGAACTGCTCCGGGAACAGGGGACGCTTCTGGTCCCCTTCCTGGACCACGGCGGAACGGTGGAACACCGGCAGGGAGGGGTACCCTTCATCCATCGCCCAGGAATAGATGTCGAAGTAGCCCCATCGGGTACCGATGATGTCCAGGACGAGCTCGTGGGGGGTCACGGACAGGGATTCCCCCTTCTTCATCCAGTCGATGACCTTCTCCATGACCTCTTCGTTGGCGGCGGCCTCCTCGCCGATGAGGTCGTCCCAGACCATATCCGTGAAGTGCTTGCCTTGGGAAGCGCCTCCCACGCCGAGTCCAAGGACGGTCGGCTCCGGGAACTCCTGGGGTCGGGGCAGGCTGAACCCGTCCTTGCGCCAGGGCCAGGTGCGGGGGATTGGTACGGGAGGCATCCTATCCGCGTAGAGCTGCCGGAGGAGCTCGTTGCGGGTGAGGTGGGCTTCCATGACCCCGACGAAGGACCAGGCCATCACCGCGGTCTCGTGGAAGATGCCGATCCGGCGGGTGGGATCACGGAGGATCTTCTGGAGGGTCTTGCCGATCGTGATGCACGAGCTCTTGTAGTGCCCGCGCGGTATCAGGTAGAGCTTGCGCAGATGGGTCGGGTCGGCTCCGAAATCGCAGAGGTCCCCGTGCAAGTGAGGGACCATCTGGGCGTACCCGAGGATGGCGCGGTCGAAGAAGTAGAGGTCTCGGAGCCCCCGGGTGACCATGTAGGCCACGAAGCGCTCCCGGCCGAGAGTGCGTACCATCTCCCGGACGGGGAGCACCTGGCCAGTGCGCTCGTCCACGGTCCCGTAAAGGTCCGCGGAGGCGGCCGCGTACTCGGGATCCGTCATCAGCTCCGTGACGGTTCTCCTCTCGACTCCATTGCGGTGATCACCCTATCCAGGGCGTCGTCCGAGACAACCTTCACCGCTCCCGTGTGCTTCACCTCGGTCCGGGGGCTGAGCGTGCCTTCCCGGTCCAGGAGTCCGAAGCCGATCGTGGCCCGCGTGGCCGGTGGGGTGCTGGCGTCTGCGAAGAGGTCTAGGAGGCCCTCCAGGACCTCGAAGGCCCGCACCCGGAGCGTGTCCTTGAGAAGAATCGCATGGGCCTCCTGGGAGCGCCGGAGCCGCTCCAGGTACGCGACGGTCTCCTCCCGGTCCAGGATCCGGTTGACGTAGCCCGCGGTGAGCCCCAGGGCCTCCCCGATCTCGGAGGCCTTCCAACCCGCGTGGGTGAGCGAGGCCACCTTCTGCGTGAGGGACTTCGTCGCCTCCGCCCGATCCGCGGTCGGGCTCGCGAGCAGGGTGCTGATCTCCGGGGGCTCCGGGGTTGCCATGGATTCCTCCAGCCTCTACCGATCTAGGATAGGGCCGCTTCTGCAGAAAAGCAAGGTCGATTAGGGGACGCTGGTCCACGTGGCCCGGGGGCAAGGCCGGGGAGCCGGGTGCGTGGCCGAGCGGACCTTCCCCTCCCCTCCCCTGGGAATAGGTGCGCCCGTCCCCGAACCGCTTGAAAGCGGTATTTGGGGGGGGCATGGGTCACCCCCAGAAGGGAACCTATAGACACACACAAACACCACAGGAAGAAGGGCGCCATCGTTCACGCTCCCAAATCCATACGGAAAGGAGGTGATAACTATGGCGAAGAGGACGCTCGAGGTCCCCGACGTGTACCGCAAGTACACGGACGAGGAGCTCCTCCACTTCCTCCGGCGCGGCAAGTACGATGTCGAGTACCGCCGCGGTCGGAACCAGAGCCTCACGGCTCTGCGACAGGAGCTGAAGGAGCTGCAGGCTCGCGTCACCCGCAAGGCGGTGGTCCGCAAGACCGCCTCCGATCAGGAGCCGACTCCTGAGGCGGGCGAGTAGCGAACGGTAGCCGAGCATAACCTCTGCAACCCGGAGCAGGCGGTCCGAGCCCGCCCTCCGGCGGCGCCCTTCGGATGGCGAGATCGGGCCAAGCCCGACCCCCGGCCCCCCCCTGCGCGGCGCCCGACCCCCGCTAGTATATGTGTGGATGCCGGACGCCGGACGCCCTTGCGACCTGAGCCCGATGCCCGGTAGTATGTGTGCAGGGGATCGGAGAGATGACGATACCCCTTGATTTTCGTGAGATCCGTCCATTATAATAGATCAGATGCTACGAGCGATCCTACCAGCGGGATGTGTGGAAGGTCTACACGTCCCGAGTTCACAGACGGAGGAAGTGACAATGTCCGAGAGCAAGGTGAAGACCGTGACGATCAACGTGCCGCGCGACCTGCAGGGGTTCACGGAGGACCGCCTGGTGAAGTTCCTCAAGAAGGGCTTCGACCAGTGGGTGTACCGGACCAAGCGGAACAAGGAGCAGGCGGCCATCATGAAGGAGATCCGGTCCCTGATGAAGGCCCGGAAGCTCACCTCGCCGGAGGGGTTGCTCAAGGTGAGCTCCGCCCTCTGGGAGGACGAGGAGGACGGCGGCGAGGAGTAGCCTCCACCGCGATCCGCTGATTAGGGGGAGGGTGGCCCGCGCACCCTCCCCCTAAGGGGGGGGATCACCTGGCCCCACGCCTAAGCCCCGCGCCCGCCCGCCGGATATATGTGTGGGGCCGAGGCCGGAACGGGGGACCAACGTGCCGAGAAACCTCGGAGTAATTGCGTAATAGACGTAACCCGTTGAATTCCTTCAGGATTTCAACCAGGCAGCCACCTACCGTTTGTAATAGATAATAAACCCGAGAGGGGTGGAGAGGTGGGAGGGTTTCCGTAGAGGAGAATCCGAATCCTACAGGAGGAAACTCCTAGTAGATCTATCCCCTATATAGAACCTCCGGACCAATACCCGTTAGGAGCCTCGGAGCCTAGGATGTGTACCACCCCGCCTGTGTTATTTCTTTCTTCCAAACGGTGGATCGTTGCCTGGTTGAAAACGTGAACGAATTCAAGGAGTTACGTCGAAGACGCAATTACGAGTGACGCTGCTCCGCTCCTCGTGGGGGCCGAGCGCCAGGAACCAGTGAAGGAGGTAGACACATGTCCGTGTTCGTTGAGTGCATCGACGGTTGCTGTACGGTGATCAGAATTGCCCGGCCGTGTAAGTATGTGGAGAAGATCACGTATACCCGGGATGTCGGCCTCAGCATCTGGGGAGACGGAGAGATGATCCGACTCGTGTTCGAGGACTACGGGTTCGTGGGCACTCCCCTCCTCGTGAAGGGGCTCCGGGCCCTCGCAGCGGACCTGGAGACGCGGCACCAGGAGCGGTTCCCGGGCCTTTGCCCGGAGTGCGGGGGCCACCTCGGCGACCGTGGCGAGTGCCTGAACCGCTGCAACGACTAGCGTGACCTGGTAGGACGCGGGGGGTGCCCAAGGTGGGCACCTTCCTCGTCCTCCCTTACGGAGGATACCATGAGACTGATCGTTAGCGTGACGACCGAGGACACCCAGGACCTGTCGGAGCTCGGCAACGTGTGCACCATCAACTACCCCGTCGACTCGCCCCGTTCCAGGAACAGGCGCCGCGACCTCGCCTTCGTGCAGCGCGTGGTGACCACGCTCCACGAGTACATCCTGGAGTCGGAGGCCGAGGAGCCTGAGCAGTGGGCGGAGAGGGACGTCCCCTCGCTACTGGACGACTTCGGGATCTACCTGCAGGAGATCGTGAACGTGGAACGGGCCGCTACGGCGGCCGAGTAGGATAGGACACGAACACAACACAGGAGGAACACAGATGGACAGGGATCAGGCAAGGGAGCACTTGCGAGCCATGCACCGACGCGACCGGAAGGATCTCCTCACCACGCTCGTGTGGGCGCACATCTCCAGCGACGTCTGGGGAAACAACGTGACGACGGTCATGGATGAGGCGCCGCACCGCCCGGTGGACCGGGACGCGGTGATGGCCCTGTTCCCGGAGATCCCGATGGAGCAGGCCCTCACCCGCCTTGTGGCATCCATCGTGAGCATCCTGCTCGTGCAGGAGGACCTGCCGTAACCCGGCTCCCACGTTCTGGAACCCGACATCGAGCGGGCTCCCCTTGATTTTCAGATCGCGATTTGCTATAATGTTGGTGTCGCGAAGCGCTGTGTTCGACATGTTGCCGGTACACAGTGCATCGCAACGTGTGGGTGCCCCGAGCACCCAGGAGATGATGACAATGTCGACCACGACCACGACCGTGAAGATGGTGAAGGTGACGATCGAGGTTCCGGAGGACCGGAAGTTCTCCCCCGAGCAGGTGCAGCGGATCTTCAACGCCGGCCTGTACGGGCGCGACTTCCGCAAGCGGAGCCAGAAGGAGCGGAACGAGGCGCTGAAGATCGCCCGCCAGCTCCAGAAGGAGGGGAAGCTGCCCGGGTTCCCCGTCAAGACCGCTGCCAAGTAGGTGGCGGAAGGCACCCTGAAGGTGTTGCGGGGGTCGGGAGACATCCGGCTCCCGCAACACCTCGTGGTGTTCGGAGTGACACCCAAGATCCACGGGAAGAGGAAAGGAGCAGCATCCGCCATCATCGAAGCGGCGGACACGACCCACGCCAGGGAGGTGTTCCGAGCCTGGCACGAGTGGAGGTACGGACAGCCGGGAGCGATCCTGGAGGTCCGGTTTCTACCTCCACTCGTCTACGCTGAGTTCAGCCACGGTTGGAGGATCATGGATGACATCTCCGACGGGGAGGTCCCGGAGGAGCCACCATCCGACACGGAGGACGCAACGTGAAGAAGGAGACCGAGAAGTGACCATCTACGCAATCACGTTGGACCAGCAGGAGGAGCTGATGAGGATCCTGGCCGAACGCCAGGATCACGGTGCGTACCCTCTCTGGAAGCGGTTCCAGCTGGACTCCCCGAAGGGGGATGAGGACGTCGTGCTCCGTGGCGGAGTCATCCGCAAGTTCGAATACCAGAGCGGGCTGAACAAGGACACGGAGGGATCGCCGGGGTTCCACTGCTACGTGGAGAAGCCGTGGGAGGAGATGCTGGCTCGGACCAGCAGGTTCCACGCCGGAGGCGACGCGGGAGTTGCCCTGAGGGTCTTCGCACGGCCGGAGGCGATGGTCGCCGTGGGTAACTACGGTGGCCCGTACTTGAAGGAGAACCCGATCTTCGCAGTGGTGGTCCGGGAGTTCTGGATCCCGGACGACGAGATCGAGGGTCTTCGTCAACAGCTCCGGGCGGAGAAGACGAAGAGGGACACGAAGTACGCGGAAGCGATCCGTGCCCAGCAGGAGGAGGACAGGAAGCGAGCGGAGTTCATCCGGAACAAGCGGATCCACACGCCTGAGGTCTGCCACGACCTGAGGGAGAAGTTCTTCACCCGAACCGCCTAGGGGAGGGGGTACCGGAGCCCAGCTCCGGTACCTAACCCACGCGCCGGTCCCAAGTCCGGCGAGCGGGGGGCAGGTACAACTGCAGGTGTGTACCCGCCCAGGGCAAGTGTCCCTTATCACGTACACCTGCGACACGGAGAGTAACCATGTCTGCATCCACATCCAGCATCGCCACCGTCAAGATGAGCCTCCGCCGGACCACGAAGGGGTCGTATCTCTACGAGGCCCTCGACCCGCGAAGCGAGGTCATCCGCAACCTGTACATCCGCAAGGAGGCCTTCGGCACCCGCGTGCCGCAGGAGGTCACCGTGATCGTGGAGGTTCCGGGCGAGGGGGCGTAGCCATGCCCTTCAACCGGAAGTCTCCCACGAAGAAGGTGCGGTGCATCGTCTGCAACAGGTGGTTCCGCTCGTACTGGGCGGCGACCAAGACCAAGCAGCCGTGGGCAGTATTCTGCTCCATGCTGTGCTGCAGCCGAGACTACCGCTTGCGGGTAGCCTTGCACGACAAGACGCGGTACCACCCGAGGGCCGGGAAGGGTGCCGTCACCATCAGCAGGTAGGAGGTATCATGGCGATCGCGTTCCTCGCCGCAGTCCGGAGCTACTTCGGGCCGCGGACCCAGTTCGACACGAAGGAGCAGGAACGTGCGGACTTCATCAAGGAGTACCGCGCCCTGACCGAGCAGGACAAGCTGGACATCGCGCGGATGCTCCGCGAGGTCGGCGTGGACTGCGAGGACCCGAAGGCGCCCTCGGCCTCGGCCTCGGCGTAGACCTGTGACACCCGCCCGGGGGAGGGTCGTTCTCTCCCCCGGGCCTCTTCGCTACACGGAGGTAACGTGAAGTTTACCAAGCAGACCGCAACGTCGTCCAACCGCCGGTTCGCGGCACGGACCAAGGCCAGGCAGATGTCCCGGTACCACCCTCGGTACTGGCGTGCCTCGGACGGGCTCTGGTATGGGGAGGGTATCCCCGGTGCCTGGGAGACCCGCACGAAGCTGCTCGCCGCGTTCCACGTGTTCGCGATCGAGCGCGGGGAGCGCCCACCTACCCCCCGGCGGATTGACGGGTACACGCAACACCCCCGGTATTGGAGGTAGCCATGAGCGAGTTCTGCAAGCAGTGTGCGGAGGGCCTGGACCTGTACAATGATGCAGCCGGCCTCGTGAGTACCGCAGAGGAGACGGATGGTATCTCCGTCGTCTTCCTCTGCGAGGGCTGCGGGTTCGGCCTGATCAAGGCCGACGGGACGTGCATGGGATGTCCCTGGGACGACGTCAACCTGGGGTGCAGGAAGCACTTGACCACCACGGAGGAACTGAAGTGACCAACCGACAACTCCTTGCACAGTGCAGTGAGACCACGCTCCGAGCGATGGCCAAGGCGGTCCTGGCGCACTGGGACTCGACCGCTGACGAGCCGCTCGCAATGACCTCGGTCCTGGTGGTCACCCTTCATGGGGAGAACGACTCACTTACACGAGACGACATGGAGGCCATCGCGAGGGCGTTCCTGGAGAGGTACACCGAGCACCTCACCCTGATCTCCAACCGGGAGGCTCACTTCCTGGCCCACTTGCGGGGCATTCTCGTCCACGACATGATCGAGCACCTCGGGCCCTGGGTGCCGAAGGATCACCCGGCCCGCACTGGAGGGTTCTGACATGCAGCTGATCTCGGCCCCTCGCGGACTGAGGCGTATCCTCAGGCAGTTCGCAATCGAAGTGAAGCAGAACCCTGGCTGGGCAGTGAAGGTCCCAGACCACATCATCGACGCGATCCCGGAAGGACTTGACCAGTGGGCGCAGGACCAACTCGAGCTGTTCGGGTTGGTTCGCCGCCCCGACGGCAGATGGGAGAAGAGGCAATGAAGAAGAGGATCCACCCGAACCACCTGCAGCGCATCGCGCTCGTGCCCGGCTGCCCCTTCGAGGCCACCCCGGCCTCGTACGGGGCCATGGCAGGGTTCGTTCCCGTGACCACCCCGGTCACAGTCACCCGGGAGGTCCGGGACAAGCAGGGCAACATCCGTCCGCGGGGCAAGGTCGTGACCGAGAAGCGGGTCACTTGGCAGAAGGAGACCAGGTAATGGCAACCGTCCTGTACGAGTACACCGTCCGGGGGAAGGGTCACTTCCCTGCGGACATGCTGCGCCGGGACCAGTGTTGGCCGGCGCACAACGAAGACGTGATGTGGATGGCCTGGAACGAGGGCGCCGAGCGCGAGCTTATGCTCCTCAGTCACCAGGAGCCTACCAAGGACCGGTGGGCCTCCTTCGGCTGGGAGGTCACCGAGCTCGTGACGATCCGGCCAGGGCTCCCAGTAGTCCGGGCCCTGTGCGAGGGCGTCGAGCCCGGAACAGCGTCCGCAAGCGTGTGTTCTAAGGAGGCACGACCAATGGCCTTTACCGTCACCATCGATGACCCGGGAGAGGAGGTCACCGTGGAGGGAGACTTCGTCTCGGTCTCTCTGCACGGAGACCTTCGAGTGTTCCGCCAGTTCGGAGAATCCGTACGCTGTGTCGCATCCTTCGCGGTGGGGGAGTGGCGCCGGTGTGTACCACCGCCTGCACGGAGGCGTCGATGATCACGAAGCAGGTCTGGTACTACCGTCCACGTAACCCAAAGCCGATCCCTGCCGTCCAGGTGGGCTGTGACAGCTCCGGGGCGCACATCGTCTATGTCTGGAGGAGGAAAGTCTGCCTCCGATACGTGCTCTATGCGTCCCTCCAGCCCCGGGGCACCTTCGAGCAGGTGGACTTCCTGTCGCCGAACCTGGAGCTACCGAACAGCCTCAAACTCGTGACGCTCGACTCGATCCCGAAGAAACGTCCTCGGAAGACGTGCTCTCGTAACTAGTTGATTTCCTTCAGCTTTTTTCGGGAGTGCCCCAAATACGAAGCTGTGTTATACTCTGGACATGTTCAGGGACAGGGACAGGGACAGGGACAAGGACCGCATCACGACCGCCGAGCTGGCCGAGGCACTGGATGTGTCTCTGGCCCTGCCCGACGCCGTCGCGAAGGCCCTGTACGAGCGGCCGGTGGCCGAGCTCACTCCTCGCCAGCTGGCCCGCGTCGTGGAACTTCTCAGCACCGGTGAATGGGTGTCCGTGATCTGAAGGTCAGATCCGTACCCGTCACCTCACCCGTAAGGGAGCATCTGCATCATGGCACTGCGCAAGATCACCATCGAAGTGTCCGAGGACAAGGCTGGCACGTTCGAGTCCTTCCTGAAGGGGCTCGCGACGCCCCAGACGCCCGTCGCGGGGGACCGTCTCTTCTCGCTCGCGATGGGTCAGGCCAAGCAGCGCAAGCACAACGTGGAGCGCAACAAGGAGATGCGCGAGGCGGTGAAGATCGTCAAGGAGCGCGGCCTGCTCCCCGCGAAGGGGGCGAAGGCCTAGCGGAGCCTGGGCACCGACCACCGTCTTCCGCACGGCGTACCTGGCGGGTTACCTCCGTGGCTCGATAGAACGAACGCCGGCACCCCGAGTCCAGGGTAGGGGTGCCCTTCCTTGTCCCCGTGCTCCGTACCTCGTTCAACACGGACCTACACGGAGGCCTTCCTTGCTCACTGCAACAGCTCTCGTTACCATTCTCCTGATCTCCGCCCTCCTGGCCCACGTGCTCCTTCCTTGGTACCCCTGGAAGAAGCGCGGCGGGCCTCGTCTACGTCTCGCCCGGTGTATCCACGGGAACCACCGGGCCATGTGCCCAACCTGTGAAGGAGACCAGCGATGATTCGCCGACCCATGCTCGCAGGACAGGCTGACCTGTCCAAGCTCCGTTACCCCGTCGCGGTCACCCCGAAGATAGATGGGATCCGTTGCCTCATCGTGGACGGGGTCGCGGTTTCCCGGTCCTGGAAGCCGATCCGGAACCGGCACGTGCAAGCGCTCCTGGAGGGCCTCCCCGACGGCCTCGACGGGGAGCTGGTGGTCGTCGGGGGCACCTTCCAGGATACTACCTCCGGCATCATGTCCGAGTGGGGAACACCAACCTTTACCTACCAGGTCTTCGACTGGGCCGGTTGGGCCAAGCACGACCTCCGGGAGGGCTACCTGAAGCGGGTATTGCTCCTATCCGCCCTGTATACGGGTCGGTGGCCTGTGGAGAAGGTGCTCCCTCAGATCGTGGCCTCGGAGGCCGACCTGGAGGACGCCGAGCGGATGTACCTCTCCTACGGCCACGAGGGGATCATGATCCGTGACCCCGACGGACCGTACAAGGAGGGACGCTCCACTACCCGAGAGGGCTACCTGCTGAAGTTGAAGAGGTTCGTGGACACGGAAGCCGTGGTGATCGGGTTCGAGGAACTCCTACTCAACCAGAACGAGGCAACCCGGAACGCCTTTGGGCACACGACCCGGTCCGCGGACCAGGCGGGGCTCGTGCGCGGCTCCACCCTCGGCGCTCTCCTTGTCCACCACCCCACCTTCGGCACGTTCTCCGTCGGCACCGGCTTCTCAGCCGCCCAGCGGGGCGAGATCTGGCACCACCAGCTCAAGTACCTGAACCGGGTAGCCAAGATCAAGTATCAGGAGGTAGGCATCCTGGAAAAGCCACGGTTCCCGGTCTTCATCGGCTTCCGAGCCCCGGAGGATGTATGACACTCATCATCATCGGACTTACAATGGTCGTCATAGGAGTGGGGATGATGATTCTAGGCGGTCGCCTCTTCGACGGTAAGGAGAAGCCATGAACGAGTGCCGCTTGACCGACCTCGGCTTCAGTGTACGACCCATCGGCAACGGCCTGCTCGTTGAGTTCTTCGATGGGGTCTCCAAGCCGTTCGCGTTTCGGACGTGGGCAGAGGCCCGTGAGTTCCTCGACCGTGTCATCACGGAGGAGTTTATCGTGAAGGAGGACCAGAGCCCGGCGCGCGAGATCGCCGACGCTCTCGAATCCGCGCCAACACAGCACGATCCGATGATGTATCTCGCCCGGCTCTATCTAGAAGAGGGATGCACGGCTTATCCAGCGCCGTTGTGGATGTGCCAGAGACATGCAGAGGAGGCACCAGCAACACCAGCGCTCCCTTCGCAGCAGGAGATCGCGGCGGCGCTAAGGGACGAGTACGAGCGACTCGACACCGGAGACATGCACGACTGGAACAGGCAGGCATCTAACGAGTCCGTGCGATGGCTCGCCGTCGCCCGCAAGGCGAAGAAGCTACTAACCATATCGCCGGAGGAGCCCACCCGTGACTGACGCCGATCTACGAGATGCGATGCGCGCCTACGAGATCGAGGTAGAACAGGAGGCCATACGGCTGATCCGTGACCGTGGGCTAGCGCCGTGGCGTGCGATGGCCGAGGCGGCCGAGAACGTCCGACGCCGCCGGGAGCGAGGGCGTCGTGTCCGCTGACCCAACCCCAGCAGAGCGCTACGAGGCAGATGTCCGCGGCAGGTACGTCAACCATCGAAAGGCGGAGTGCATCGGCTTCTTCGGCTACGGCTCCGGCCGCGAGGCGCGCGCTCGGCACCAAGACGCTCAGGCGATGGGCCAGCGGTCTGCCTTCTGCAACGAGTGTCCGCAGAAGCAGGCTTGTTGGGACCTGCTGCGCGTGAAGGCCAAAGAGGTCATGCCCGCGCTGACAGAAGAGTTCGAGCGGATGGCTCAGGTTCACCGCGGCGCGGCACTGCTTCGAGCGTGGCAGGCGTTCACGGGCGCGAAGGTCACCGAGTACCACCCGGACCCGTACATGGCGCTCAACCTCCTAAACATGCGGATCGGTGCAGAGCACTCCGAAGAGATCAGAGCATGAGCGACGAGCACCTCGCCGTCCTCGCGCGCGCCGCATCCTGCGCGCCAAGATCGACCGCGTGGTGGAGGCGCTGGCAGAGATCCGGCGAGTGGACGGACCAGGCGCGGATCTATCACCCGGTGGGCCATGCTACGAGATCGCCAGCCGGGTGCTCGCCGAGCTGCACGGGGAGGAGAAGTGAGAACCATGGCGTTCCTGTTCATCTGTGCCGGGTGGTTCCTGTTCGGCGTGTGCATCGGGCATCTACTGACGGTTGCACGGTTCTTCAGTTAGTATCCATTTGCTAACTCGTTGAAATCGTTCAGCTTTTTTCCGTTGACCTCAAATAGCGTTCCATAGTATAATAGGGACACGTTCACAGCGGAGTAACCTTGACACCGATACCTGCCATCGTCACCCGCCTCCTTACCCGGCGGACCGTCGGCTCGTTCCGAGACCGTCGCCTTGCCCGGGTAGCCCGTCAGAAGTCCCGGAACACGGCCTATAACAAGGCGTATCAGAAGGCACAGCGAGACGCTGTGAAGGAGATACAGGCCTCGCTCACGCCCGAGGACTGGGCGACGATTCGTGCCCAGGCTCGGGAGAACCTACGAAGGAAAGGAACCATCACGTGAAGATTGGAACCACGATCCTCCTCTCAGGCGGCCAGGATTCCGTCACGTCCCTCTTCTGGGCCCAGCGGGAGGCAGCCTCCGGGCGGCTACCTGGGCCACTCGCAGCGCTGACGTTCTTCTACGGGCAGAGACACGCGGTCGAGACCTCCTACGCAGAGAAGGTAGCCCGGGAGGCGGACGTGCCCCTGCACCTCCTGGGGCTCGATATCCTCTCCGCGTTGAACCAGCCTTCAGCCCTGGTGAACGCGGGCCTGGACGTCGCCTCGGCCTCGGCGCACAATGACGGGCTCCCTGCGTCCTTCGTCCCCGGCCGGAACATCTTCTTCTTCACCACAGCAGCCGTGTGGGCTTCCTGGCGTGGCTGCTCCCACCTCGTCTCCGGCGTCTGTCAGACGGACTTCTCTGGGTACCCCGATTGCCGGCGGAAGTTCGTCGACGCCCTCGAGCTGGCGCTCACCCTCGGCCTGGAGAAGCCGGTGCACATCCACACGCCGCTGATGATGCTCACGAAAGCGCAGACGTGGGCGCTCGCGAGGGAGCTGGGGGTCCTGGAGACCGTGCGCCAGGATTCCCATACCTGTTACCAGGGGGACCATCACACGGAGCAACCCTGGGGGTACGGCTGCGGGACCTGCCCGGCGTGCCTGGTCCGTGGCCGTGGCTGGAAGGAGTTCATCAGGGATTCCACCACACAGACGATCCGCAGTTGGTGAGCCGATGAACCCACCCGAACGTCCTACCCGGTACTCCAAGCTCACGAAACGCGGGTCGCACGTCCTCAGCCACTACGTCATGTGTGAGGAATACTTCCACCTGCGGCACCTGGAGGGCCTCTGGCCGCGCGGGGTAGCCTTCAACCCACTGTTCGGCTCCGCGTGGCACAAGGTGCTGGAGATCCACTATCACCGACGAGCCTTGGAACACACGGCTGGCAAGTCCCTCCCCGCCTTCCCTGAGGAGTTCCGCCCCGGCATCTCCATGGACCCGTACGAGCACGCTCTCGCGGCAGGGAACGCCGTCCTGGGTCCCCTGCTCCAGTCCGAGATCACCGCGGACCGGTACGAGTATGGGTGCTCCCTGCTCCGGTCGATGTACCTCGCGTACGTCGACTGGTTCGCAATCGAGGACGCCCGGGACGAGCAGTATTTCCTGGAGGATGATCCTACACGGCCTACGATCGAGGTGCCCTTCGAAATGCGTCTGTGGGGAGCGTACACCTTCACCGGCACCATCGATCGGATCATCCGGCGATCCGGGCTCCTGGTGGTCCAGGAACACAAGACCACGACTCCCCAGGGCTTGAAGTTCCTCGCGGACCAGTCTCGCATGGACAAACAGTTCACGGCGTACCACTTGGGCTGCGCTGCTGTAACCGGCATCCGCCCGGATCACGTGGAGCTCAACGCGGCGCCGAAGGGAGCCGACCCGGACTTCAAGAGGATCCCGATCACCCGTACCCCGGAGGAACTGGAGGCCTTCGCGGGGGACGTGGCCGAGCTACTCGCGAGCATCGACCACCGGGTGCAGCTCTGGGAGGCCGGCCACCCGGTCCGCTGGCTCCGCACGGGGGCCTTCAACGGCTCCTGTGTCTCGTACGGGTCCCGGTGCCCGTATATGAGCCTGTGCAAGAGCCCAGGGCAACCCCTCAGCTACTTCAACCTGGAGTCGCTCTTCCACGTGGAGAAGCCGGAGGAGCGCTTCGACCCGGACACTTATTACAGCAGCGGGGACGCTGCAGAGGAGACCACGTGACCTTGGAGATCAACCAACCCACCGAGGGCGGGATCGACTATCGTGGGGGCGGCTACCTGATCTACGGCCCCTCGGGCGCAGGTAAGACCACGCTCGTGGGAACCCATCCGTCCATCCTCTCCCTGTACACGGACACCAACGAACTCTCCCTGCACCGGATCCGGAAGCCCTGGATCCGCATTCGTGACTGGAGGCACTTCGAGGACACGCGGTTCGAGATCGCTGCGGCCCTCACCCAGGGAGAGTTCCCCTACCAGGCGATTGCGATCGACACGATCAGCAACACGGAGGGGCTGCTCATCAACGGCCAGCTCGGGAAGAGCACCGCTACGTTGAACGATTGGCCCCGGCTGATCCCACCCTGGCGGGATCTGATGAACGCCTTCCTGAAGTTCGCCAAGGTAGGCGAGTATCAACAGACGATTTCGGTGTTCCTCCTCGCCCGGGAGCAGGTCGTGATCGCGGAGGCCGACGGGAGCAAGGAGGTCTACCCGGAAGCCCCGGGGAGGAAGCTCCCCCAGGAGGTCTTCGCGTGGGTGGACGAGGTGTTCCATCTGGAGACCGTCACGGAGTTCGAAGGGAACTCCCAGGTCCGGAAGCGGTACCTGGTCACGTCCAAGGAAGGCTCGTACAACGCCAAGGACGGGTCCGGGTGCCTGGAGCTCCGCGAGCCCTTCGTGCTGGGAGAGCCCACGCTCTGCCAGATCCACGAGAAGATTGTCAAGTCCCTAGCCGCGTGACCGGGGAGGTTCCTCGGCGCGCAACTCCCAAACGAATGGAGATGTGTGCATGCACCAGGAAGATGAGATCATCGATGTTGGCGTGTCCTTCGACGATGTGGAGGAAGGAACAGACTTCCACCCGCTGCCGAACGGCACTTTCATGTTCGAGACCAGCGGTCTGAAGACCGCCCGGGCCTCGAAGACCAACAACCTCTTGCTCCGTCCAGTGATGAAGGTCCTCAACCCGCCGAAGGATGGACTCCCGGCGGGGAAGCAGTGGGGAGCGTATCACCAGATCACGGTCTCCCCGGAGTCCATGTTCCGCGTGAAGCAGCTGTACAAGGCCCTCGGCCTCAAGTGGCAGGGGTCCAAGCTGAACATCGCGGAGCTCCGCCGAACGCTCGAGACCAAGAAGCGCATCCTGGCCGACGTGGAGCAGGAGAACTACCAGGGCAAGCTCCGCGCCAAGTCCACCAAGCTCACCGCGGCTCCGCGGTAGGAGGTACCCGCAATGAAGATCCGCCTAATGGAAGTCGACAACGGAGAGATCCGGACCATCGAGGTGCCCGACGGCAGCCGGTGGAAGGTCCGGGGGAACGAGCTCGTGTCCCTGCAGACGGGGGTCCCCACCCTCATCTTCAACGAGGACGGAGCGCTCACCGGTGACAAGGCCGGCGCGGCCCCCGCCACGGAACCGGTCGGTGACACCGGCTCCGATCCCCTGGACGGCTAACCCCGAGGGAGGGTGGCTCGTTCAGTGAACGATGCAACCTCCCGGTGGGAGGGGACCCCGGTTCCCTCCCACCCCCACGGGGCTGCCGCCTTTCGCGGGTTGCATCGGGACTGGACGGGTCGCCCTCCCTCGGGGTAGGTCGTGACCAGCCAGCCGCGAAGCGGCGGCGAGTACACCGGTCTTTAGGTGGCCCGGCACCTAGGAGGTACGTAGTGGGCAGGAGTAGGAGACGGTACACCCTACCGAAGGCGGGGCGGCGCTACGTCCCCGCTCCCGGGCCGGTGCGTGTGGATCTTAGCATCCGTACCCTCAAGCGCCAGGTGCGCATGCTCTTCGATAACATCCTCATACGTAGGGATTTGGACCCGGATCAGATCGGGAGCATCGTGGTGCCCGACACTGCGAAGGAGCTCCGGCACACCGGGACCGTGGTCGCCATCGGGGAGTCCGTCACGGCTGTGAAGCCCGGGGAGCGGGTGATCTTCGGGAAGTACCAAGGCTTCGACATCACGGTGAACGGCCAGCCCTTCCTTTGCACCACCCAGGGCTACCTCATCGCGATCGTGAAGGGAGACGTGGAAAGTGGCCGAATCGATTAGCTCCGTGACGTATGACGAGCCAGCGTTCCGGGAGCGGGTACGCCTGTCCCGCTATGCGTTCCACCCGGAGGAGACCTGGAAGGAGATGTGTATCCGGGTAATGAACGAGGTCACCATGCGCGCCTCGGCCCCAGAGCACCCGGAGGTCCTGGAGCCGACATTGGCCGCGCTCGAGGAGCGCCGATTCATCCCGGGTGGGCGCACCCTCCACGCGGCGGGGAGGCCCCATCCACAGCTCCTGAACTGCTTCGTGGTCCCCATCGACGACACGATAGAGAAGTGGATGGAGGCCCTCACGGAGACGTGCCTGGTGTCCTCCTCCTACGGCGGGGTGGGCCTGAACTTCTCCCGGGTCCGAGCCTCCGGGACCCCCACGTCCCGTGGACCGGCCGGGGGCCCGTTGATGCCCATGCGGATGATCAACTACTGCATTGGGGAGCTCGAGCAGAGTGGAGGCCGGCGGGGCGCGCTCATGTTCGCTCTCGACCATGATCATCCGGATATCCTGGACTTCATCTCCATGAAGGACCGGGATGGGGAGGTCCGCAATGCGAACATCTCTGTCAACTTCCGTAATGAGAGTCTGCGTAGCTATCTTCGCCGGATGGACCGGGGCGACGATCGGCTTTGGCGTGCTCTGGTTGATCATGCACTGCTCCGCGGGGAGCCCGGGATCCTCAACGGAGCCCTTGCCAACGAGGAATCCGGTATCTGGTATTACCGTCCTCTCATCTGCACCAATCCCTGTGGAGAGATCTGGCTGGAACCCTACGGGTGCTGCTGCCTCGGCCACATCGTTCTCCCGAACCTCGTCCGGAACGGGGCGATGGATCTCTCACTGCTCCAGGAGACCGTCCGGGTGGGTGTGCGCTTCTTAGATGACGTGCTCACCGTGAACAGGTATCCGCTCCCGGCGATCGCCGAGAACAGTCAGAAGGTACGCAGGATCGGGCTCGGCGTCACTGGCCTCCACCACGCGCTGATCAAGCTCGGCCGGCGGTACGACGACCTGGAGACGATCGATGCCCTGTTCCAGGAGATCCGAGACACAGCCTACCAGGCGTCGGTGGACCTGGCGAAGGAGCGCGGCCCCTTCCAACGGTGGGACACGCGCTGGCTCGCCTCGGGGTTCGCTCAGAGGCTCCCGGAGCGCCTCCGGGCCCAGATCGAGCAGCACGGGCTTCGCAACTGTGCGCTGCTCACGGTAGCTCCCACCGGGACCGTCTCCTCGATCCTGGGGGTTTCCCCCGGCATCGAACCGATCATGGGCCGGGTCTACAACCGCATCTGGCGAGAGAACGATCATTGGGTATCCGTCCGTTGTGAGGATCCACTGTGGAAGGAGTACGCTGGTGAATCCGAGAATCGCGATTTCCGAGAGGCAAGGGAGATCCAACTTGCGTCGCATCTGGCTGTGCAGGCAACTGTACAGAGGTACGTTGACAATTCCGTATCCAAGACTGTCAACGTACCTGGAGGACTGGATCCTGCGGAAGTGGGTCGTATACTTAGCGTTTACGCTCCGATGCTCAAGGGAGTCACCCTCTATCCGGAAGCGTCTCGAGAAGGAACTCCTTTCACTTCTGCAGATTGTCCCGATGGATCCTGCGATCTGGAGAGAGGAGATGGATAGTGCAGCCCCAAACATTACCCGTCACTGAGCTCTTCTACACGATCCGGGGGGAGGGGTACTGGAGCGGCACCCCCGCGACCTTCATCCGACTCGGCACCTGCAACCTAGCGTGCCCGGGCTGCGACACGGAGTTCAACAACTGGGCCTGGATGTCGTTCACTGAACTGGAAGCGTTCCTGACCCGGACCGGCTGCGATGACGTGGTAATCACGGGAGGTGAGCCCCTCGTCCACGCCCGCAAACTGTCGGAGTTCCTAACCGCCATCGGGAAGAACCACATCTACGACGTCCAGATAGAAACGAACGGGACGCGGCCGCTAGGTCCACTCCGCACCCTGATCAGTCCCTGGCTCTGGATCACCGTCTCCCCAAAGGTGGGAGCGCCCAAGGCCCTCCGCCCCCGGTTCCAGGGAAACGTCCCGAGACCCGGTACAGAGGTAGTCCTGAAGAACCTCTCCGAGGAGACCCTCGAGTTCGCCTCGGAACTGAAGTTCATCGTGGGCGGAGGCATGTACTCCCCCGTCGCCCTGTGGGAAGCGATAGGGCCTAAGGGAGGGGCGCAGACCCCACTCGTCTACCTGCAGCCGTGGATGGATGACCAGTACCAGGATAACCTGGCCACGGCTATCCAACTTGTCAAGGAGTACCCAGACCGATGGAAGCTAAGCCTGCAAATGCACAAGGCGGCACATATCCGGTAGACGTGACGGAGGCGGACCTGCAAATGGCAGCGGTCACCATCCTCGCGTACGCCGGGATCACGCCGTATATCCGTGTAACTCCAGGGGGCGTCCTTCCCGATGCCCGTCCGGGGGCCATTGTCTGGACGAGCGACATGCCTACCCTGGAATACCACGGGTACCACCCCCCGTACCAGGAGACCCCGGAACGGTTCGCCCGGGCCCTCGCGGAGATGCTCCGTGGGCACCGGGAGCCGCCTCCGGCTCTGACCACGTTCCCGTATGAGGGCCCGCCGCAACTTGTGGCCAGCTACGGCAACCAGGCCTACTGCCTGTGCCCTCACCACCTGCTGGCTGTGGAGCTGATATGTTCAATTGGCTACGTCGTCGCAGGCGAACCTGGTGGTTCCGAGACGAGGAGGGATTCATCTGGCCTGACGAGCCAGGGTACCTCGGAGTACGAGTCGCCCGTTCCCAGGATCCTGGGACTCTCAAAGATCCCACGGCTTATCCGGTGGGCGGCATCCAGGCTCATCACCCAGGAGGACTTGGTAGCGGACCTCCATCGTATGGTCACCGAGTCAACATCGAGCACGGACGTATTCATCCACATCAAAGGGAGTCACTCATGTATGAGAGCGAGGGGCGCGAGGAGCAACGGCCTAGTGGAAACGTTCCTGGGAGCACCCAGCTCACCCTGGAAGGACCAGTTTCTCCACGGCCTACCTACCTGACGGAGGACTCGTTCAAGGAGGTCCTCGCAGAGATCCACGAGCGGTGCTTCCTCGGCAAGGGGGTCGAGCGCCACGCGGACGGGGGGGATTTCAGGTCCCACGACTTCTGGGATTTCTTCCGTCAGGCAGGGCACGGATTCGCCCACGGCCAGGTACTGAAGAAGGTGAAGGAGTTCCGGCGTATCGCGGACTCGGGAAGAATCCCGGTCTGGCCTTCTAACACCACCGGCGCCGACCTCGAACTCGTGGATGCCTGTGTGTACCTGGTGGCCATGATCCTCTGGCACAGGGAGACCCAGCTGTGAAGATCTGCAAGATCCTACGCTTCGAGGCTTCCCACGTGCTCCCCAAGCACCCGGGGAAGTGCTCGCGCCTGCACGGTCACAGTTACATCCTCGAGGTCGAGGTGGAGGGGGCTGTGAACCCGGACACGGGGATGGTGCTCGACTTCGCGACCCTCTCGGACCTGCTCCAGGACCACGTCTTCTCGGTGCTCGACCACCGGCACATCAACGAGGTCTTCATCGGCCTCGGCTGGCCTGGAGAGACCACCGCGGAGAACATCGTCCGGTTCGTGTGGTCCCAACTGGAGATGGGCGTGCGGCGCAACGGGGCCTCCCTGCTCCGGGTACGTCTCTGGGAGACCGCGACCTCGTTCGCGGAGAAGAGCTTCGACGACGAGGTGTTCGTGAACGAAGAACCCACACAGGAAGGAGGTGATCAACCATGAGCAGGCTTTCACGTGCCAAGACCGGCTCCAGCCCGCACTACAGCGGGAAGGTCCGGTCGACCGTGAAGAGCAAGGCGCCGTCCAAGGCGCTGCACCGGGGCGGCTCCGCTGACGGAGCCACCAAGGGGGGCTCCAGCTCCCACGGCTACTAGGCAACCCGATCACCACTCAGGGGGAGGACTGTACATCCTCCCCCTCCTCCTTGGAGGACACCATGTTCCCGTTACGTGGAGCTCGACCGTGACAACGGATAAGCACCCCAACTGCGAAGGTTGCCCTTACGCCGCCATCGGTCAGGGATTCGTCCCTGGCCATGGCCCGGTAGACGCGAAGCTGGCCTTTATAGGGGAAGCCCCCGCCGCGGAGGAGCTCGGGTCCGGAAAACCGTTCCAGGGTCCGGCCGGCCGGGAGCTCAGCTCGCTCTGCGGGTCCGTAGGCTACGACCGGACTCAAGCCTTCACCACGAACGCCATCCGGTGTCGGCCTCCGGACCCGGATCACTCCGAGCGCGGCCCGCAGTCCGCTGGGAAAGAAGCCAAGCGCGCGTCGGAGCTCGCAGCGTGGGCCCGTGAGTGCTGGGAAAGGCACGGGCGTGCGGAGCTCCAAGGGCTCACTCAAGTGAACGTCGTGGGGGCCTTGGGCGCGGTTGCCCTCCGGATGCTCCTCGGGCACCAGTCCATCCGCAAGCATCGGGGCTCCGTGTACCCGTACGTAATCGATGGCCGTGCGCGCAAGGTCATCGGCACGCTCCACCCCGCGTCCACCATGCGCTGGGATCGGGAGCGCAAGATGCGCTTCGCAGCCCGTGCGGACATCCGGCGCATGGTCCGGCAAGCGGAGACGCCGGAGCTCCCCGAGACTGGGGAACGGTTCACCATCGCACCCACGTTCGAAGACGCTGTGATGTTCCTGGACCGCATCCTATCCCGGAAGCTGGAGGTCACGTATGACATCGAGACTACCGGGCTGAACATCGCCGACGCGGACGTGATATGTATCGGGTTCGATGACGGCTCACAGAGCCTCTGCGTGCCCATCTGGAACGACGACGAGACGGAATACTGGCCGAGGGACCAGTTCCTGGAGATCGTGGCCCGCATAGCCGCCATCTTCGCGGACCCGGCCATCGCCAAGGTCACCCAGAACGGGACCTTCGATGAATCTGTCCTCCTGCTCCGGGGCTTCGAGTTCGCCGGTCCTCGCCTCGACACGTGCTACCTGCACCACACCATCCTGTCCGAGGCACCACACCGGCTGGCGTTCCTTGCCTCTTTGTATACGTACCTCCCCTTCTACAAGGACGACGTCAAAGGGGACTTCGGCGGGTCCACGGCCGAGGGGGACTCCGACGCGGTGTTTCGGACGTATAACCTGCGGGATTGCCTTGCGACCCGGGTCACGAAGCGGTCCCTGGAAGCGCAGGCGGTCCGGTCCGGCTTGGACAAGTTCTACACCCGGGTAGTAATGCCTCTGCAGGCCGCGGCCTCGGACATGCAGGCGTCCGGCATCCCAGTCGACATAGAGCGACGCGACGAGATCTCCGAGTCCCTGAACAACCGCCTGGTGGAGCTCGAGGGACGCCTCCGGGGTCGGCTCGGTGAGAAGTGCCCTGGGAACCTGCGCTCCAAGGACGAGTGGGCGGTCCTGCTCTACGACGTGATGGGGTACCCGGTGAGGAAGCGTACCCCCCGGCTCGGGCGACCTTCCGTTGACATCGACGAGCTGAAGAGGATCTATCGGACCACCACCTCGGAGGAGGACAAGGACACGCTGCGCCTGCTCCTGGACTTCAACAAGACGGATAAGATGCGGGGCACCTTCATCGATAACGTGGTGCCGAACTCGGACGGGCGGGTACGTCCTTCCTGGTCTATGCATGGTACCCCCACCGGCAGGTATGGGTGCAAGAATCCCGACATGCAGAATGTGCCGCAGGGCATCTGTCGGGAGATCTACGTCGCGGGGGAGGACCACATCCTCAGCTACCTCGACTACCGGTCCTTCGAGATGTGGATCATCGCGCTGCTCTTCGACGACGACGCACTCTTGGAGACCCTGGAAGCGGGGAGGTCACCGCACCTCCAGAACGTCGTGGACCTCGTCGGCGGGGTCACCTACGAGGAGGCGAAGCGGCTCCACAGTATCGAGGATCCCACCTTCGAGCGGACGTACGTCACCATCAAGAATTACGGGTTCGGGAGTCACTACGGAGCGTCTCCCAACACCATCTACGAGAACATGTGCGCCCGGATGGATGATCCGCCCGACCTGGGCACTGTCATCTCCTATCAGGAGGCGGACATCGCGAGGCATCCGCAGATCGCGAGGGGCAAGCAGGCCATCCTGGATGAGGTACGGGAGACGCGGCAGCTCACGGGAATCCACGGACGACCCCGGACCTTCCTCGGCCCAGGCGCCGAGATCATGACGGAGGCCCTGAACTACAAGATGCAGAACGGGGCAGCGGACACGATGAACCTCGCCCAGGGGCTGATCTTCCAGGCCCTCGGCCGGGGGAGGATCATCTCCCAGAACCATGATGCGTTCCTGGGCCGTCACCATAAAGACGTATGGGAGGCTGAGGTACGCAAGATGAAGGAGATCATGGAACGACCCATCACCTTCCGTAACCAGTGGGGGCACACCGTCACCCACTCGTTCTCCGTGGATGTGAAAGTCGGTCCCAACTGGGGCCGCATGCAGGAGGTTCCCCAGTGGACTTGACGGATTTCCGTGTAGACTTCGCCTTGTCCTTCATGCCAGCGAAGCACCTAATCACGCTGGACTCCTTCTCCGATTACGGGTTTGCACTTACGCACCTGGCCCTGCTTCACCCGGCCTACGCCGCGTGGTACCGCCGGCGGGGTAAGGTCCTCCTGGACAACTCCGTCGTGGAGCAGAACGGGCTACCCGCCTCCATGGAGCAGATCCTCGTCGCAGCGAATCTTGTCAACCCGGACCTGATCGTGCCGCCGGACTGGATCGCGGACCCGGTCGCAACCATGGTGGCGTATGAGGACTTCCTGGAAAAGGTTCCTCGCCCGGAACAGGTGGTCCGGGTCCTGGTCGGGGACGCCCGCTACATGACACTCGGCTTCTACGCCAGCCCAAGGGCGAAGGTCTTCGCGCTACCGTACAAGTGTCCCAGGGTCGCGTTCCTCAAGGAGATGGTCCGACGGAAGGCGTCCCTCAGCACGCACCACTGGCACCTGTTCGGGTATACGGACCTGGAGGAGCTCCTGTCCTGTGTAGAGCTCCTGGCCTGGTGCGGTGTCCGGGGGCTGTCCTTCGACACTGCGAAACCTCTCACGTACGCGTACTCGGGGATAGAGTTCGGCCCACGCACTGTCTCGGGGGAAGCCCACCGACCAGGGTACTCGGAGGTGCTCCCCGACGCCGTGCTCCGGACCACCCTCCGGAACATCTCTTACCTGCGCCGGATGATCCGAGAGGGACTCGGTGAGCAGCTCGGATCGTGAGACCGCGGGGGACATCCTAGCCAGGTTCCTAGAGCGGCTCCGCGGAGCAGACTGGACCCGGGCCACGGCGCTGCAAAAGGCCTCCGTGGTGAACTGGACCAAGGAGCACCTGACCTTGGTCCCGGACCTGGGTACCCACGTCGCCAAGCATATGGGCATCCCAGAGTTCGACATGGAGCTCCTCCTGGCGATGTCCCCCGCGGACGTGCTCACCTCCTTTGAGTGGGCCGCGCTCAAGGACATGGGCCCGGGCTCGAACGTGCCCGTGGGCCGTACCTGGGACGTGTTCCCCCGGGACGGGTTCTTTGGTGACTACCTGGAATACACCCTCAACTCGGAGGCCCCGATCGAGTTCCACTTCTTCACAGCGGCGACGATCCTAGGCGTGGTCGCCAAGCGTAACTTCGTGTTCTACCTCGGCCACTCGGACATCTTCCCGAACCTCTGGACGGTCCTCGTCGCCGAGAGCGGCATCTGCCGGAAGACGTCCGCGATCAATATCGGGAAGAGGCTCCTCGACCACGTGAAGGGGGTCAACTTCATTACCACGTCCACCACCCCGGAGTTCCTCGTGGAGCAGCTCAAGGCCGAGGTGGACGGGACCACTTATGACGAGGGGAAGGACCAAGTGGACTTCCACTTCACCGCGTCCCAGGGGTTCATCGTGGCCCCGGAGCTACCCGTGTTCCTGGGGAAGCAACAGTATAACGAGGGGTTGATCCAACGGCTCACCGACCTCTCGGATAACCCGCGAGACTGGAGCGCGGGGACCCGCCGGGAGAAGCGGGAGGAACTCAAGAACGTGTCCCTCAGCCTGGAGGGCGGCATCACCCCGGAGTCCCTCCGCACGGCCATTCCCCGCACCGCGCACGGGGGAGGCTTCATGTCTCGGATCCTGTGGATCTCCAAGGAGACGACGCCGCGGAGGATTCCCCTGCCCCCGCCACCGTCACCTCTCCTAAAGGCCAAGCTCCTGGATCACCTGGATCGGATCTCCCGCGCCGACCCGGCGATACTCACGTGTACCCGGGAGACCGCAGCTTGGTTCGCGGAGTGGTATAACGGGCTCCGGGATTCGGTGGAGGGCACGCAGAGGAAAGTGCAGGGGTACCTGGAGCGGAAACCTGCGAACCTGTGGAGGCTCGCAGCGCTCCTTGTCCTCGGGCAGACCAAGCACGAGATCCGGGAGGTGGAAGGTCGCCGGGAGTGTAACGTGCCCCTGGAGTGCTTGAAGTGGTCGGATCAGGTCCTCCAGGACATCGAAGAGCCCCTGTACCAGACCGTGAGCCAGGTGGACGCCACGGCGACGGGGGAGGCCCTGGAGCGGGTCCGTCGCTCCTTGTACCGTCTCACGCAGAAGAGCCTACTCCGGCGGGTAGGGCACAGTGACCTCCTGCGATCCGTATCCATGTACATGAACACGAAGGAGCTACATGGGCACCTGCAAACGCTCCAGGCTTCCCACGAGGTGGTGACGGAGGAAGCCCTGAAGGCGGGGCACACCGTCACCTTCTACAAACTGGGTCCGAAGTTTAGGAGTCGGTCATGACCAAGGCACCGAGGAAGCGTCGTCTGTCGGCCATCCACAGGAAGGTTCAGGAGCTCGGCTGTCCCGGCCTGGGGGAGTACCTCTCCCGGCGATACGTCCAGGAAAAGGCCACGGTCGCGGAGATGGCCCAGGAGTGCGCGGTGAGGGAGAACACCATCAGGCGCCACCTACACCTGTACGGGTTCACGGTAGCGCCTGGTGGGACCCATCGTCGTCGGAAGGGGTATAACCAGGTCCGGCGTCGCGGCCGGAACATGATCTGTCGGGTGTGCGGGGCCCTCCGTTATTACTCCCCCGCCCAGTTGGCTAACCTACAGGAGGCTAATTACATGTGCCGAGGATGCAGGAGTGACATGGCGTACTCGACCCTCTTCGCGGGGAACGGCAAGAAACCCCGGCCGGAGGACCTGGAGGAGTCCACGGTAGATCCGGACCTGGACCTGGACGAGTTGTTGGAGGAGGAGGAGGAGGAGGAGGAGCTCGAGGACGAGGAGGCCACCGATGTCTAAGGAGGGACGTGCGACAGTACCGGTGTTCAGGAACCCTCACCGTCACTGCAAGTGTGGTGAGGAGATCCTGCGTACCTTCATCGTTGCCTGCGAGCAGATCCCCGGTGGGGGGGCGAATGCTCTCATGGAGCAGCTACAGCTGCTCCGGGGGAAGGTGCACCCTCGTTGTCCGGGGATGGAGATGCCGTCCCCGGACTGGAGGGCTATGGAGGTAGCCACCACGAAACTTATCGAGAAGGTCTTCACGGAGGAGGCGGAGAAGGAGGCGCCTAGCGACCTGCAAACGTCCACGGTCTGGTCCACCGTGCTCGAGGCGAGCTCCGCTCGATGTGGGAAGCACATCATAACGTCGATCTACCGCCTGTGGGAGGTCCTCGTAACCGGGAGGACACCGCCGTCGGTCGGGGGACTCCGACTTCATTAGCGTACTTCCACGCTCCGGGCCGTGAGATGCTTTGCCTTGATGAGTTCCCGGGTCAGCTCCATCCGCAACCTCTCCGTGTCGATTTCCCCCTCCTCCGCTTCCTTCAACGGGAAGAAGTACCGGGCCACGAACCTTGACTTATCCATGTGCTGGATGAGGTCCAAGGTGAGCTCCGGATCCGTAAGTGACAGTTCCACCCCCGCCTCGTTCAGCGCGTTCGCGAAGTCCCTAGCGCCGCCGTACCCGGGCACGAGATGCATCGGGATGTCCCAGAGGCGCCCCCGGTAGATGTCCGCCTCCGGCCCTTCCCGTGCCCCGGTGACCGGAGCCAGGAGCTGCGAGTTGAGAACCGTCATCAGATCGTTGAAGATTGGTCCACCCTCATAAGCGAGGGGGGAGAACCAGATCCAGTGGCCAGTGTCGATCCCCAGCATGTCCTGGCCTACCACCGAGATAGCAGAGTTCGCCACCACCCAGCGGGTCCATTGTGCCGCTCCCTCGGACGGGCTCTCGGTCAGGGCGGTCCGTGCCATGTGCCGGAGGAAGTGCTGGTAGTTCAACGGCCACACGCCGAACTGACCGAAGGCTTTGCCCACGGTGCCGGAGAAGAGGCGAGGACGGTGACCCGCCCGATACACCCAGTTCGTGTCTTCCTGGAACCGAAAGGACATCAGGCGGCGGATATCCGCCTCCTTCCCCACCACGGCGCCCGGCTGGATGAACATCTGCCGGAGGACGCCTCGCTGCTCTGCCGGGGAGAAGGACCGGAGTCCCGCCTCCCGGAAGTAGCTCGCGATCATGGATGGGCTGGGCATCGCCCTGCCGGGTTCGAGCCCAGCCTCCGTCATTCGCCCCTTGAGTCGGTCGAAGGCCCAGGTCATCCGGGCGTCCTGTCCGTAGTACGCGACCGCCCGGCCGATGGCATCCCCGATGCGTACCCCGGTCATCCCGATTTCCGTGCCGCGGATGAATCGTTCCGTAGTCTTGACGAGAGCCCGGCCGACCGGTCCCGCCTCGGGGGAGGTCTCCAGGGTGCGCGCCAGGCTCTGCTCCATGTACGGCAGGTAATCGTCCAGGGTGACCCCGATCGTCCGGAGTTCCTCGCGCATGGAGACCCAGGGTCCCCGAGGATCCTTCGCCCCGGCCGCTGCACGGCGGATGCCCTCCCCCGTGAACCGGGCGCCGAGCCGGGGGTAGACCACGGTAGGGATCTGGAACAGCTGTCGGATCGCGGAGCCAGGGCGCCAGCCCATGAGAGATCCGTAGGTCGCTGCGATGTACACGTCCACGAAATCGTTCGACGCGGTGGTCTCCGGGTTGATCCCCAACCGCTCCAGGAAGGCCTTGAATCCTTCCTGCATGTCCCGCTTGAGCGGATCCGCAGCCCTCGTCACCTCATTGTAGAACTGCTGGGCGGTGATCCGAACCGTGGTAGGATAGAACAGCTTCCCTTCCCGGTCCGGGCCGTATCCGGGATCCGTGCCCTTCCACCGGCGCTGGGTGAACTCCTTCAACATGGCCCGGAGGGGCTCCGCCATGTAGCGCCGTTCCGCGGAGGCCCGCATCACCTGGAACATGAACTGTTGAACGTCTGTGGTCTTGGACGGGTGCCAACCAGCCCGGAGCAGATCCGCATGGAAGGCTTTCACCCGCCCGAGGCCGGGCTGCATCCACCCTTCCACGTCCAGGAACTCGGCCTGGGAGATCAGCCCCCGCTCCTTGGCTGTCTTAGGGGACAGATGCCTGCCGTGGGCAGCGACTGGCAACCGGCGTAGGCGCGGGAGCCAGTTCCGCAGGTACGTGTTGATCTCTGATTCCCGGAGCTGCGGCCCACCTCCATAGCGTGCCTGGATCGACTTCGGCACTCGCCACTGGTTGATCAGGACCTTCGCGAGGCCCTCCAGTTGATCCACAGCCCTGCGGGAGTACGCGGACACCGTCTCAGAGGCGGGAGTCTCCCGATACCCGATCGTGGGCGGGACCGTGGGTACGGAGGTAGCCTGGGACCGGGCTCCCCCCACGCCATAGGGCCTGGTGGGATCCCGAGGAGCTCCGGTCAGCGCCTCGTACAGAAGCTTCCTCACAGCCGCGTCTCCGGTGGGTGCCGCCTCCGCAGAGAGCGTGCCAAGTTCCTTCCCTGACACCGGATCGTAGACCTTACGTAGCCCGGTCCCCCGTACCGTGGCGTAGGAGGGTACCCGCTTCACTATCGAGTCGATGTACCGGGTTACCCGCTCCGAGTTATCCGTCCAGTACCTGCGTACGTTGAACACGGCGTCGTCGACCCGTTGCACGGCGTCGAAGATCCGAATGCGTGGGTAACGAGACTGGATCTTTGCCGCCCAGGGCTTGGTCGGGTCCGTGTACCGGGAGAGCCACTCGCCGAACTTGAGGCGGGTGGGCACCCCGGAACTGGGGATCGAGTCGCTCCCGATCTGCAGGCTCGTAGCCAGGTGCTGCCCCACGGGCGTAGCCAGGAGACCCTCGTCCTTGTGGAGCATCTCCGTTGCCCAGGCGCGCTCGGTCTTACCCGCGAGCATGTCGATGAACTTCCCCACGGAGGGGGAGATGACCGTGCTTTGGAAGAGCTGCCAGAGGCGGCCGGCTGCTGGGCCGAGAGCCCCCACGACGGTTCCCAGAGCGGCGGAGGTCCCCACATCCTCCAGGTCCCGGGCCCCGGTCCCCACCCTGTAAAGGTCCACGGCAGCCGCCGCGCCACCCATAGCGAAGCCCTGCGCGGCCATCTTGGCCAGGAGTCCGGTGTGCGTGGCGAGCCATGCCGTCGGCGTGAGGAAGTTATACACCCGGCCGTAGGGAACGCCCCAGGTACCTAGCCAGCCAGCCCATTCTCCGGCCATCACCGCGGAGTCCGGCCCGTGCATCTGGAGCGCCCGTTGCTCCTGCATCGCCTGCTGCTCCAGGGCCTCCCCCACCGTCACCTGATCCGTAACCTCGTAATCCGTGGCATCCAAGATGAACGCGAGCACCCGGGATGCCGGGATCGCGGCCAGGTTATTCAGCGTGGGGGCGGCGGCGAGCCTGTCCCGTGACAAGCGCACCTTGACCCGCTCCCCGTCCACGTCCGGAAGAAGCCTCTCGATCTCGTAGGGCCCGGGAATACCCCCACCGAGCATGGTCTCGAGGCTGGCCACTTCCTCCTCTGTGGGGAGCTTCCCCTCCGGGAGGTGAATCACCGCTTCCATGAGCCCGGGCCCCGCAACCATCTCGGCGGCCGAGCGGAAGGCGGAGCGGATGCCGGCTTCCCCGAAGGTCCTCCACCAGCCAACGCGATCGTACCCGTCCACAGGGGTGTCATAAATCAGCTCCCCCGAGGCGCGGTACGCGTCCAGGACCTTATACTGCTCTGCCGGGGGCAGGGCCTGGTAGGCCTCATCCATGAGCAGTGCTGAGGAGAACACGCGGGGGGGCGGTTCAGGTTCCTGGAGGGTAGCCTGGGTCCATCCCTCCTCCAGGCCAGGGAGCGGTTCCGGGGGCTGCGGGCCAGGTGTGACCTCCCCAGGAACCAGGGACTCTGTCAGGGACAACTGGCCCTGGCTAGGCTCCATCTCGGGGGGGAGCCCCTCCCGTCCGCTCCGAGGGACGAGCTCGATCCCGGGCCAGGTCTCCCGGGCCCCGGCCAGCTCCTGGAACTTGGACGTCCCCCGGACCCGGGTCTTGGGCTCTCCCGGAATCTGCAGGTCGTAGCCACCCGCCCCCGCCTGTTCCGCTACGAACGCCCAGTCCTCGTCGGATGCCGGCGGGAACTCCTTAAGCGCCGCGTTGAGCTCGTCTAGGTCCCTCACTTACCCTGGCCCCTCTTGCGCCGGAGGTAATCCTCTGCACTGGAGGCGCCGCTACCCGGCTCAGGCTTCGGCCCCGCCGGTTCCGTGTAGAACCAGGACTTGATGACCTTCCAGAGACTGGGGCCGCCGATTCCCTCGATCTCCTGCAGAGCCTCCTCCATGGTGGCTGGCCGGCCGTACTTGAGGGACATGAGCTCCATGTACGCGTTGGCCATCATGGCCTTGTTGACGGGGTCCGTGCCCTTCCCCGCGGATGCAAGGACCTTCAGGAGGGCGAACGCCTGGCCCTCCTTGCGCCAGGAGTCCCCCAGGTTCTCGGGTGGTGCCCCCGGCACCGGGGCCAGGATGTAATCGATGAACCCGCGGATCTGCGCCGGCTTCGCCCCCGGGAACGTCCCCGCGAGCTGGACGGCCGCCTGGCCCCGCATCTGCTGCTGGGCCGTTTCCAGGGCGTTCCTCTCCTCGGCCTGACGTTGTGCGATCGTTTCCCGGTGCCGGGTTTCCTGCGACGTGAGCTCGGCCGCGTGCCGTTCCTTCTCCGCCGCGAGGCGGGTATCCAGGAGCCCCTTCTCGAACCGCTGCTCCCCGGCCTGTTCGGTGGCTCCACGAGCCGCCGTCGTGGGGAGGGCCATGGCCAGCCTCTGGACGTCCGTCTGGATGGCGCCCTCTTGTCCTTCCACTTCCTCAACCGCCCCGGCGTAGAGCTTCTCCCGGACCGCTTGGATCCGGGACATCCAGTCCATCGGGGTGTTCACTACCAGGCCCGGTCCGTGGGCTGTGGACATGGCTCCTGTCGCGGACGAGGGCGTTTGCGCTCCCGCGGGCTGGGCACCACGGATCGAGCCTTCCTTGGTAACGTCCTGTCGTCCCACGGGCTGGCCGGACGGCTTCGGCCCCGGCACCGCCTCCGTAGTCGGGATGATGTCCGAGGCGAGCTCGGGGAACAGTAGCATCAGGCTCTTGGCCCGATCCATGGTCCCCGCATCGTCGAGCCTCCCGCCGTTGGAGAGGACCTCGACCATTGCCGCCGCCGGCTGGATCCCGGAACGGATCCTGTTCGCGATGGCGTCCATCATCCCACCCGCGTCGAGCACCCGACGGTCCCAGTCCTCCCGTGCCTCGGGCTGGGCCCCCGCAACGCCGAAGAAGTTGAACACCGCGTTGCGGACCGGGTCCCCCTCCTTCCAGACGGGCGGAGCTCCTGCCCGCTTCCCTTCCTGTCGTCGCTTGAGTGCAAGTTCGGTAAACTCGCCCATGGTATCCTCCTAGCCGGTTCCCGTGTCCCCGCCGCCGGGGGTGGAAAAGCCGAAGTTCGCGACACCAGATGCACCCACGGTGGACCCTGCGGTCGACTTCCGGAACTCGAACGGATCCGTGAACCCGAGACCGAGGTAGGTGGGGAGCATCCCCGGCCTCGTCTGGGAGATGTACTCCCCGTACTGGGCTTCCTCGAGCTGTTGCTGATACGCCTGCATGGGGTCGGCCGCCGCCAGGTAGTTGGGCAGCATTCCCATCGCCTGGAGCCACCGGTCCCGGAGCGCCTGCTCCTGGCGGACCTCCTCCATCCCAAACGCCTCTTCCAGTTCCCGGAACCGGCCCGTGAGCTCCCGGGAAGACTCGCGCGCGAGCACGTTCGTGTCGACACCGTATCCGGAGGCGCCGAAGTGCTCCTGCATCTCAGGGAGCAGGTAATCCGAGATGTCCCCCTTGAGCCGAGATCTGGCTGCCTGGTGCGCCCCCTGGACGTTTACAGGGGTCCTGAACCCGAGCAGGCTCTGGGCAGCTTGCATCTGCACGGCAGAGGGCGGGATCACCATCGACCCCCTGTACGGGTCGAAGTTGAACCCGGCGAACCCCATCTCCCGAATCCGGCTGCCGGCTGCACCTAGGATATCGGACTCGAACTGGAGGGCCGACGCCGAGGGGGAGGAGGCGCCCGTAGACCGGGCACTGGATCGTTCACCTGAAACGCCTGCGCTCATGTCAGTAGCTCCTCTGTTGAGATCGCGTATAGAAGCGTGTCCACCGGGCCGTCCTTGTACCAGCACCCGTGGGGGATCCGTCCAACACGGTACATGCCGATGTCCTCTACAAGGCGCGCGACGCCCAGGAGCCCTATGGGGATCCGTGCTTCGATGCGGAGCCACTCCGGATGGAGCCCCGCGGCGTATTCGAAGATGCGCCGGCCCACGAGCGCTCGAGCCTGTGCAGGCACCTCCCGGGCGTCAGCGTGCGGCACCCCAAAGCCGCCGTGGTCTTCGAAGGAGACAAAGCCCAGGAACCGGCCGGCCTCGTCCAGGATCAACATCACGTCTGCCTGGAGCCGCACCCAACTGGCGGGGGTATACCCGTAGAGCTCGCCCCCGCATACTTCCTCGTAGCGGGCCAGGAGCCCCGGCAGATACTCCCGGAACTCGCCCGGCTCTAGAAGACGAAGACCGTAGCGGCTACTGACGCCACGTCGCTCCTCAGGTAGATCGTGGAACTCGTCCATGTCGTACTCCCGTCGTAGATGTGAGCTGCCTTGTCCCTGCGGACCACGAGGTACCCCACAGGTACCTCGCCGAGGTTATGAGGGATGCCCGTCTCGGTCCCTGGGGACACGGAGCTCGTGAAGGTCACCCAGTCCCCGGACATGTTATCCTCGTCGACGCCGTTCCCGAAGCTGACACCACGGTGCAGGATACGCGCCACCTCGCGCACGTGGAGCTCGAGCTCGTCCCGGAGCGTGTCCACCGTCTTCCCTGAGAATGCGTGCCGCCTAAGTTGCATCCGCGGATTCCTCCCCCAGCGTCGTCACGTGGGCGGATAGCTCGAGCAGTTCAAACGTGGACGGGGACCCAAGCGCGGTGACTTCCACTTGCATGCGTTCTCCGACCTGGATGAAGTCGAAGAAGGCGCGGGAGATGGTATCCGGGGTGTCCCCCTCCAGGGTCACGGATTGCTCTTCGAGGATGGTGCCGAACCCGTCAGCGGAGAGCTTCACAGTGATCACGGTCGGCTTCCGCTGCCGGTAGGTGATCACCACGCGGGTGACCAGGGCCTCGTCCCCGACGTTCTCCGTAGGGACCCGAGCGGCCTTGGACCGCACCTGTGGCACGCGCTGGATCCCTCCGAAGGTCTCCGCGCCCTCGTCCGTGATGAGGGTGGTGCCATCCTGGAGCCCGTAGAGGAGCTTCCGGTCTCGGGCCGCGATGGACACCCCGCCGAGGGTCCAGTTCTGCTCATCGATCGTGCCCACGAGCTCGTCGATGGTGACCACCTCGGTGTTCGGGGTGATGAACTGGCCCAGGACGGTGGTGGGTCGTCCAAGCTCAATCGGCCCGTGGAACACGTCCCGGATGTAATCCCAGATGACCACGCGGCTGGGGATCAGCTCCCCGCCGAGAGGGCATAGCCAGGCCACATACCCGTACTGGTCCACCACCTCAGCTTGTACCCGCCGCAGATCGTCCCGGGTGAGCTGCTGGAAGAAGAAGTCCCGGATCGCTCGCCCGCCGAGAGGGGTCACCCGGAACAGCTGGAAGAGGTTGAAATCGTCGTTGCCAATGTACACGTGACCGTGGTCCACGATGGAGGCCACGGAGCGCGGAGCGAAGAGCCCCAGGCGCTCTGCGGTCACGATCCGGTCCCATTCCGCGGGCGGGTTCAACTGGTTGCTCCGGGTGCCCAACCAGATATCCCGCTCCTTGTACATGATCAGGTTCTGGTCCAGGGTGCGGAGACACTGGACCGCCCCCGGGGTCTCGGAGAAGTGACGGAACCCGGACCCGTTACCGGACCAATCCCCGAAGTTGTTCCCCACGCACCAGGCGACGGTCTGTAGGGTCGGCGTGGTCACGGAGTAGTCCCCGAGGTGCCAGGCCCAGATCCGCTCGGCCCAGGTTTCCAGGCCGCCGGCCGCGGGGATGTCCGTTCCAGGGGATGACCCCGACGGGGGCACTTGGACCAGGTTCCCAGTAGTGCCGTCCACCCGCTTGAGGGTATCCACGCCCTGGCTCAGGTACAGGTCGTTTCCCGCCTGGACAAAGGCGTAGTAGTCGCTTGCGGTGCCCCGAAACTTCTTCCGGATGGTGTACGGGCCCGAACCGGCTCCGGGGGAGCTCGCCAAGGTAATCTGCAGGTCCGAGTCCACGGTAAGGATCGGGACGCCAGGAGGTCCAACCGCGTCTAGGTAGAACATGCCACCGGGGTATACCTTGGTGCCCGTGTCCACCGTCCGGGAGTTCCACGTCGTGCCGGAGCCGGTCACCACGGGGCCCGCGATTCCGCTCACGGTGCCCTTCGTGTAGACCTCCCACAGATCCTGCCAAGCGTCGGTGGGGAACCCGACCCACCGTTGGAGGTTCGTCAAGTGCGCCCGGAGGTTGTCGATTACCCCCGTGTTCCGGTAGTGGTTCGTGAGCCCCATGATGCTGGAGGGGGCCGCAACTCCTTTAGCTACGGACCCGGGCCAGGTGAGCAACGCTCCGTTATACCGGTACACGTTCTTGGCCAGCGCGAGCTGGTTATCCTCCAGCTCGGCGGGGTTCTTCCTAAGCCACACCCCGCCCTCACCGAGAGCCTTCGCATGTAGGACCAGCTTACGGGCCATCTCCGCGAGCTGGAACATGTCCGCTCGGGAGGTTGGCAATCGAGGCCGGCGGCGAGGGTGGAGACCGGGCATTAGGCGATTCCCAGGTCCATGAGGAACAGCTGAACATCGACCGCGGTGACGGTGGCCGTATCGGACGGGGCTCCCACCACCCGGAGGCGATAGGTGGGGTTCACCGTAACTCCGGTGACAATTGCGAAGCACATGCACGCCCGGTAGTCGGTGTTGGCGATGGATGGGACACGGGCGCGGCTATCAGCTAGCTCGGTAGTTCCGTCGTCGAGGAAGATGTCGATGAAGCTGCTGGCTCCCACTGTGTGGATGAAGCGGCCTACCTTGGCAAGGAGGATACAACGCGAGGGGGTCCTCCGTCCCGCGACCGCCCAGGTGGTGAAGTTTGCGATGGTCCGAATGGCTCCACCGTCAAGAATATGGCCAGCGGTGTCTCCAACGGGTTGGTAGGTGAGCCCCGGAGCCGTTCCCACTACCGCCGGGATGGCCCACGGGATGAAGTCGTGACCGTCAACCGTCAACGTGTTCACGTCCCGGTGGCGGAGCTGATGATTGTGAAAGTCAAGCTCGGTGGCGGCCCCCCCGTCCTTGGTGATCCCGGCGCCTCCGACCAGGTCCAGGTTCCCGGTATCGATCGTGAGCGCCGAGACCCCCGGCGCTGCCTTCACCCGCTTCACGAGATCGCCCCAGACGGCGCCCGCCCCGTCATCCGCGGACACGAGGGCGCGCCCTAGCTCGCTCCCGGACCGGATGCGGATTACACGGCCCGGCTCGTTCCCTCCCGCGACCCCAACCGCGAGCCCTTTCTGGGGAGTGACACTATTATGCGGAGGGTAATCCGTCCCGGGGACGTTGCCTGTGGCGAGGCCCAGGATCGCCGAGCCTGCCTTGTGAGCGCCGTCGTCGTTGGCCCCCACACTCCACTGGTGTTCCGTGACAAGGCGCTCCCGGAGGTCCCTCGCGTTGCGCGCCCAGGCATCGTCGATAATCCGTGCGTCGTCACCGCCCGCAGGGTCGTTCTCGACCCAGGACCGGCTGTGAGGTCCGATACTCATTGGGTGTAACCCTCCATGTCCACGATCATCGTATCACCCTGGTCGTCCTTATCCCCCTCGTCCGGACTGACGATGGTCTCCATCCAATCCGCGAGCTGGTTCTTCACGAGGAGCCCCCGCTTCGGGTCCTGGAGGACATTGAACCAGCACCGGTACTCGGCGCCGAGCAGGACGCCCTCGTCATACTCGTCGTCCAGGGGACAGGAGCCCTGGAGGAGCACGGGTGGACCCCCACCGAAGGTGAACGTGGGCTTCGCGTACCCGTGAATGTTGATGGTGAAGATTCCATTGGGCCTGGGATCGAACTCGAGCTGGCGCCCCCACCGCGAGTAGTAGCGCGGCTGGCCGGGAGACGAGGTCACCATGTCCTGGGCGCCGCGCCCGGACACCCATATCTTCCGGTTGTTGGTCACGTCCCTCATCGAGTAGATCGTCCACAGAGCGATCGGGGTCGTGTACCTCCCTGCCTGCTCGTCGGCCGAGGCTCCCGCCGCCTGCCCGTTGGCGGTGGTGAGCGAGAACCGGGTCTCCAGGATCTGATGCTTGTGAACGACCGGAGAGCTCAACTGGACGATCGCGTGTCGAAGAGGTCCGTCCAGGCGCGAGTCGGGAAGGGTGGTCCCCCGGTTCCCGAGTCGGGCCCGGAGCTCGGCACGTAGGTTGACGTAGCTATCGCCCACGGGACTTCCTCTCCTCTTCGATGTCCCCTGCCGCAGCCCCTGCCCCTGCTAGGAACGGGAACATGAACTTGATATCCCAGTCCGGGATGTGTCGCCCGAGGCGGTTCAGGTAGTTCCGTTCCTTCTTCGTGGAGAGCTCGGGATACAGGAGCCTGGTACGCATCACGTCGGCGAAGATCTCCTCGTTGGAGAGGGCGTACTTGACATAGTCCTGGTGGATGTCCTTGACCTGCCTAAGTGTAAGGGGCTCCTCAAACATCGGGTGCATAAACTGCTCGTTTGGGGGAAACCCCTGCGCTTCGGCGTCCTTGATCACGTCTTCCAGTTCCCGGATGCTGTTCATGCTACTCTTGTAGGTCCGCACCCGATTCATGAGCATGGTCTGATACAGATCAGGCTTTACCGGTTCCCAGACAAGGGCGTTTGGGTTTTCGTACCCAAGCTTGCCCTTGGCCGCCTTCCGGGCGAACGCATGCCCAAACTCGTGTGCGGCGGTCGCCTCCTGAGCGATGATGGGCATCTTCCGCATCGTCACCTGGCCTTCCTCACTAAATCCTCGTCGTTCGGCGCCTATTTCACTTCGGGGCAGGATATCCGCCCAGTGGACGGGAACCCCTAGACGCCCGTAGAGGTAGCCCTGGTTGGTCATCCCGTACGACCAGTCCTCGGGGCGGCCTTGGGTTCCCCCCGGGAGTTGTTCCCTCATCCACTGCCGGTCACCCGTCAACCGCTCGTGTTCACCGCGTTCGTAGCCCAGGTCGAAGGATTCACGGGACATCTGCCCTGGCGATCCGGGGGTGATAACGTGACTTGCCTTTTCCAGGGCTTTACGTCCTAGGATGTTGACAATCTCCTCCGTAGGTGGCAACGGCTGCCGGGTGGTCTTCCGGGGAGGGACCGGCCCGGAGATCCGCCCCCGCATAGCCTGCGGCGCACCGCGGCCCCTGCCCCCTCCCGGGAAGGCGGACTCCAAGAGGCTCCAGATACCAAGTACCGTCTCGGACCAGTGGGGTACCCGCCGCCGGGGCCTAGCCGTGCTCTC
>Ga0180063_1000005_pt1 | contig 47071 bp, 36 predicted proteins | sample EasRivT47_16_10D_FD_121776 | JGI IMG/M metagenome (GOLD analysis project Ga0180063, IMG submission 121776) | Soil microbial communities from meander-bound floodplain in the East River, Colorado, USA - East River metaG ERMLIBT47_16_10D | ecosystem: Environmental > Terrestrial > Soil > Floodplain ...
ATCGCGCCCTGGCCGATCTCGGTGGCACGATCGGCCTTGCTGTCGACCGCCGCGAGTCGTGAATCGGTCTCTTCCTTGAGGTCTCGAATCCGGCGCTCATTCGTCTCGACGCCGGTCTCGACATCGGACACCCGCTGATCCGTCTCTTCGACGTTCTTGCGGAAGAGCTTCTTGCTCACGCACCCCGTCGACGCGAAGAGGGCCAGCGCCACCCCGATCGCTACCAGCCCTGATCTTCCACTCCGCATAGCTTCTCCTTACCCTCCAGTCCCGAGTCGCCTGGCGGCCCTACTCTAGACTGCCGGCCCCTGCCACGCAACGGTACCCTCCGCAGGGGCTTGCGGGACTCAACCCGAGGCCTGGGCTGTGTGCGTGCAGCGGGAACTCCCGGATGGGGCACCGGATTGGGCGCAGGCGCTTGACGTGGGCTCGGCCTTTCTCCTATATATGGCCGTCTTTTGCGCGGCGGGTCCAGAAACAGCGAAGGTGGGCGCCCATGAAGGTCAAACCGTCGGTCCTCGTCGCCGCTCTCATGGGAGGTCTCGCCGTCGGACCGTCCCTGCTGGCCCAGGATGCGCCGATCACGCCCTCCGCGACGCCCGAGCAGCCCGACACGGCCGCAGCCGAGGCGAAGAAGAAGCCCCCGTTCGGACTCTTCCTCAGCGTGGCCTACGGATCGGCCTCCGCCGACACGATCGATCTGTCGAATTCCACGCTCAGCTCGCACACCACTTCCACGACGCTGACTCTCGACGAGCACTCGTACTCCCAAGCCGCCGTCGGCTGGCGCTTGGGTAACAACAAGGGTGATTTCCGCCTGGTGTTCAGCGGTTACAGCGAACAGAGCTATGAGCTGGAGTCGAGCGGGTTGGCCGGGCAGGTGCAGGTTCCGTCGGGAACCAACCAGCCGCAGTTCAACGACAACCTGCCGTGGTGGAAGCTCTCCATCGCGAACGGGATCCTGACCTCGGTGCGTACGCCGCGGACCTGGACGCCTGGCGTCGACACCAACGGCAACGGCGTGATCGACCCCGACGAGCCCGCCAACAACGACGCCAATCGAAACGGTTTCGTCGACGTCGGCGAGGAAACGATTCTGGCTCCCGACCTGACCATCGAGCGCGCGATCTCGGACAACCTGGAGAACCGCGCGCAGCACTGGGACGCCTTGTATGGGAACAGCTGGGGACCCCGGAGATTCCGCGGACGCTGGTGGGCTGGGCTGCGTTACTTCCAGTACGAAGGGAACGTGTTCGGCACGGGCTGGCTGACGACGACACCGCCGGGATACGGCTTCACCGACGGGGCGTTCCTGCACGTGCTCAACTACGCGCAGAAGACCACGGGTGGCGGTCCGACCGCCTCGATGGAGGCCCAGTTCAAGTTCTTCCGCGAGCGATTCACGCTGTACGGAAAGGCCCAGGTCGCCTTCGTCGTGCTGAGCCTCGACAGCGACACCGGGCCGTTCTTCACCATCGTTCAGGACGCCGACGGCAACGACCTCCCGGCGCCCGCTCGGCTGACCGAGAGCGTCAGCAAGAGCACCTGGCAGAACATGATCGAGGGTGGAGCACGCTACCGCTTCGACAACGGACTCGAGCTCGAGCTGACCTACAACGTGACGGGGTACCTCGACGCGGTCCTGCTGCCGACCTCCCTGCGCATCCCCGCGAACTCCCAGGAAGCTCGCTTCGGCACGTCCGCGATCTACCGCACCCAGGATCTCGTCTATGACGGGTGGCGCGCCGGCATCTCGTTCCAGTTCTGAGGCCCCGACCGTCGCCAGTCCCTAGGCGCGCAACAGGTCGAGCTGGCTCCAGAACGACGGGTTCGATTTGGCCACGCAGTCCGGATCGTCGATCGTGATTCCGTCGATCGCGAGCCCGGCGACGGCGAACGCCATGGCGATCCGATGGTCGGACGCGGTTTCGATCACCGCGCCGGTTCGTCGTGAGCGAGGCGGCGGTGTGACCCGCAGACAATCGCCACACACCTCCACCCGACAGCCGAGCCGTCCCAGATTGCCGGCGACCACCGTGAGCCGATCGGACTCCTTGTGCCGCAAATGGGCCAGACCGCGAAGCTCGGACCTGCCCTCGGCGAACAGAGCGACGACGGCCAGGGTCGGCGCGAGGTCGGGCGCTTCGGTCAGATCGGCGTCGAAGGGGACGAGCGGCTCCCGGCCCTCGACCTCGATCCAGTCCGCCCCGACGGTCACGACGCACCCCGCGTCGCGTAGGATCGCCCCGCAGCGGGCGTCCGGTTGCGCGCTGGCGGGATCGAGGCCCTCGACTCGTACGCGGCCGCCGGCGACGGCCGCGGCAGCCAGGAAGTAGGCCGCCGTCGAGTGATCCCCCTCGATGCGGAACTCGCGGCCGGTCATCGGTGCCGGCTCGACCCGCCACGCGGCCGGCCCGCGGCGCTCGACCCGCGCGCCGAACGCCTCGAGCACGCGGACCGTCAGCTCCACGTAGGGCAGCGACACCAGCGGGGGCGCGACTGCGAGGTCGAGTCCGCGCGCGAGCGTCGGCGCGATGAGCAAGAGCGCGCTCGCGAACTGGCTGCTCGTTCCGCCTGGAAGCAAGAGTGCGCCGCCCACGGGCCGGGAGCCGCCCGCTGTGGCCGGAAGACCGCCACCGTCGCCGCCCGAGAGGACGATGCGCGCCCCGAGCGAAACGAGGGCACTGGCCAGCGTCGCCAGGGGCCGCTCGCGGAGTCGCCCGGAACCATCCAGGCTCGAAGGGTCTCGCCCCAGGGCGGCGACCGCGAGCAAGAAGCGCATCGAGGTGCCGGATTCGCGCAGGGCAATTCGCGCGCCGCCCCGCACCGCGTCCACGCCGCCCCGCACGGCGAGCTTCTCCCCGGCCCAGGCCAACTCGAGCCCCAGGGCCCGCAGGCCCTCGAGCGTCACGCCGGTGTCGACCGCTCGCAGGGATCTGACGACGGCGCTCGGTCCCTCGGACAGCGCCGCGGCGACGAGCACCCGGTGGGTCACGCTCTTCGACGGTGGGGCGTCGAGGACAGCGTCGAGCGGGTGTAGCGCGGGCCTGATCGAGCGGGCAACCATCTCGGCGCAGTGTAGTATGATTTTTCAGTCGCGAGCCGCGCCGCCGGGGGGCGGTGGCGGTCCAGGTGCCCATGACCCGACGCCCGCTGCAGCGCCGCGTGGCCCTGGCGCTCGGGATCTCGACGTTGGGCGCCCAGGCAGCCCTCGCCGCCGCTGCTGGCCTCAGCCAGGACCAGGCGCTCCGTTTCGCCGCCGACATGGCGGTGCAGGGGAACTGGCGCGAGGCGGACTACCGCTGGCGTCAACTCGCCGCCGTCGATGCGAGCAATGCGAACGTCACGAACAACCTGGCAGTTGCGGCGGAGGCCGTTGGACGCTTCGACGAGGCCCTCGAGCTGTACGACAAGGCCGTCGCACTGTCCGGCAGCGACGCTCGGATCGTGCTGAACCAGACCCGCGCCCGCCGTCTCTACGAGGAGCTCCGACAGGACCGCGAAGACACCCCCGAGGCCGACTCGCCCTCGCCCTCTCCCGCGGCGCCCCCGAGCGCCCCCGAGCGCTCGAAGGGCGGCAAGCCGCTCGAGGTGCAGCTCGGGGTCCCGATCGCCCCGCCGATCGACGTCGAGCGGCTGGAATCGGTCCTCGTCGCGAGCTTCCTGACCCAGGAGAGCTCGTTCCTCGATATCAACCGCGAGCTCGTGCGGCTGCTCCGCGGGGAGTTCCGCAAGCGCACCCGACTCGAGGTGATCGACGCCGTCCCGCCACCGGCCATCCCCGAGCAGCGCCCCGACGACCTCGTCGCCAACGCCGAGTTCTGGAAGCACCTGGGCCGCGAGTACGACGCGGACCTGATCGTGTCGGGCGCGGTCCAGTACACCCGCCGCGACGTCTCGGGCTTTCGCGACGTGGACGTCATGGACCCGATGACCGGGCAGAAGGTGCGCCGGACGCAGTTCGTCGAGGAGGAGGAGTTCACCTACGCCGTGGACGTGTTCTTCCTCGACGGCGCGACCGGCGCGCTGCTGCACCGCAATCGAGTGCGCCGCGGCGTGTCGTTCCGTGGGCTGATGAACGACCCGATCCACGCGTTCTACGAGATCGGCGAGTCGATCGGCGACGAGATCCTGTCGGCGGTGGTTCCCCGTACCCGCAGCGAAACGCGCACGATCTTCCGCAAGTAGAGGCGAGGCCCATGCCGGATCCAACCCAGACCAGCGGCCCGGTACGTCCCGGTCGAATCGTGGCCGCGTTCGTGGTCACGCTCGGCCTGGCCAGTGGCCCGGTCGCGGCTCAGTTCGGCCAGAACAAGGTCACGTACGAGCGATTCGAATGGAAGGTGTACGCCGCGCCGCACTTCGACGTGCACTACTACCCGGCGACCGAGCCGTTCCTCGAGGACATCGTCTCCTACGCCGAGAGCGCCTACCTGAAGATCAGCCGGGACCTGGATCACGAGCTGGCGTTCCGCGTGCCGCTCGTGACCTACAAGACGCACGGAGAGTTCCAGCAGACGAACATCACGCTGGCCGAGCTGCCCGACGGGGTGGGCGCATTCGCCGAGCCCGTGCAGTACCGCATGGTGCTGCCGATCGACTTGCCGCCGGACAAGCTGTACCAGCTGATCGCGCACGAGCTGACGCACATCTTCGAGTACTCGTACTTCTACGAGGGCTACCTGGGGCGAGCGCTGCGCGGCCAGGCCCCGACCTGGCTGATGGAGGGACTGGCCTCCTACCTCGCCGGGGACGAGGACAACTTGGATCGCATGGCGATCCGCGACGCGGTGGTGAACAACATCCTCCCGCCGATCGAAGCGCTCAACCAGGTCACTTTCCTGACCTACCGATACGGACACGCCGTGTTCGACTTCATCGAGCAGGAGCACGGCATCGAAGGGCTGCGCACGTTCCTGTTCGAGTTCAAGAAGGTCGTGTTGACCGGCAACTTGCCCAAGGCGATCAAGGAGTCGTTCGGCTACGAGATCGACGAGTTCAATCGGCGGTTCAACCGGTACCTGCGGCGCAAGTACGTCCCGGTGTTGCTCGAAAAGAAATCGCCCGACGACTACGGCCGGGTGTTGGGAGAAGGCAAGCTCAAGTACGTCGTCAGCTTCTCGCCGACGCTCTCGCCGTCGGGCGAGCTGATCGCCGCGCTCGCCGTCCCGAAGATGGAGCTCGACCTGCTCGTGCTGTCGGCCGAAGGCGGCAAGAAGATCCGCAACGTGACCAAGGGCTGGACGAACAAGTATCGGAGCCTGGTCACGGAGGTGTTCGCGGGCCGGCGCGACCTGTCGTGGTCGCCCGTCGCCGATCACGTCGCCGCGTTCGTGCGCCGTGAGAACAAGTGGCCGCTGCGCATCTTCGACGCCCTGTCCGGCAAGACGGTGCACGAGATCGTCTTCGACGACATCTTCCAGTGCAGCAGCCCGGCCTTCTCGCCCGACGGCCGGCGCGTGGCCTTCGAAGGCAACCGCAACGGCGTGGTCGACCTGTTCGAGGTCGATCTCGAGACGCGCGAGGTCCGGAATTTGACCCAGGACGACTTCTTCGATGCCAACCCATGGTACAGCGCCGACGGCCGGACGCTGCTGTACAACCGGCGCATCGGCTCGTACTGGAAGATGTTCACGGTCGATCTGTCCGACCCGTCGAAGAAGACCCAGCTGACGTTCGGCCCGTCGAGCGACATCCAGCCCTCGTTCTCGCGCGACGGCGCCCATGTGTACTTCGCGTCCGATCGCAGCGAGTACGGGGTGTTCAACCTGTATGCCCTCGACCTGTCGACCGGAGCGACCCATCAGTACACCGACGTCGTCGGAGGCTGCTTCGGCCCGGTCGAGATGACGGGCGGCGACGGCGAGCCGGTGCTGGTCTACAGCGCGTTCTACGAGGGGACGTTCCGGCTGTATCGCATGCCGCTGCGCTCGCCGGAGCGGACGATCGACGTCGCCGAGTCGCAGGACACGACCGCGGAGGTCGAGCCGTACGAGCCGCCGATCCGCCTGACCACGGACGAGACGAAGAAATCGCCCTACAAGAGGCGCTGGGACATCGACGCTCCGTCGATCGGCGTCGGCGTCACCGACGACGGGACGTTCCTGGGCAACGTGGACGTCCGGTTCTCCGATCTACTCGGCGACCAGCGGGCGATCGTGTCCGTGGCGACCGTCGAGCAGTTCCAGTCGTACTACGGCACCTACATCAATCTGAAGCGTCGCTGGCACCTCGGCGGGACGATCTACCAGTACGCGGACTTCTTCTACGATCCGTACTCGGGCGAGCGGCAGCGCCAGTACAAGGCGACCGGGGCCAGCGTGTTCGGACAGTACCCGTTCAACCGCCATTACCGGCTCGACCTCGAGGCCGGGATCGTCGACTCGAGCTTGAACCAGCTCGTCGGCGTGAACAGCGTGGGCGGAGCCGTCTACGAGCAGACCGAGGACCTCTCCGGCCTCTTTTCGGCATCGTTCATCGGCGACACCGCGCGCTACCAGCGCTTCGGGCCGTTCCAGGGCAAGCGGTTCGAGATCGGCGCACGCTTCGGGCCGAGCATCTCGGGCGACTTCGACGGCAACTTCCTCGAGTACCGGCTCGATTTTCGCACCTACACGCAGCTGACCCGCCGCTCGACCCTGGCCTGGCGCCTCGGCACGGTCTGGAGCACCGGCGGGCGCCAGAACACCTACGGGTTCGGCGGCATCAACCAGTTGCGCGGCTACGAGTATCGAGAGTTCTCCGGGTCGCGGATCCTGTGGAGCAACCTCGAGCTGCGCTTCCCGCTGGTCGACGAGCTGCGCTTCCCGATCCTCGCGCTCCAGGCGATCCGGGGCTTCTTCTTCCTCGACGTCGGAGCGGCCTGGTTCGACGAAGAGGTGTTCGCCGGCGGCAGCTTCTCGGGCCAGGATCCGTGGTACGACCCGCGCTACGGTGTGATCCGAGCCGACTACAGCCGGCTCGTGCCGGTGTTGATCCCGTTCGACGCCTGGGACTCGCAGAACGGACAGCTCCAGGACGCCCGCGCGTCCTACGGGGTGGGATTCCAGTTCTTCTTCCTCGGCGGGCTGCAGTTCAACTGGATCTGGGCCTGGCCGGTCGACTATACCCAGTACGAGTACGCGCGCGACGTGTTCGGCCAGATCGACCTGTCGCAGCCGCCGGTCCCCGTCACCTTCGACGCGGGCGGCGTGGTCAGCGACTTCTACATCCAGTTCGACTGGTGACGGACTGGGTCGCGATCGGCCGCCTGGACGGGTTCCGCGAGGGTCGCGGTCGCGTGGTCGTCGTGGGCGGTGTGCGCATCGCCGTGTTCCGCGTCGGCGAGCGGTTGTTCGCGATGCGCGACGCGTGCCCGCACATGGGCCTGTCGCTGGCCGACGCGTCGCCGCAGGAAGGAACCGTCACCTGCCACGGCCACGGCTGGAAGTTCGACCTGGTCACGGGACGATCGGATCGCCGCTCGGGCGCTTGCGCCGCGATCTATGCGGTGCGGATCGACGGAGGAGACGTGTTCGTCCGCCCGCCGCTCAGGGAAGCGGAACCCGCGGTCTCCGACGAGGAATGGGTGGCGTGGGACGACGAGCGCCACGGACCCAAGCGCGGGAGCGTCGCTTCAGACCGAGCGCCGAACGGCGAAGTAGGCGGCGGAGAGGCTGACGAGGACACCGACCGCTGACACGAGCGCGGCGGCTCCCGCCGGCAGCGGCCGCGCGGTGGCCAAGCCGAGCAGCGCCAGCGACTCCGCACCGAGCCAGCCCGTCAGTCCACGGCGTGCAGCCTCGACGCCGAGGAGCGCGACGACGCCCGCCACCATCCCCTGCACCAGCCCGGCGACGAGAAACGGGCCACGGACGAAGCTCGGCGTCGCGCCGACCAGCAGCATGATCTCGATCTCCTCGCGCCGCGCGTGGACCGCCAGGCGCAGCACGCTGGCCATCACGAACACGACCGCGGCGAACACGACCAGCGCCAGCGCGCCACCGCCGAGCCGCGCGACGGCCAGGAGCGCCTCGACGCGGGCCAGCCAGTCGCGATCGTAGCGCACGTCCTCGACCTCGGCCCGACCGACGAGACCGGCTACGATCGCGTCGCCGACTCGCTCGGCGCCCGGCCCGGCCGTCAGCGTGACGTCGAGCGACGCGGGGAGCGGGTTCGAGTCGATCTCCTCGACGAGCTCCGCGCTCCGTTCGGCCCACGCTCGGTAGCGGCGCAGCGCCTCGTCCCGATCCACGTACTCGACCGCCGCGACTCCGGGCGTCCGTGTGAGCTCGAGGAACAGGTTCTGGCGCAGCGCGGGCTCGACCGAATCGCGCAGGTACACGTGAACCTGCACGCTCCCCCGCTCGTCGTCGAGATGACGATCCACGTTGGCCAGGACCAGCGCGACCAGGCCGGCGAGGAACAGCGTCGCCACGAGCGTACCGACCGCGAGCAGGTTGACCCCGGGGCTGTGCCGCCATTCGTCGGCGGCGTCGCGGACGAAGTACGCGAGGCGGTGCAGCCGCGAGCCGACTCTCATGCCGTGGCCCGCGTTGCGTCGGCGACGGCCCCCCGCTCGAGCACGATCGTGCGCCGCTGCATGCGCTGGATCAGGTCGCGGTCGTGCGTGGCCACGACGACGGTCGTGCCGCGCGCGTTGATCTCGCGGAACAAGCGCATGATCTCGACCGCCAGGTCGGGATCGAGGTTCCCCGTCGGCTCGTCGGCCAGGAGCAGATCGGGCTCGTTCACCACGGCCCGCGCGATCGCCACACGCTGCTGCTCGCCGCCCGAGAGCACGGCCGGATAGGCCGTGGCACGATGCTGCAGGCCGACGCCCTTGAGGGCCAGGTACGCGCGCCGCCGCTGCTCGTCGCGGGACAGGCCGGCCACGTTCAGCACGTAGGCCACGTTGTCGAGCGCCGTCTTGCGCGAGATCAGCTTGAAATCCTGGAACACGACACCGATCGTGCGGCGCAACTCCGGGACCTTGGCCGCGGGCAGTGCCGCCACGTTCCGGCCGTTCACCAGCACCTGACCGGAGCTAGGGACCTCCTGCCGCAGCAGGATCCGCAGCAGCGTCGTCTTCCCGGCGCCCGACGGGCCGGTGAGGAACACGAACTCCCCGCGCTCGACGGCCAGATCCACGTCCTGGAGCGCCGTCACGCCACCCGGATAGAGCTTGCACAGTCGGTGGACGCGGATCATCGGGTGCGATGCTCGAGGTCGAACGGCGTGCTAGCGGCTCCCGCCGGTCATCACCGGGTCGAGCGCCAGGATCTCGCCGTTCTTGTTCAAAAGCACATCGCGCGGCTCGGCCGGGATCTTGAACACGAACGGCGTCTCGAGACCATTGAGGATCAGGCGGTACGGATACTCCTTCTTGTCCCGCCCGATGACCGTGATCGTCGTCCGTCCACGGTAGTACGCTCCGTCGAGAACGTCGCTCTTCGACCTGGTCCCGAGGACGAGCCGCTGCCTGACGCGCCCCTCGACGACCCATCCACCGTCCTCGGTCTTGCGCGTCGTGTAGTCCATCGTAAGCTCGGGCAGACCCACGCCACGAATCCACTGGTCAAAGAACCAGTCGAGATCGACCGGCCGGCGCGTGCCATCCGGATCGACGACGGCAAACGCCTCCTCGGCGCTGTTCTGGATATCGACCGTGACGATCTCGCGCTTGCGGGACAGCTCCTGGGTCATCCGCTTCAGCGCTTCGAAGAACCGCTTGTCGGCGCCGTCCGGCCCCCGCGGTCCTTCGCCCTTGAACGTCTCGCGTAGGACGTGAAACGCGTACGGACCCTTGGCGTAGACCGCCGCCTGGTACGAGCCGAAGCCGTCCTCGCCGGGGAACAGGGAGCTGGCATTCTGTACGCCGGTCTTCAGCCGGGTCTGCAGGATGTCGCGGCGCCACTCCTCGACCTGCTCCATGTACTCCTTCCAGCCGAACGCCGCCTCGAGGTACACGGCCGAGAAGTACTCGGCCAGCGACTCCACGAACCAGTAGTTCCGCTGGTTCGAGTTCGAGACGCGCGAGCCCCACCACTGGTGGCCGACCTCGTGCGCCACGACGGACTTCAGGAACTTGGCGATGCCGGTCGCGTCGGCAAAGAACGGCGCCAAGGCTCCCTCTCCGCGAAACACGCCGGACCCGAGGTAGATCAGGGAGCTTGGCGCCTGTCCGTAGAGGAACCCCTGCGGGTCGTTGACCAGATTCAGCTCACCGTACGGGTAGTCGATGCCCGAGAGCTCGGTATACAGATTGATCGAGTTCGCCGCCTGCTCGGCGATCAGCCGGAGCGAGGTCGGCCGGATGTCCCAGTCGACGAAGCTCGCCTCGTCGACGTGCACCGTGACCGGGATCACGGTGCCGTCCGCCTTCTTGGCATCGAACTTCGGCGTGTCGGACCGGTACTTGCCGAAGATGATCGACGGGAACACGACTGGCTGGTCCGCCTTCCAGTGGCTGGTGAGGACATCTCCGTCGATCTTCTCGGACGTCCGCTTGCCGATCCCTATGATCTGGTACTTGCTCGGCGACTTGACGGTCAGCTCGAAATCGTCGATGAAGTCGCCGAACCGCACGAGCGGCATCCACCCGAACCGGCTGAGGTACGAGAACGACGGCGTGTACTTGATGATCGCGCGCGTCGAGTATTCCATGGAAAGCGTGAACTTGCTTCCCGCCGGCATCTCGCGCGGCAGGACGACGCGGCCGGACGAGCCTCCCGCGCGGACCCAGGTCAGCTCCTCGCCGTCCAGGCGAATCGAGTTGACGAACAGCGGCGCCGGCCTGTTCTGCTGAAGCGTGGGCGTCGGCCGGAAAGCGATGATCGAGAATGGCAGGTCCCGTACCGGCTGCTTCAGCGTGACTCCGATCTCCAGATCGGCGCTGAGCGTCTCGGGATCGGCCAACGCCATCTCCACCGTACCCTTGACGCTGTGCACCTCGTGCCAGCGGGAGTCGTAGTCCTCCCGGCGCTCGAGCTGCTCCGGCGTGCTCGTCTGGAGCGTCTCTTCGGTGTAGTAGCCGTAGACCTGCCCGACGAGCCGCTCCGGCTCGTCGATGCGCCGCGGGAACACCGAAAACGTGACCTCCCAGCCGCCCCAGTTGTTGTAGGTCAAGACCACGCCGCTGCCGGGAAGCGCCTCCTCCATGAAGCCGTAGTCGAGCGGCTCGAGCTCGCGGGCGACGTACATCATGTAGTAGCGATTGTCGGGGTAGTCCTTGGCGCGGAAGTGCACGAACGCGTCGGCCCTGCGCTCCTTCATCCGCCGATCGATTTGCGGCCGGACCCACGCCGGAAACTCACCGGTGCTCGCGAGGCCCGGCGCGACGCCCTCCGGACGCTTCAGGCCGGTGAAGCACTCCTTCAGCAGTTCCTGGCACGTCGTCGCGTCGCACTGCGCGTGGAACGCCGCGGGCGGAAACACCAGGTCGGTCGCATGGTCCCGAGCCATCAACCGGTGCACCGAGTAGAAATCGTGCCCGGTGGGCACGAGGGCGGCGTGCTTCGGCGGGGCGTACTTGTACGTCATCGATCCGCCGTGGACCACGAAGCTCAGAACCTGGCCGTCGGTGATGTCCTCGCACACCTCGCCGGCTCCCGCGCTCAACTCGAGACCTTCCCGGTTGAACGAGAACTTGTCGAACGAGTAGCACCGCGTGTCGCTCCAGCGAAACAGCGCGGTGTACGTGTCGCGCAGCTTCTCCTCGGCCACCGCCCAGCTCTTTCCGCCCTCGGCACGCTTCACCGTGAGGTCGTACCGTTCGGTGACCTGCCGATCGTCCTGCGCGGTGTTGACGTGCACGGTGACGAGATACGTTCCTTCGTCGACCTTGCGCGGGCGCTTGGAGTAGGTCGCGTACTTGTTCTTGACGCCATCCGAGTTCTTGCTTTCCTCTACCTTCTTGGCCCACGCCGTCACGGGCACGTACAGCTCGTCCTGGAACTGCCACGAGATGTCGCTGCTCGGGGATTGAGTCTGCGCCGGGAGCGTCGCCACGAGGGCGACAGCGAGGCACGCGAGGACCCGGACGTCCACCCGACCCACGAACCCCTTGAGCAAACCCATGACGTCCTCCGTCTGCGCGTGGCACGGGCAGTCCTCGGCTGGTTGGGCTGGGATTCTACTACGCGCGGGAAACGGAGCCGTCGTAGAACCGGCGGCGGTCGCGGACCATTTGAGTGAACAACGCTGCCGGGCGGAACCGCTCGCCGTGGGCGTCGGCCAGGCGCGCCAGGCGGTCCTCGGTGACGGCGATCCCAATCGAGTCGGCGAAGCGCAGCAGCCCGCCGCGGAACGGCGGGAAGCCGGTGCCGAGCACCATCGCCAGATCGATGTCGCGGGCCTCCCGCGCCACGCCCGATTGCAGGCACACCACGGCCTCGTTGACCATCGCCAGGACCATCCGCTCCTGCAGGGTCTCGGGCGGGAGATCCTTGGCCTGGCGCGCTCCGACGATCGCGCCGACCCGCGGGTCGGGCGACGTGCGCTTCCCGTCGCGATAGCGGTAGAACCCGCTGCCATTCTTCTGGCCCAGCCGTCCGGCGCTGACCAGCGCGTCGAGGGCCGCGCCGTCGCTGCCGATGCGCGCGCCGAAGGCCCCGCCGATGATCTGCGCGACGTGGCGCGCGGTATCGAGCCCCACCTGATCGAACAGCGCGAGCGGCCCGAGCGGCATGCCGAAGGCGACCATCGCGCCATCGATGCGCTCGGCCGGGACCCCCTCGAGGAACAGGCGCAGCGCCTCGTTCATGTAGAGCGTGAGGATCCGATTGACCAGGAATCCCGGCTCGTCGGCGACGACCACCGGCACCTTGCCCAGGCGCAGCGCGAACGCGCGGGCGGTGGCCACCGCCTCGGGCGAGCTGCGACGGCCGGCGATCACCTCGACCAGCGGCATCTTGTTCACGGGGTTGAAGAAGTGGAGCCCGACGACCCGCTCGGGTCGCAACGCGCGCGCGGCGATCTCGCCGATCGGCAGCGACGAGGTGTTCGAGGCGAACACCGAGCGCTCGGGCAGCCGGCGCTCGAGATCGGCCAGGACCTGGCGCTTGACCTCCAGGTTCTCGACCACCGCTTCGAGGACCAGGTCGACCTGCGAGAATCCGTGCTCGTCGAGCGTGGGCGAGATGAAGGCCATCTTCTGCTCGACCTCGCGCCGGCTGATCCGGCGGCGCTTGAGCCCCTCGGACCACACGTCCCGCGCGGTGCGCAGCGCCTTGAGGATCGCGTCGTAGCGCACGTCGCGCAGGCGGACCGGGAGGCCACAGTCGGCAACGAGCTGCGCGATCCCGCCCCCCATGATCCCCGCGCCGAGCACGCCGACGCGCTCGACGCGCCGCGGCGAGGCCTGGATCCCGCCGGCGTCGCGCTTGAGCGCGTTCTGGCTCCGGAACAGCCACAGCAGGTTGCGCGTGGTCTCGGTCGGCACGAGCTCGCCGACGATGCGGGCCTCGACGTCGAGGCCCTCCTGGAGCGGCCGCGTCAGGGCGGCGTCGAGGGCCTCGAGCGCCCGGAACGGCGCCGGGTAATCCGCCGGGCGGACTCGCTTCTCGGTCTTGCGGCGGGCCTGGTCGAGCACGAAGCGGCGCAACGGCCCGACGTGCGTCAAGACGCCGTCGAGCCTGCGCTGCGGGCGCTCGAGCGTACGGACGACCGCCGCCTCGCCGGCCTGGACGGCGCGGTGCAGCAGCGCGAGCGCCTCGCGCTCCAGGTAGGCCTCGGGTACGACGAGGTCGATGAGCCCGAGCGAGCGGGCGCGCTTCGGGTCGAGCGTACGCCCGCTCAGAATCAGGTCGAGCGCGGCTCCCAGGCCGACGAGCCGCGGCAGGCGCTGCGAGCCGCCGAAGCCCGGGATGATGCCGAGGCGCACCTCGGGCAGACCGATGCGCACGGCGCGCCCGTCGCTGGCGACCCGGAAGGTGCAGGCCAGCGCAAGCTCCGTTCCGCCGCCGAGACACGCCCCGTTGATCGCGCAGGCCGACGGCCGGCCGAAATCGGCGACTTTCTGAAGCACGGACTGGCCGAACCGCGCCCCCTCGGCGCCACGGTAGGCGTCGGTCACGGCAGCGATCTCGGCGACGTCCATTCCGGCGATGAAGGCGTCGGGCTTGGCGCTCGCGAACAGGACCGCCCGGACGTCGTCGCGCGCCCGTGCCTCGTCGAGGACGCGACCGAGCTCGCGCAGGACCTCCTCGTTGAGCAGGTTGACCTTCTCGCCCGGCGAGTCGAACGTCACGCGAAGGACGCCTTCGCTGTCGATGCGGTGGGCGATGGCACGCGACCCGTTCATCGGACTCGCTCCACGACGACGGCCGCGCCCTGGCCGCCGCCGACGCACAGCGTGGCCAAGCCGAGCGACGCCGAGCGGCGGGCCAGCTCCAGGAGCAGCGTCAGGACGAGTCGCCCGCCCGTTGCGCCGACCGGGTGGCCCAACGCGATCGCGCCGCCGTTCACGTTGAGACGCTCCGGATCGGGAGCGCCGAGGGGTGGACCGCCGAGGTGCCGCTCGCAGAACGACCGGGACGCGAACGCCTGGAGGCAGGCCAGAACCTGAGCGGCGAAAGCCTCGTTGATCTCGAGCAGGTCGAGGCGATCGAGGCCAATCCCGCCGGCTCGGCGCAGCGCGATCGGCGTGGCCAGCACGGGACCCAGCCCCATCCGCGCCGGGTCGCAACCCGCGAAGGCCCACGAGCGGATCCGGCCGAGCTCGGCCAGGCCGAGCTCCCGCGCGCGACGCGCCGAGGCAAGCACGAGCGCGGCCGCGCCGTCCGTGAGCTGCGACGAGTTGCCTGCGGTGACCGTGCCGTGCCGCCGGTCGAACACGGGCGCGAGTCGCGCGAGCGCCTCCATCGTCTGCCCCTCGCGGATCCCGTTGTCCCGGTCGACGGCCCGCTCGTACTTCGGCCCCAGCGGGACCGGCACCACCTCGACATCCAGGCGGCCCTCCGACCACGCCGCGGTGGCCCGCTGGTGGCTGCGCAGGGCGAAGGCGTCCAGGGTGTCGCGGTCGAGGCGGAACTCGCGCGCCAGGAGCTCCGCAGTCTCCCCCATGTTCAATCCCGAGACCGGGTCGGTTAGCCCCTGGAGCAGACCGATCACCGGCCGGACGTGGCGCGGCCGGAACCGAGCCAGGGCGGCGATGCGCGCGCCGAGTCCCCGCGCGCGGCCGAGCCGGGTCCAGATCTCCGTAGCTTCGGGCGAAACGAGCAGCGGGATGCCCGACATCGACTCGACCGAGGCGGCGACGACCAGGTCCGCCTCGCCGGCGCGGATACGGAGTGCTGCGTCGACCACGCTCTCGATTCCGGAGGCACAGTTTCGGTTGACCGTATAGGCCGGAACCGCCTCGGGCACCTTGGCCAGGAGCGCGATCACACGCGCGACGTTCGCTGCGTCCGGCGGACCGGCCACGTTCCCGACGATCACCTCGTCGACCGCAGCCGGGTCGATCTCCGCGCGCTCGATCGCCTCGCGCACGACGATCCGGCCGAGCTCGACAGCCGGGGTGCGGCCGAGGAGTGTCCCTGCCTTGACGAACGGCGTTCGTACGCCGGCGACCACGACGACGTCACGATCGCCGTTCACGCGCGGCCTCCTCCTCGCGCTCGATCCCGTAGGCTTCGCGCTTCTTGTACAGGTTCGATCGCGGGGTGTCGATCGCCTTGGCGGTCGCCGAGTAGTTCCAGTCGTTCTCACGCAGCCGGGCGATCAGGAACGCCCGCTCGGCCCCATCCTTGAACTGCTGCAGGGTCATCCCGGCGTAGGGTAACTGCAGTCCGCCGCCCGACGGCTGCGCCTGCGCGCCGGCCAGGGCCAGACCGAGACCGGCGGGAATGTCGGCCGCATCGATCGTGTCGTGGGGCGTCATCAAGATCAGCCGCTCGACCGCGTTGTGCAGCTCGCGCACGTTGCCACGCCAGGGCAACCGCCGCAGGACTTCGAGCGCGCCTGCAGCGAACGCCTTCGGACGGTAGTTGTTCTCCCGGCAGAAGGTGTCGCTGAAGTGCCGCACCAGGGGCTCGATGTCCTCGGGACGCTCGCGCAGCGGGGGCAGGTGGATCGGCACCACGTTGAGCCGGAAGAACAAGTCCTCGCGGAACCGTCCCTCGGCGATCTCGCGCTCGAGCCCCTTGTTCGTGGCGGCCACGACACGTACGTCGACGGTCAACGTGCGCGCGGCCCCGACCGGCTCGACCTCGCCGTCCTGCAAGACTCGCAGGACTTTCGCCTGGGTTCGCAGGCTCATGTCCCCGATCTCGTCGAGGAAGATCGTGCCTCCGTCAGCCCGCACGAACTTGCCCACCTGGTCCTTGACGGCCCCGGTGAACGAGCCCTTCACGTGGCCGAACAGCTCGGACTCGATCAGCTCCTCGGGGATCGCCGCGCAGTTGACCTTGACGAAGGGCTTCGCGGCCCGCGGGCTGTTGCCGTGGATCGCTCGCGCGACGAGTTCCTTGCCCGTTCCCGATTCGCCCGTGATCACGACGGACGCGCTCGTCGGGGCGATGCGCGCGATCCCCTCCTGGACGCGCGCCAGAGCCGGCGATGTCCCGACGAGCCGGTACCGCTCGTCGAACGTCAGCCGGTACTCCCGCACCGTCTCCTCGAGCCGCCGCCGTTCGAGGGCGTTGCGCAGGACCAGCAGGACCCGGTCACTCTCGAGCGGCTTCTCCATGAAATCGAACGCACCGAGGCGCGTCGCCTGCACAGCCGTCGCGACCGTGCCGTGGCCCGAGATCATCACGACCGGCAGGCCGGGCTCGCGCCTGCGCAACTCGGCCAGGACCTCGAGGCCGTCCATGTGCGGCATCTTGATGTCGAGCAGGGCCACCTCGGGCCCATCCAGCTCGACTCGCTCGAGCGCCTCGGCACCGGTCGACGCCTCGAGGCACTCGTATCCGTCGTACTCCAGAATTCGGCGCAACGAGGACCGAATGTCGGCCTCGTCGTCGACAACGAGTACTCGGGGTTTGCTCTTCGGACTCATGGCGGTCCGCGAGTCGCGGTCCCAGGATCAGCCGAGTGGGCCGTCGAGAATACCACACCGTGCGGCTCGCGCCGCCGCGGTCGGCGGCGGCGCGGACGGTGCGTGCTTCACTCGGTCGCGGGCACCCGCAGGTAGAACGAGACGACGCGACCCTGTCCGGCCAGGACGTCGAGCTTGCACGGGGCGCCGGGGCGGAGACCCTCGGTCACCCGCTCCCAGTCCTCGACCGACTCGACCGGTTCGCCGTTGATGGCAGCGATCACCATGCCCGCGGCGATGCCCTTGTCCTGTGCGGCGCTGTTGAACTCGACGTCGGTGACGAGCACGCCGTGCTCGGACGCGGCGAGGCGGAGCCGGCGCCGCTCGACCGAGGTCGGGGTCTTGACGGTAATACCGAGGCTCGAGGCCACGGGGGGCTCCTCGGGCTCGTCCTCGGCGGAGGGACGGCTGTCCGGCGCCTGCGTGGTCGCCTGCAGGCCCTTCTCGCGGTCGCCGAGCTTGGCCGTGACGTTGACGGTGCGGCCCCGGTCCGCTTCCTTGCGGAAGATCTCGAGCCGAACCGCATCGCCCGGACGGTGGGCCGAGATCTTGCCGATCAGATCCGGATTGTCCCGGACCACCTCGCCGTCGACCTTGCGGATGACGTCGCCCTTGCGCACGCCGGCCTCGTCGGCGGGGCCGTCCGGAGTGACGTCGTCGACGATCACCCCGTTACGGTCCGCGAGGCCGAGCCACTCCTGGGCGGTCTCGTCGAGCCCGTTCTGGTTCATCGTGATTCCGATGTAGCCGCGCTGGACGTGGCCGTGCTCGCGCAACTGGTCGATGACCCGGCGTGCGTGATCGATCGGCAGCGCGAAACCGATGCCCTCGGCCAGGTTCATGCGCCGGATCGCGGTGTTGATCCCGATCACGTTACCGCGGATGTCGAGCAGGGGTCCGCCCGAGTTGCCGAAGTTGATCGCCGCGTCGGTCTGGATGAAGCTCGCCACGCCCTGGTCGGTGCTGCCGATCGGAACGCGGCGGTCCTTGGCCGAGACCACGCCGACCGTGACGGTCTGGGTCAAGTCTTGCGGATTGCCGATGGCCAGAGCCCACTCGCCGACACGCACGGCCGACGAGTCTCCGAGCGGGAGCGTCGGGAGCTTCTCACCCTTGGGGTCGATCTTGAGCAGGGCCAGGTCGATCGACGGGTCGGTGCCCACGACTTGGGCTGTGAACTCGCGCCCGTCCTGCAAGCGGACCTTGATGTCGTCGGCCTGGTCGATCACGTGGTTGTTGGTGAGCAGATAGCCGTCCTCGGAGATCAGGAAGCCCGACCCCTCCCCGATCCAGGGCTCGGACTGCGGGCGGCGCGGATCGTCCGGGTTCGGGTTGCCGAACCAGTAGCGGAACCACTCCTCGGGTCCCGGGAACTGCCGGGGACCGGGACGCTCCGGCTGCTCTTCGGCCTCCCCTTCTTCACCGGGTAGGTTCGCGCTACGCACGCTCACGACGGCGGGCATGGCTGCCTCGGCGATGTCGGCGAAGCTCTGCATCCCTCGCGGCTCCGTCGCCGGTTTTGTCGCCGCCAGCGCGATCGACGGTGCGGCGTAGGACACCGGCGGAGAGTTCAAGCGCCCGCCCAGGAGCATCCCGAACACGATACTGACCCCGATGACGGCGAGAAGCGAAGCGAAGCCCATGGACCGACTGTTCATTGGAACCCTACCTCCGGCTGTTCCGCCGACCCTTGGCCCCTGCGCGGGGCATCATCCGCGGCGGTCATAGTGTAGCGCGACCGCCACGGGCCGCTCGGTCCGGGTCGGGAGCAGCTCGTGCAGGACACCGAGCAAGGCCGCAGCGTCGACCGGTTTCTCGAGCAGGCGCTCCACACCCAGATTGCTCGCCCGGTGGTGGACCTCGTCGTTGATGAAGGCGGAAAGGAGCACGCACTTGGCACGACAGTCCCGGCGCCGCAGCTCGGCGAGCAGGGTCAGGCCGTCCATGCCTGGCATCTTGTAGTCGAGGAGCAGGAGATCGATGGGCTGGTGGTGGTAACAGGCGTCGAGGACCTGACGGGGGTCGTCGACCGCCATGGTGTGGTAGCCCGACCGCCCCAGAAGCCTGCGGTAGGTCGCGAGCACGGACGGATCGTCGTCGACGACCAGCACGGTGTACGGGATGGGGGCTCGCGGAGACATCCGGTCCTATTTGGGAGCAAGTCGCATGCCGGGCCGAATCGACCGAGAACCGGGCACCGATACCGTATCTGCCGCGTCGGGCCGGCCGCCCGCGCGACGTGGCGGCGTCAAAGTGGCACACTCCCAGGCACTCTCGCAGCGCTCAGCCCGGCTCGGACCAACCTGCGAGCCGGTACTCCTTGAGCTTGCGCTGTAGGGTCCGTAGGCCGATCCCGAGGAGCTCTGCCGCCTGGGTCCGGTTCCCGCCGGTCTTGTCCAGAGCGGCCAGGATCGCCCGACGCTCGACCTCGTCCATGCGCAGCCCGTCGTCGACACCCTCGCCAGCCGCTGTCGCGCCATTGCTCGAGCGTGTGTCCGCGCGTGCGTACTCCGGCGGAAGGTCCTCGAGCCGGATCTCGTCCGCCGGGCTGAGCACGACCAGGCTCTCGACGAGGTTGCGCAGCTCACGCACGTTCCCCTCGAAGCGGGCCTGGACGAGTGCACGCATCACCTCCGGGCTGAAGCGCAGCCCGGGTCGGGCGTTCTCCGCCGCGAACTCCCTCAGGAAGTGGTTCGCCAGCAGCGGAATGTCCTCCCGGCGCTCGCGCAGCGGGGGGATGGTCAGCGTGACGACCTTGAGCCGGTAGTACAGGTCGCCGCGAAACCGCCCGGCCTCGACCGCCGCTGCGAGGTCCTGGTTCGTCGCCGCGATGAGCCGGATGTCGACGTGGATCGTCTCGGTGCCGCCGACGCGCATGAACTCCCGTTGCTCGATCACGCGCAGCAGCTTGGCCTGCATGTCGAGAGGCAGCTCGCCGATCTCGTCGAGAAACAACGTTCCGCCGTCGGCCAGCTCGAACTTGCCCACCTTGCGCGCGGTAGCGCCGGTGAACGCGCCACGCTCGTGCCCGAACATCTCGGACTCCAGGATCTCGGCCGGGATCGCGGCGCAGTTGATCGGCAGGAACCTGCGGTCGCGCCGCGGCGAGCTCTCGTGCAGCGAGTTGGCCACGACCTCCTTGCCCGTGCCCGACTCTCCGACGATCAGCACGTTCGCGCGAGCTGGAGCGACCAGGTACATCTGGCGGACGAGACCCTCCATGGCCTTCGAGCGTCCGATGAGCGAGCCGAAGCGCTCGCTCAGACGCTCCTCCAGCTCCTCGTTGCGCCGGCGCAGGCGGACCTTTTCCACGATGGCCGCTACGCGCCGGCGCAGCTCGTCCAGGTGCACCGGCTTGGTCAAGTAGTCGTCCGCCCCCCGCTTCATCGCGTCCACCGCGGATTCGACCGTCGCATGCCCCGTGATCATCAGCACCCCGACGTCGGGTCGGATCTGCCGCGCGGCGTCGAGGACTCCGAACCCATCCGTGCCCGGCAACATTAAATCGGTGGCCACGACGGTCACGTCGCGGTTCGCCTGGAGGTACTCGAGCGCAGGAGGAGCCTCGGCGAACGCCTCGACGGCGTAACCATCGCGCTCGAGCGCCCGAGACAGGCTGCGCCGGTTGCCTTCGTCGTCCTCGATGACGAGGATCTTCGCCTTGTCGATCATGTTCGCTCGGATCGGGACATTCTAGCTCCCGCCGGGAGCCCAAGTCGCCTGCGCAGAGCGGAGCAGCCGATCGAACTCGTCGGGGTCGAGGATGGCGATCCCCAGTTCGCGCGCCCGAGCGAGCTTCGATCCCGCGTCGGCGCCGGCCACGACGAAGTCCGTCTTCCGGCTCACGCTCTGCACGACGCGGCCGCCGAGGTCCTCGATCGCCGAGCGTGCCTCCTCGCGCGTGCGCTGCGGGAGCGTGCCCGTGAGGACGAACGTCTTGCCGCGCAGCGGGACGCTCCCCTCCGGCTGCATCCGGCGCTCTTCCGCGAGCGCGATCGTGTTGACCCCCGCCGCCTCGAGCCGGCGGACCAGATCGAGGTTCAGCGGCTGCTCGAAGAACTCCCGCACGTTCGTGGCCGTCTTCGGACCGACGTCCTCCAGTGTCTCGAGCGCCTCGAGCGGCGCCTCGGCGATCGCGGCGAGCGAGCCCAACCCAGAGGCGAGCTTGCGCGCCGCACGCTCGCCGACGTGGCGGATTCCCAGGGCATACACGAGGCGATGCAATGGCAGCCGGCGCGAAGCCTCGATCTGTGCCAGCAGATTGGCCGCGGACTTCTGGCCCATCCGTTCGAGCTCGGTGAGCCGGGCGGCATCGAGCGCGTAGAGCTCGGACGCGTCCCGGACGATCTCCTCAGCGACGAGTTGCCCGACGAGTGCATCGCCGAGACCCTGGATGTCCATCCCGGGCCGCGAGGCGAAGTGCAGCAGCCGCTCGCGGCGCTGCGCCGGACACGCGGCGTTCGTGCAGTAGCGTGCGGCTTCCCCCTCGTCCCGCACCGCCGCGGCGCCGCACACCGGACATTCCGTGGGCATCCGGAACGGTACCGCATCGGGCAGCCGCTGCGCCGGCACCGACTTGATCACCTGCGGGATGACGTCGCCGGCCTTCTCGATCCACACGACGTCGCCGACGCGCACGTCCTTCCGCGCGACGTCGTCCTCGTTGTGCAGCGTGGCCCGCGAGACGATCGTCCCCGCCAGGCTCACGGGCTCGAGCTCGGCGACGGGGGTGAGCTTTCCGGTCCGACCCACTTGTACGACGATGTCCCGCACCCGCGTGGTGGCCTGTTGGGCCGGGAACTTCCACGCCACCGCCCAGCGCGGGAACTTCGACGTCGCGCCTGCACGATCGCGGAGGTCCATCTCATTGACTTTGACCACGATGCCGTCGATCTCGTACGCCAGAGCGTCGCGACGCTCACGCAGCCACTCGTAGTACGAGAGAACACCATCCAGCCCCGTGCAGGAGCGACGCAGCGGGTTCGTACGTAGTCCGAGATCGCCCAGGAGCTCGAGGGCCGCCGCATGGGTCTGGGGCGGCCCGAACGCTGTCTGCTCGATCCGGGCCAGTGCGTAGAAGTGACAGTCGAGGCGCCGCGACGCCGTCACGCGGGCATCGAGCAACCGTACGGTGCCCGCCGCGGCGTTGCGCGGGTTCGCGAACGAGGGCTCCCCGGCCTCCTCGCGTTGGCGATTCAGCTCACGGAACGCATCACGCGACAGGAAGATCTCCCCCCGCGCCTCGAGCGCGGCGACCGGTCGCGCGAGCCGCAGTGGAATCGAGCGGATCGTGCGCACGTTGGCCGTGACGACCTCACCCACCTCGCCGTCTCCGCGCGTGACGGCACGCTCGAGCACGCCATCGCGCCAGTGCACCGCGATCGATAGCCCGTCGATCTTCGGCTCGGCCACGTAGGTCGGTTGCAACGAGCCGATGGTCCGACGCAGCCGCGCCTCCCACTCACGCAGCTCGCCCTCGTCGTAGGCGTTGTCGAGCGACAGCAGCGGGGTCGGGTGACGGAAGGTGGCGAAGCCGCTCGCCGGCTCTCCGCCGATACGCGCGGACGGCGTGTCGGCGGTGACGAGGTCCGGCCGCTCGAGCTCGATGGCGCGCAGCTCGCGCTCGAGCGCGTCGTACTCCGCGTCCGAGATCTCCGGATCGTCGTCGACGTAGTAGCGCTTGCGGTGCCAGGCGATTCGCTCGCGCAGCTCCGCCGCTCGTCGAGCGAGGTCGTCCGGCGCCGCGCGGTCGGTCACCGCGACGTCGCCTCGGTGGCCGGGACGCTCGCCGCGTGATGCCGCGGAAGATGCATGCGAAACGTCGAGCCGCGTCCCTCGACGCTGTCCACCTCGATCTTGCCTCCGTGGCGCTCGATGATTTGCCGCGCGATCGGCAGCCCGAGGCCCGTTCCGCCACCGCGACTGGAGAAGAAGACCTCGAAGATCCGCTCGCGCAGGCCGGCCGGAATCCCCGGACCGTCGTCCTCGACATCGACGAGGATGTCACCGCCTGCTCCGGCACGGGTGCGAACCAGCACGCGGCCGCCGCCCTTCAGCACCTGCCTCGCATTGACCAGCAGGTTCATCAGGGCCTGCTTGAACTGCGTCGCGTCGAGCTCGACAGCCGGCAGGAGCGGCTCGAGGTCGAGTTGCAACTCGACCTGATGCTGCCGGAAGTCGTTCTCGAGAAACCGGGCGACCTCGGAAACGACCGCGTTGAGGTTCTCCGCCTCGAAGCGCGGCTGCGCGGGACGCGCATAGGCCAGGAAGTTGTTCACGAGCCCCTCGAGCCGCTTGATCTCGCTCTTGGTCGACTCGAGCAGCTCGGCGCATTCGCCGTCCGTGACCCCCGGCAGCGCCTGGAGCTCCTCCTCGAGCATCTGCAGGTTCATGTTCATCGCGTTCAGCGGATTGCGAATCTCGTGCGCCAGACCGGAGGCCAGCAGGCCGACGTAGGAGGCACGCTCGGCCGAGCGGCGCGAGTGCTCGAGCGCGCGGTTCTTGCGGATCAGGTGCAGAACATAGAACAGGCCGGTGAACAGCACGCCGACCGCGAGCGTCGCGGCGAGCACGATCTTCCGACGCAGCGAGGCGCGGAGCGCGGTCAGATCCTCCAGGATCGGCTGTGCCGAGACACCGAGCTTCACGGCTCCCTCGCCGCCCGGGAGCGGGGCCACGACGACTTGCTCGCCGACGGCCGGCCAGCTGTCGGGGAACGAAAGGTCCGGCGTCGACGGCACGGGCTCTTCGGTCACAGGAGGATTCGACACGAACAGTTGGCGAATGCCGAACCGGTCGACGATCTCCACGTGGTGGATGAAGACCCGCATCGCCAGGCGTTCGCGAATCAGGAAGGTGATCACCTGCTGCTGGGCACGAATCCGGGAGAAATCGACCGCCGGCCCGTCCCGACCCAGGTCCGCCACCGCGGCGGCGATGCGTTGGGCCTCGACCCGGCCCAGGTCCAGCCGATCCGCGAGCACCTTGATGTTGAGCTCACGGAACGTCAGCTGGACCGTCAGGAAAACCAGCACGCCGAGGAGCGTGCCGAACAGGAGCACCGCCCGGAGAGTCTCGCCACCGAAGGTATCAGCGAAAGTCTCGCGAAAGCTCGACGGTCTCACAGGGGACAGTGTAGTCTTTGGCCACTACTTTCCCGCTGTGACTTCACCGCGATCATGGCCATTCCGACCATCGTGGATTACATTTCAGGGTATAAGAAGACCCGGGGGAACGAGAGCTCAGGGCCTTCCTAGGGGGGCGGTTGCCTTCGGGCAGCCGCGACGGGGAGTCGAGATGGGAGCTCGAGCACAGCAGGCCGACGCGAACCTGAAAGGAAGCGTTCGGCTGGGTAGCTACTTGCGACGTTTGCGGAGCGGCTACGGATACTCGCTGCGGCGCGTGGAAGAGCGTGCGCGTGCCGAGGGCGGGGAGATCGACAACTCGCAGCTCAGTCGCTACGAGAAGGGGATCTGTTATCCGTCGTTCGACAAGTTGCGCGTTCTGGCGAGCGTGTTCAACGTGTCGATCCAGTCGTTCTCCGACATCGTCGACCTCGAGGAGTACGAGGCGCTCAAGCCCGAATCGGGTGCACCGCAGGACCTGATCGCGCTGGGCGTAGACTCGATGAAGGCCGGCGACAACGGTCGCGCCTTCGCGCTGTTCGAGCGCGCCATCGAGTTCTTGCTCGACGCGGAGCCGAGCCCGGCGACCGAGGAGTTGTTGGGGCTCGCCCGCATCAATCAGTCCGCCGCGCTGATCCGCCTCGGGAAGCTCGCGCTCGCCGAGCAAGAGCTCCGCGCCGCCCTTCGCCTGGCACAGCGGCTCGAGCCTTCGTTGCAGGCCCGCGCTTTGCTTGCACTCGCCGGCACGCACGCCGACCAGGGAGACTATTTCCTGAGCGAGATCGAGGCCGACCGGGCGTACCAGATCGCCTGTGCGCATTCGCTGACCCGTCTCGCGGCGAAGGCGGTCGGTGCCCAAGCCCGCGTGCTGCTGGACAAGAACCGCCCGGCCGAGGCGCTCGAGCGCTACCGCGAGGCCGCCCGCCTGCATACCGAGTGCGGAGACGGCTACGAGGGCCTGCGCACCAAGATCATGACCGGCGCCTGCTACGTCGGGCTGGGCAAGTCCCGCGAGGGAATGCGCGTGCTGCGCGAGACGCTGACCGAGGCGCGCGCGGCCGGCCATCGGCGCCTCGAGGCACTGGCCTGGAGCAACCTGGGCGAGGCCTACTATCGCGCGGGTGACTACCCACGTGCCCGCGGCTGCTTCCGGGAGTCCGACGGGCTAGCCCTGCACGCGAGTTCGAAGCACCCCGATCTGTTGTTCATCAATGCGTATTACGAGTGGCGGATGGCGGCCGGCGAGGCCAACCCGACTCGCGAGAAGATCGCGTTCGGCCGCTTGAAGGCACTGCGCTCCAGCCTCGAGCGTCGGTTCCCCGAGGTCGAGGCCTTCGACGATTACGTCGAGAGGGGGCACGGTCATGCGTAGGATCAAATGTCTCGTCGTCGCCCTGGGCGTCGCGCTATGCGCCGCGACCGCAGCCGGTGCTGGGGGTCGCAACGGCGTACTGCCTCCGCGTTACGTACCGAACTCACTCGACGGCGCGCTGATCGAGTTGTCCAATCCCGTGGACGGCCGGACCTTGACTGTCTGGGCGTTCCACAACGGCACCGAGTACGATCTTGCAGTCTCCTTCATCGATTCGAACGGTTGGTGGCAGCCGCCCATGCTGGTCGGCCAGGGAGACCGGCGGAACCAGGTGCAGCCGGCGCTGGCCGTGGACGCTCGTGGCACGGTCTACCTCGCATTCGTCGACGGACCCGAGCGACGCCTGCTGCTGTCGACCCTCCCGGCGGGAGGCACGGAATGGTCACCGGCCACAGCGCTGACCGCGCCCGGGGCGCGCGCGGCGAAACCCGTGCTGCAGGTCGTGGGAGACCGGCTCGTCGTGGGGTACATGGCCGCCGGCCAGGTCCGGATGCTCGATGTGCCGCTTGCTTCCGCTGCTCCTCTCCCGGAGGGGGTATCCGAGGGGCCGGATCCGTTCGACCGGGACAAGCAGCCGCCGGACGACAAGTCGGAGGATCCGCCGCCGTCCACGGGCGACGGTACGACGACCTCGCCGACGCCGAAGGGCTAGCCTCGCAGCGCTCGGTCGAGGTCCTCGATCAGGTCGGCCGGGTCCTCGAGCCCGACCGATAGTCGGAGCATGTCATCCGGCACGTCCATGAGCAGGCGCATGGCGGCATCCTGGTAGCGATGGGACATCCGGGCCGGGATCGACACCAGCGATTCGACGCCACCCAGACTCCCGGCTCGTGAGAACAATCGAAGCCGGTCGTGCACCGCGCGTGCGCCGGGGTCACCCCCGCCGACCGTGAGCGAGATCATCCCGCCCGGCCCGCTCATCTGTCGCCGCACCACGTCGGCGTCGGGGTGCTCGGCCAGCCCCGGATAGAACACTCGCTCGACTCGCGAGTGACCGGCCAGGAAGCGCGCCAGCTCCGACGCCCCGCGGCAGTGGGCCTCCATGCGAACGGCGAGCGTGCGGACTCCTCGGAGGAGCAGAAACGCGGTGAACGGATCCATGATCCCGCCGAGCGCGCGGCGGCGCAGCATGATCCGGCCCACGAGGGCTCCCGAGCCGGCCACGACACCACCGATCAGATCGCTGTGCCCGCCCAGGTACTTGGTGGCGCTGTGGATCACGAGGTCGACGCCGAGATCGATCGGACGCTGGAGGATCGGCGTGGCGAACGTGCTGTCGACCGCCGTCGTGACGCCAGCAGCACGTGCGACGCCGGCGGCTCGTCGCAGATCCACGACGCGGAGCGTCGGGTTGACCGGGGTTTCGAGATAGAGCAGGCGACACCCTTCGATTCGCGCCGGCTCGAGCCCGGCGAGTTCGTCCAGTCCGAGGTGCGTGACCTCGACTCCCATCTCGGGAAGCACCCGAGAGAAGAGGTCCGCAGCCCCTCCGTACAGCTCGCGTTGGGCGGCCACCCGGTCCCCGGAGCGGGTCAGCGCGAGGAGCGTCGTGCTGATCGCGGCCATTCCCGAGGCGAAGCAGGCAGCGTCCTCCGCCCCCTCGAGGCCTGCCAGACCGATCTCGACCTGCCGCACGGTCGGGTTCTCGTAGCGCGAGTACACGTAGCCCGCTCCCGACTCGTAGTACCGCTCGACATCGTTCTGGCTCTCGAAAACGAAGGTCGAGGAAGGCACGATCACCGGGGCCAGCGGTCGTCCGACTTCAGGAGTCCGCTCCCCCATCCGGGCACAAGTCGTCCTCGGTCGCATGCTCACCCCCTGGGTTGGAATCGTCAGTGTAGGCCGTCGCGGTCGAATCGCTCTAGTTTCGCCCTCTGAACGGTGCTTTTAGCGCCATCCGGCTATTGACACTGCCGTGCGACGTTCCTATCATCGCGGCCTGGTGGTCGAAAGTGGAGTAGAGTGGCCCATGGCCTCCCTTCTCCACGCGGTAGCGGCGCGAAATTAGGGGCGGCGGCGGCCTCGACCGGCGTGTGGCACGGCACGGCCGGTCCGGGCGGATGCGCACGTCTCGCTGTCCGAACGGACCGAGCGGCATGTTGCGGGGAAACGCGCTCGCGCGGGTCGATGAGAAGGGGCGTCTCAAGCTCCCCGCCGGCTTCCGCTCGTACCTCGTTCCGACCTACGGTGCCGATCTCTTCGTCACGAGCCTGCGCGGCGAGTCGGTGCGCATCTATCCAATGCCGGTTTACGCGAAGCTCGAAGAGCGTCTGCTCGGAGCATCCGCCGTGAAACCCGCGGTGACCAAGCTCCGCGCCCTGCTGAACTACTACGGACAGCCCGCATCCCTCGATGGACAGGGTCGGGTGTTGATCCACCCGCTCGTGCGCGAGAAGGCGGGAATCGACGGCAGCGTCGCTGTCCTCGGTCAGATCGACCATCTCGAGGTCTGGAATCGCGCGGCCTTCGAACGACGGATGGACATGGATCCGCTGACTGACGACGACCTCAAGGAGCTGGCTTCCCTCGGATTCTGACGACGATGATGGCAGCCCGCTCCCTGACCACGATGGCGCCGTTGCCCGAGGGTTACGTGCACGAGCCGGTGCTGCTTGGGGAGTGCATCGACCTGCTGCGGCCGCGACCCGGCGCGGTGCTCGTGGACGCCACGTTGGGCGCAGGCGGGCACGCCGAGGCGCTGCTCGAGAGAGTGACCCCGGGCGGGCGTGTGATCGGAGTCGACCGCGACCCGCAGGCGATCGAGATCGCGCGGGCGCGGCTCGCTCGCTTCGGATCGGCGTTCGTGGCGGTGCACGGAAACCACGAGGACCTGGCGAAGCGGCTGGCGCCGCTCGGCCTCGGCCCGGTCGACGGGATCCTGGCCGACCTCGGGGTGTCGTCTCTGCAGCTCGACGAGCCGACCCGCGGATTCTCGTTCCGACACGACGGGCCACTCGACATGCGGATGGACCCGGGTGCCGGGCCGAGCGCCGCCGATCTCCTCGCATCCGCCACGGAGGACGAGCTGCGCCGCATCCTCGCCGACTTCGGCGAGGAGCGGGCCGCCCGCTCGATCGCCCGCGCCATCGTCCGGGGGCGGGGTCGTGGCCCGCTCTCGCGGACGTCTCAGATGACCGCGCTCGTCGAGCGAGTCCTCGGCCCAGCGGCGCGGCGCTACCGCATCCACCCGGCGACCCGCACGTTCCAGGCGCTGCGTATCGCGGTCAACGGCGAGATCGTCGGTCTGCGCCGGACGATCGCCGTGGCCGTGGGACTGCTCGCGAGCCGGGGGCGGCTGGTCGTCATTTCCTACCACTCCCTCGAAGACCGCGCCGTGAAGGAGGAGCTCCGCGCCCTCGCCGGGAGATGCACCTGCCCGCCGAGGCTGCCCGTCTGCGCATGCGGGGTCGAGAGCGTGCTGCGGATCCTGACCGCGACCCCGATTCGTCCGGGAGACGCAGAGATCGAGCACAACCCGCGCTCGCGGAGCGCCCGTCTGCGTGCGGGCGAGAAGCGATGAAGCCGGTGGACTCGGCCCGGGGTTGGCGCAACCGGACGCTCGTGCGCGAGCTCGACGACCAGGGGGCGCGCTCGCTGTGGCGTGTCCTGGGGGGCCTGGCGATCGCGCTTTCTCCGGTCGTCGCGTGCGTGGTCGAGCAGAACGAATGCCTGCGGGTCACGTACGAGCTGAACGCGCTACGCGTCGAGCATGACGCACTGGGCAAGGAAGAGCAGCGCTTGCGCGTCGAACGCGCGCGTCTCGAGAGCTTCGCGCGAGTCGAGGCCTGGGCCGTCGAGGAGCGCGGCCTGACGCCACCCGACCCGCGTCGCGTGCTCGTCCTGCCGGCGCACGAGTCCGAGCCCGCGAGCCTCCTCGCGGGCAGCACCGCGCCGGTCGAATCGGTCCTCGTCGAGCGCCCCAGGCTCGCCGGATGGCTCACGCATGATCCGCAGTAGCCGACACCGCCTCGCACTCCTCGTGGCCCTGGTGGCCGCCGTTGCGACCGCGCTCGGGGCCCGGCTGTTGCAGTTGCAAGTCGTGCGGTGCGACGACCTGCGCCAGCGCGCCGAGGATCAGTACCGCAGTCGCGTCGTGGTGCCGGCAACCCGCGGCGCCATCCTCGATCGAAACGGCGATCCGCTGGCGGTGAGCATGGAAGCGCTGTCGCTGTTCGCCCATCCCCGCCGGTTGGACGATCCCGAGCGCGCGGCAAGCGCGCTGGCCCCGGTGCTGGGCCTGCCGCGTCACGAGATCCTCGCGCGGCTCAGGTCCGACAAGCCGTTCGTGTACTTGAAGCGGCTGCTCGAGCCCGAAGCCGTCGAGCGCGTGCGTGGACTCGGGTTGCCGCTCGGTGACAACGGCGCGTTCGGCTTCGAGCGCGAGCACAAGCGCGTGTACCCCCGGGGGCGGCTCGCCGCGCACGTCGTCGGCTTCTCGACGGTCGATGGTGAGGGCGTCGAGGGCATCGAGCGTCGCTTCGACGAGGCGTTGCGGGGCGACCCGACCGTGTTCCTCGTGCTGCAGGACGCTCGCAACGGCCGACTGCGCGAGCGAGTGAGCGAGCCGCGACGCCGGCCGAGCGACATCGTGCTGACGCTCGACCTGGCGCTCCAGCACGTGGTCGAGCGTGAGCTCGACCGCGCGATGCGCGATACCGGAGCGGATGCAGCGTCGGCCGTGCTCCTCGACACCTCGACCGGTGAGATCCTGGCGTTGGCCAATCATCCTTCTCCGGATCCGAATGCGTTCGGGCGGGCCACCGACGACGAGCGGCCGAACCGTGCGGTTTCCGCGATCTACGAGCCCGGCTCGACGTTCAAGATCGTCCCGATGGCGGCGGCACTCGATCGGGATCGAATCCGGGCCAGCCAGCCCATCTGGTGCGAGAACGGCACCTATGCGGCACCCGGACGGGTGATTCGCGACACCTCGCCGCACGGCACGCTCACGCCACTCGAGATCCTGGAGAAGTCGAGCAACATCGGGATGGTCAAGATCGCCCAGACGCTCTCGGCGAGCGAGTTGTGGGACTCGATCGTCGGTTTCGGGTTCGGCGCCAAGACCGGCGTGGAGTTGCCCGGCGAGAGCCGAGGTCTCCTGCGGGAGCCCGCCCACTGGTCCGGGTTCTCCCTGGCGTCGCTCTCCTTCGGCCAGGAGATCGGCGTTACAGCCGTTCAGATGGCGCAGGCCATGTCGGCGATCGCGAACGGCGGGGTGCTCGTCCCACTCCACGTCGTGCGCGGCATGCGCGACCCGGCGGGCGTGCTGACCGAGACCGAGCACGACGCGCCGCGGCGGGTGATTCGCGCGACGACAGCCCGTGAGATCGGCCGAATGCTCGAGGCCGTCGTTCGATCCGGGACCGGAGCCCGCGCGGTCATCGACGGCTACCGCGTGGCGGGGAAATCGGGCACGGCACAGCGCGCCCGCGGTCGCGGATATGCGGCGGGCGAGTACGTGGCCTCGTTCGGCGGCTTCGCCCCGGCGAGCGCGCCGCGCCTCGTGGCGCTGGTCGTGATCGAGTTCCCGCGCGGCGTGTTGCACCAGGGCGGCCAGGTCGCGGCACCGGTGTTCGCACGCATACTCGGCGAGTCCCTGCGCTACCTGCGCGTCCCACCGGACGACCTCTCACCGCCTGAGCCGGGTGACCGCGAGTCCACGCTCGTCGCGATGCACGAGGCGGATCCGCCGGGGCGGTCGCAGCAGCAACCGCTCGAGACCCCCGAGGGAACCGTCCCCGACGTGCGCGGCTCGGGGTTGAGAGACGCCGTCGTGGCCCTCGCGCGGCGCGGCTATCGGCCCGTGATCGTCGGCTCAGGGATCGTCGTGTCGCAGGAGCCGACTCCCGGCACCGCGGTCGCTGCCGGATCGGAATGCCTGCTTCGGCTCGAGGAGAGCGCACAACCGCCCCCGGAGCCGGTCACGCTCGCCCACGGGCGGGTCGCGGGATGAGGTAGCTGCACGTGCGCCTATCCCAGCTCCTCGACGCGGCGGGGATCGTGCCGCTCGCGCCGGTCGGACCGGACCCGGAGATCCGCGGAGCCTCGCTCGATTCGCGACGGGTGGAGGCCGGAGAGATCTTCTTCGCGCTCGCCGGACTCCGCACGAACGGACTCGGCTTCGTGCCCCAGGCCGTCGAGCGTGGCGCGAGCGCGGTGGTGGCCGGCATCGAGCGACCCGACTGGCTCGCCGCGAACGTGGCGTGGGTCCGCGTGGCACGCCCGCGCGAAGCGGCCGCGCTCCTGTCTCGGGAGTGCTGGGGGCGTCCCGACGAGTCGTTGACCCTCGTCGGCATCACGGGCACGAACGGCAAGACGACGGTCGCGCACCTGGTCCACGCGATCGCCGCAGCCGCGGGGCGTCGCGCGGGACGGATCGGCACGGTGGGCTATGCGTTCGCCGACATCGAGCGGCCCGGCGCGCGCACGACGCCCGAGGCGCCCGAGCTGTACCGCCTGCTGGCGGAGATGCGCGAGGAAGCGATCGATCTCGTGTCGATGGAGGTCTCCTCGCACGCTCTGGCCCAGGACCGCGTCGCCGGCATGCGCTTCGCGACCGCAGCGTTCCTGAACCTCGGCCGGGATCACCTCGACTATCACGGCACGACCGAGGAGTATTTCCGCGCAAAGTCATTGCTGTTCGAATCCCTCGAATCGGATCGCTGCGCGGTGCTGCCAGCCGACGACCCCTACGGCGAGCGGATCGCGAACCGTACGCGAGCGCGGGTGCTGCGCTTCGGCCGCTCGGCTTCGGCCGACGTGCGACTGGTGCAGGAGCACTCGAGCCTCGAGGGCTCGTCGGCGGTGCTGCTGACCCCGGTGGGCGCGCTGCCCGTGCGGACCTTCCTCCTTGGACCGTTCAACCTCGACAACGTGGCCGCCGCCGCCGCGTGCGCGATCGCCGTCGGCATCCCGCCCCAGGCGATCACCGCCGGGGTCGTGTCGGTCGCCTCGGTCCCGGGACGCATGGAGCCCGTAGAGAGCGGCCAGCCCTTCCACGTCCTCGTGGACTATGCCCATACGGAGCAGGCGCTGCGCAACGCCGTGGGCTGGCTCGTCGGACAGACCCGCGGCCGAGTGCGGCTCGTCTTCGGCTGCGGCGGCGATCGCGACACGGGGAAGCGTGCCGAGATGGGCCGCGCCGCAGCGGAGTCCGGTGCCGTGCTCTACGTGACGACCGACAACCCGCGCCGCGAGGACCCGGCGGAGATTCTCCGCGGGATCTCCGTCGGCGTCTCCTCGGTCGAAGGCGCGCACACGCGCACGAGTTGGATCCTGGACCGCGCCGAGGCGATCCGCACCGCGATCGCACAGGCGGAACCGGACGACGTCATCCTGCTCGCCGGCAAGGGTCACGAGACGACGCAGACCTTCGACGATCGCGAGATTCCGTTCGACGACCGCTCGATCGCCAGAGCAGCGCTCGGGGCCCTGGGGTGGGCCGGGGGGGCCGGTGCCTGAGCTGACCGTGGCCCAGTTGGCCGAGGCTACCTCAGGGCGCGTGCTCCGCGGAGACCCCGCGATCCGCGTGTCGTCGTTCGAGATCGACACGCGTCGCCTGCGCGAGGGGGGCGCGTTCTTCGCCCTGCGGGGCCAGCGAGCCAACGGCCACCAGTTCTTGGGCGAAGCGGCGGAGCGGGGCGCGCGGGTCGCGATCGTCGAGACGCCTTGCGCCGACGACGCTCCGGCCCCGCCGGCCCTGCTGCAAGTGCCAGACGTCGCGGCGGCGCTCGGTGCCTGCGGCCGCTACGTGCGGGCGCGCCACGGACGGGCGCGCTGGGTCGCGCTCACGGGCAGCAACGGCAAGACGACCACCAAGGAGTTGATCGCGGCCGGTCTCGGCGCCGTGGCGCTCACCCATCGGACGATGGGGAATTTCAACAACCACCTCGGCGTGCCCCTGACGCTCCTGGCTTGTCCGGCCGACGCCGCGTTCGTGGTCGTCGAGATGGGGATGAGCGATCACGGCGAGATCGCGCACCTGGCCGCGATGGTCGATCCCGACGTCGCCCTCGTGACCAACGTGCGCGCCGCGCATCTCGAGAAGCTCGGCTCGCTCGACGACATCGCTGCGGCCAAGGGCGAGCTGTTCGCGACGCTCCGCGCGGACGCGACGTCCGTGGTCAACCTGGACGACGTGCACGTTCGCGTCCAGGCCACCCGGCACGCCGGCCCGCGTGTGACGTTCGGCCAGCACGCGTCGGCCGACCTGCGAGTCGAGGAGATCCAGAGTCGGTTCGTTCCCGGCGCCGCCCTGCGCTTCCGCAGCGGCGAGCACTCGTACCGCGTTCAGCTCCGGCTCGGCGGCGGGCACTCCGCGTTCAATGCGCTGGCCGCGCTCGCGGTGGTCGTGGCCTGCGGGATCGAGCTCGAACCGGCGATCGCCGGGATGGAGCGCGTCGAGGCCGGCCCGGGTCGCGGGATCGTGCACCGGTTGCCCGACGGAATCGTGCTCGTCGACGACAGCTACAACGCGAGCCCCTCCGCGCTCGCCTCGGTGCTCGACACTCTGCGGCTGACCGAGACCACCGGTCGCCGGGTCCTCGTGATGGGGGACATGCTCGAGCTGGGCAAGCTCGAGGGCGCGCTGCACCGCGAGGCGGGCAAGCGCGCCGCCGCTGCGGGCGTGCAGGTCCTGTTCGCCGTCGGTCCGCTGTCGCGCGGCGCGGCCGAAGCAGCGCGGCGCGCCGGGGTCGCCGAGGTGCACCAGTACGCCGACTCCGCCGAGGCGGCGGAGTCGGTCCCGGAGTTCCTCCGTCCGGGGGACTTCGTCGTGGTCAAGGGCTCGCGAGGCATGAAGCTCGAGCGGGTCGTGCAGGCGCTGGCGCCCGGCCACGAAGGCACGCACTGATGTTCTACTACCTGCTCTACGCGCTGCACGACGAGATCGGTGCGTTCAACGTGTTCCGCTACATCACGTTCCGCACCGCGTTGGCCACGCTGACCGCGCTCCTGCTCTCCCTGTTGCTCGGCCCGGGGTTGATCGCGCGCCTGCGTCATTCGCAGATCGGGCAGGAGATTCGTGCGGAGGGGCCGTCGTCGCATCAGACGAAGAAGGGCACGCCGACGATGGGCGGGCTGCTGATCATCCTGGCCACGGTGCTGCCGACGCTGCTGTGGGCCGATCCGCGCAACGTGTTCGTGTGGGTCGCGGTCGCGGCGACGGCGCTGTTCGGGGCGATCGGCTTCGCCGACGATTGGCGCAAGGTCGTGCAGCGCCGGAACCTCGGGCTGCGAGCGCGCAGCAAGTTCGGGCTGCAGGTGGGCGTCGCGCTCGTGCTCGGCGGATTCCTGCTGTGGCTTGCGCACGAGGGTGCCTTTCACACGACGCTGTCCGTCCCGTTCTTCAAGAACTTCCGACCGGAGCTGGGCTGGGTGTTTCCGCTGTTCGTGGTCCTGGTGCTGACGAGCTCGTCGAACGCGGTCAACCTGACCGACGGGCTCGACGGACTGGCCGTCGGCTCGTTGCTCGTGGCCTGGGCCTCGTTCACCATCCTGAGCTACGCGGCGGGCAACGCCATCGTGGCCGACTACCTCGGGATCGCGAACGTGAAGGGCGTCGGCGAGCTGACCGTGTTTTGCGGCGCGGTGATCGGGGCCAGCCTCGGCTTCCTGTGGTTCAACAGCCACCCGGCGGACGTGTTCATGGGCGACGTCGGATCGATGGCCATGGGCGGCGCGCTGGGGACGGTCGCGATCCTGATCAAGCAGGAGGTCCTGCTCGTGCTCGTCGGCGGCTTGTTCGTCGTCGAGGCTGCGTCGGTGATCCTGCAAGTCGGCTCGTTCAAGCTCCGCGGCAAGCGGATCTTCCGCATGTCGCCGCTGCACCACCATTTCGAGCTGTCCGGCTGGAGCGAGACCAAGGTCGTGATCCGCTTCTGGATCCTGGCGATCCTGTTCTCGCTGCTCGCCCTGGCGACGCTCAAGCTCCGATGAGACTCACGATGACCCGCACCCCGCTCGCCGCGCGCGATCCCGACCTGCGGAACCTCCGCGTGCTCGTGCTCGGCCTCGGCCGGAGCGGCCTGGCCGCGACCCGGCTGGCCACGCGAGCCGGCGCCCGCGTCGAGGTGGCCGACGCGCGCCCGGAGGCGGCGCTCGGCGAGGCCGCCGTCGCCGCCCGCGCGCTCGGTGCAGCGCTCCATGCCGGCGGCCATCCGCCGGAGCTGCTGGCCGGGATCGAGCTCGTGGTGCTCAGCCCGGGCGTGCCGACGGGGAGCGAGATCGTGCGCGCCGCGCGCGCCCGCGGCGTGCCGCTGTGGGGCGAGGTCGAGCTCGCCGCGCGGTTCTGCCACGGGCGGATCGTGGGGATCACGGGCTCGAATGGCAAGAGCACGGTCACCTCGATGGTGGGCACGATCCTGCGCGGCGCCGGCATCCCGGGCGGGACCGGCGGCAACCTGGCCACGCCGTTCTGCGACCTGCTCGAGCTCGACGGACCCGCCGCGGTCCACGCGGTCGAGCTCTCGTCATTCCAGCTCGAGGCGGTCGACGCCCTCTCTCCGGACGTCGCGACGATCCTGAACCTGAGCCCGGACCACCTCGATCGTTATCCGACCCTGGACGCCTATGCGGACGCCAAGGCCCGCGTGCTCGAGATTCAGCGTCCCGACGCGGCCGCCCTGCTCAACGCCGACGACGCGGCGAGCCGGCGCTTCGAGCGGTCGCGTCGCGCACGCGCCTACTCCTTCTCGACGCGCCGCGAAGTCGAGCGCGGAGGGTTCGTGCGCGAGGGCGCGCTCGTGCTGCGCCTCGACGCGGCCGACGAGACGGTGCTCGCGACCGCCGAGCTGGCGCTGCCCGGCGAGCACAACCTGTCGAATGCGATCGCGGCCGCGCTGTGCTGCGCGCTCGTCGGCTGCGCGCCTGCGGAGATCGGGCGCGGACTCCGCGCGTTCCGCCCGCTACCCCATCGGCTGGAGCTCGTCGCCCGCATCGGCGGCGTGCGCTGGTTCAACGACTCGAAGGCCACGAACCCGGACTCCGCGGCGCGCGCGCTCGGCGCGTTCCCGCCCGGCTCGGTGCACCTGATCCTCGGAGGCAAGGACAAGGGTGCGGACTGGGGCCCGTTGGCCGATCTGCTGGCGCGCCACGCGCGTCAGGTCCTGCTGGTGGGGCAGGCGACGGAGCTGCTGGCGAAGCGCCTGGCAGGGATCGTCCCGTTGGTCGAGTGCGGCAGCGTCGGGCGAGCGGTCGCGCTGGCCGCAGCCGCGGCACGGACCGGTGACGTCGTGCTGCTCGCGCCGGGCTGCGCGTCGTTCGACCAGTACCGGAACTTCGAGGAGCGCGGCGAGGACTTCCGTCGCGCCGTGCGGGCGCTCGGTCCCGAGGACGGAACGGATGCCTAGGCGGATGGTGCACGACCGCTGGCTGTTCTACGGTGCGGGCCTGCTCGCGCTGGGCGGGGCGTTCCTCGTCGGCAGCGCCTCGAACTACGTGGCGCTCGGGGCGGCGGAGGACCCATCCGCGTTCCTGTGGAAGCACCTGCTCCACCTCGGCCTTGGCTTCTTCGGGCTCCTCGTCGCGCAGTCGTATGACTACCGGCAGCTGGCCGACGACCGGCGGGTCCGCACGCTGCTCATCGCGACCACGGCGTTGCTACTGCTGGTCCTGGCGATGCCCGCCGCCAACGGCGCGCACCGCTGGTTCCTCATCGGGCCGTTCCGGTTCCAGCCCTCGGAGCTGGCCAAGCTCGTGACGATCGTCTTCCTGGCCCGCCTGCTCGCGCGCAAGGAAGAGCACGTGAACGAGCCCTGGGCCGTGACCATCCCGGCGGCGATCGTGGTCGGGGGCCTGGCATTCCTCGTCGTGATCGAGCCGGACCTGGGCTCGGCGGTGATGCTCGCGCTCGTCGCCGCGGTGATGCTGTTCGCGGCGGGGCTGAGCTGGCGCTCGATCGGCTTCGCGGCCGCGGCCGGAGCCGCGAGCTTCGTGCTCGCCGTGCTGGTCGAGCCGTACCGCCTGGATCGCATTCGTGGGTTCCTCGCACCTTCGACCGACGTCCAGGGGCTCAACTTCCAGCTCCAGCAGTCGCTGATCGCGGTCGGTCGCGGCGGTCTGACCGGGATCGGGCTCGGCCAGGGGCAACAGAAGGCGTTCTACCTGCCCGCCGCCCATACCGACTTCATCTTCTCCGTCGTGGGCGAGGAGCTCGGACTCCTCGGAACGCTGCTGCTCTTGGGCGCCTTCCTGCTGCTGTTCTGGCGCGGCATGCGCGCGGCGCTACGGGCGCCCGATCGGTTCGGGTTCTACCTCGCGCTCGGCATCACCCACCTGATCGTGCTCCAGGCTCTGGTCAACATGTGCGTCTGTCTGGGGTTGTTGCCGACGAAAGGGCTGCCGCTCCCGTTCATCAGCTACGGCGGCTCGTCGCTGTTGATGTCGATGGTCGCAACCGGAGTGTTGCTCAACGTGTCCCAGCATTCGAGCTGAAGGTGTCGCGTGGCCTACCGCAGATCGTGTTCGCCGGCGGCGGGACCGGCGGGCACCTGTTCCCGGCGCTCGCCGTCGCCGACGCGTTGCGTGAGCGGTTCCCCGACCGGACGATCTGGTTCATCGGCGGACGGCGCGGGATCGAGCAGCGGCTCGTCCCTCGCGCCGGTTATCCGCTACGCTCGCTCCCGCTCGAAGGACTCAAGGGTCGCTCCGCGCTGGGCAAGCTCCGCGCGGCCGCGGCGGCCGGGGTGGCCGTCGTGCGCTGCCTGGCCTGGCTCGCCGCCGCGCGACCGGGTCTGGTCGTCGGCGTGGGAGGGTACGCGTCGGGCCCCGCTCTGCTCGCGGCGAGCCTGCTCCGGCGCCCCACGATGGTGATGGAGCAGAACCACTATCCGGGCGCGACGAACCGCTGGCTCGCACGGCGGGTCGACGCGGTCTGCGTGCCCTCGGCGACCGCGCGCGAGCGCCTCGGCGGAATCGGCATCGTCACGGGCAACCCGGTACGGGCCGAGTTCGCTCGGATCGGGGACCCACCGGACGGCCCCGTTCTGCAGCTGCTCGTCTTCGGCGGGAGCCGCGGCGCGCGATCGCTGAACCGTGCGGTCGCCGCGGCGCTGCCCGAGCTCGCGCGCCTCGACGAGCCGCCGCGCGTCGTCCATCAAACCGGCCCGGACGACGTCGCGGCCGCGCAGGAGAGCGCACGGCTCTATCCGGCGGCGCGCTACGAGACTTTGCCGTTCCTCGACGACATGCCGCAGCGGATGACCGCGGCCGACCTCGTGGTTTGCCGCGCCGGCGCGACCACGCTGGCCGAGCTCACGGCCGCGGGTCGCCCGGCGATCCTCGTCCCGTACCCCTACGCCGCAGACGACCACCAGCGGCACAACGCCGAGGCGTTGCAGGCAACGGGGGCGGCCGTGGTCATCCGCGACGCGGACCTGACAGGACCGGCCTTGGCCGCGCAAGTCGGCGACCTGGCCCGCGATCGCGCACGCCTGCGCCGCATGGGACAGGCGGCGCGAGCCCTGGGTCGGCCCGAGGCCACGGCGGCGATCGTCGACGTCGCCGCGGGTTTGCTCGCGGACGCAAGGACGGAGGCACGCCATGTTCCGTAAGGCGCGCCGCGTGCACATGGTCGGGATCGGCGGCGCCGGAATGAGCGGGATCGCCGAGGTCCTGCTCAACCTGCGCTACCCCGTGACGGGCTCCGACCTGGCAACGAACCCGGCGACGCGCCGCCTGCGCAAGCTCGGCGCCGTGGTCCACCGCGGTCACCGCGCGGGGCACGTGCACGACGCGGACGTCGTCGTCGTGTCGTCGGCCGTGCAGTCGTCGAATCCCGAGGTCGTCGAGGCACGACGGCTGAAGATCCCGGTGATCCCGCGCGCCGAGATGCTGGCCGAGTTGATGCGCATGAAGTACGGGGTCGCCGTCGGCGGCGCGCATGGCAAGACCACGACCACGGCGATGATCGCCGAGGTGCTCGATCATGCCGGGCTCGATCCGACCGTGGTCATCGGCGGCCGCGTGGGCAAGCTGCGCTCCGGGGCGAAGCTGGGGCGCGGGGACCTGCTGGTCGCCGAGGCGGACGAGTCGGACGGCTCGTTCCTGAAGATGAAGCCGACGATCGCCGTCGTCACGAACATCGACCGCGAGCACCTCGACCACTACCGCGACCTGGGCCAGATCCAGGACGCATTCGTCGCGTTCCTGTCCCTGGTGCCGTTCTACGGCGCGACTGTGGTCTGCCTCGACGATCGCAACGTGCGCGACATCCTGCCGCGCGTGGATCGCAAGGTGATCACGTACGGTCTGTCGAGCGACGCCGAGATCGTCGCGACCAACGTCGTGGTCGAAGGATTCCGCACGCGCTTCGACGTGCAGATGCGCGGGCGGCGCGCGGCCAAGGTCGAGCTGGGCGTGCCCGGCCGACACGCCGTGTACAACAGCCTGGCGGCGATCGCGGTGGGGCTCGAGCTCGACGTCCCGTTCACCAAGATCGCCGAGGGGCTGCGCCGGTTCCGCGGAGTCGATCGCCGCTTGCAGCGTCGCGGCGAGGCGTTCGGAGCGCTCGTGCTCGACGACTACGGGCACCATCCGACCGAGATCACGGCCACGCTGGCCGCGGTCCGCGAGGGGTTCGGCGCGCGGACGATCGTCGTGTTCCAACCCCATCGCTACACGCGAACACGCGCGCTGCTCGAGGAGTTCGGCGCCGCGTTCTTCCTCGCCGATCGCGTGATCGTGACGTCGATCTACCCCGCCGGCGAGGCGCCGCTCCGGGGTGTCGACGGCGCAGCCGTGGCCGACGCGCTCGTACGTCACGGGCACCCGGGCGTGGCCTACGAGCCGGAGCCCGAGCGCATCCTGGAGGGCCTGCGCGAAACGCTGCGTCCCGGCGACATCGTGTTGACGCTCGGGGCCGGCGACGTGTGGCAGATCGCCGAGCGATTGGTGCGGCTCTCCTCCGCGCGCAAGCGGCGCGCCGGGGAACGCCGATGAGGCCACGCATCCCGCTCGAAGCCCGGACCGAGCAGCGCTACCTGCGCAGCCGACAGAACTTGCGCGTGCGCAAGGTCCGCCGCGCGCGGGATCTGGTCCGCATGCTGTGGATCGCGGCCTCGAACGCCGTGCTCGTGGCCGCGCTCGTCCAGGGAGCCCGGGGCACCCTACGCGCGCTCGAGACCAGCCCCGAGTTCGCGCTGACCCGGATCGAAGTGCTGGGCAACGAGCGCGTTCCGGGCGAGCGGGTCGAGGCCGCGCTGGCGCCGTGGCTCGGCCGGAGCGTGCTCGCGCTCGATCTCGGCTCGGCCGAGGCCGATGTCGAGAGCGACGCCTGGGTCTTCGATGCCGCACTGCGGCGCGTCTTGCCCCGCACGCTGCGCGTGACCGTGCGAGAGCGCGTCCCGGCCGCGCTGGCCCTGGTCGACGGACGCGTGCTGCTGGTCGACGCCACCGGGCATCCGATCGCGCCGCTGGGCGACGGTGTCATCGACTCGCTTCCCGTGCTGACCGGGCTCGACGGGCGCGACCCGGCCCGGCTGGCCGCGCTGCTCGAGCGCGGCGTCGCGGCGCTGCACGCCATCGAGCAGGCGGCTCCGGCGCTCGCCCGCACGGTGTCCGAGCTCGACCTGTCCGCCTCGGACCGTGTGGCGCTGCGCACGGTGGACGGCGGTCCGTGGATTCTCCTCGACCCCGAGCGGGTCGAGCGCAACCTGTCCGCGTTTCTCGACCTTCGCGGCGAGATCGAGCGGCTCGCGGGACCCGCGAGCTACGTCGACCTGCGATGGCGGGACCGCATCGCCTTGATGCCCGCAACCCAACCCTCGACGGGAGAAGACGGATGAGCCATGGCTAGGAACGCACGCTACGTGGTCGGGCTGGACATCGGAACCACGAAGATCTGCTGCGTCGTCGGCGAGCCGAAAGGCGGCGGCGAGGTGCAGATCGTCGGGGTCGGCGAGGCGCCGTCGCGCGGTCTCCGCAAGGGCGTCGTGGTCAACCTGGAGGCGACGGTCGAAGCGGTGAAGGCCGCCGTGGCCGAGGCCGAGGTGATGGCCGGGACCAGTATCGACACGGTCACGGTCGGGATCGCGGGCGGCCACATCCGCTCGTTCAACAGCCGCGGCGTCATCGCCGTATCGTCGAAGGACCGCACGGTCTCGCGCGACGATGTGCGTCGCGTCATGGACGCGGCTCGCGCCGTCAGCATCCCGCAGGACCGCGAGATCCTGCACGTGCTGCCCCAGGAGTTCGTGCTCGACCAGCAGGGCGGGATCGCCGCCCCCGAGGGCCTGGTCGGCTCCCGGCTCGAGGCCAACGTGCACATCGTCACCGCGGCCACGACCTCGATCCAGAACCTGGTGACCTGCGCCAATCGCGCCGGCATCGAGGTCGGCGATACCGTGCTCGAGCAGCTGGCCTCGGCCGAGTGCGTATTGTCCGAGGACGAGCGAGACCTGGGTGTGGCCCTGATCGACATCGGCGGAGGCACGACCGACCTGGCCTTGCTCGAGCGCGGATCGATCTGGCACACCGCGGTCCTGCCGGTCGGGGGCGACCACTTCACGAACGACTTGGCCGTCGGCCTGCGCACGCCGATCCCCGACGCCGAGCGACTCAAGAAGAAGCACGGCTGCGCGCTGGCGGCGCTCGCGCTGGAGAACGACCCGATCGAGGTACCGACGGTCGGGGGTCGCAAGCCGCGGCTGCTGACGCAGCAGGTCCTGGCCGAGATCCTGCAGCCGCGCGCCGAGGAGATCTTCGCGCTGATCCAGCAGGAGATCGTCCGCGCCGGGTTCGAGCGCACGCTCAACGCGGGCGTCGTGCTGACCGGCGGCGGCTGCCTGTTGCCGGGCGTGATCGAGGTCGCCGAGCAGGTGTTCGAAGCGCCCGTGCGGCTCGGCCGCGTCGCGGCGATCGATGGCTTGATCGAGTCGCCCGCCGGCCCGCAATACGCGACGGCGGTCGGCCTGGCGCTCCACACGGCGCGGCACCGGCAGGCCGACTCGCGGCGCTCGATCGCGGTGGCGCACCACGGCGCGCTCGGGCGCGTAAGTGGTCGAGTCAAGGAATGGTTCTCCGGAGTCTTCGGAACCCCGTAGAGAGGAGGTGGGAGTCATGATCACGATGGACGACAAGCAAGACGGTCGCCGCAAGGGGCTCAAGCTGTCCCTGGAGGACGCGCAGGCGAGCCACGCCAACATCAAGGTCGTCGGCATCGGCGGCGGAGGCGGCAACGCGGTCAACCGCATGATCGCGACAGGGATCGAGGGTGTGCGCTTCCTGGCCGCGAATACGGACTGCCAGGCATTGCACGGCCACCGCGCTTCGATCAAGCTCCAGCTCGGAGCCAAGCTGACCAAGGGGCTGGGCGCCGGCGGAAACCCGGAGGTCGGCCGTAGCGCGGCCCTGGAGGACACGGAGAAGCTGGTCGAGGCGCTCAGCGGCGCCGACATGGTGTTCGTCACGACCGGTCTCGGCGGCGGTACGGGCACCGGCGCCGCGCCGATCATCGCCAACCTGGCACGCGAGATGGGCGCGCTCGTGGTCGCGGTCGTCACGCTGCCGTTCGCGTTCGAGGGACGTCGCCGGCGGGTCCAGGCCGAGGAAGGCCTGGCGAACCTGCGCGACGTCGTCGACACGCTGATCACGATCCCCAACGACAAGCTGCTGCACACGGTCGAGCGCGGCACCCCGATGGGCGCGGCGTTCATGGTCGCCGACGACGTGCTGCGCCAAGCGGTCCAGGGCATCTCCGACCTGATCACCGTGCCCGGCGAGATCAATCTCGACTTCGCCGACGTCAAGTCGGTGATGTCGGGCATGGGCATGGCGCTGATGGGAACCGGCGTCGCCGAGGGCGAGCACCGCGCGGTCGAAGCGGCGCAGCGGGCGATCTCGTCGCCGCTGCTCGAGGACGCTTCGATCCACGGCGCGCGCGGCGTGCTGATCAACGTCACCGGGGACGAATCGATGTCGTTGCACGAGGTGTCCGAGGCGGCCAAGATCGTCCAGGAAGCTTCGGACCCGGACGCGAACATCATCTTCGGCACCGTGATCGACCCGAAGTTCGCCAACTCGATCAAGGTGACCGTGATCGCCACCGGGTTCGTCCAGGGTGGGCAGCGGCGCAGCCTGATCCGCGAAGTGCCCGTGGTAGAATCGGCCCCGCAGGTCGCCGCAGCCCTCGCCGACAACGCTCCGCAGCCCGAAGCAGCGCGGCGGCCCGAGCGCTACTTCCGCCGGGGGATCAGCGAGCCCCTGGAGTTCGACGCCAACGACGACGGGTTCACGCCGAACTTCGGCAAGATGAAGGACGACCTGGACGTGCCTGCCTTCCTGCGGAAACAGATGGACTGACGCTGCATGACCAGTTCGGCGCAGCCCGAGGATGCGGCGACACGCCGGCGCATCCTCGTGATCGACGACGACCCGGAGACGGGTCGTCTGATCCGCACCTGGTTCGCCGCCGAGCCGTACGAGATCCACGAGGCCCATGACGGGGCCGCGGGCATCGAGGCCGCGCGATCGATCCGCCCCGATCTGATCATCCTCGACCTACGCATGCCGGGAATCGACGGCTTCAGCGTCGCGCGAGCGCTCAAGCAGGATCCGCTCACGCGCACCACGCCGCTCTTGATGGTCACGGCGTGCCGCGACATTGACGCCAAGGTCGAGGCCTTCGGCGCCGGAACGGACGACTACGTCACCAAGCCGTTCCCGTTCGAGGAGATCGACGCGCGAGTCCGCTCGCTGCTGCGACGTCGCGATCACCTGGTGGGCCTCGAGGGCACGATTCGCGAGCTGACCTCGACGAACGAGCAACTCGAGCAGCTGCTGATCACCGACGAGAAGACCGGCCTGTACAACTTCCGCGAGTTCCGTCGCCGGCTCCGCGACGAGTGGGCCCGGGCGGAGCGCTACCGCACGCCGCTATCGCTCGTGTTCCTGGACGTCGACGACTTCAAGAAGCTGAACGACCACCTGGGGCATCTGGCCGGGGATCGCGTGCTGGCCGAGTTCGCGACGCTGGTCGTCGGGGGCGCTCGCGCCAGCGACTTCGCCGCGCGCTACGGCGGCGAGGAGTTCTCGGTCATCCTGCCGCACACGCAGCTCGACATGGCGCTGCGCGTCGCCGAGCGGATCCGCTGTGCGGTGCGCGAGTTCGTGTTCCTGGCCGACGAGGCCCCGAGTCGCGTGACCGTGTCAGCCGGCGTCGCGACCTATCCCTCGCCCGCAATCGACTCGGTCGATACGCTGATTCGCGCGGCGGATGTCGCGCTCTACCGCGCCAAGGACCTGGGGAAGGACCGCGTCATCGCCGCGGATTCGAAGCACGCGGCACCCGGAACGCGCTCGACCGGGCCGCCCAGGCGACGCAGCCGCGCGGTCAAGCCCGGGAGCTGATCGCGCGCCCGACGAAGGCGAACAGCACGAGCGCGCCCCCGGTCACCCATCCGCCCAGACTGAACGCGTGTGGGGCGTAGAGGCCGAGCAGCAGCCCGGCCGCGGCGAGGGCGCCTCCAAGAATCTGGAACTGCCACATGCCGTAGAGGAACGCGAACGGCAGATAGTGGCTACCCAGCACGATCATGAACGCGGGAAAGAACCACTCGAGCTTGTAGAGCGTGGCACCGGCGACGACGGGCAGGTTGAGCGGCAGCGTGAACGCGACCTGCCGAGCGAGCTGACCCAGCGGGTTTTCCCGGCCGAGCATCACGGGCCGACCCATGGCGCGCAGGATCAGGAAGGTCAGCGGCAGGATCAGCACCCCGCCGAGACACAGCGTGAGGATCGCGTGGCGCGGCGTAGACCAGGTGCCGAGGGCCGCGGAGGCGAGCCACAGCCCGCCCGAGACGAGCTGCCCGACGAACCCCCCGAGGAACACGGTACGCACTTCGCGCTGGGCGTCTTCGATCTTCATGATGCGTGGTAGCCAACGACCTGCCAGCCGCTGGTCGTCCGAACGTACACCTTGGAGAACTGCCAATCGTCCTCCACGATCTGCCCGTCGCGCTCACGCGAGCGCACGAGCCGCCCGTTCACGATCGCGGCCTCGCCGTGCACCTGGACTCGCAGATCCGACGTGTCGTAGCGCAAGAACCGCATGCGCCCCGACCGCGCCACGGCCAGGACCTCGGGCTTCGTCATCCTCGGCATCCCGGGCACCGTGACCACGAGGTCGTCGGCCCACAGACCATCGAGGGCGTCCGCGTCGCCCCGCACGTGGGCCTCGTTCCAGATCTTCTCGAGTCCGAGGAGCTGTGCCGTGACCTGCGCGACGTCGAGCGCGGCCCTCGTCGCCTGCCAGGCCACCGCCTGCCACCGACCGTCTCGGCGCACGAACGTGCCGGTGTTCAGGTACCGCGTGACCTCGGCGCTCGCGCCGTGCTCGGTCGTGCCGACGAGACGGAACGCCACGACCGCCGTGTCGCCGTACGGCTGGATCCGCACGTCCTCGGCGATGTAGGTCGTCTTCGGTTCGCCGGGCTTCGCGGTCGCCTCACGCACGTCGCGCAAGATGTCGACCTTTCCGATTCGCTTGCCGCCCGAGCCCGTGTAGATCAGCTCCTCGGCCCAGAACCGCTCGTGCGTCGCGACATCGTCGCGCGACGCGCCCGCGAGAAACTCGTTCAACAGCGCGATCAGCTCCGCGGTGTCCGGCGCCGGCTCGGCCGGCGTGGAGCCGGAAAGCACGAGCGCGACCAGCGTGCAAGACAGGATTCTCGACAAGTGCGTCAACACACACCTCCACCGGCCCGCTTGCCTGACGAAGACGCAGGACGACCGCTCCAACTCGCGGAACGGCTGCCCGTCGTAGGTCCCTCCGGAGACGCCGCGTGCGGTGAGCACGGCCGTGTCGCCGTAGACGCGAACCTTCGGGTCGTGGGTCTCCATGACGTCACGAGCCCCAGGAAAGTGACCTTGTCGCCGACCTTTTCCGTCCGCGCCGATGATCGTCCAATCGTCGGCCATGTAGTGCCCGATCCGCTCCGCGTCGTTTTCGACCATCGCCCGGTCCCACTCGGCCGCAACCGCAGCCAGCTCGGCTTCGACGGAGCTGCTCATGCCGACTCCTTCCTCGCGATACAGCACCGGACTTCGGCCAGCGAACGGTGGGCGGGATCGGCGAGGCACACGAGAAACTCGTCGCGCAGCGCGGCGAACCGATCGCCGCAGAACACGTGCAGGAGCTGCATCCGATCCAGCCGATCGCGCCAGGCGTCCAGAACCCCGGCGAGCGCCGGACCGTCGAACGCCAGCTCGCGATCTTCCAGGATCAGCTCCTTCTCGACGGTGAAGCCCGCTCCCACCAGATGCTCCCGCAGTTTCCGGCCCATCCGGAAATCGTACCGCCCCGCGACGAGCGCATCCTGCACGTAGCCCCCGAGCAGCCCTCGGGCTTCCTCGCCGAGCGGCTCGTGACCGAACAGGTCGTCGATCTCGGTCAGCGCGATCCAGCCGCCGGGCACGAGGCACCGGCTCCATGCGCGGAGCGCAGCAGAAAGGTCGGGAAAGAACGCCGCGCCGAAGCTGGACCAGATCCCATCGACCGCGACTCCGAGATCGAGGCCCGCGCGCAAGTCGGCCCTGCGGAACTCGGCGCCGGCGATGCCGCGC
>Ga0180063_1000006_pt1 | contig 46745 bp, 62 predicted proteins | sample EasRivT47_16_10D_FD_121776 | JGI IMG/M metagenome (GOLD analysis project Ga0180063, IMG submission 121776) | Soil microbial communities from meander-bound floodplain in the East River, Colorado, USA - East River metaG ERMLIBT47_16_10D | ecosystem: Environmental > Terrestrial > Soil > Floodplain ...
AAATCTCGATTCTGGTGGCTCTCCTTGGTCAGCAAAACTTGCGGCTGAGCCTAGGTGGGGTTGGTACCCAAGGAATAAATAATTATGCCAAGCAGACTTAGATTTGTACCTGTGGAAGTTGTACCTCCTGGAGATTCCGCTCTTGATATATTAGCGGCTTCTATGTCTGCCAATACGTGGGCAGAATTAACTACTGTTACAGGACAAACAGCTGCAATAAGTGGAAACGGAAACTCTGGTAGCGCTATTGTATTCTGTAATTCATTTCCATGGAATCCAATTGAAAAACGCATTGAAATATTAGCTAATGATCATGCAGCTAATCCAGGTCAATGTAAGTGGGCACGTTATTTAGAAGAGACAAATGAGTGGATATTTACAACTGATTATGGTATTGCAATAAATCCACACGGTTATGATCACACATCATGTGATCCTTTTACTGGAGCCGTTTATTTTCGTCAATATGGCGGTGGTGTTAGACAGCCAAACTTTTACAGGCGCTTAGCTGGAGAAACAACTTTTAGTTTAATCAGCGGCATCGGACCTTTCCGTAATGTAGGAGTTGCACAAGGTACTTGCTGGTGGAAAGGTCCTTTTACTGCTGGAGCTGGTCACGGTGCTAATGGTGCATTTGTGATGTACCAAGCATCTGATAATTTTCCTGGTAATTCTATTGATTTCTACAATCCATTAACTGGTACATGGTTTTATGGAAAAGATTCAGGAGTTAGTCCCGGTTCAGAGAGTTATGGTGGGCGAACTCTATATCAAACAATTCTAGAATACAGTGAAATTCATAATTGTATTGCATATGGAGGAGGTAATACAGACCAAGGTGCTTCTAATGGAAGAAACATTTGGACGATGAATTCAGCAGGTGTTGTAGATACAATTCTTAATCTTCCTGCTTCAATCTCATTAAATTCAGGTGAAACCGGTACAAGAATGTCAGTTGATCCAGTGACTGGACATTTCATACTCCTAAGTAATGCAGAATTGTGGCAACTTGATCCTTCTGTAGCTGGTGGAACTTGGACTCAAAGACAATCTCCACCAAGTTATGCCAGTGGAGGTCCAGGAAATCCTCATGTTGGAGGAAATAGCCGAGTAGTTATGGTTTCACTTCCAGAACATGGAGTTATAGCAGTAGTCACACAAAATTCAACAACAGATGCTTCTGGTAATTTTTGGTTGTTCAAAAACGCATGAATTGTGATATCTGCAGTGAACAAATTATTGTATGCGTATTACTTACAAGTGAAACCTGGGAACAGATTGCATTAGATGATTACGCATTGTGCCATCTCTGTATTGATAAGAGATTGACAGAGGTAGGAATTAAAGTACATGACGCAGAAGTACAACTTATTGGACTTCAATCTTTGAGAACATCTCCAACTACTCGTACACTCAAAGCTGGCGGTTGGAGATCTAAAGAAGCAGCACTGGCAGGTCCTATTGGTTTACCAAATCTTTATACTAGGAGTATTTAAATGGCGAATAAGATCTATCAACTGTTGGAAACTGCGCTTTCATGGAAACCTGCAACACAAACTCCTACTGAAACTTGGGAAGTAGATGCAATTGCTAATGCTGCTGGTCGTCAAGGTGCTTTGCATGACTTTGGTGTAGCTTCAATTGCTCGTAGATTTTCTTGGCGTTTCTACACTCAATGTCAAGCTACTCCCACGGTAGGAAGTGTGATTCGTGTTTACTGGAAATCTTCAGATGGTGCGCATCCAGATAATGATGATGGCACTGGTGATGCTGCTGTAAGTGCAGAAGATAAATTAAGGAATTTACACTATATTGGTAGCTGTGTCGTTGATGAGGCAGCAGCTAATATTGAATTTGTAAAAAGTGGTTGGTTCTTTTTACCACATCGTTATGGTGCTCCTGTTATTTGGAATGCTTCAGGAGCTACACTTACGACTGACGAAACAGAACATGGATTCATTCTTACGCCAGTTCCTGACGAGGTTCAGTAATGTTGTGGGATTCTGTATCTCCATATGCATTTCAAGCTGACGCAAGTAGAGTAGATCCTGGAAGATCTAGTTCTTTATTTAATCTTCTATGGTCTAAAGCTATTTTACTTACTACTCCACAAGCACATAGTAATAATGTCTATGATCATGTACGTGGAGTTGTTGGATTTCCAACAGGCGTAGCTACTGTTCCTGGAGCTAGATTTGATTCTATTATTGGTCCAGGTGTTGATTACACAAGAAATTCAACTAAGGAGAGAATTGAATTTTCTGGTAGAGAAGTACTAGGAAATGTAGATATAACGTTCATTGCATTATTAGTACAAGATGATCCAAACACAGGCCCACTGGTTATGGCTACATCCAGTACAAATGCTGGATTTAGAATGGGTGGAACTCCAGGAACACCTAAATTTCCTACTTTTACTAAAGGCAGCGTAGTTGATACTACTAGCACTATTCAAATGTTAGGTGGTCAGCCTGTCATGATAGCAGCTAGTTATAATGCCGCCACTAATAACGTTAATTTTCTTGTTAGACATTTCCTTAGTGGAGTGATAGCAGTTGAAACTATAGCTAGTACTGGAAGTGCAGTAAACGGCAACGGTATTTTTTCTGTAGGCGGCGCTGATTTTACCGTTAGCACTGCAGATGCAATGATTGCAGGAACATACATTGGACGTTTGTTTTTATCTCTAGAAGAGATGCGTGTTCTAGGAAATAATCCTTTTGGTCTATGGCAAACACAATTATCATTTCCGCCAAGTATGTCAATTGCAGCTGGTCCAGGCGGTGCAGTTCCTAAGACTAATCGTTTCTTAATGCATGGAGTAGGATGAAATGATTCTCACACACCTTTTATTCTTTAAATTATTAACTGGTGCTACAGGAATAGCAGGAGGAGGAACACTTCCTGGATATCAGAGGGATAGGATTATTAAGTTGCGGAGACAGAGAGCATTTAGAATGTGGTAGTAGAAAAGAAGGCCGCTCTTATGGGCGGCTTTTTCTTTACTAATGCTTTTTTACAGATGGCATTGCTAGCTTAGACCAATCTTCATCTGGTACTTTTACTCTAGGTGCTTGATCTAGAGGTCGTACACCTGGAAGTTGCTGGAGTCTTGCGATACAAAGAGTTGCTAGTTTTCTTAATTCTTCCTGAGTGAACTCTCCATCCACTTCAATGAGACAGTAAGCTGCAATCTCTGCGAGTTTAAGTTCAAACTCGTGCTCAGGATGTTTTGCTAGCAAAGCTTGCAGAGTTGGATGGTATGCTACTTCTCTATTTAATTGTACATATTCATCTGGAAAGAATTCAAGATATGCCATTACACTCCTTCCAAGCTCGCACTGATATCGGAACTTCTGCTTTAATTAAATCTAATATTGCCTCAGCATATACTCGTATTTCATACTGAGCATGTTGATGTAGACGAAGGTGTAGAAAGTGAAACAGATTGTGCAAACTTACAGTTCCAAAGAAACGAGTATAAATTGCAAGAGGAAGAACCGATCTAGCGAGTTCTCTTGGAGTGCCTAGTTCTATAAGCTCTGCATAAACTTTATATGCCTCCTCATTGCAGTGTTTAATCATACTCCGTATTTCTACTGCGGATTTATGCACTTCCTCAGTGCGCATTTGCTTATTACTAGCGGACTGCGTAGTAATTTTATTTACTTCTGGTACATACATCATATTTGGAAGCTCTGAGTATCTAGCAGATACCTCATTGTAACTCCAAGTACGGTGTCTGTGCCATTGTCGAGCTACAAAAATTGGACAGCAGATTTCAAATGTAAATACAACAGATTCAAAAGGAGAAGTGTGTTTGTTCTTAATGAGGTAGTGGATTAATTTCTCATCCTTATCAACTGCATCTCCACTTCTCCAGTCTGCATTATATGATACTCTTGCAGCTCTAACAATACTTAAATCAGATCCCATTCTATCTACTAGTCTAACAAAACCCGCATCTAAAACATCAATTTTATAAGTGCTCATACTAAGGTGTCACATTAGGTTGTACTGTAGGTTCCTCACTCTTAATCAGACACTTAGTTCCAGTAGCTTCTAATGCCTTTCTTCCTTTCTCTGAAAGACACATTACTTGTGTAGCTGCTGCTGTGTTTCCTAGTTCTTGAAATCCACGGCGCAATTCATTAATCTCACAGTTCTCATCCATCACTGATCCATTGAGTCCAAATCCAAATTGAACCCAACCAGCAGATCCACCTACAGCAATACGACAAGGTGCTGTAGGATATGAGAGAATATCAGGCGCTCTTGCAGAGCCGTGTGATCCTGCGATAGTAACAGATCCTCCCTGTGATTGTAATTCTGCTTTCAGCCTTGAATCTACATTTGTTTCTGCTGCTGCCTTCACATCTACCGCAGTAGTTTGTTTCACTGAAGTAGATTGTTTCACAGACTTAGAAACAGGAGCGGGAGGAGGAGGGGTAGGAGTTCCTCCAGTGGCCCATGCAAGAGATGGAATCAGAAGTGACAGCAGTGCTAGCGTTTTCATTTTAATCCTTCAATTTTAATCCAATGGGGTATGTAAATTTCCACTTTACTTCCTACTGCGAAGTCTTTAAAGGTTCCTTCCTGATTTGGTAATTTAAGTTTACTGCGATCAATCCAAATACTATATGATGTAGGCGTGACAATAAAACGTTCATTTTTATTCTCTACTACAATATGTGATTCTTGAATCCCTATTATAACTCCTTGTTTAGACTTAATACCAGAGATTCCGGGCGATTGCCCTATAGGAATATACTTTTCAGTCATAGGACCCATTGCAAATACTGCAAGAGGTACAGATATTACAAGTAGAAAAGTTCTTCGGATCATATCGATGCTTCCCTTTCTTCCTGAGTGAGATAATTCCAATCAACAGTCTCTTCGTCAATATTAATTACAGGTATTTTCTTTGGTAAAAATCCTGGCTTAGGATCTTTAACAGGTATGATTTTATCTGCAACGATCAAGTTTCTCAATAGGTCACCGAGTTTGCTGACGCTATCAAGATCATTGTGAACATGTTTCCAGATATCATTCAAGCTGAGGACTCTATTTGTAGCCTCTAAAATCTGCATTACTTTGTGCGTGATATCCGAGTCTTTTGCTTTTCCAAATTCTCCAAGAGCCTTAGGCATAAGTTTCTCGGTATGAGACAATACTGTATTGGCATGGACGACAACATCTTCTGTAATTGTGGTGGAACAAATTCCTGCTGACTGGATAAGACAGAGCTTAAGTAAGTGCGTAAATCTTCTATTTGAATAGCTTTCAAATCTGACATCATTTATTCCTGTGTAGGTTTTGTAAATTTTGTCAAGAAGTTTTCTTGCGCCTGGATTGAGATTACCTGCTCCGATAACTGAGGTTTTGATTTTCCTGAGAAAGGTAACGATTTCCAACGTAGTCTCAATTGAAGGTTTTGAAGGAAAAGTAATTCTTCGTCCAGTTGGATCGGAGTACGCGAGTAACAAACGAGAAAAAAATCCCTGTCCAAGAATTTCAATTGGGAAAGCAATGGAAAAACCAGTTGGTGTATTTCCTCCGAGGATTGATATTGTTGGGTTAGGAATTGCCACTGACTTAGAGTTTTTGACGCGTGATTCGTATACTCCTCTATAATCCCAGAGAGTTCCAAGTAGGGAAATGAATTCGAGATTGTTGTTCCCGAAGAAATCATTGAATTCGTCTGCCATAATGAAGCAATTAGATACATCGGTAGCTTCCTTTCCCCATAGGGATGATTCAAGTGGATCTTCTGCCTTATCTTCACCAGCTAGATCGAGAAGAAACTTTTCTTTTGAAGTCTTATCTGCTGCAATATCTGTATATCCAGCTTGCATGATAAGACTCTGCACTATCTTAATCGCTGTACTCTTTCTTGTTCCTGGATTACCAATTAACATTACATAGATATTAGGATAGATATCAAAATGTCCATGCTGAAAATGGAACCTCCTCTCTAAGAAGGCTCCAATTGCAGCAATAGCACACCAGCGATGAAAAAAGATAGGACACTCAGTTTCTTTTACATAGGAGAGATACTCTGAAAAGAAGTCATGATATGGAACTCGCAGTGGTACTATGTTTGACTCAATGTTTGAGGGCATTTCATGTTTAAAAACCTCTTATACATTCACCGCTGTATGTCTCCAAGGATTAACACCCTTCCTCGCAAGCATGAAATCATAGATCAGCGCGGTCTCGTCGTCTCCTGGAAAATCAAACAACTTAAGTGCACACACAGACTTACCATCTGGAAGAGATCCTGTTCTTAAAAGTTGCATGTATTGTTCCCTTTCTAAAGAAAGAGAGTACCAAAGACCGCCTTCATTAAGGGTAAACTCAGTAAGTACAGTCATATTAATCTCCAGTTTCACTCCAGTAAACAGCGCCAGGATTACCAATCTTAATTGCTGCTGGCACTGTGAAAGTACGATAAACTTTATCAGCCCCGAGAACAGTTACAGGTATTTCCATCCGTTCTTTTACCATCTGACATAGATATTCATGCCCTCTCCGATACAAAAATAGGATTGAATCATGAATCTGTGCTAGAAGTCTAAAATTCTTAGAGTGTACCGGATGTAAAGCAATTTCATAAAACACTCTAAGCCAACCAATGTTTAGTGTCTGTGCATTCAATGATTGCGGAGGATGTGCAACATACGAATTAAGGTCACTCTTATTCTTATCAGGTCTACCAAAGCAATATCTAGTCCAACCACCCACCTGAATTGCTTCTCTGACAAATTGAATTGGCGAGTTTCCAGACTCTGGCCGTGTTTCACTAGAAACATGGTGATACGCACGAGATACCAGCAGATTCGTAGTAAGAATTTCTTGTATAATGCTTTCATACCACTGCCCCTTTAATTTAGGATATGTTGCTTCAAAACGATCAAGAAGATATTCTGCTACTCTCTTAGGATTCCAGTGACGAGGGAGTTTAAGAAGTATTTGTGCCTCTCGTATCTTGTCTATACCCATTGTATCTACTAAGACAGAGGCACCCATATTGTAATTTGCTCCGTGATTAACTTTCTTTGCCACATCACGAATGGGCTTGTTTTTAGTTTTCTTTCTTTCGTCGTCGTACAATTCATTATAGTCAAGTCCGAAGAAAGCCGATGCATTAAGTGAGTGGAAGTCTCTTTCGCCAGAAACATTAGCGATGAGTGTATCATCCCCGGAAATATATCCTGTATCACGAGACTCAGCTTGTTCAAGATCGCACTCTCCAAAGTAGAAATCTTCATCTGCCCTGAAAGTTCTTTTAACACTAGGACCTCTGGTGATATTGTGTATTTGTAAACCACACCAGAAATGATGTTCTCTACTAGCAAGCCTACTTGTGTCGGTAGCGTGTGGGTTGAGAGCATATAAAGTTCTGCCATGATACTCTTTTCCTTCCACAAGGTAAGTTGAATTCTCTTTTCTCAGCTTCCTAATCTTGAGAATTTTCGTACAGAAGTATTCAATAAATGGGTGCAGTAGTGCAAACCTCTTAAGATTCTTTTCATCAGTAGAAGTTGCTTGTACTCCGAGAATCTTAAGCAGTGTCTGACATTGTTTAGGAGAGTTAGGATTGAATGGCTTACCAATACTTCTCTGGAGTTCTCCTAATACTTGATTAATCTGGATTTCAGTTTCTGCATACGCCTGTTTCCTGACCTCTTCATCTCTCTTAATTCCTGTCATCTCAGCTAGGAGACAAGGAAAATTTAGAGGAAACTCCTTGAGATAATTCCGTTTCGCCCAATCAGGAGCTTCTAGAAGCCAGAAAATAAAGACCCATAAAGTTGTCCATGAGTCTTTAGCATTGTATAAGTAATAATCCATTAGATCTCCTGTCTTAGCGAGATCCTTCCAGTACATTGCATCACGAACAAAGAAAGCTCCAAGAAATCCTAAGTCTTTAGGAAGTTCTGAGAGCCATGAATGAAATGCATTTGCTGTATCAAAGAGCCAGTTATATACCGGTGCTCCATACATGAGGAAGTAAGAGTTATCATACTTCCCATTTTGAAATATTTTCGGTGCTGGCAGAGAGTTAAATTTCTTCACCCACGCCAAAGCATACTCATCTTTTATCGGAATAACATAGCTGCTAGTAGTGAGGCTAGAGTCAGATTCAATAGACAGAGCAGTATAACTAACACACGTAATGCGAAGTGGGTCTTTTGAAGTTTCGATGTCAATTGAGATAGTGAGAGTGTTCTCTCTTCCAAATTTCTCATATGCATCTGTAACATTGGCTGGTTCATAGAGTTTCCAAGAGAATGTATCAGTTGATTTCCAAGTCTCAGGTTTAGTGAGCTTAGAAACAAATCGTTCAAATGTGAACTTAGCATAATTCACTCGTACTAGATGTTCTAGCGGATTCAATATTACATACTCTATTCCGTTCCGAGAGATGAGCGAACCTTGGTAATCATCGAGAGATGGATTCGCTCTTGATTCTACACCTACTAGCTTTTTCAGGAGATGCTTCTGAGTTAGAAAGATTCCAGTGATATTCCTCTTCTTCGCCCAGAGTTCTAATTCAGTAAGAGTAGAAATCTCATCCAGACGCAGGTATACTTTCGCCGTACCTACTAATGCTTTAAAATTGTGTAGGTAAGATTCGTCGTCAGATGTTCCTACAAATGCTAGGATCTTACTCATCCCACAGTGACGCTTCCAGTTATATATTCAACTTCTGCTTTACCTGGAACTACTGTGAACACAAATGTTTCTAAATCAACAGCAAAGATATCCCCGCGATTAACTACTTCCCAAATTGTGGTGGAATTGAAAAGTCTTTTTGAAGGTAAAACACGGAGGAAGATACGATCTTTGTACTTGAAAATAACCATGAGAATCTCCAGAAAGAAAATACCAGTTTTTGGATACAGGAAAACTGGCAAACCTGCTGGAGCTTAGACTACTTCAAGTTTCACGATATCGGTATTGTATGTTTCTGTTTGTTTATTAAGTCTCTTCTTCGTAATCGCGAGAACTTCCATACCATTCGCAGCTTGCATAATCTTTCTCAAGCCGCTTTCACCAGTTGCAGCACCGAGAGGTGCCAATACTTCTTTCAACTTACCTTGAGAAACTTCGTTGACAGATCCGTCATCCTTTTTAAGAATGTACAGGACTTGAGTTTCTTGCTTAGGTTCAATTGGTTTATCTTCCGTAGGATCTGCAAGCTCTTCAGTACTGATTCCAATGAGCTTCAGTTCCACTGCTGGTTTATTGTTAATCACCTTCTCTTCAAAAGATACAAATGCACGGTGAGCACCAGCAGGATAAGGTTCAAATGTCGGAAGATCTGCAAGATCATCAAGTGTGCCATCAAGCAGAGAGTCAAGGTCAGTTTTAGCGCTCATTGTTTATCCTCATAGATAGGTATATTGGTAGGTAAATTAGCAGGTATATGTGGAATTCGTGATGAATGTTGTGCTTCCTCTCTTTCTTGTAACATCGCTTTAAACAAGAGTAGATATACTAACAAATCATCTACTCGCCCTTCAATAGATTCGAGACGCTGACGATTCTTTCCTGTCTGCATATCTCGAATATATTGACCTATTGCATCCCAATGTTTAGCTGCATATACTCTCAATACAGTTTCCATTGGAAGATCAAGATCGACTCCATTACGACGAAAGTTTAGGAGTCTATCATCATCTCCTGAGTATTCTCCGCCTTTGAGAGTTGAGAGTTCTACTAATCTATCGTATGTTGCTTTCATTAGATTAGCAAACTTCATAGAAGGAAAAGATTTTTCTATTTTCATATTATCTTCCTCTCTTTGTAGTGTATGCATTAGCTTTTGCAACTCTCAAAAGTTGTTTCAAATCTACTGTCTCTACTATTGTCTTACCAAGTTTTCCTGAAGCTACTTGTGCCCACAATTTCATCCACAACTTCTCTAGTGGAGGTATATTAATTTTGTTCCTGAGACAGTGCAAGTACAAACGGGTTCCAAGAATCTGAACTGATGATGCAGGTCTACATCTTGATTGCTGAGTGTTACAGCTCATTCTTCTCTCCGCAGTTTTTCAATTGCTCGTAATCTAATTAACTCTGCACAAATCACAGCGGCATGATCGTTTGTCTTTGCTAACTCAGCAAGCCAATCATAGGCTGTTGCTGCATCTCTTTGAGAATAACTTTCTACTTTCCAACATACACTCATTTCTTCGCTCCCACCAATGCACTGATATTCCTAATTGCGGTATGCGCTGGAGTTTTCTGAATTGCCTCTCTTACAACCGGAGGAAATAGATCTGGTTTAAAGATGCGGAGAAGTGTAGGAAACTCATCATTCTCCAAAGTGATATCAGTGCGAGAGCCTGTGAGAATGTTATTTGCATATGTGGTTGCGGAACCAAACACATGCTTCTTGTTCTTTACATCACAGTGTACGACTTCATCAAAGTATTTAGCAGTATTGCGAGAGAAATTAGTGGTGCCAGAAACAGGAACAATCTTTTTACGTCCATCTTCTAATTCTACCTCCGCTTCATGAGTGATGAAACAGAGATTGAATTTAGCTTGCTGTGCCTGTGAGAGAAACTTATCCATGAGTGAGCCCTGATTTCTGTAATCAGACCACTCAGGTTTATATGTGTCAGGCTCATTCTTTGTGATGTGATTCATAGTAGAATTTGCAAGCTGAGTACCAGAATCAAACACCACAATATAGTTATCTCCAAGGGAGTTGAGAGCAACACTAGTAGTAGGCTTAGAGTCTTTCTTGCACAAAGGGCATGAAACTTTTCCATGTTCATCACATATCTCCACAGGAGAACCAGGAATGACTTTTAACATGGTTTCAATTGCAATAGGAAAGATTTTTGTATCTGGAATCCTAATGAGTTCTATTCTTTCCTGCCATTCACGAGGAAACTTAAATAGAGTATCATATCCATTCTCAAGATCGAACCAGAGAAGATTGAAATATTCAGACAAGCGACCTACAAGCTCAGTCTTACCTGTCTTAGAGCCACCAAAGATGCAGACTCTATGAGTTTTAGATGCCTGAAGATCAGAGAGTTTAGCCATGACCACCACCTGCATGTGTACTGGAATCATAAGAAGGAACAGCTTCAAAGTTTCTTCCTATGGAACCACATCCAGCAGCAAAGACTCTTTCATCATGACAATAATTATATGTAACTGTGCCATCAAGAAAAGAAATTACTCTTGTATTAGCACATTTCCACCATTGTGGTCCTAAGGCACCTTTTACACAATGTTTACAATCCTTACAAAACTTTATCTCCTGCCCCGTCGATGTGGACAGTGGTATCTGTAGATTCTGTTCCATCTTCCATTCCTTCTGTATTCTCAAGTTGAGTTTTAATCAAATCCATGATGGATACTTCTGCATCATATTTTTCTGCCTCTAATGTCTTGAGTCCTTCTTCACTGATTGGCGAAGTCAATTTCTCTGTACTCATGGTACAAATACCAAGATACTTGCACTCACGATAAAACTTACCTACACATGACTCTCCATGCATAGGATATACACCACGTTTCTCATAGAGTTCAAGCCTATCAATCTCTAGCAACAGTTCTTCAATCCACAGTGCTCGCTGGAGATATGATTTATTATATATCACTGGCTCGTACTCTAACTCCTTAGTCTTATATACTAGGTATAGTACCTTGTAAGATGAGAGTTTTGGGAACAGAAAGTCCAGAATGATTGAATACCCAATTGCCTGTGCGGAATTTTTGTATGAGCTAGCAAAAACTGCTCCGGAGGATGTTTTGATTTCGAGTACAAGGACTTCCCCTGTTTCTTTATTCCTAAGCACAACATCCACAAATCCTCTATACTTGAAACCTCCAGGAAGATGAATACGGAAGCCAAGTTCAACTGCTGGTTTCCCTTGATAATAAACCAGTTCATATTCCTTGAGAAATCCTGCTTTTCGTAGCGCATCAAATTTTTGAATAGCAATGATTGCGAGAGCAAATGATTTCTTTCTCTTAGGATCATCTGCGAGGATATCTTGTTTCCATTTAATAAAACTAATCCAGATTGTTTCAGCAAGTGATTTTCCAGAGAGGAGCAATTGAATTCCTTCTCCAACTGTGTGTCCAAACTGGAATGTGAGTTGAGTGTCATCATCATCTCTTCTTGCTTCGAGTTCTGTATTTAATTTCTGGAGTTGGAATTTACGCGGGCACTCATGTAGAACTAAACGGGAGGAATAACTGAGTTGCTTGAGTCTGATATCCATATTCAAGTTCCAATGCAAATAGATGTTTTAGTTTTGGAAGAGGTACTTGAGTTATAGAAACCAACTCGGAAAGTTCGTAATCCAAACTCCAATGATCAGTATTACAACTATCGCACCTAGAACTAATACAACTACCGCTCCCACTAATCCTATTACCGCAAAGACATACAGAAGGAAAGATGTCAGAGATTGTTTCCAAGTCATTGGTTTTGAATATCTGCTCGGTGTACCAATGCCTGAAAATTGCTTTCGCACCTTTGAGATAATTGACATAACATCTTTCCCGAGAGGATAGATAAAGACGAATGCAAAGTCGAAGCAAACTACTGGACTTTAATTCCTGAATTGATGCACTCATCTTTATTACCTTGTTGGAAGCTAAGATAAGTGTGACGAATAGCGACTAAGGATGCTGCTATAAATTTCTTAAGATCAAAATTAGGTCCTGCTACAAAGAAACAATTACCAGTAAGAGGTACTGCAAAGCCTGGATCAAAAACTTTCCAGAAAAGGAGGTTGTCATATTTTTTAGAGAGGAACATGATTAGTGTTCCTCCCTCAAAATCTCCTTGCCAGAGAATAGTTATATCTTTCTCTTCATGGTCCATTACAAATCCAATAGTGTCATGGACTTAATAGCTTTATTCTTGGAGAGATTTTTCGTATTCGCTACTAGCTCCGTTTTAGTGAATTTCTCCAGTGCTGCAATGATAACTGCACGCTCTTCATCTTTGAGAATAGTAACTACATCTGGATTCGCTTGCAATTCTTTATGAATTGTACGGAGAAGAACTGGCATAGTTGGATGCTGTGCAAGGAGTTTCTCTTGAAGCTCTAGAATTGCACTTGAGATTTGTTCTGCTGGAGTCATAGGTCTATGTTGACGATTTGAAGTGTTGGATGCTTGTTTGTATTATAATAGTACTGTCTCAAAGCATCTTCGATAGTGGAATAATTTCCGTGGAAGCATTTGTATCCATCTTCTTGAACAGAGATAAGATCCCAAGGACTAGTTGAGTAAGGATCAAATTTAAGAAAGAAGTTCATTCTCTATTCCTCCTCATCCAGTAAGCCTTTAGCTCTTGCAATCCATTTGGGAATCTTAAGCTTGTCTTTTCCGCCATTCTTATCTATCTTCAACATTTGAACCTGTGAGAATGGAAGCCAATGTTCCACTCCATCTAAATTGTTTTGGAAAGAGAACTTGAAGAGAACTGCTTTCTCTGTCTCCTTCTTCATCTTACCTTCAAAAAGAATTAAATCATTTGAATCAGGTAGAAATACTTGTGTCATCTTTTGCTCCAGCTTTAGTGTCAGTGCCGTTATAAATTGAAAGAGCAAAAATTACAGCTACGACAGTTTCTATAGAAACAGAAGCTATAGAAGCTATGCCAGTTAAGGAAACAATAAGATTTTTTGGGAGTCTTAAATCAACAGTAACAAGATCATCAGTCATAAATCTTCAACTCCAAGAGATTGACTTAAGTGAAACGTAATTACTACACCTTGCACATGATATGAAAGTTTCGCTTTCTTGCCCCGCTCACCTAGGAGAAACTTGTATTCAAGGTCATTGTATTTCTCTTTAATTACCGCTTTGATTAGGCGACGATGATACGGCCGAGGAACTCGGAGACTTACTTTATTTTCTGTTTTGAGTTGCTGCCAGATAGGATAATACTTACGGACTGTCATTTTTTCTTGTGTACTCTAGATGCCATTCGGGTTCACTTTTGTCCGTTACCCGCTTCCACGTTCTAGAAACGTATATCCACCAAAGGATACTTTTCATGCAAGTACACAAGAAATGAGCCTTTTTAAGTCATGCTCAGGACTACAAGGATGCGCTTGCCTTGTTATCAAGAGTTACAAATAGCTGGCCTCTTTGTAACCGCAAGCTCCATAGGAAGATTTTCCATCACCTTCCAGTACCAGCGCATCAATGATTACAGATTCGCAAGCAATGCAGCTTCGTCCATATTCAGGAGTGCGTCTGCTTTATTCAGCAGGAATTCAACGCACTCTTGATACGTTTCTGCGTTCGGCGAAGAATTCACATACACTGCCAGTTGTTCTTTCAGAAGTTTCAGGACTGGCTTATTTGTTTTCACCAGATTGAACTTGTTCATGAGAATCTTAGCAGCATTGGAAACTTGTTCTGCACTCTTACCAGTAACAGAAGGCATGACACCAACATAGTCGTCGGAGAATGCTTCCCAAGTTTCTTTCGAGATTCCACCGCCACGACGTTCTGCTTTCGGAAGATTTGCAATGTATTCCCAAACAACTTTATCAAACGGGAAATTGTCTTGAGAGATATCTTCTTTGTCGTTGACAATAGAACGTGCTTGACCAATTACAACTTCGGCTACTGCATCTTGCAGAAGTTCTAGTGCTTTTCCCCCTTGTTGCAGAATTTCAATGATACCTTCAACGGAAGGAACAGGAAGTTCCAGTTCAACAGTCGGACGTTTGAATTCTTCTTTAGTTTCTTTATCAACCACTTTCTTGAAGAAGAATTTAACGGCTTTCTTGTCGTTCAGTTTGTCAAATTTCGGGGTAATTGCAGTTTGAGTGTCAGACATTTGTAAAAGCTCCATCGAGAGTTGAGAATGAGGTTTTATCTTGAATCCAAAATCTGGAAAGGAGATCATTTCATTTTGGAATCCTCCAGTTCGGTTTCAAGAGTGTGTCAGTATGCATGATTTCTCCGCGCGTGTCAATAGGGGAGTGAATTGAATTTTAGAGCTTCGCTTTCCATTGATCTTGTGGAAGAGGATGATACTCTGTTGAATCTTGAGGGCTCCTCCATTTAAAGTCACATACTGAGAAGAGAAGATTAAATTCATGCCCTGTAGCTCCAGACTTTACAACATACACATCTGAAGATTTAGGCGGGTTATAAATCGGTGTCCACATCATTTCTTTACTCCGTTCTCTCTTTCTAACTTACCTTTAAAGAATTCAGCTTTCTCTGCTAATGTATTGCCTTTAATACGCTGGCTCTCAATGCCTTTGGTAAATGATTCAGGTTCACAGATAACATATAATTCTTCTTTTGCTCTAGTAACAGCAGTATACAAGAGTTCACGTTGGAGCATTGTTGCATGGGACTGATGTAATACAAGAAATACTTTCCTCCATTCAGAACCTTGAGCTTTATGAACGGTGAGAGCGTATCCCATGATGAGGGAATTAATGTCTGAAGCAGTGCGGAGTGTGACATAAGCTCCTGTATCTACCATACATACGGTTATAAGGTGAGAACATTGTTGGACTCGTTCTTCATCTGTTTGTGCTACTGCCATCTGTGAGAGGAGGAAATCTATATCTTCATCTGTCTGTTCTTTTATGTGATGTTCTTTCTGTTGTTTGAAGCCCCAATAATCTAGAGTCTTAGATGGTTCTTGCGGCATTGCTCCAGAATAGATTGGATTAGTTTCGATTTTAGAGATGAATGCATCTTCTTTGTCATACAGAACCTTATCACCCTCACTGAAATAGTGCTTGTTAAACCCTGCAATAATTTCATAAGTCACTCTCTCATTCTTCCTTGCTAGATGATTTCCAATATGTCTATTGATTTCATCTGTACCAAAGGATTTATTAAATGGGATGAGAATGATATCTTCTTCTGGATTGTATTTTCCTAGATCGTAAGATTGAGTAATCCATTTAGCAAATGTAAGACAAGCATTGTCTGCATGAATCTTTTTCTTCCAAGGATGTAGAGTTAGTTGATCTTGGATCTTCCATTTTTCGTACTCAGCACTCTTGACAGGTTTACCACTAAGAATCCTATGTGCAAGTCGGATGATTGGACTTTCCAACGCCTGTCTATAAACTTGCGTAAGTTCCACAGTCGGAAGCTCCAACATTTTGTAACCGAGAATTGCACTTCCAAACACTGGTGGCAATTGTTGAATGTCACCAATAAATACGAACTGGGGTTTGTGTGGACATGCATTTTCAATCTCCTTGAAGAGTTCAACAGAAACCATTGAAGATTCATCAATGATGATTGTTTTAATTGATTCTGGCAACGGACGCATAGCATGACGTGTTGCCTCAAATCTCATTGTTTTCTTTTCTTCTTTAGTTTCTGGATCAATAATATCATAGTAGAGCGGTTCGTATTCTAGGAGTTTGTGAATTGTGATGCAGTTAGATTTCATATCCTCAGACATGTTTCTACGCAAATTCATAACTGCTCTGCGAGTGTAGGAAACACAAACTACTCCAGGCGTTCCATCTGTGAGATACTTGTGACCGCTTGAATATAATACTCCGGCAATTCCTTTTGAAACAAGTCGTGCAATTGCTGCTTTAGAAACAGTAGTTTTCCCTGTACCTGCGGCTCCAAGAAGTATGCAATCCTCTCCGTTCCCAATAGTTCTAATTGCTCGTGTCTGTTCAGTGTTATATTCAATCGGATTTCCAAATTTATCTTCGCCATGGAGAAGTTCCTCATCTGAAAGAGATTTAGTTGCAAAATGAATTCCAAGTTCCTCAGGTTTCGGCGGAGTCTCTTGAAGAATTCTCTGTTCCCTGATTCTTTGTCGAATTCTTTCAAGAGCAGAAGCAGAAAAAGTCATTTAATTCCTTTCAATTATTTTACCTGTAAAATCTACCCAAGCAGATTCAGGTAAAGGTAATTTACAGATTTGTATTACATGTGCGTCACCCATAGGAGTTGTTCTATGTTTTGAATCAATTAAACCTTTCTTAAATAATGTTTCTAGAGCATCTTCTATTGCTACAGAATCTTTTCGTGGGTGAGGATCAGGACAATAATAACAATACAATAGTACTTCAATTAAAAGAGGAGTCATTTTGTTGGCCTCACTAGAACATAGGCAGGAAGTTCGTAATACTTAGCTGCTTTACGAAAAGAAAGTTGCACTTGTTTTGAGTTATAACAGGTAAGTGGAATACAGTTATGAAAGATGATTACGAAAGTTACATTATCTTTCAAGAGTACTCCACTTAGATTCTGTTTCTTGAAGTATTCTCCACTCCAAAAGAGAGTATAATATATGTCTACTTCATCGGAGTCAAGGAAATAGCGATTGCGAATGTAATATTCCATCTGCATCCGCGGCAGCTTTCTTTCACAGATTGATTGCACTGACATTTGAATCTCCATAAGAGGATTTGTATTGTTGAGCTAAACCCCAACGCGCTTTTGCTTTCAGAAATGCAATCTTTGTTGGGTACTGAGATTCGCGCGGTTCCTCTTTTGGAGCCGAATCTATTAGTGTCTGTTTATTCGCATCTTCAATACTAGTCTCAGGTGAGAGAATTCTGTATGTTACTTCACCTGATAAATCCATATCTCCTAGACCTAAGTAATTAACTTGTTTCTTAAGTCCTTGTCGAAGAAATGTCATTAATGTGTGAGCATAGATAGAACCATGTGGAATCTCCTGCTCACAGTATTCTACAAGTTCCTCCAGATCCTTTTTAGGGATAGAGAAAATTGATTCATTGGAAGCACAAGCTTTGATGATCGATTTCCAGTAATCTGAAAGTTTAATTTGTTTGCCCTTAACATCTTGAGTACCTTGAGGAAAGTTGCCTGCGAGAGCGGCCCAATCTGCAAGGATAGTTGCATAAGAACCAATGGTTCGTGCTGAGTTGTTAATAAGTCTTTCAAGCGCTTCTTCTCTTCGTTTGATTTTTTCATCAAGACTTCTGGTTTTGTATCCATCGCTCCACTCCCTATATTGATCTATCCATGCTTGAATCCAGTAAGATGAATTATCCAGTGTCTTTGTCTCTGGAGAGATTACGAAACGTGGAAGTACAAATGCTGGATGTTTGATTACATTGATTTTAGAAACAATCGAGACAAGTGCTGGCATATTGTGTGCTACAATTGCAACAGACTTATCAGTTTTTAATGCAGGTACTCTCCATTCTACTAAGTCAGTACTGTTGAGGAGAGCAAGATAGAGTAAGTAAGAGTCTGTTCCAGTTAATTCTCCCGCATACCATTTAGGTATGTATGAAATCAATTTGTGTTGCGGGAGATAGAAGATTGGATGACAGACTTCACGCGAATTTAGAACTGCTGGAAAGAATTCTACTTTGAATTCAAGTCCAGAGTATGCGCAAAGTATTCTCATGTGATAGTCTCAGGTTGAAAGGATTAAAACTTGTGCTTGATTCCTAGAGTTACTACTGTTGCATGTTGAATCTCAAAGAATTTAGGAACTATTACGAGTGTAAGGTTTTTGTATTCAACCGTTCCAGCAGCACAGATTGGGCTACGATAACCAGTGCATGCAGCCGCAATAATTCCTGTTGAAAAACTTGGAAGTATTTGATATCTTGCATGATATCCTGCGAAGGTTGATACCTTTTTAAAGCTGTTATATGCTGCTCCAAAGATAATTCCATCGCTACACTCCAAAAAGAGTCCAGGATTCACATTGTTATAATGATATGAATCCTGTGAGTCAGGAAAATGAATTGAACCTAGTAGTACAGTTGCAGAAAAAATCGATTCACATAGCATTTAAGTCTCCAATTGTCTCATACTCCAGAGAATGTGTCAAGTGGTTTTGGATTCAGTTATCTTTTGAAAGAGATTAGCTTCTTCATCTGGAGAGATTTCTGTGAAGCCTAATCTTTCTTCAATACTACGAATTTCTGAAACAGGTTTTGTATACTTATGTTCTGCTTTGAAAGCAAATAGATGCAATGCTTCAACAATGTCAGTATCTTTTGCATCTGAAGCATATTGAATGATTCGTGATATCTGTGATGCAGTGAGATATGGGCGGTACTTTTTAATTGTCATTTTATCCTCCAATGCTTTGATCTTCAATTGAACGTAATTTGCGTGCTAGTATTAATGCAGCAGATCGTTCTAATTCTTCTCTCATTATTAGAACTGCTGCAATACTTTCAGGAAGTTTTTTCATTTGTTCTATCATCTTTTCTGCTGTCTTTGCTTCATTTTCAAGCCACGAAGCAAAGCGATTTCTTTCTGCTGCTGTCAGTAACAAAGAGTCACTCATTCGTTTTCCTCTCGATAGATTCTAACAATGCAAGATGTACTTCTCTCCACTGCTACTAGAGGGTAATGGTTATAGTATTTCTCTCTCAGTCTCATTTTCTCAAAGACTGAGAGATTACTCCACCATTGAATTGCAAACATTCTTGTAGAACTTGAAGGCTGTAGAGTCATTCTGATCTCCTGTTTGCATCTTTAAGAAATACTTGTAGTTGAAGTGGAGTTGGAATGTTTTCAGTTAGGAGAACTGGAATTTGACAGATTCTCAAGATACAGATTCCATCAACATTGATCCAGACTCTCTTATTCGCATGATCTGTTACTACTTCAACTCCATGCTGAGGTTTTGTAAGATCAATTGAAATCATTGAGAGAGTTTTAGCATCTGGCGATAGTACTTGGATCATTTATCTCTCCTTCTTTCTCAGTGAACAAAGGCAACAGCAAGAAAGACAGCAATAATGATTGCTGCCGCTAGAATGTCATCAAAGAGTTTACTTGTTTTCAAATCTATTCTCCCATTTTGATTCAATATATGTTTCATCTGGACAAGCATCCTCATCAGGAGGATCAATTAATCCTGACATTTGTCTAGCTTGATAGGTGTTATATCCATCAAGTTTGTATGATGCATACATTTTTGCTGTCTCTTCAGAGCAGTTGAAGAAACTAATTGCAGATTCTTTATACGATTCAAATAGAGAATCGTAATCAATGTTGTCATCATCAAGCTCAGACATTTTCAAATCTCCAAGAAAAGTGAAAAATGGTCTGCACAGACTGACAGACTATTAGTCTACAGCCCCTTCCCTCGCTCCGTCAAGGGGAAATACTGATTCTACCATTGTATACATACTCATTGAATCTCCTGAGAGAGTGTATATACAGTGATAGAAACTCACCTTATGATCTTACGCCTTAATCTAGACCCTACTTTAAAAAGTTATAGAAGGAGGACTAGTAATAACAATGTGTATATAGTAGATACAAGATTCTCCAATCCCTCCAAGGCGGGGGCAAAAAGCGGGGCACAGTCTAATAGTCTAATGGTCTGTCCAGACTATCGGACTGTGCCCAAATCTCTTTCAGAGTGCCAGTAAATCTACCGATTTCTGTGCAGATGCCAGCAGTCTTGCAGCGAGTTTCTCCGTCATCGGTCCCTCGGATGCGAGCGCAATCGCTTTTTGCAGATTCTCGTGCACCTTTGGCTCAAATGATGGTGACTTCTCTGCAAGTCTCGCAAAGATATCTCTGTAACTATTGAGAGTCTGTTCGATCCTGGTATCGTTCGCGGATGCTCCGAGTTTCTCAGTTATCACTTCGCGCAGATTCTCAGCAAGATTCTCAGTGAACCATACTTTAATCTTGTCAGCACTCAACTTGCCAAGTCCCTCCGGCTGTGATGCCAGGAATTCTTCAAGACGTTCGGCTGCAAGATCCGCGGAGTAAATCACTGTCGCACCTTGCTCCAGTTTCGCGCGGATCATGCGATCGAATGCAGAATCAAGAGCATCCTGCAAACAATTCGCAATCGCTGGCGTTGCTTCGATTGAATCAATGGAAACGACAGGAACGAAAACAGCTTGTGAAACTGACAGTCCCGCATAGGTTCCGTCTTTCTGTTTCTTGGCAACGTGGCGACTCAGCCGGAAACCCTCAGCCGCTTCGTCCTTCACCTCATCCAGCTTGACTGCGATGTATCCACCATCGGTATTAGTGCCTTGCATTTGAATCTCCTGTCTAAGTTAGTGGGAACGCGAGCGAGCCCGCACTAGAATACAAGCAACAACCGTGCCAGTCCTAACTCGTTGATTCTGTTATGTCTCGCATCTGCAACATGCAAGTATTACAGTAAATCTTACAATCATCGGTAAATCCTACAATGCTAGTTAATGCGAATCATTCAGCATCCTAAGCCTGTAGCGCAGTGAGTACCAACTAACATATGCATGTGATGTGAGCACTCACTTCGACGGGAGGGGGTAGACCCTTTTTTAGTTTCGATGCGACCTACTATCCTTTGAGATCAAAAAAATTTTCCTAAACTTTTTCAGATCCCTCCTACTCTACTAGTAGTTTCTCTGAGAAAATAACTTCATGCTTCCTTTTCCACAGGATTTTTTCAAATGAATGCAGTTACATCCACAGAATCTCGCGCACTAGAGTTGCTAGGTTCAGGAGTTGCACCTGAGGTTGTGGCTTCAGCTTTAGGAGTTACAGCTTCAAGGATCTCACAACTCCTTTCAGATGAAGAGTTTGCGAAGAGAGTTACTGAACTTAAATACAGTTATTTGCAGAAGAATAATGCAAGAGATACATCTTATGATTCCACTGAAGATGAATTGATTCTGAAGTTTAGAGAAGTAATGCCGTTAATGATGCGGCCGATGGAGATTCTTAAATCTCTCCAAGTTATTAATTCCTTGAAGCGGCGCGGTACAGGAACTCCTGAGAATATTCATACATCACAACCAGTAGTGAATCTTACTATCCCAGTACAAATAATTCAAAGATTCACCAGAGATATTAATAACCAAGTAATTGATGCTGGAGATCAAACATTACTTACAATGCAATCGAATAAGTTACATGAGCTCTCGCGGGAGAGAAAAAATGGTAGCAGTGAGCCGGAAAGAATTAAAATTGGTGGAAGAATTACAGCTGATACAATCAATAACCTCTGAGGCTCAAGAGGCAGAAATTGCTCGCAATAAGAAAAAAGCTCGCGAGCGTCTTCTTTCAATGGTACTGAGAATAGAGGAAAACGAAGTTGTCAGCACTGGATTCGGATACACAAGAAGTAACGATTGAAACTCCTCAAGCACAGGAAGCAGCCCGCCAGGACCTTAATTTTCTGGCTGGTCTTGCTATGCCTGAGAATTTCAAATACTTCTTTCCTCCAGTTTTCATCACTGTGTGGCTATGGCTCATTAATTGGGTCTCTAAACCAAGAACATTCCCAAAGCTAGCTCTCGGACTTCCACGTGGTTTTGGTAAGACTACAGTAATTAAACTTTTCATTCTTTTCTGTATTCTTTTCACCAAGAAAAAATTCATTCTTATCATTTCTGCATCTGCTGACCTTGCAGAGAATATACTTGCAGACGTTGCAGATATGTTAGATAATGATAACATTAAGAAAATTTTTGGTGATTGGCGCTTGGGAATGGAAAAGGATACTCAAGCGCTGAAAAAATTTGGTTTTCGCGGTAGAAACCTCATACTTCGGGCCGCAGGTGCTGGTACTTCCATTCGTGGTATTGTTCTTAAAAATGAGCGTCCTGATGTAATGATTTTTGAGGACATTCAAACACGAGAGCAAGCAGATTCACAGATTGAATCAGAAAAACTAGAAAAATGGATGATTGGTACTGCAATGAAAACAAAGTCACCTTTTGGGTGTCTTTATATTTTTGTTGCAAATATGTATCCAACACGTTGGTCGATACTACGTAAATTGAAACAGAATCCCGAATGGACTAAATTCATCGTTGGAGGTATTTTAAATGATGGTCACTCTCTCTGGGAGGAACTCCATCCAATTAATCAGTTAATGGATGAATTTGAAAATGATCTTCAAAGTGGTCATCCAGAGATTTTTTACTCAGAAGTTCTTAATGACGAGAACGCCTCAGTAAACAATCTTCTAGATCTCTCAAAATTACCTCCATATCCATTTAAAGATGGAGATATTTCAGGTGGAAACTTCATAGTAATTGATCCAGCAGTTGGAAAAGCGCAGGGGGATGAAGTTTCTATAGGGTATTTCGAGGTTTTTGATGGTATTCCAGTGGCAATGGAACTACATGAGGATCGTTATTCTCCTGGAGATACCATTAAAAAGGCATTAGAGATATGTTTTCGTAAGAATTGTCGTCTTGTTGCAATAGAATCTAATGCATACCAAGCAACTTTGTGCTATTGGTTCCAATTCATATGCACTCAGCTAGGAGTTACAGGAATTGAAGCTGTAGAGATATATTCTGGCTCTTTCTCTAAGAATTCACGAATTATGGAGATGTTTAAATCGTGGATGAAGAAAGAATTGTATGTAAATCCACAGTATTTTGCAATGGTAGCCTTACAAGTTACTCAATTTAATCCTCTCAAACGTGATAATGTCGATGGATTGCTTGATTGTCTCACTTATGCGCCTAAAGTTCTAATTGAATTTAGTGAATTCATTGTCTCTCAGTCTCTCATTATAGACCAAGAATTTAGTGCTATTCATCCTGCTGAGACTCTAGAAAATTGTGCTTTTTGAGGTATAAACATGCTATCAGAACTCTTTCGTCGTGGAATACTTACTGACATAGTACAACGACAACAACCAGTAGACGCAAATACTATGATGCAAGTATTTACACCTCCACCTCAGGTAGATATTCCTGAATCTCCAGCTACTCAAGTGGTGCCTCCAGTTAATAAGTCAGCAGTAATGACTGATTATGTAACTAGGCCACAAGTACAACAATCACCAAAAGTAGGAGAAGCAACTGTAGGAATGGTTCCTGGTGCACAGCCAGTGCAGCGTTCTCCTAGTACTACTGATTCACCATTTAAGAAGAAGCGTAGATTTCCAACTCTTGTAAAATCTACACCTGTAGCTTGAGGAGAATGCAATGGCTGATATGATGGATACTGCACGAGAGAAAGCACAAGGTGTATTGGATTTTATGGAGATGTCTGTTAAAGGTGTGTACTATGATACACAAGCAGAGCGTCTTGGTCTTGATCCTAAAAGTCCTAATTCAGTAAAAGAAATTGAAAAACGACTTAAAGCACTACAGGATCTGAGTGTAGAGGATTATATGGCAGTAACAGCTCCTCCAGGAACTGGCGGTATTGGCTCTCTAGGAGTGAATGCTGTTAAGAAACGGAATCAAGAATCTGCGCTACAAAACCTTCTTGACCATTACACCCGTAAATTCACCGATACAACTAAAAAGTAATGGCAACCACAATTCCATTTCTTGTACAAAAGACTGCGCAGGAAGGTCTTTTACAGTACTTCAGTCAATGCACTAGTCAGATGAATGAGCAGTACCGCATTCGTCAGATTATGGAGGCTATTGATAAGCAGTACCTGCGTGAAGTAGATTTCACCAAAGAGCAATTGCGAGCGAAACAAAAGAATCTTTATCAATATGATCCCACAAAGTTTCAGAATGTAATTGTTCCAATTGTAATGCCGCAAGTAGAATCTGCTGTGGCATATCAAGCTTCTGTGTTTCTTACTGGAGTTCCAATTTTTGGTGTAGTTTCTTCTCCAGCTTTCATTAATCAAGCTCGTCAAATGGAAGCTATTGTTCTAGATCAATCCATTAAAGGTGGGTGGGTTCGTAATTTCTTACTTGCTTTTCATGATGGATCTAAATACAATCTCTTTGCTCTTGAGTGTGATTGGTGTACAAACACAACTCCAGCAGTGGAGACACAACTTGGACAAGAAGGAAAAGCAAGAACAGTTGTTTGGGAGGGTAATAGGATTAGGCGTCGTGATCCCTATAATCTTATCTTTGATACTCGTTATGTGCCAGCAGAAATGCACACTCGTGGTGAGTTCGCTGGTTATGTTGAGCTCTATTCTAGAGCTGAATTAAAGCAGTATATTGAATCTACAGCTAATAAACAGATACAAAATGTACGCCCAGCACTAGAATCTCAGTATGGAGGAGGACAACTTAACTCCTCATACTCCTCTTACTACATTCCAACTCTTAATCCTGAAGCCCTTGTAGCCTCTGATTCATATTTAAAAACTACAAATTGGATGGCTTGGGCAGGATTGATTGCAGAGGGAAATGCATCAAGAATTAACTACTCTAATATCTATGAGAAAGCTACAATCTACGCTCGTATCATTCCTTCAGATTTCGGAATGCGAGTACCACAACCGAATACTCCGCAGATTTGGAAGTTAGTTTTTATTAATCGTCAAGTCTTAATTGTAGCAGAAAGACAGACGAATGCACACAATTTCCTTCCAATGATTTTTGGACAGCCTAATGAACATGGATTAGGCTATCAAGATAAGAGTGTAGCTCACAATGCAATTCCATTCCAATCTGTAGCTTCTACTCTCATCAATGCAAATATTGCAGCTCGTAGACGTGCAGTTTCTGATCGTGGTCTTTATGATCCGTCACGAGTACATAAAGCAGATATTGATTCTGATAATCCTGCAGCAAAGATTCCAGTAAAACCTTCAGCATATGGAAAACCAGTTTCAGAGGCTTACTATTCTATCTCATTTCGTGACGATCAATCACAAAATAACACAACAGAAATGCAAATGGTAATGGGTCTTGCAGACATTGCCAATGGACAGAATAGAGCGAAACAGGGACAGTTCACTAAAGGAAATAGAACTAAGTTTGAATTCCAAGATATCATGGGCAATGCTAATGCTCGTGATCAAATGACTGCAATGTTGATTGAAGATCAAACAATGACTCCTATTAAGGAGATCATTAAAACCAACATTCTTCAGTATCAGCCTCAAGCAATTCTTCTTGATAAGAGTAGAAAACGACTCATAGAAGTAGATCCAGTTGCTTTGAGAAAAGCTGTGATGGAATTTAAAGTTTCAGATGGTCTTGTGCCCTCTGAGAAACTTATTAGTGGCGATGAATTTGCACTTGCCTTGCAAGCATTTGGAAGTAACCCACAAATTGGAGCTGCATATAATATAGGTCCAATGTTCTCATATCTGATGAAAACTCGCGGCGCTGATCTTGAGCCGTTTGAGAAGTCACCAGAACAAATTGCATATGAGTCAGCAGTGGCAGCTTGGCAGAATACCGTAATGCAACTATTCAAACAGAACCCAGATGTTCAACAGAATCAACTTCCGCCGCAACCATTGCCAGAACAGTATGGATATAATCCTGCTGCACAAGAGGAGATGATGGAAAATGGCGGCGCCTAAATTTACTCGTTTCCTTGCGTGGGATCTCTCAGCTCAAGAAGAAAAGGATGGTTCCATTCTTACAGATCTACAACTTAAACGGATTCAATCTCTTCAATGTGAGGCAGCAGAGGAGATGCTGAATTTGGAGTTAGATTTAAAAGATCCAGGAGTTTTTGCAACACGTCATGCTTTTCTTTCTGGTAAGGTACAGTTATCACAGCAGTTGATTGATTCACACATGGACGCAATAATTCAAATTAACACATCACTCTCGGAAAAGGAGTAACAAATGGGCGTTATGGATTTCTTTCGCACAGCTAAAGCACCTGAACCATTGCAAGGTGCAGCACAAGCACAAGAAGCAGCTGCTAAGAAAGCTGCTGAGGATGCAGCTGCCGCAGCAGCATTGAAAGCACAAGATGATAAAAAAGGCACAGAATCCCCGCTAGATAAGTTTTCTGATGTATTTAAAATAGATCCTAGTGAAGGTGAAGCTCCTATTTTTAATATCGATCCAGTTAAGTTAACTGAACAAGCACAGAAAACTAATTTTATAAATTCCATTCCTCCAGAAGCTCTTGTTGAAATGGCTAAAGGAGGAGAAGAAGGAGTTAAAGCAGCACTAAGTATTATTAACAATGTAGCGCAAAGTGGATATGCACAATCTACTCTGGTATCTGCAAAACTTGTAGAACATGCATTGAAACAGCAACGCCAGCAGTTTGAAGATGTGGTTATTCCACAGATGATGCGACAAATGAGTGCTCAACATGCTTTAGCAGACACAAATCCTGCGTTGAGTCATCCAGCTATCGCACCAGTGGTATCAGCAGTTCGCGATCAACTCGCAAAGCAGCACCCTGATGCCTCACCGAAAGAAATTTCTGCGATGGCTCAGGATTTTATTTCTGCATTTGCCACAGCTGTAAATCCTCCTAAGGATACAAAGCAGCAATCAGGCAAAGAGCCCAAAGAAACTGATTGGAGTGCCTTTCTTTCCTCATAGGAGATTTACATATGTTCGTTCGTCCGCTAGTATACGGAGTTGGAGGAATGCCACGACCAGCACGTCCTGGAGATGGCATTAGTAATCCTCAGCTTGTTGCTCTTACTGCTGATTCTAACCAAGTAATGGGTATTCCTGCTATTGCTGCAGGTATCTATAAGCGAACTATTACTTCGGCTAGGACTGATACTACGGCTACAGCTGCTGCTATTCTTGCAGCTATGCCTAATATGGATGTAGGAGATTCTTTCCTTGTCCTAGTAAATTCAATCGGAAACACTCTCACTCTTGCAGGTGGCACAGACGTTACAGCTTCAGGTACTCTTACTGTTGCAACTGCTACGTCACGGTGGTTCCTCTTCACTAAGACTTCTGCCACTACGATGACTCTCATCGGTCTGTAATAGGAGAATATAAATGTCCACTGGTCTTTTTACTACCTCTAATCTAACCACTGATCTTGCAAAGAAATCATTTGCAGGAATGATTACACGACTGATGCCAAATGGAAGTGCAACTCTGTTTGGTTTGACGTCGATGCTGCAAACAGAAACTGCTGTTCAAGTTGAGCATGGGTTCTTCTCTAAAACAATGCTCTTCCCGCAGTTTCAAGTAACAGCGGCTGGTCAAGCAGATGTTGATATTGTATTCGATGTTGTTTCAACCGCTAATCTACTCCCCGGTATGATTATGCGAGTTGACAGCACCGGTGAGAACATAATTGTTAATCAAGTTCTCAATGCCACGCAAATTGCTGTTACTCGTGCTGTTGGTACTGTGGTTGCTGCTGCTATTGGTGCTAACGTCTATGCTTACCAAGTAGGTAATGCCTTCGAGGAAGCTTCTCTGCGTCCAAATGCTCTGAACATCAATCCTGTTCGGATCACGAATCTGACGCAAATCTTCCGTAATACTTGGGCTATCTCTGACACGATTCGTCAAACGATGATGATTGCTGGAGATACAAATGTTATGGAATCCCGGCAAGATTGTGCAGCTTTCCACGCTGCCGATATTGAGAAAATGCTGATTTTTGGGCAGAAGTCTCAGGGAGTTCGTAACGGTCAGCCTTTCCGTACTGCTGATGGACTAATTAATATTGTTCAGAATCTGACGTATTATCCGTCCTATATGAGTGCGGTTAACAGCTTCACTGCTGGCGCAACCACCAACTTCACGCAACTTGAAGGTTTCTTGGATCCAGTTTTTAATCAAGCTACAGATCCTAAAGTTGCCAATGAGCGCATTCTTATCGTTGGTGGTACAGCTCGTAGAGTTCTAAATGGTATTGGTCGTCTTAATGGCACATATCAAATGATGGACGGTCAGACTTCGTGGGGGCTTCAATTCTCCACATTCAAAACCTCCCGTGGAACTTTCCGTTTGATCGAACATCCTCTCTTTAACAGCAACACTAGCTGGCAAAAACTGGCTATTGCTGTTGATCTGAGCACCTTCCGTGTTGCCTACCTCGGCGATCGTAAGACTCAGAATAAAGAGTTCAACATGGATGGAGACGTCTCTGATAACGGCATCGATGCTGTTGGTGGAACTCTTACTACTGAAATCACTACGGTAGTTAAGAATCCTCCTGCTAACTCAGTGGTGTTTAATCTTACAGCTCCGGCTGCTGGTTAATCTCCCCCGAGAGCGTAGTCTTCGACCAGTTCCTACGTACCAAAGAACTGGCTTTTTAATCTCTCACTTGGGGAATCAAATGTCTGAAACTAATATTGACAATATTACTGCAGAAATTCTAGCAGATCAACGGTCACAGGCACAGAAAGAGGCAGCTCTTTCTAAAGCCACTATTGCTGTTAATGCAACTAAAGCTGTTGGAGACGAGCAGTTGAAGGAAGGGAAGCTGAGATTGTTTCGTTGTACTATGAAGAACTCTCAGTTTGTTACTCGTGCCGGTAAGTACATTCAGTTTCCTGATGGAGTGTTTACTACAAACGATCCTCTTGAAATTGCAGAGCTTGAGTACGAAATTAATAAAGGTCATCCTCACGTTTACATTGATAAGAATCATGTATATGTAGACAGTGCGTTTAGTCCTACGGTGCTTGCAGAACGCGCTAGACTTAAGGAAGAAGTGAGGCAGGAAGTGATGCGAGATATGGGATATACTCAGCAAGGTAAGTTTCAAAATTCGATCCAAACATCTGCTGGAGTTGAGGCTCTTTCAGGAGTTACTGCTGCTGGAGTTAATCCTAAGCTTTTGAAAGTTCTTCAAGCACTGCCTAAAGCTACTGGTGGCTAGTAATGAATCTTAGCGAGCTGGTTAACGAGGTCTATACTTTCACAAGTAGACCTGACATGGCAGATAAAACTAAATCAGCCGTTAAAGCTGCTACCCTCAAGATGCACCATGTTGATTTCTTTGATCGTGATTTGCGAGAAAATGGAGTCAATCTTGGTGCATCTCTTAACATACAGAGTTTTGAATATAAAGCTCTATTTCCTATGTGGAGAGCCCTTAAATATATTCGCTATCTCGATATCACCACAACTCCTGTAACTCCAGGAGATTTCTTTGATGTTATCACTCCTGAAGAAGTGCTTGATTCATACAAAGTAACTAAGACTAATGTATGCTATCTTGCAGGAGCGAACTTGCAAATTAATGGATTAGTTGCATTTCAATATATTCTTCTCGGGCACTATGAGCATCCCAATATTACAGATAACGGTTATAGTAGCTGGATTGCACAAGAACATCCTTATGCTATTGTTTATGAAGCTGCACGAAATGTCTGTAAATTTGTTGGAAAAGATCAAGAGTACGCTAGACTTGAAAACTCTGTTGCAGAAGAAATACAGCAACTAAAAATTACAGCATTGCAGACTCGAGGATATTAAATGACTGCATCTATTTGGACTGCTACTAGTACAATATTGGTTTCAGATGAAATTGTTAATGTACAGGATTATGGTGCTGTTGGTGATGGATTAACTGATGACTCAGCAGCTATCCAAGCTGCTATTGACTATTTAGGTACTGGCAGTGGTACAGTTTTTTTTCCAAAACCGGCAGATAGTTATATTATCGGGACAGCAATTGATCTATCAGGAATCTCCAATATAGTTTTACAGGGTCAAGGCGGTGTTGGATATACATCTAATTCCACCAAACTTAAGGCTAAGAGCACTCTTGTTGGTGCAATGTTTACTGCTGATCAATCTGTTGCAGATCGTTGCGCTGGTGTTATATTTTCTCGTTTATACTTTGATGGCAATCAGCAAAACGTTGATGCTTTTTACCTACACGGTGATTCTGCAAGCAATCAACAAAGCTGGTACATTAAGTTTGAAGAGTGTGTATTCTATTCATTACGCACTGGTGCATGGCTTGGTGATTACACCAATGAAACTCCTAATCTCACATACATTTTAGGTGTTGAGTTTCGTAGTTGTATTTTCAATGACTGTGTTACTGGTATCCTAGCAGATGCTGGTGGTTTTGATGGTTTACTACTTGATCAAGTATGGATGCTAGATAACGTTCACGCTACAGGTAGAACAAACAAGATGATTCGTGTCATCACAAGTGGTACTGTGGTCACGATGAGAAACGTCTGGATTGGTTTAGGTGATGCAGCTACGCACGCCCTTTATTTTGACTTACCAAATAGTTTTTCCATGCTTGATTGTGCTATTGAAGCTAATGATGGAGGAGAAACTTTTGTGGGTATTTATATGCCCACTACAGGGGGCGCATCTCAAGGTGGAGTGATTATTGATAATCTTCGTCTTCAGCATGTCGATGCAGCAGCAGTAGCAATTAATATAGATAATGCGGCTGGAATGGAAATTAGATCCAGCTATCTGATGGGGAACATTAATGTTGGTTCCTCTTGTATCTGTAAGGCAGATAATGTGCGCTTCTCTGGTGTCTTTGGATTCACGGGTACTATTGCTAATGTATTCGTTAATGGAGAAGCTACTGGAACGTGGACTCCGACTATTGGTTTCTCTACTCCAGGCGATCAAAATATAGTATATTCGACTCGTCTAGGACGTTGGTCCAAAATCGGCAAACAAGTTACTGTCACTTTTCAAATTGGTACTAGTACATTTACACATACTACTGCCGCAGGTAACTTAATTTTGTCGGGACTTCCATTCGTTGCTGAAGATACTTATACTCACACTAATCCAATTGCGTTGTATGCTGGTGTTACTGCCGCAGGAGCTCAACATTTGGGAGCTGCAATTAATCCATCTACTGCTCAAGCTCTTTTTTATAAGTCTGGATCAGGCGTGCCACAAACTAATCTTCAAGCTGCAGATTTGCCTAGTGGTGGAACAGTTGTTCTTTATGGCCAAATTACTTATCGAGCCACAACGTAAATGGCACAAGAAACTTATCGTGCAAATCTGCATTCAAATGATTTTCCTTTCTTCTCCCGCAACATGGGAGAGACTGTAATACTGCAGAAATACGATCATACTTATGCACGAGCATTAGCACCTAATTCCGAGAATACTAAAGATGCTGGTATTCCTCAAGCGTATTACATGCACAATGTATTACCTACAGAGTATGGATTCCAAAGTGTTTCTTACAGACAAATAGCAGCTGCGGCTGGAGGTATTCCACAAAAAGGATCTGCTGTTCATGTAATACATGATCCAACATCAGCTGCAAAAAAATATGTGCATTTAGCTTATCCTTCTGGCGGTGGTGGAGTTGATGGTTCAGTTTTATATGTTTTTTCTCCCTCCATATATGGAACTTCTTCTCCTTATACAGCAACTGGATTAACTCTTGCAACAAAAAATACTTCTTTTGCTTATATTCAAGAATTAAATTATTATCTTTCTTTTGTAGCAAATAGTATTAATGAAATAAATTTTTCTACTCTTGTTGTAACTCCGCGAGCGTTAGGATTACCTGGAATAACATTTTCTGGAATATGTGCTTCTCAGGGATACCTGATTGGCTGGTACTTAAATAAAGTTTATTGGGGTAGTCTTACAACTCCATATGATTTTGCTCCTAACCAAGTCACAGGAGCTGGAGGAGCTAGTGTCAATGGAATCATTGGTCCAATCATAAAATGCATTCCTGCATTAAATGGATTCGTTGTTTTAGGTTCAAAGAATGCAGTCTTTGCTTCGTACACTGGTAATGTTAGATATCCGTTTACATTCAATGAGATTAAAAATTCTGGTGGTTCTCCAGGGGCATTAGCTACTGAGGATGGAAATTCTGGTTTAGCTTATGTTCTTTCTACAGTTGGATTACAAGCAATTTCTGGCGCTATAGCTGAAACAGTAGTTCCTGATCTGCAAGCTTTAACTACTAATTACATTTATGAAGACTTCAATCTCAATACCAATGAGTTTGTTTGGACTACATTAAATCCATCACAACCATTTAGTAATTTTTTCTACACTATTAAATTCATAGGTAATAGATATCTATGTATCTCCTATGGTAAAGATATTGTTGAATTGTATTCTGCTCCACCTCCTACACTACTAGATTATTATGCAGCTTTTGATTTCATACTTGTATATGACACTGTTCTCCTAAGATGGGGAAAACTTAAAAAGCGTCATGTATGTACATTTACATATACAAACTTTAATTACGGTAACGCCTTAGGAGCAGATACTATAGGTCTCATTGATCCAGATGGTAATGGATGGGTTGTTGATTTAGCTCTAGGTAGAGCAGCAGATACAGATTCAGTTCTCATTCTCGGAAAGTATCAACGAGATAGAGATTCAATGTTGAATTTGCAAGAAGTTAATGCACAGTATGTAGAAGTGGGAGCTAGTTTTGAACTTGGCACTTATTATACTCTTGATGGACGTACTAAAGCAGGATATGTTCCAGGGTATTTGGCAACTGTAAAGGAAGGCGTTAGAAAATATAATTTCGATGTAAATGCATACAATCACTCCCTTGTTTTAAAAGGTGATTTTCATGTGAATACATTGAACCTTATTTATACAAATGGAGGGTCAGTATAATGCCTGGCACTTCATCTGAGTTTCAACTTAATCTTCCTCGTTTTGCAAATACTGGCGATCCTAAATTGGATCGTGCAATACAACCTATACACGATGCACTTAATATTCTTGCACAATATATTGATGGAATAAATCCACAGTCTGCGCTTACAGCCGCGAATACTCCCATTAACACCTTGCGTAAATCTGGTATGAATCGCATGGTTGTTAAGGCACTAGGAAATATTGCAGAGGGACAACCAGTATATTTTACTCTCAATGCTGGAGAATTGAAAGCATTGCCAGCACTTGCAAATGCAACTTTCTCTCTTGCAATGGGGTTCTGTTCACAGCCTGGAGGAGTTGCTACTGGCGCTTTTGGAGAATTTACACCCGCTCTTGGAGTAGCTAAAACTTCAGGTCTCACTGTAGGTACTAAATACTTTCTACAAGATGCAGGTGGATATGGAGCTGGTCCAGGTACAGCATTACAATTTTTAGGGGTAGCTCTTACAACTACAGATCTTCTCTTCATTCTAGAAGCAAGATGAATCTTTCAGACCACTTCACTCTTGAAGAAGCAATTATATCACAAACAGCAACAAGACTTGGTCTAGATAACTCTCCGTCCCCAGAGACTCTGGATGTAATGATTCGTACAGCACTGCAACTAGAGAAAGTTCGTGCACTTATTAATGCTCCTATTCTTGTAACTTCTTGGTATCGCTCTCCTGAAGTTAACAAAGCAGTTGGTTCATCTTCTACAAGTCAGCATATTAAAGGAGAAGCAGTAGATTTTATTTCTCCTGGTTACGGTTCTCCATATGCTATTTGTACCTTCATTGAAGAGCATAGTACTCTTATACGATTCGATCAGCTAATATTTGAAGGTACTTGGGTACATATATCTTTCTGCGGAATCCCCGGTTCAGTTCCTAGAAAAGAAGTATTAACATATATGAAAGATAGGAAGTATATCAGGGGCTTGCATGAATTCCGGTGATGGTGAAGATAAAGTATCTAAGTTAGATAGTTGGCTCTCTGTAGCTAAGAATTTTATTTGGATAATCGGTTTGATTCTTGTTGCTATTTATAAGTTTCAAGAACAAGAGAATACTAATTTGAATCAAGATCTTCAGATTAGAGCAATGAGAGAAGAGTATAGATACTACAATACAAAACTAGATAAAACAGACTCTGAGTTACATGCATTGCAATTAGAACTTAACACTTTAAAAGCTAAACAGGAATTCAATCGTGAGTACCGTCGGTGATATATTAAAGAAAACTCTCCCTGTAATTGCTACAGCTCTTGGCGGTCCTCTTGCAGGATTAGCAGTTGATGCTGTAACTTCTTTTCTAGGAATTCCTAAAGAATCTGCTGAACGAGTTAAAGCAGTGTTGGAAGGTCTGCCTCCAGAGAAATTGGTGGAGATGAAAAGGATTGATGCAGAACTTCAAATTCGCTTAGCTGAACTCGGATATGACTCTGTACTCAAATTAGAAGAATTAAACATTCGCGCGGATGAGGCAGTAAATGCAACAATGCGAGCGGAAGCAGCTTCTGAACACTGGCCTACGTATTCTTGGAGACCTTTTATTGGCTTTGTGTTTGGTATTACTTTTATGTTTGTGTCAGGCTTATGTTGCTACCTAGCGTATCTTGCAGTAGTAGATGGTCATGTAAATGCGATGGCTACGATACCTGCAATAGTAACTTCTTTTACTGCTCTCTTCGGTATTCCAGGTGCAATTCTTGGTGTCTCTGCATTCTTCCGTGGTAAAATGCAGGCAGATCCTACGATTCCCACTTCTAATAGGGGATAAACATGCTCGGTGGAATTCTTACTGGCATCTTTGGTCAACAAGGTGCACTTGAATCTCTATTCGGATCTTCTGGATCTGTAAATGAGAACATGTCTGGAGTTACTAATTCCTCTGGCTCTTCTACTGAAACTGGAGTAAGTTCTTCCAGACTTCAGATTGATGAGGCTGGTGTAAATAAAACCATTCAAGATATTCTTAAAGATCCATCTCTAGGTCTAGCTAATATTGTAGGTCAAGATCGAATGGCTGGTCTCTATGGATCTTCTTCTGCTGCATTCGCTACTAATGATCTCTTAGATAAAATTGCTGGTACTATTGCACAGTTGACTGCTACTAAAGTAGAAACATACTCAAAAACTGGTACTCAACAAGCTACACAAACTCAAGAAGCAGCTAGTAAAGCTTCCACAAGGAAGAAAGGTATTCTTGGACGTCTTTTCTCTGATGAGAGATTGAAAGCTAATATTTTAAGAATCAGTACAACTCCTGGTGGACTTCCATGGTATCGCTATGAATTTATGGGAGTACCTGAGGAAGGCGTGTTGGCGCAGGATCTTCTCATTCTGCTTCCTGATGCTGTACATCTACATGAAAGTGGTTATTTCATGGTTGATTACTCTAAGGTGCATTGATGGCAGAGTCCTCTCCTGTCTCTCTAGATCAGTTGATGAAAGCAGCCGATGTTGTAACCGGCCTGGCAAATAATGCTGCACAGCTTTTAATTGGAGGAGCTAAGAGAGCTTCTGAGATTCAGGAAGGTCGTGAGACTGCTGCACAAGAATCTATCAATGATGCTGCACTTGTGAATGCACAAAAAGGTGCAGCAGATTTGAATGCACAGCAAAATGCACGTAAAGCTGCATCTGCTTTTGCTATCAACATGGATGAAGCAAATCAGATGGTAGTTTCTATGGGCCAGAAATTTGTTACTAATGCTACTAGAGCAGCAGAACTCTCTGATGACATTAGAAAAAGAAGTGCAGTGAAACCTTGGGAAGATCCTATTACTTGGATTGGTAATCAGATAGTAATTCCCTTCCAGCAGGAAGAGCTACAGGCTGCAACAGCAGCAGCAGACATTGCACAGAAGAGTATTGTTGCTGCAAACAATGCAGTACAAGAGCAAGCAGTTACTGAGAATGCAATTAAGGAGTCAATAACAACTGAGACTCAGGCAGCACAGCAGAGACTGTTTATTAAAGAAGCACAAGAGAAACTTGCACAGTTGCAACTGCAAGGTATTGCTCTCAATTCTGGTAATCTGAAAGCTGTGTATGAAATGACTTCTGCACAGATGGATACATATCTCAAGATTAATAATGCATTTAGTTCACAACAATACCTTGAGATGGCTAGACAAACTCACGCCTTGAATTCTGCTAGGTGGAGTCAAGAGTTACAGGATAAGAAAGATGTAGCAGCAGAAGAACAAAATATTGCAGATACTGTCAATGCTGGCAGGGCTGCATTAAATCTTCCGCCACTGCCGGCGAAACATATTAAGCAGCAACTTAAAATGGGAGGAGAAGTTTCTAAGATTCTTCAAGACAATTACATTACAGGTGCTGCAAATAGAAACTCAGGCACTCCAATTGTTGGAGAGACTCCAGCTAAGGCTGCGGAAATCATTGTTAAATCCAGCGCTCCTTTGACAACTGAGCAGCAAGGAGTTAAGAAGTTTCTTATTGATGCTACCTCCACTGCTGCCACTACTATTCCTCCCACGATTGATGTAAAAGGTAATCCTAAAGCAGCTACAGATTATGTAAATAAAACTATCATTGATTCTGCTAACAGACAGCAAAAGAATATTAAAACTGGAGACGCTACAAACATCTATGCAGCTACTTCACTGAAAGCAATCACTGGTGCCAATGATTTCAAAGGCACAGTTTACTACGATAAAGTTATTGCTCCACTTGTATCTTCTGGGTATGATAAGGTTGATCCAGAGGACTTAGTATCTAAACTGAGTGCAGCAGTTCAACAAGGTCAGATTCCTTTTGACCAAGCAGTTCTTGGACTTGCAGCTACTTTTCGTGGTGCTGTAGCAGTTAACAATGAAACTCGTAGATATGGAATGTTTGGGTTGCCAAGACAGGCAGGATATAGTGTAACTATTAATACTTCGTTTCGTTCTCCAGCAGGAACTTTTGGAGGAGGAGTAGTTGCAACTCAAACATACAATCTCACTGAACCTGCACAAGTATCAGTATTACTGTCTCGCCATCTAGCAGCTCAGCGTTCAGGTGATATTGCTTCAGTATTCAATCGTCCGGTAATTGGCAAATGACCGAAGCCGTTGACTTCTCAGTCTTTCCTTCTTATCTCTATGGTGCAGATAACCATAATTTAGGTAAGGATCAATCTAGTTGGTTTGACCCTACTAGCTGGGAGTTCAATGCTGAAAATATTCCTCGCTTCATTGCTTCTTCAGTTGTATCTGGAGCATCTTCATTTTACAACACTGGTGTTGCTGTAGCTAATTGGTTTGGTGCAGAAGCTGAAGCAGTGGATGTTGAGAAAGTTCTTACAGACTACGATGATGACTTAGGAAAGTACTACAGAGAGAATAAGGAAGCAACGGATTTAGCTGGATTCATTGCATTCTCTTTCATTCCCGGTATTGCTGGGATGAAAGCTTTTTCTGCTGGACAAAAGATTTTAGGGGCTTCTAAGCTCGGTGCTGTTGGCAGTAACATGTCTCGATTCACTGGGCTCTTAACTCCAGCTACAGATATGTATGTAGCTAGAGCTGCTACCGAATTGGCACAGCATACTGCTACATTCTCTTATATCAATGCCAATGTTTTACGTGCTCTTGGTTCAGGTGTAGGTCAAGCTGCATTAGAATCTGCTGCGTTTGAAACAGCAGTTGCTGCCACAATGTTTAAATCTCCAGTACTTGATCAAATGAGTACAAAAGATTTAGTTATGAACATTGCGGTAGGAACTGCTTTCGGCGGTGCAATTGGAGGAGTATTCACTGGCGCTAAGAGTGTTGGTAAGATCAAGAAAACACTTACTGAGATTGATAAACTTGAGACACCATATAAATACATTCATGAGGTATCTGGTGGAAGTCCTAGTGATAGGATCATTTCTCGCTTTGCAGATCTTGAAGCCATTCCGCCGGTAGATCCTATATCTCCATATGCTGCTAGATTCACACAAGCAGCACAGGATAAAACTCAACGTCTTAATAACCTCCTGATGCAAGATGTTCGTGCTCTTGCTAAGGGAGATGAAGAACTTGCACTTTCAATGTATAACTCCTTGCGTGGATTAGATTCTATGCAAGTGATGAGGAATCTATTGGGTGCTGAAGAAGTTGGCACAATCAGTACCAGACTCAAGGTGGAAGGTGAGATTAAGAGAGCACTCAAACCTGTACGTACTCCGTTCAAGTATCTTGCAGCAGAAGATATAGCTGAGAACGAAGGTAAGCAAGTAGCATATGTAAAACTCTGGGGAGATGATGCTGGCTCTGTTTTCTTTGAGTCCCCTAAATCCACTTCCATCATAGATAGGCTAGGTAAAGATGAAGCCTCTAGATTTACTGCTGCTCAGGGATTTAAGTTGGATTCGATCTTCGATATCCAAAAAGCTGACTTTGATGCGGTTGAAGCTCGCTATGTTTGGGCAAAGCATCAGAAACTTCCTGCGACTGGGCAAGTAATTGATCAATGGGATATTCCACTTCTAGAACAAGCAGTACTTCAGAAGCCTGAGAATGTTCTAGTTAAGTACGCTGATGTTGGAGATGTGATACTTACAACTCCAGAACAGATGTATAAAGCAATGCAGGAAGCTAAGGAGGAGTTAGCTAATAAATTACTGAAATCAAAAGTTAAAATTCGTGAGAGGTTCGGGCGTGGATTTGCTTCTAGAGAGGTAGGGAAATATACCACTGATGATATCTCTAAAGTTACCAATGTAAGAAAGAGTTATCTTGAGGGGATTGAATCTCTCAATATTGATGATGACCTTCTTGCTCGTCAATACTTCACCCGTCAGTACACTGATGATCTTATCTCTCGTGGACTCTGGACGAAAGGTAAGGGCGAGTATGATGTTGGTAACACTCCACAGTGGCTTAAGGTAGGATTCAGAAAAACTCCTATCTCTGATGTTGATGGTAATGTCATTGAAGGAATGGCCTATATTAAAGCAAAGGAGCAGTTACATCTAGCTGCTATTGATAATGTATTCGCAAATGAAGCAGGTGACATTGCAAATCAATTCCTCAGGCCCAGTGACGAGATGTTACTTGGGGCAAATCGTGAAGGTGCAGGTTCTAGAATCGTCTCTTTTGCAAATGGAAACTACGGCTCGCTTGCTTCAGTTATGGAATCAAATGGAGCTGCCACCAATCGTTTGCGTCAATACTTTCGTAAACGCTTAGATGATGCATTGACTCCAGTTACATATCAACTCTCTAATGATTTGGAATCTGCGGTAGAGTGGAACGCTATTAACGAACTCCTAGCTAGAACTCCAGAGAGGTATGTTCTTGATGAAACTGGAACTAGACTTGTTCCACGCGCCATTGTCAAATATAATGAGGCTGTAGCAGCAGGAAAACAGAATCTAATTTTTCCTGATCTTAAAGGCGCACCAGAAGAGATCATCATTAAAAGTGATAAAGCTAGGAATGCAGTACAAGCTCATATCGATCTCAATGGTAATAGACTCGTAAGCTTTAAAAACATTCGTGCAGTACAAGGTCTTGAGGATTCTAAAGATCCACTTACATTCTATCCTATCAAACCTGATCCTAGAAACTACTCTCACTTTGCTTTTGTAATTGATGATACTGTCACAGGTTCAGGTCACGTGACTATGATTCATGCTACAAACGCTAGAGAGTTAGAGGACATGATTACTAGGACTCGTAGCTCTACAAATTATAAAGTTGTTACAAAGAGTCAGAGCGAAGAGTTCCATAAAGCTCTTGGAGATTTTGACTACCAGCGTACTCTGCATGAGAACTACATTGATGTAGAACTCATGAGTAAAGGTGTAAATTCTCAATTCATTCCTCAAACAGATCCAGTTCTCATTGCTCAGAAGATTCAAAACTTTCATCAGCGTGGAGAAGATATCCTTGCTCGTGAACTTGTAAGTATGAAGTTAGATAAAGAATTTACTGAACTTCGTAGACTTGGTGAGCAGTACACTAGTATCTCTGCATCTAAGTATGCATCTACACAACGATATGCTGAGGATGTTGTTAAGAATCCTTACATGAATTATATTAAAACTGCTCTTGATATCTCCTCAATCAAAGAGTATCCGCTTCTTGTATCTCTTAACAATCTTCTTGATTCTGCTGTCAGTGAGGTATTTAAAACTGTTGATGATGTATTTACAAAGGTAAAGACTCCAGAAGAATTAAAGCTTGTACAAAAAGTTTTTGATGAGAAGGGACTTAAGACTGCATACTACGATGCAGCAATGGATGCACTAGCAAATAAAGTTCCTGCTCGTGGAGCACTTACTAACTTTGTTCGTCAAGCTAATTCTTTACTCTCAACTCTAGTATTGCGTCTTGATCCTTTGAACGCAATTAATAACTCGGCCGGTGCAAATGTACTCTTAGGGGCTGAGACTAAATCTCTTGTCCGCGCAATACAATCAAGTAATAAAGAAGCAGCAGGTAAACTTGCAGGGCTTCTAGAGGTACAGATTCCAGGGTCAGAGATTAAAACTCTCAGTCCTGGAAGGCTCATCTCCAATAGTATGCAGCGTTGGTTCTCTCCAGAGAAAGCTCAGATTCTTGCAGAATATAAGAGGAATGGTTGGATCACAGATTTAAGTACTCAGTTCCACAAGATGATTGATGATCTTACAATCAGAGGAACTGAGACTCCTAAGGAATTGAATTCTCGCATTCAGTCTGCATTTGCAACCGCCAAGAAATTAGGAACTGTTGGAGAGAAATGGAGCGGTAATACTTACGCTGAAGAATTCAATCGCTTCGTAGCAGCAGATGTTATGAAGCAAGTAACTGATATTGCACAGCAGGCTGGTGTACTTACAGCTAATGAATCTATTGCATATATCAATACCTTTGTGAATCGTACACAAGGAAACATTCTTGCATCTCAACGTCCACTAATGTTTCAAGGTCCAATTGGACAGGCTATAGGATTGTTTCAAACATATCAATTCAATCTCATACAACAGATGTTGAGATATGTTTCAGAGGGTACAGTTAAAGATGCAGCTACACTTCTTGGACTTCAAGGTACTATTTATGGAATGAATGGACTTCCTGCATTCAATTTCATCAATCAACATATCATCGGTACAGCATCCGGTAATCCTAATCACCGTGATATGTATGATGCAGTATATGGAGTTGCTGGTAAAACTGTTGGCGACTTCTTAATGTATGGACTTCCCTCTAATCTCATGCGAGTTAACTTGTATACAAGGGGAGATATTAATCCTAGGCAAGTAACTATTGTTCCTGTTAATCCAGCAGATATTCCCATAGTTGGCGCATATAGCAAGTTCATTACAAGCATGAGTGAGATTATAAGTAAAACTGCTAATGGGGGGAGCGCATGGGAATCATTTCTACAAGGCATTGAACACAATGGACTCTCTCGGCCGATGGCAGGACTTGCACAAGTTGTTAGGGGAGTTGCAACTGGTGATGTGTATTCTACTTCCACGCGTGGAAATATCTTGGGAGCAAACGATTTGTTTTCTCTTGCTTCTATTACTCGCTTGGTAGGTGGAAAACCTTTTGATGAAGCAATTGTAAATGATGCAGTGTTCCGTATCAATGCGTATCAAGCTGTCGATAGAGGCAGGAAACTTGCATTGAATGAAGCAGTTAAATCTACTCTCGTTGGTGGTGGAACTCCCACACAAGATCAGATTGAAAACTTTGCGGCTAAGTATGCAGCTCTAGGAGGAAAGCAAAGATATTTCAATCAGTGGATGATGGAACAATTTAAGAATGCTAACACTTCACAAGCGAATCAAATTGCTGAGCATTTAAAGAGTCCGTTTGCACATAAGATGCAAACAATCATGGGCGGTACACCAATCAACGATACTTTTCATCAGGAGAATTAAATGAGCGGTCCAGTTTTTGATGCACTCAGAGGTCCAGCAGGATATTATAAACAGGCTATTGCTGCAGAACAAGCTCTAGTCCCTATTGGACTTACTGAGCCTGTTGGTGCAGTATTACTGTGTCCAAGAGCCGGTAATGCTTATTGGAGAGATGATGGAGTTGCAGCAACAGTTGCAGATGGATTTCCTTTGTTGCAAGATACAACGTTTTACTATGTAGGTGATTTAAGTAAAGTTAGCGTAATCGGGGATGCCGCTACTGAATTGCATTGCTCTTTCTATTTCTAACTTTTACTTGATAAGGACAACGTGAAATGGCTGACAACGTAGCAGTTGAAACAGTAGTTACGCCAGGTCTAAATTTTGCAACAGACGATATTGGCGGAGTTCATCACCCGAAAACTAAAATTGAGTGGGGTGCAGCAGATGTTGCTACTATGGTTGCAGCCGGCGCTTCTGCACTTCCAATTCAAGATGGTGGAAACTCCATCACAGTTGATGGAGCTGTTTCTCTAGCTGCTGCCATTCCAGCAGGCACCAATAATATTGGCGACGTAGATGTTGCTTCTCTTCCATCTCTGCCTGCTGGTGCGAATGCAATTGGTACTGTTGAAGTTACTGCACTTCCAGCGCTTCCAGCAGGTACTAATAATATTGGTGATGTAGATATTGCATCTCTACCAGCAGTAGATTTAAATTCTCTACCTGCTGCTGACTCACAAAACATTGCTGACATTGAAGCACATGTTTCTAGAGTTACAACTGCTACTGGTCCTCTAGCTGGTGCAGCACTTGCTACTACTGCTCTTGTAGCAGGTGGAGTTTATAACTCAACTCCTCCAACTCTTACTGATACTCAGCAAGCAGCATTGCAACTAGATGCTAATGGTGCATTGAAAGTTGCAGGTGCTGGCGGCGGTACTCAGTACACTGAAGGTGATGTTGATGCTACTATTGTTGGTAATGCAATTCTTTGGGAAGATGCAGGTAATACTCTTAGGCCAGTAGCACAAGCAACTCCTCTTCCTGTAAACATTGTTGCTGGTGCTGGCTCAGGCGGTACTGCATCTACAGATGATGCTGCATTTACTCCTGCTGCTGGAAGTGGTACTCCTGCAATGGGTATTGTTACTGCTGATGCAGTAGATGCAGGAGATGTTGGTGTATTTGCAATGCTTGCGAATCGTCAACAGAAAGTTACTCTCTACGACTCCGCCGGTGCGGAACTTGCTGTTGGTGGCGGAACTCAATACGACGAAGATACAGTCCATGTAAGTGGTGACAAGGTTACAATGGCTGGAGTTGTCCGTGCAGATACGGCTGCTTCCCTTGCAGGAACTGATGGAGATAGGACAGCATTAATTGTAGATGCTTCTGGTAGATTGCATACTAATGTTGGTGCATTACCTGCGCTTCCTGCCGGTACGAATAACATTGGTGATGTTGATGTATTAAGCTTGCCTACACTTCCAGCTGGTGACAATAACATTGGCAATGTAGATATTGTCACTATGCCAACAGTGACAGTTAATGCTCATGCTGTCACTAATGCTGGCACCTTTGTTGTTCAAGAAAATGGTGCAGCTCTCACTGCATTGCAGCTCATTGATGACGCAGTAAAAACTGATGATGCTGCTTTCACTCCAGCAACAGATAAAGTTCTGATGCTTGGAGCGTTTGCAGATGAAACTACTCCAGATGCAGTAAATGAAGGTGATGCTGGTGTAGTTCGTATGACTCTTAATCGAGGTCTCCATGTTAATCTGCGAGATGCAGCAGGAGCAGAATTAACTCCTTCACAAGATGCAACTCACGATTCTGCGGCCCTAGCTGCTGGTCCACAGATGATGGCAGTTGCAGGAACTACTGCTCCAACTGCTGTAACTGCTGGGGATGCTGTTCGTGCATGGGCACTTCCTAATGGTACTCTTGCAGTGAATTTGCGAGATGCTGCGGGAGCTGAAGTAGCTGTTGCTGGAGGTACACAGTATGATGAAGATACTGCGCATGTATCTGGCGATAAAGTTACGATGGCAGGTGTGGTTAGAGTTGATACTGCTGCAGCTCAGTCAGGTACGACTGGAGATAGAACTGTTCTTATTAGTGACGCTTCTGGTCGTTTACATGTTAATGTAGGAGCATTACCAGCTACTCCTGCTGGAACTAATAATATTGGGGATGTTGATATTGCTAGTATTGCTGCTGGCGATAATAACATTGGTAATGTAGATATAGTGTCACTTCCTGCATTGCCTGCGGGAACTAATAATATCGGTGATGTAGACGTACTAAGTCTCCCTGCATTACCTGCAGGAGATAATAACATCGGTAACGTAGATATTGTTACGATGCCGACTGTTACAGTAAATGCACAACCTCCTACTTCTGGTGGATTGCAAACTCATAGATCCATTGATCTTGATGAAGGTGCACTAGAAGTTGTAAAAGCTTCTCCTGGTCAACTATATGGAATGTGGGTTGCTAACAGAGCAACAACAACTAGATACATTAAATTCTACGATGCAACATCTGGAACAGTTGGAACAGGTACTCCTAAACTGACTATTCCAATTCCTGGAAATGCAACAGATAACATTGCAGGAGCTTTTGGACCTGGCAGTTTAGGTATTGAATTCACAACTGGTATTTGTGTTGGTGCTAGCACTGGTATTGCCGATGCAGATACAGGTGCTCCCGCTGCTAATGATGTGATTATTAATGCCTTCTTCAAATAAAAGCTATAGATGCCAGCTAGACTTAGATTTGTTCCGGCAGCAGTAGAAGCTGTAGGTGATCTTTCAGCACTAACCTTAGAACCTACAGTCACTGCTACAGTTCCTTATCTAGCAACAATATTTCCCTTAGAGGGAATAGTTCCCAGTGGACAAATTGTTTTAAGTCCTGATGATACTAACTTACGTTCTAATGTCATAGCTGCTTGGCCAGATAATTCTGCAAGAGTAGTTGTTATTGCAGGAAACACAAATGTAACTTCTGGGGTTCCTAAAGTTATCAATTTACAATCTGGTGCCGCTAGTGGAACTGATCTTACACCAGATAGAGTAGTTGCACTTGTAAGTACTGTTAAAATTAACTTTGGTGCAGGAGAACAAACACTTACTCTTACAAACAGTAACCATGAAAGAATATGGTGGCAGAATCCTGAATACATTTGTTGTCGCTATAGACTTGCCGCCGCAGTAGGTGTACTTGAAGCAGTTATTGATGTTCATGCTTTCAAAACAGGTGCAAATGATCGAGCTTTTGTTGAAGTAGTAACTGAGAATTGTAAAGTAGATGCTTCACTTTCAAGTGTATCGAATCCTGCAAATGGAACATACACTAATGCAACCATTAAAATCAATGATACAACAATCTTAACTATAAGTAGCAGTTCAGGATCTAATGGTACGCATGGAGCAGGTAGAGCTTTTTATTGTTCAGCTAGTATCATTGATGGAGTTGTTACAGTTCCATCTACAGCAGAGGAAAAAGCACAGTTGTTTGGTGTGGAAGTTGTACATGATACAGCTTCTTTACAAGCACACCCGATGTTTACAAAGATCTGGAAAGCTACAGATCAAAACTTACAGACCTTATATCAAAATGATGCATATGAACCTTGGGCGGTTGAAAGACTTAATGTTCCTAATATGGGACAGGGTGGAGATGTATTCAATGCACTAGGTTCATTTACTCAATGGGACACAAGATACATACAAAGCGGAAGTAAATATGCAAGAAGAGCTTCTATTGCTACAGCATTAGCTGCTCTTACATGCAATATAAATTGGCGTGATCAAACAACTGGTCTTGTTCCTACATTTACACAAGTCGGTAATAAAGAATTTCAACATAGTACTTGGCCTAATGGAGGTGGAGAACCTGCATGGGAAGAATCACATTCTCCAGCAGTAGGATTAATGGGATTTCTGTGTCGTCCCAGTCCTTGTTTTATTGAAATTGCACAGAAAGCTGCTCTATGGCAACATCAATGGAGAAACTTTCAAAACACTCATCCAGTCATTGGTAATGGTTACGAAGTACGTGCAAAATGTTGGACAATGCGTGCGTGGAATCATGCTTGTTTTATTACTCCAGACACTATGGCATGGAAAGCTTCAGCACTAGGACGTATCAATGATGGTATTGTATACTTAGATCTTTATAGAACTGACTCAAAACAAACTTTAGGATTCGTGTGGCCATTGAATCCTGAAAATCCTGATGACTCAGATGGATATGAAGGCTTAGCTGGATTCCGAGTTGCTATGTGGCAACATCATTATCTTCTAGTAGAGCTTCACAAGATTGCTGCATGTAAGACTTTATCTGGAGCTGAGCATACACTAGCAGTACAATTAGCTGATTGGGCTGCATTACAACCAATCAGACATATAAATGAATCTGTTTCCGGAGAGTGGCGTTGTACTTCTAGATACTTAACTGTTGTTGATGCCTCTAAAGATCTAACAACAATGGAAGCTACTTGGAATGAACGCTGGGCAAATTTATATGGAGGTTCTCCCCCAGCAGCTACTGGACAATGGCTTGGTATGCATCATGATTTTACTCCACAGCTATGGTCAAATGCGGCAGATGAAACTGATACAACTGGTGAATACTACGATACTTATTTTTGGGCAGCTTTCTGTATAGCAGTGG
>Ga0180063_1000007_pt1 | contig 44512 bp, 41 predicted proteins | sample EasRivT47_16_10D_FD_121776 | JGI IMG/M metagenome (GOLD analysis project Ga0180063, IMG submission 121776) | Soil microbial communities from meander-bound floodplain in the East River, Colorado, USA - East River metaG ERMLIBT47_16_10D | ecosystem: Environmental > Terrestrial > Soil > Floodplain ...
CCGACCTGCTGCTCGCGGTCCACGGGCGCTTCTCCGAGGCGCCGTGCATCGTGATCGCGGCGAGCAGCCCGGCCGACTGCTTCGAGGTGGCCTACGAGGCGTGCCGGCTCGCGGTGCGGCACATGACGCCGGTGATCGTCCTGTCGGACGGCTTCATCGCCAACGGCGCCGAGCCCTGGCGTCTTCCCGATCTCGACGCGCTCGAGCCGATCGACGTGCGCTACCGCACCGACCCCGCGGGGTTCCAGCCGTACCTGCGCGACCCGATCACGCTGGCCCGGCCGTGGGCCATCCCGGGCACGCCGGGACTCGAGCACCGGATCGGCGGGCTCGAGAAGCGCGAGGACTCGGGCGAAGTGTCCTACGACCCCGACAATCACGAGCGCATGGTGCAGCTGCGCGCCGAGAAGGTCGCGCGCGTGGCCGACGACCTCCCGCTGGCCGAGGTCGTGGGCGACGACACGGGCGGGTTGCTCGTCGTGGGCTGGGGCTCCACGTGGGGCTCGATCACGAGCGCCGTGCGGCGGGCCCGCCAGCGCGGGCTGCGGGTGGGCCAGGTGCATCTGCGCCACCTCAACCCGATGCCGCGGAACCTGGGTGACGTCCTGGCGCGCTTCGACCGCGTCCTCGTGCCCGAGATCAACCTGGGGCAGTTGGCGCTCTTGCTGCAGGGGCGCTATCTCAAGCCGGTGATCCGACTCAACCACGTGCGTGGCCTGCCGTTCGCCGCGGCGGAGATCCTGGAGAAGATCGTCGAGATCGAGGAGGCCCGATGAGCTCGATCCCGACCTTGACGAAGAAGGACCTGGCGTCGAACCAGGAGGTCCGCTGGTGCCCGGGTTGCGGGGACTACGCGATCCTCAGCGCCGCGCAGCAGACCTTCGCCGAGCTGGGCGTGCCCAGGGAGAAGTTCGTGATCGTCTCCGGAATCGGCTGCTCCAGTCGGTTCCCGTACTACATGAACACGTTCGGGTTCCACACGATCCACGGTCGAGCGCCGGCGGTCGCCACCGGGATCAAGGTCGCGAACCCGGACCTCTCGGTGTGGATCGTGACCGGCGACGGCGACGCGCTGTCGATCGGCGGCAACCACGTCATTCACCTGATGCGCCGCAACGTCGACGTGAAGGTCCTGCTGTTCGACAACCGGATCTACGGGTTGACCAAGGGCCAGTACTCCCCGACCTCCGAAGTCGGCAAGCGCACGAAGTCGTCGCCCTTCGGGTCGATCGACCGGCCGTTCAACCCGGTGAGCTTGGCGCTCGGCGCGGGCGCGACGTTCGTGGCGCGCAGCATCGACGTGTACACGCCGCACCTGCGCGAGACGCTGCGCGACGCGCACGGCCACAGAGGAACGGCCTTCGTCCACATCTTCCAGAACTGCAACATCTTCAACGACGGCGCGTTCGAGAACATCCGCGAGAAGGGGCTGCGCGAGGACAATCTCCTGCACCTCAAGCACGGCGAGCCGCTCGTGTTCGGCAAGAGCATGGACCGTGGCGTGCGCCTCCGTGCGCCGTTCGAGCCCGAGGTCGTCGCGCTCGGCGCCGGGATCACCGAGAAGGACCTGCTCGTGCACGACGAGCGGGCGCCGATCGCCTACACCGTGATGCTGGCCGAGCTGCATCCGCCGCACGGGCCGATGCCGATCGGCGTCCTGCGGCGCGTGACGGAGCCCTCGTTCGACTCCGCGATGCACCAGCAGATCGCCGAGGTCACGGCCGAGCGCGGCCCGGGAGATCTCGCGCGCGCGATCCGCTCCGGAAACACCTGGGAAGTCAAGTAGCGGCGAGCCGAGCGCTCACGGCATCTCGACGCGCGAGGGCGGCGCGAGGTCGAACGGGCGCCGGCTGACCACGAGCTCGCTGCCGATCCAGCGCAGCTTGCGGTAGCCGAACAGGTGGAACACGTCGAGCGGGAACGCTCGGGCCAGTCGTGTGTCGACCACGAGCACGCCGCGTCGGCCGCGTGCGCCATGCACGCCCGGGAGAGCGCGCAGCAGTCCACCCAGGCGCAGCCGTCGCACGACGCGCGACACGCCGAGCCAGAACGGCCGCACCTCGTGCGCCAGGAAGAAGCCGTCCTCGCCCTGCCCCTGGTACAGCGGCAGCAGAATCCGCGCCTGGTGCGGCGCGAGCACGAGACCGTGATGGTCGCGCGCCAGGAGCTGCCCCTTGGTCACCGGTTGAAAGTTGACCAAGCCCGGCTCCATGCGGAAATGGTCGCCCTCGTCGATCCGGTGGCGGTAGCGCACCTCGACGACTCGCGGCGCGCGCGCGCTGGCCTCGACGAGCAGCGCGCGGGCGTGATCGAGTCTCGGCACCGCCTGCTCGGCGACGACCCCCGCGGCCACGAGCGCGAGCCACAGCACCGCCTCGAGCCGGTCGATCGACTCGGGCGCATCGTGCTGGCCGGCCTCGACGCCGAGCGTCACGAAGCCGCGCTCGTTCAGGAACTCGAGCAACGACCCGTCGATCTGCTCCTCGAGACCGAGAATCAGCGGCAGCGGGAGCGCCCGCGCGAAGGACCGGTTGCGCAGCGTGTCGCCGACGGTCAGGAACGGCGGGCCGTGCGCCGAGCTGGTGTGCATGTCGATGAAGTAGAGCGCCCCGCGGGTCCGCTGCACGACGTCGCCGATCGCCGCGAGCAGCTCGCGTTGCTCGCGCCGCTCGACCGCGCCGTCCTCGCTCGACGCGCTCGACCGCCCCATGCGCTCGGGGGTCCAGACGCGGTTGAGGTCGGCGTCGACGTAGCGCACGCGCCGGGCGAGAGCCGTGAGGTTCCCGTTCAGGAATACGATCTCGCCGCGCACTTCGATCGCGCGACGCTCGAGCTCGGCCAGGACGCGCTCGGCCGCGCGCACCCCGGCCGGCTCGTTGCCGTGGACCGCCGCGAGCGCGAGCACGGTCGGACCGGGTGCCGAGCCGAGGCATCGGCCGAGGAGTCGCGGCGTGGTCGGCTGCGTCATCGAGATCGGTCGCCTGGGGCCGTCGGTCGTTCGCGACCCCGCGGCCGAATATCGTCGCCCGCCCACGCGGGCGCCAGCATGGTAGGCAGCCACCGCGGCGGCGGTCAAGCTTGGGCGGCCAGCACGCCGTACAGGTCGGCGTCCCGCGCGAAGTGCAGGTGCGCGAAGCGCCCCCCTGCGGCGAGCCGCTGAGCGCGCTCGGCGAGCGCCGCGGCGTGGCCGGGCACGGCCCACGGGAACGCCGCGACCCCGACCAGCGACGCGGCGGCCCGCAGCGGACTCAGCTCTTCGACCCGGGTTCGCTCGGCCTGAAACACGCGCAGGATACGGCCGAGCGGGAACGAGCCGCGGACGGCGTCGGCCTCGACTCGCTCGGCGTTGTCGAACGGCACGGCGACGACGCGCCAGTCCTGCTCGCTCGGCACGACGACGCCGAAGTCGTCACCCAGGCTCGCCGCCGGTCGACTGCGCTGCCAGGCGGTCGACTTGCCAGCGCGGGACGGACCGGCCAGCAGGTAGCCTCGGCCGGCGACGAGCACGCCCGCCGCGTGGAGCGCAAAGCCCCCGGCATCGAGAGCCAGGGTGGCGACGACGAACCGGGCAGCGTTCTCGACACGCCGCTCCGCGGGCTCGTCATCCGAGTCGCCGAGCGCAAGGCGCCAGGCGCACGCATGGCCGGGAAGCGGGGCCAGGGTGAAGCCGTACGACACGATCGCGCGGGGCTGCCCCGGCACGGGCTCGATCCGGTAGCGTTCGCCGGCGGAGGGCGCGGGCAGCAGGCCGGGCCGGTCGCCCCGCACGAGCTCGACCCGGGCGGATGGCTCGGGGTCCGTCGGAGGCCCGATGAACGGCCCCCAGCGGGCATCGAGCCCCACGGCGAGCGCGGCATCGAGCCCGTCGAACCGCACGCGCCATGCGCCGAGTGCGAGCGTCCGAGATTCCACCGACTTCATCCCCTGGCCCTCCCGGCAACATTACAATACGGGCTTCGCGGAGGTTCCCGTGCGAGGCGATACGGTCCATCTGACACGAGACGAGCTCCTGGGCTACTTCCTCCGCGCGGCGACCCCGCGCGAAGACTGGCGTGTCGGGATGGAGATCGAGAAGATGGGCCGCAACGCCGCAACGGGCGAAGCGCTGCCCTACGACGGCGGCGGCCCGTGCGTGCTGCGCGTGCTCGAGTTCCTCGAGGGACGGCGCGGCGGAGCGCCGATCTGGGAAGGCGAGCATCGGATCGGGATCAACGGCGAGTGGGGCACGATCTCGCTCGAGCCGGGCGGGCAGGTCGAGTGGTCGTCGCGTCCCCTCGCTTCCCTCGACGGCCTGGCCGACGAGCTGCACGCGCACCTGGCGGCGCTCGTCGAGTGCGGGGTCGCGACCGGCGTGCGCTGGGTCCCGTTCGGCGTCGACCCCGACCTGCCCTGGACGAGCGTGCCTTGGATGCCGAAGGCCCGCTACGGGATCATGCGCCCGTATCTCACGGCCCGCGGCCGGCTCGCTCCGCGGATGATGACCCAGACCGCAAGCATCCAGTGCTCGTTCGATTACGAGAGCGCCGAGGACTTCCGCCGCAAGTTCAAGGCCGCGGCGCTGCTCGATCCGATCGCCGTCGCGCTGTTCGCCAACTCGGCCCGGGCCGACGGTCGGCCGACCGGCCTGGTGAGCTTCCGGCAGGCGATCTGGCGCGAGACCGATCCGGCGCGCTGCGGCATGCCCCGGGTGATGTTCGAGGCCGATTTCTCGCTCGAGGCCTGGCTCGACCACGTGCTCGGCGTGCCGGCGATGTTCCTGCAACGGGGACGCGGGCTCGTGCCGGCGGGAGGGGTGCCGTTCGCCCAGCTGCTGGCGCGCACCGGGTGCAGCGCGGCGCAGCTGGCAGACTTCGAGACCCACCTGTCGACGATCTTCACGGAAGTCCGTGCGTACACCTACATCGAGGTGCGCGGTGCGGACCTGCAGCCCGACCAGCTGTCCTTCGCGGTCCCGGCGCTGTGGACCGGAGTTCTCTATCACGAAGACGCTCTCGCGGCGGCGCTCGAGCTCGGTCGCGGCGTCGGCCGCCACGAGGCCTGGGCGTCCGCGCTCGAATCTGCGGCGCGCGACGGCCTCGACGGGCGCTACGGCGACCTCCCGCTGCGCGAGGCGGCCCGGGCGCTGCTCGCGATCGCGTCGCGCGGCCTGGCGAGCGGCGCGGCCTGCGCGGGAACGGGCGGCTCCGGCCTTGAAGCGCTCGACCGTCTGGCCGATCATCACGGACTTTCGCGGTCCTCGTAGGCCGCTCTCGATGCTCTACAATCCGGCCTCTCAGGAGGGCTCACCATGGCCACGCTCGGGGCGTACCTGTCCGAACAGCGCGATCGCCACCTGTCCGAGCTGAAGGACGTCCTGGCGATCCCGTCGATCAGCACCGACCCGACCCGCGCGGCCGACGTGAAGCGGGCCGCCGAGTGGATGCACGGACGTCTCGAGAGCGCGGGGTGCACACGCGTCGCGACCCACAGCACGCCGTTCCACCCGATCGTCTACGGGGAGTGGCTCGGCGCGGCAGGGCGCCCGACGATTCTGGTCTACGGGCACTTCGACGTGCAGCCGGTCGACCCGCTCGAGCTGTGGCACTCGCCACCGTTCGAGCCGACGGTACGCGATGGCCGGATCTATGCCCGCGGGTCGTCCGACGACAAGGGTCAGGTGATCACCCACGTGCTGGCGCTCGAAGCCCACCTCCGCACGTCGGGCACGTGTCCGGTCAACGTCAAGTTCCTGCTCGAGGGCGAGGAGGAGGTCGGCTCCGAGAGCGTCGAGGCGTTCCTGAAGGCCCACGCCCGGGAGCTGGCCTGCGACGCGGTCGTCGTTTCGGACACCGCGATGTTCAGCAAGCGCTTGCCCTCGATCGTCTATGGCCTGCGCGGCCTGACCTACCTCGAGGTCCTGGTCCGCGGCTCCGACTCGGATCTGCATTCCGGGAGCTTCGGCGGGGCGGTGATCAACCCGGCGAACGCGCTCGTCGGCATGCTGGCACGGCTCAAGGACGCGAAGGGCCGCGTGACGATCCCGGGCTTCTACGACAAGGTGCGGCGGCTGACCGCGGCCGAGCGCAAGGCGTTCCGCGCGCTCCCGCACTCGGACCAGGCCCTGCGCCGGTCGATCGGCGCGCCGGACCTGTTCGGCGAGGCGGGCTACACCTCGCTCGAGCGCATGTGGGCCCGCCCGTCGCTCGACATCAACGGCATCTGGTCCGGGTTCACCGGGAAGGGGGCGAAGACCGTGATTCCGGCCGAGGCGCGGGCCAAAGTCTCGATGCGCCTCGTCCCGGATCAGACGTCGGCCGAGATCGCGCGCAAGGCCGCCGCCTACCTGAAGAAGATCGCGCCGAAGGCGGTCAAGACCACGGTCGAGGAGCTGCACGGTGGGCCGGCCTGGGTCGCCCCGACCGACCACCCGGCAATGCGCGCGGCGAGCCGGGCCATCCGTCGCGCGTTCGGCAAGGCACCGGTGTTCGTGCGCGAGGGCGGCTCGATCCCGATCGTCGCCTCGTTCGAGCGCACGCTCGGCGTCCCGGCGGTGCTGATGGGCTTCGGGCTCCAGGACGACAACCTGCATGCGCCGAACGAGAAGTTCGACCTCGATCAGTTCTACCGGGGCATCGAGGCCTCGGCGTTCCTGATGGAGGAGCTCGGACAGCCCAACGGGGCGAAGAAGCCGGCGCGGCGACGCTGAGGCACACGAGGGCACGCCGACGTGCCCGCTCGGGCTCGGTTCCTTCCCTGGCCAGGCCAGGCAGGGCGATTCTTCGATCCCCTCGCCTGGTATCGACCTTGCTCTTACGGTCGTGCCAGGAAAGGAGGGCTCGCCATGAAGATCCAGAGCCAGCTCAAGGCCGGTGCCACCCTGGTCCGACCGCGCAAGCCGTCCAAGATCTGAACGGGACCGACACACTCCCCTGCGAGCGGAGGCGAGGGGTCGGCCGAGTCCCTCGCCTCCACGCTTTTTGAGTAGAATCAAGCCAGTTCCGGGTTCGGCCGCGGACGGCGGCCGTGCACATGGTGGGCACGCGAGCGCGGTTCACGACCGGTCCCAGCGAGGAGGGGCTCATGTCCGAGATTCGCGTCCATTTTCCAACGACTGGCAACCCGATCGTGATGCCCGATCCGGAGGCCGTGGTGACGGGTCGCACGTTCACCTGGGTGGTCCGGAACGAGAATCCCAAGATCTCGGTGGTGAAGATCGAGTTCGATCAAGGCGAGAAGTACTTCCCGAACAACGCCGGTGGCGACAGCGTGTGCCAGAAGCCGCTGGTCAAGAACGAGGCATCGATCTGGGCCGTCGCCCCGGCGGTCGGCGTGAAGAACGGCACGAAACCGGCCAAGTACACGGTCTACGGACTGACCGCGCTCGGCGGCGAGGTCGTCGCCAAGCTCGATCCGAAGATCCTGCCCACGGATCCGTGATGGCCGAGCGCGCGCGTCAGCGGGCGCGCGCGAGCAGTGCGGCGTAGCGCGGATTGCCGCTCAGACGGTCGAGCTCGGGACGGGTCTCGAGCTCGGCCCGAGTGATCCCGAGCCGTATGGCGCGCTCGAGCCAGTCGAGCGACTCGCCGTCGCGCCCGAGTTGTGCGAGCGCGGCGGCGCACATCAAGACCTGGTCGGCGCTCGGCGCCGCGGCTCGGCCGACTTCGGCCACGCTCTCGATCGCGCAGGCGACGTCTCCGGCCTGCGCGCAGAAGAGCGCTGCGTCGGCGTGCGCCTCGAGCGATGTGGGCTCGCGCACGAGGCGCTCGCGCGCCGCCGTGGCCGCGGCGACGTAGGCCTGGCGCGCTTCCTCCCGCCGCCCGACCTTGCCCAGAGCGTCACCGAGATTGCTGTGCAGGACGGCCCGCGCGGGCTCGAGCTCCGCGGCCCGGCGGAACTGCTCGATCGCGTCGTCGAACCGGTCGAGCGTGTAGTACAAGGTGCCGAGGTTCGAGCGGGCATCCGCGTACTCGTCGAGCTCGACCGACTTCCGCAGGGCATCCGCGGCCTCGGGCAGCCGGTCGAGCTTCAGGTAGGCCGAGCTGAGGTTGTTCCAGGCAATCGTGCTGTCGGGCTTCAGCTCGAGCGCGCGCCGATAGCAGGCCACGGCCAGGTCTTGCTCCTGGAACTTCTCGTGCAGCCGTCCAAGAGCGAGCTGCACGCGAAAGTTGGCCGGCGCGAGCCGCTCGGCCCGCTCGAGGGCTGCCAGTCCTGCCGCGTAGTCGCCGCGCTCGCGCTCGACCATGCCGAGATTCAGCAAAGCCGATACGAAGTCGGCGCGCTGGGCCAGTGCGCGCTCGAGCTCGGCCTTCGCGGCGTCGTGCTTCCCCTCGGCCAGGAATCCCAGCGCCCGCGCGTTTCCGAGCTCGGGAAGCTCGGGATCGAGCGCGGCCGCCCGCTCGGACCAGCGCTCCGCTTCCTCGCGAGCCGGAGTCCCCCCGCCGCGCCGGAACCACATCCAGTACGCCTCGGAGAGTCGAGCCTGGACCCGCGCCGACTTGGGGGCGGCTTCCTGGGCGCGCTGGAACATCTGGATCGCATTGCGAATCCCGTCGACGGTCTCCGACTCCTCCTCGAGGTAGTGCATCCCGCGCTCGTAGCTCGCACGGACCGCAGGCGGCAGCTCGTCCGTGGGCCAGAGCGCCAGGACCATCACCGTGATCCCGACCAGCGCGACGGCTCCGGCCGTGAGCCACCCGCGACGGCGGTGCACACCCTGGTCTTCGACCGCGACGGTCGAGAGCATCGAGATCGCCGGGCTCCCCTCGAGACCGCGGAGCGCTTCGACGACCGCCGTGGCAGAGGAGTAGCGATCCGCCGGATCCTCGGCCAGGAGCTTGCGCAGCAAGGGGAGGAACACCGGGTTCAGCTCGGGCGGAAGTGCGCGGGCGCCCGCCTCGGCGTGCTGGCCGACCAGCATCTGCACGAGGACCAGACCGAGGGCGTAGAGGTCCGCTCGCGCGTCGACCGTCCGACCCGCGCGCTGCTCGGGCGCCATGTAGCGCGGGGTACCCAGCACGAGCCCGGGCCCGGTCAGCTCGGGCGAGCCGTGCTCGAGGGCCAGGCCGAAGTCGAGCACGGAGACCTTGCCGCGGCGGTCGATCATCACGTTGCCGGGCTTGAGGTCGCGGTGCACGACACCCGCGGCATGAGCCGCCTCGAGCGCCTCGGCGATCCTGCTCGCGATCTCGAGCGCTCGAGCGTCCCGCAGTGTTCCGGCTTGCCGGAGGAGCTGATCGAGCGTCTCCCCCTCGATCCACTCCATCGAGAGGTAGAGCACGCCGTCACTCTCGCCGAGGTCGTGGACCCGACAGACGTTAGGGTGGGTGATCTGACGCGTCAGCCGGACCTCGCGCCGGAAGCGCGCGGCGAACGATGGGATCTCGGCCAGCTCCGGCCGGATGACCTTGAGGCCCACCTGGCTCTCGAGCGCGGTGTCGATCGCCTTGTAGACCACGCCCATGCCTCCGGCCCCCACCCGCTCGATCACCGTGAAGCGGCCGGCGAAGCGCTGGCCGGGGGTGAAGTCGGTGGCTCGGCGTGCCGGCGCGGTCACCTCTGTCGCGGGGGTGCGCGGGACGGTCAGACCGAGATTGGCCCCGCAAGACGGGCAGGTATCGTCGGTCGGTGCCACGGGCCGGGTGCAGTTCGGGCAGTCAGGATTGGGCATGGGCTGGGATAGCGTATCGCGATTACGGGCAAACCAATGCTCGGTGTTAGAGTACTTGGAGATCTTCTAGGCCAAATCGCTCGAATGGGGCGTGCCCGCGAGGGCTCAGCGATCGACGGGAGGCAGGACATGAGCCTCGAGTCCCGCTTGTTCCTGGGAGCGAGCCCGGGCGCCGAGCAGATCCGAGAGTTGATTCGCCGCGCCGCCCGCGTCGACTCGACCGTTCTGATCACGGGCGAGAGCGGCGTCGGCAAGGAGCTCGTGGCCCGCGAGATTCACCTGCGCTCGGCCCGTCGCGATCAGCCCTTCCGGGCCATCAACTGCTCGGCGATTCCGGACACGCTGATCGAGTCGGAGATCTTCGGCCACGAGGCGGGTGCGTTCACGGGAGCGCGCGGCCGACATCGCGGAGTGTTCGAGCTGGCCGACACCGGCACCCTGTTCCTCGACGAGGTCGGCGACCTGAGCGCTGGCGCCCAGCCGAAGCTGTTGCGCGTGCTCGAGACCGGGGAGCTCGCTCGTCTCGGTAGCGAGGCGCCGCAGAAGGTCGATGTACGGGTGATCGCCGCCACCAACCATCCGCTGCGCGCGATGACCCGGGACGGCAGGTTCCGGGAGGATCTGTACTATCGCTTGTGCGTGTTCGAGATCCGTGTGCCACCGCTGCGCGATCGCCGCGAAGACGTGCCGATCCTGGCCCGACACTTCGCCAGCACCATCGCCGGCAAGATGCGTCGCGAACCGATCGAGCTGACCGACGACGCGCTCGAGCGGCTCGGCCGACACACCTGGCCGGGGAACGCCCGTGAGCTGAAGCACGTGGTCGAGTCGGCGATGGCCATGAGCTCGGGCTGCATACTCGGCCCGGAGATGTTCGACCTCGAGCCGCCGTCCTCGCCGCGCAGTCTATCGGGGCTGCTCGAGCGAGACTGGAGGGCGGCGCGGGAGGGGTTCGAGGCGGCCTACGTCCGGCGGTTGCTGGCCCAGCACGAGGGCAACGTGACCAGCGCGGCCCGGGCTGCAGGCTTGGCCCGCCGCAGCTTCTACAAGATCCTGCAGCGGCTCGGCCTGCACCCGGACCGTTGGTCCTCGTGACCACCTCCTCCGTAACGCGACGGGGGACAGGGGGGAGTCACCGGATGTTGGTGGCCACGAGAACCCATTCAGACCCTTTGGCAAACGGCTCGCCGGCCAGCGCGACTTGCCAGCTGCTCGTCACTCGCCCGCGGGCAGTCAGGCCGTACGTCCGCGCGCGGCTGCCTTCGACCGTCGCGTAGCCGTCGAGCACGAGTCGATCCGCATCGCGCAGTCGCGAGAACATGAGCACGGTGCGCGCGGCGCCCAGCGCGTCCGACTCGAGCTCGTGGCGTTGAGCGGGAAAGAGCCCCACCAACGCTCCGTTCCAGTACACCTTGTGCAGGCTGGTCACCGGCGTGTGAAATGCCGAAGTGCACACGCGAACCTGGCCCGGCGCCCGCTCGAGACCGTCCGGTAGCACGACCGCGGATGCGACGTGAGCCGAGTAGCAGCGACCCAGCTCTTCGGCGCTGGCTGCGCCGGGAGCGAAAAGCGTGAGGCCGGCCAAGGTCCATCGGATGACGATCGATGCGTGCTTCATGATGAGTCCTCCTTCGCCGTTTTCTCCGACCCCACGTCCGTTGCACACGCACATTGCAGACGCCGTGCCACGACGCCTCGCGACGCACCAAGCTCGCATTTCGCGGAAACGGTGGAGTCCGCACGGGCAAGCGTGCCCTGCGGTTCCCGGTCGCGTGCCCTTGGCGGCAGCCACGACCCTGCGCAAGCCACTCCGGGTTACAATGGCCTCGCCGTGCGCGGTCTCCTTTCGTTCCACCCGGTCGACGTCGGGTTCTTCGACGACGTGATCGCGCCGCTCGTCGTCGGAGAGAAGATCAACCCCGAGCGGTTCCTGACCGACGCGCGGCGCATGCGCGCGACCGAGCTGCAGATCGAGCCGTACCGCCGAGCGCTGGGCGAGCTTCTCGAGCGGCTGGCCCCCCCGGCTCCTCCGGTCGAGGGCTCGGTGTGGACCAAGGTGCGAGCACGGCTCGAGCAGATCGACCAGAAGCCGGATCGCCTGGCCAGCCTGGTGGCGGACAAGATCGACCCCGATCTGCACCTCCTGGGCCGGCCCTTCCTGATCACCGAGGGCTCGTCGGATCACGTCGCGACGCTGGTGGAGGAGTTCCGCAAGGCCGACGGCCAGGCCGCCGTCGAGGCGCTGCTGCTCGAGCAGCTCGTGCGGATCGAGCCCTCCTTGCCCCACGAGCTCGAGCTCCCGGATCTCGCCCCCGCGAGCGCCGACATCGCCTACCGGGCCGAGCTCCTCGACCGGCTCAAGGCCGTGCACGCGCTCGCGCGCGCCGGGCGGGAGGACGAGAGCTGGGGACCCGCTTCCGGGCGACGCGTACGCGCGCGCGACGTACTCGGACGCGAGTTGCCCTGGCGCGCTGTCGAGCTGCACGCCCGCTCGAGCCCGTTCTGGATCGGTCGCGATGTCGACGGGATCGAGACTGTGTGCCGGGCGGCCGAGATCGCCCCGCCCGAGGTGCTCGTGACCTCGCGCCAGCTCTTCGCCCGCGGGATCGAGGCGCTGCCGGACCTGGCGGAAGCGTTCACGACGGAGCTGCGAGATGGCCAGGACGTCGGTGCATTCGTCCCGCCGAGCGACGTGCCGCGGCTGCTCGAGTTCCTGCAGTTCGAGGGCGCGAAGATCATCCGCGTCGCCGCCCGTCACGGCGAAGGGCCGAGCTGCGCCACCCTGCTGCGCAAGATCCGCGAGTGCGCGGAGTACGCAGCCTCCCATGACCGCGGCTACCTCGAGGCCAGCGGCATCCGACCGGTCGCCGCGCCGAAGAGCGACGGCGAGGGCGAGGGCGCAGCGTGACGGACGGAGGCGGCCCGGCTTCGCTCGCCGCCGAGCGCGCGGTGCGACTGCTGCGCACCCGTGGCCGCTCGCTGGGCAGCCTCGATCTGGTGCGTGAGCTGCTGGCCACGCGCTCCTCGAACGAATCGACCGCCACGCGCGTGCTCGAATCCGCATTCGGCGGAGACCGGCGACTGCGCTATCTCGACGGAGAGTGGGCACTCGCCGAGCCCGGTCGGGACGCGGCGCGGCGCCGCTCGATCGATCCGGACCGTGCGCTCCTGGCCATCGCGGTCGAGCGGTCCGCGGCGACCGGGGGCGTCCCGCGCTTGCGCAGCATATCCGCGGCCCGGCTGCGTGGCCGCCGCATCGTGGCGACCTGCGGCGGGGCGATCGACGGGCCCGCGGCCGAGCGTCTGCGCCGGGAGCTGGCACAGCTGCTCGACGGCGCGGTTCCCGTGCTCCACGACGCTCCGGGCGCCCTGACCGCGCTCGAGCGCTGGCTCGAGCGCCCGCTCGTCGCGCCCGTCTCGTTGCGCGAGCTCGGGCGCGACCGGCTCGAGCTCGGCGCGCACCACGGGCTCGGCACGCTCCTCGGTCGCCTCGGCATCCGCTGGCGCGACACCGGCGATCCCCTCGACGTCGCCGCCGCGCTCGATGCGGCGTTGCGCGGCCTGCGCCGGCCCGGCGAGCCGCTCGTCGCGCTACGGCGACGGGACACCGCCGAGCCGAGCGCGCTCGATCTCACACGCTTCGCCTTCGACGAGACGTTCGTGCGCGGCGTCCCGCACGCCCCCGGCACGTACCGGTTTTACGACGTCGAAGGTCGACTGCTCTACGTCGGGAAGTCGGGCAACCTCGCGCGCCGTCTCGCATCCTATTTCCACGCGCGGCCGTCGGCCCGCGTGCGCCGCCTCCTCGACAAGCTGTGGCGCATCGAGTACGAGGCGGCAGGCTCGGATCTCGAAGCGATGCTACGCGAGGCGGCGCAGATCCGACGCGATCGCCCGTCGGCGAACGTGGCGCGCGACGTGCACAGGCGAGGACGGCGCCTCAACCTGCGCTCGATGCTCATCGTCGAGCCGGCCGAGTCGCCGTCGGTGCTCCGCGCGTTCCTGGTGCACGAGGAGCATCTCGTGGGGCGCGTGGCGATCGGCCCGCGCGGCGGAGGCCTGGCCAAGGTGCGCAGCGTGCTCGAGCAGCGGTTCTTCGGGCAGGCCTCGAGCGCCGGCGGCCCGAGCCTCGATGGCGAGATCGTCGCGCGGTGGCTCGTGGCGCACGAGCGCGTGGTCGCCTTCGACCCCACCGATCTGCCGAGCGCGGACGACGTGATCGACCGCCTGCGCACCCTGCTGCGGCGCCAGGTGCTGATCGACGTCGAGGGCCCGCCGCGCTACCTCTAGCCCGGTGCGCGGGTCGTCAACGCTTCTGGGTCAGCCCGTCCAGGCTGAAGCGACCGGATCCCCTGGATGCGATGTAGAGGAACACGAAGCAGTACAGCACGGCCAGCTCGCCCTTGTTGACGATGGGCCAGAAGCCCCCCGACGCGTGCACCATGAAGTAGGCCACGGCCATCTGTCCGCTCGACACGAACGCGGCGTAGCCGGCCCAAAGGCCGAGCGCCACGAGCGTCCCGCCGAGGAATTCGACGACCCCGCCCACGACCATCAGTGGATTCCCGAGCTGGCTCTGCCCACCGAGCGCGCCGAACAGCTTCTGCGCACCGTGGCAGGCGAACAGCACGCCGACGACGATGCGCATGAGCGCGTACAGACCGTCCGCGTACCGTCCGAGCCAGCGTTCCATCCCCACCCCCGTGTCGCAAAGGGCGTCCTCGGGCCTTCCTGGCCCGGGACGCCCATGAGCCGCCCCGTCTCTTACGCCTTCTTCTCGACCTTGATCGCAGCAACGCCTTCGTGCTCGCCCTTGTCGTTGTCCTGGCAGGTGAGCATGACGTGGTCGCCGGCCTTGATGTCCTTCAGGGCGGCCATGGCGCTCGGGAGCACCTTGACCGTCTGGCTCGCACCCTTGTCGTCCTTGATGGTGATGGTCTGGGCCTTCGCGTCGACCGACACGATCTCCGTCTTGACATCGTGGCTCTTGGCGGCGGCGAGGACCGGAAGCGCGGTCGTCAGCAGCACCACGCCGCATGCGACCAGCAAGCACAGCACCTTCTTGCTCATGAACTCTCTCCTGTGTTTCGATGGCGGGAGGATTCCCGCAACGTCGGGCCCACTATAGGAAGCGCGCGCCGACGGTGCCAGAGCGTGAGGACGCACAGTGGCGCCACCTTTGCGACGCACCGCCGATACAAGCCGAAATCGTCCGAAACGAGGAGGGAACGACCACAGCGGGACCCTCCGGCACGGACCTACTGGTCTGAAGACACCTGCAATCGGGCAGACGTGAGCCTCTACTGCCTCCAGCAGTAGGTGCAGCGGGAATCCCGCGCCCGCCGCGCCCTGCAACGGCTGCACGAGCCCGATCTTTTCACCCCGCCTTTTTCGGGTGTACGCCTGTCTTCACCATCTCGTCGTACTTGAACTCGGGTGTCATGGTGGCGGTGTGGCACTGGGTGCACATCTTGGCGCTGACGTTCTTGTAGGTGAAGTTCTTCTTCTCGGCCTTCGGCGCGGTCACGTGCAAGCTGCCTGGGCCGTGGCAGCTCTCGCAGCCGACGGCGGCGACAGCGGCCATCTTCACGCTGTCGGTAGCCGGGTATCCGCCTGCGAGCTCGTAACCCGTGACGTGGCACATCACGCAATCGGCCGACTCCGCCGCGGCAACTTTCAGCTCGACCTTCATCTTCTCGGCGACCGCGGCCACCGCCTTCGCGTCGGCAGACTCGAGGTTGGTGAACGCCTTGGCGTGCGCCGACTCCGACCAGGCCTTGTGCTCGGCGATATGGCACAGCTTGCATTTGGCGCTACCGACGTATTCCGCCTGCTTGGCTTCCGCCGCGGCCGCCGCCTTCTTCTCGGCCTTGTACTTCGTTCCACCTTCGGTCAGCTCCGCCCCGCCCGCAGGGTTGGTGTGGCACGCCACGCAGGCGGTCTCGGTCTCACGGGCGATCTCTGGGAACGCCCACAGTGTGCCGGCCATGACGAGCCAGATCAGAGATGCGCAGATCCTCGGGAACCACGAATTGCCACGCACGGTGACTCCTCCTTTCGACTACGGTGACCAGGGAGCAGACGTTGAACCGGCCAGGACAAGCAGCCGCGTTGTGGCGGCACTGACCCGAGCCGGCGACGTTGCTCAGATCTCCGTAGATCAGATTGTAGTCGGTCGCGGGGCACGACGTCGCGTCGCAGCTCATCGGCGGCATCGCTTGATGCCAGGACGCCAACCATATTTCCGGGCCACGTGGCGATACGGTGCCCGAGGGGCGTGCCGAGGGCACTCCCTTGAACACGCCCGATCCGGGGACGCTCTACGGCGGGGAAGCGGGCGGATACACGGACTACCCGGCGCTCGCCACGTGAGCGGCGGTGGCCCGGCCGAAAAGATGGGTACCATGTCGCACGGACAAGGGCCCCGGAGCCCGCGAGAGGCGCCATGATCATCGTGCAGAAGTACGGGGGCTCGTCCGTCGCCGACGTGCCGTCCATCCAGCGCGTGGCACAGCGCATCGTCGCCGCGCACGACGAGGGCAAGCAGGTGGTCGTCGTGGTATCCGCCATGGGCAAGACCACCGATCAGCTGCTGCAGCGCGCCAAGGAGATCTCGGCCTCGCCGCCGCGTCGCGAGCTCGACATGCTCCTGACCTGCGGCGAGCGCGCGTCGATGGCGCTGCTGTCCATGGCCGTGAGCGAGCTGGGCCACGAGGCGATCTCGCTCACCGGCTCACAGTCGGGCATCATCACGAACGATCGCCACTCGGGCGCGCGCATCATCGAGGTGCGGCCGATTCGTGTGCAGGACGAGCTCGAGCGCGGCCGCATCGTCATCGTCGCTGGCTTTCAGGGTGTGTCCTACAAGGGCGAGGTGACGACGCTTGGTCGCGGCGGCTCGGACACCACGGCCGTGGCGCTCGCGGCGGCGCTGTCCGCCGAGTATTGCGAGATCTGCTCGGACGTCGACGGCGTCTACACGGGCGATCCGCGCGTGGTCGATGCCGCGCAGATGCTCGAGGCGATCTCGCACGATCAGATGATCGAGCTGGCCACGCATGGCGCCAAGGTCCTGCATGCCGGCTGCGTGGAGATCGCGCGACGCACGGGCGTGGCGCTCTACGCACGCGCCACGGCTCGCCGCGCCGGAGGCACGCGGATCGATCTGGCGGGCCTGGCGGCCGACGTCGATGCCGTCGGCGTCACGGGGCAGAAGCAGCTCGTGCGCGTGCGCGCCGAGGGCGAGCATTGCATCGATCGCGTGCTCGAGGCCGCGGTGGCCGCCGCGGTGCCTGCGCTGCATCTCGACACCGACATGGAATCGGCCGATCTGTGGTTCGGTCTGGCCGACGTTCCCGATTGGCCGTCCATTCGCGCGAGCTTGCAGTCGAGACTCGACATTCTCGAGGGGGTGGGCGCGGTCTCGGTCGTGGGCGACGGCATCGGCGGCGATACGGTCAAGCTGCAGCGTGCGCGTCGCGTTGCCGCGGAGGCCGGCATCGAGATCGTCGCCATGAGCACGTCGCCGTTGCGCGTGTCGTTGTTCTGCGAGGAATCACGCGTCGACGCGCTCGTGCGGGCTCTGCATCGCGCGTTCTGCGAGCGTCCGTGACGCGCTCGCGCGTGCAAAGGCGGAAACGGGCTCCCCGGAGTAGACTGGCTCCAGCGCGCGCAGGGGGTAAGGCGATGGTCAACACGCGGCGAATCGCATCGGTGCTGGTGGTCCTACTGTTCCTGGGTGTCGCTCCGGGGATTCTCTCCGCCGACGAAGCGGAGGATGCCGAGAGGTACGAAGCGGAGCGGTCGCTGGCGGAGGCACAGGCCGCCGACCCGGACGTCTTGGCCTACCGGACGAGCGTCGCCCCGGACCTCGACGCCGCCCTGAGCAAGACACTCCTGCACTGCACCCGCCGCGAGCTGTACTCGCGCCGCGCGATCCCGGACCTCGTCCTGACGATCGACACCGAAGGGACGATCGGCGAGATCACCGTGAGGATCGTCAACCGTATGAGCGTGTGCTTCTCGGGGTCGCTCGCCGGGACGGAGCTACCCGCTCCGCCCACGGCTCCGCTGCGGATCGTGGTCGCCTCGCCGGCTGCACTCTCGCCTTCGTAGGTCTTTCACCATCGCAGCGATGGATCGAGATCGCCGCCTCAGCGACACCCGCAAGAGTTGGAACGTCGCGACCCGCGTGCACAACGCGCACAAGCGCGATCAGGCCGGCTTTCTCCGCGGCGGAGGCTCGACCCTCTTTCCCGAAGAGCTGGAGCTCCTCGGCGACGTGACGAACCGGCGCCTGCTCCACGTCCTCTCCAATGCAGGACAAGACACGCTCTCTCTCGCGGCGCGCGGCGCGCGCGCGGTCGGCGTCGACATGTCCGACGAGGCGGTCGCGTTTGCCCGCGACCTTTCGGCGGCCAGCGGGATTCGGGCCACCTTCCATCGAGGAGAGATCCTCGAGGTCCTGGAATCCGACCTCGAGCGGGAGCCGTTTGACGTGGTCTTCGGAAGCTACGGCTGCCTCGTTTGGATCGAGGATCTCGCGCGGTTTTTTCGCCTGGCCTTCGGGCGTCTCGCCCCGGGTGGCCGGCTCGTCGTCGTCGAGTTCCACCCCATGGCCTGGTCGTTCGGCGAGCGCTTCGAGCTGCGCGATCCCTACTTCGCCCCGGGCCAGGTCTTCTCCAGCCCGGTCAGCGACTACGTGGGTGAGGCCGGCGGTGCCCTCTCGCCCTCGGGTCACCTCGACGCTCCTCCCGTCCCGAACCCGCACGCGGCGCACGCCTACCAGCACCCGGTGGCCAACATCGTGAGCCATCTCCTCGATGCGGGCTTCGTGCTCGAGGCGTTTCGCGAATGGCCCTACGCCAACGGCTGTCGACTCCATGCGGGACTGGTCCCGGTGGAAGGCCAACGCTTCACCACTCCGCCTCAGGTGCCCAACCTTCCGCTGATGCTGGGCCTCGCGGCGCGGCGGCCGCTGATGTAACGAAGCGCTCGAGGAACAGTCGCGCGATCGGGGAGCCCCGCACGCCCTCGGCGGTCCACGGCATGTTCGCGCTGATGCCGTCACTGTTGGCCAGCATGACGAACGTCAGCTTGCGCTCGGGCACCTTGACATAAAGCGCCGACACGGTCGGCGGGAACCAGCCGTAGTGCCAGACGATCTTCGGCGCCGGCTCGTCCTGAACGAACCAGCCGAGGCCGTAGGGCAGCTTCTTCCCCTCCTTGTTGCGCGAAGCCGCGAACATCGCCTCGCGGGAGGCGGCGCTGACGAGTCGTCCCGCGTCGAGCGCGATGTCGAACCGGGCGAGGTCGACGACCGTGGAGATCGCGCCCGCCGCGGTCTGGGACGAATGGAGCGGCGTGTAGGCCTCGCCGAGGATCGCCCGGCGCGCCGCTACCGTCGCCGCTGGCACGCGGTAAGCCGGTTCGAGATTCCACGGCGTGACGTCGCGGTCGGGCTCGAGCCCGAAGCCCGGATAGGTCCCGGGCTCGAGCTGTCCCTCGACGAGGCGGTACGGCCTGGCCAGCGCGCGACTCACCTCCGTCTTCCACGGGACGAGCTGCCCCGGCAGGCTGCGCGTCATCCCCGCGCGATCGAGGACCCGCTTCTGCAGCGCCTTGGGGTACGATTCGGCCGTCACGTCCTCGATGACGAAGGTCAGGTCGGCGAAGATGTTGCCGCTGTAGCGGTAGGCCTCCCCGGGCGGATCGCTCTCGCTCGTGTGCGTCAGCACGTGGCGCACCGTGATCGGCTTCTCCGCGTAGCGGGCTGGGTAGTGCGCCCAGGACCCGCCGCCGGGCTCGAACCACGCGTGGATCCGGAACTTGCTCATCGGGTCGTCGAGCACGACTTTCTTCTCCTCGACGAGCTGCATCAGGAGCACCGCGGCCAGCGGCTTCGAAACGGACGCGAGCCGATACGGCGTGTTGGGCGTCGCCGCGATCCGCGCTTCGCGATCGGCCTGCCCCCACGCGTGGGTCCAGACGATCTCCCCGTCGCGCACGATCGCCGCCGAGTAGCCCGGGAGCGGAATGCTCGCCGCCAGGCGATCGAGGTCTTTCTCGAACGCTTCGAATCCTGCCGCGCCCGACGGTGCGGAGCCTGCGTCCCGCACCAGCAGGAGCGCGCCCGCGGCGAGCAGAACGCGTCCGACCTTGGGAGCCAGTCTCACAACCCAATGGGACGCCTGGCCGGGCGGAAAGTCGCTCGGCGCGTCCGAGCTCCCTAGTCGAGCGGCACGCCGCATGCGGTCCGTGCCGGGCTTCCGTTTCCATCTCCGTCGAGTCCGGCATCGAATGGCCCCGAGCTCCCGGACGAGGGCCGGCACGATCCCGCGCCGTCGCCGAGGACGGGGTCGGTCACCGGATCGCAGCCCGGCGTGCCGGTGAATCGCAGCGTGTAATGCTCGTTCATCCCGTACTCCGGACCGAGGCCGGCCCAAGCTCGCACCCGCACGCAGTACTCGCCGGGGGCCAGACAGCCCTGGATCAAGGAACCGTACGTCCCGTGCTGGCGGAACTGGCCATCCTCGTCGCAGGCCAGGACCGTGCCCGACCCGCAGCTCTCGATCTGCAGCGCGGTGTCGGTCGTCGCAGGATCGCCATCGGTCGAGAAAGAGACCCGTGTGTTCTCGGCCACGGTGATGCGATAGGCATCGAGATCGCCGTCCTGGGCGACGCCCCATTCGGCGAGGCCGACCCCTCCACTCGGGGACAGGGCGCCACGCCAGGTCTCGCCGATCGTCGCCACCTGCGACGTGCTCCGGCAATCGTCGTTGGGCTCGGACTCCGCGAGCGGAAGGCGTCTCGAGATCGAGAGCTTGTAGTAGTGGTCCGGAATGGAGCTGCCGGAGTCGCCGCGGTTGGTCAGGATTCCCGCGACGAGATAGTAGTGCGGGTTGAGACCCCAGTACCGTGCGGCCGGCCCCAGTTCCCGATCGAACGTCGAGGGTGGCGTCGAGGTTCCGGAGTTGACGTCCTCGGCCAGGAGCGGAAAGTCGTCGAAGCCGTCCCCATCGACATCGAGGGGACCGACGCGAAGTTGCAGGCGCGTGTCGGCCTGCGGGTCGATGATCTGCGGCTCGAGGCGGAACTGGAGCCAGGTCTCCGCGTCGACGTCGAAGGGTCCCCACCAGTCGAAGTCGTGGAACCCGCCCACGGTGACCGCGCCTTCGAGCGGATCGCCCGTGCACGTGCCGCCCGACGGGCACACGTCCAGGATCGTCGGCCAGCGGTTCGGTCCGGGGGGACGCGGCGTCGCGTAACAGCGCTGGCCCGGCGCCGTCGAGCACCGACGTACCGGGGTGATCACGCTCGTGCGTCTGGTGGTCGACGTGTCGTTGAGACCGAAGACCTCCTGATCGACGTCGATCGGAGACGCTTCGAACGGGGTCTGGTTCGGCTCGCGCTCGAACGTGCACGGCGTCAGGGTCTGCGCGCGTGCCTCGTAGGAGTAGCTCGAGCTCGTCGTCGCACTGAGGCTCGACGTGGTGACGCCGACCACGATCGGGTTCGCCGGCTGCGTGGCCCGGCCCTCGGCCGGAAGACACAGCTCGATCGTGGAGCCCAGGTCGCCGCGGCTCGGGTCGTTGTCGTCGTGTGTCACGAACGGGTTGTCCTCGTTCGCGAAGTTCGCCGCGAGAAACCCGACCAGGTGGTTGGGCACGCACCAGTTCGATGGGGCGTCGAGGAACCGCCACGGAAGCCCGGCGAGGCAGCCATTCGGATCTTCGTCGGGACCGAGGCCGCGTATTCCGAGGTTGGTTTGGGAGGAGGAGCAGCCGAGATCCACGAACGAACCGGCACGGAACGCCGAGGTGTGGTTGCACACTCCGGCTTGCCCGAGCGCACCGTCGGCGTATTGCGCGCTCATCTCGGTGTCCGATTCCCAGCTCGCAGGCCGGTAGAAGTACCCGTTGCTGGGTCGAGGTTGCGTCACGGCGGTGCTGAAGCGGACCACTTCGTCCTGCGCCGGCTCGACTCGCAGGAAGTCGATATCGTGTGCGTCATCGACGACGATGGTATGGCCCTGGACCTCTCGATTCGCCCGACCATTGCCGTTGCCCGGAATGCTGCTCGGCCACCCGATTCCCGTCGCATCCCGGCCCGTGTCGTCCGATTCGTAGCCATCCGCGCGCGGGATCGGGCAAGTGCCGATCTTGCTCACGCGGAGGTCGAAGCTCGGCGGTGACGCGCCGAACTCGCCCCATGCCATGACGTAGTACGTTCCGGAGGAAAGACAGAGCGCGCTCGCGCAGAAGGCGTGGCTCTGTGGGCCGCCCGCCGATCGCTGGCAGTCCGCGTCGACGATGCACCGCTCGGGCTCGGGGCAGTCCGGCCCGTCACACGGGACTCGACCTTCGACGACGCAATAGCCCTGCCCGTCGATCGCCGAGAGCCAGCCCAGGCCCCCGTCTCCGTCGACCACCAGCGGGAACCACCTTCCGGTCGGGTCGCAATCACGGTAGAGGCTGAGTGCGGTGTCGAACGTAGCCGTCGAGCAGTCCGCCTCGCTCGTGCAGCTCGCCGTCGTCTCGATCCGCACGACCTGGCCGACGAGCGGAGCGTACGGCCTCCCCGGCTCGATGTACGGAACGTCGAACGAGATCCACTCGACGTCCCGGATCGGCGGGGCGCCCGGGATCACGATCGGCGGATCGATGCTGAGCGTCGCCGAACCCGGCACCGAGATCGGGATCGCGTTCGAGCAGGTGGCGGGGCACGCGTCGTCGGGGCAGTAGACCGGCTCCACAACGGCGCCCCCGAGGAGCCCCCCGAGGACCAGCGGGGCGTCGGCCGGCTCCACGCACTCCGGGACGATCCCGGCATTCGGATCGTAGGCCGGATCATAGGAGCTACCGAGGTCGACCGCGGTCCGGCGAGCCGGGCCGTGCGCCGCGCGGTCGCCCCGCGCGCCGTTGGTGCGTTCGGTCCGCTCCGCCGCGGGAAGCGCGACGATCGGGAGCAGCAGGCAGAGCGCAGCGGATCGGAGCACCCGCGTGGAGCTGTTTCGCATGACTTCCCCCCGTCGCGAATAGTCCTTCCCGACGTCGCCGGCTGGACTGAGCATACAGCGATGCGGCACCGCATGCGTGGGGACGGGGTGAAGCGGACAGGAGCAAAGGACTCTCCCGGCATCAGATCAGGGGGCGTCGGCCCAATTCAGCGGCAGGTCGAGGGCTTCGGCCAGGCGGCGCACCTCGGCCTCGTCCGATTCCACCGCCGCGGCAAGCACCTCGAGGCGATCGCCGTGGCGGCGCTTCAGCTCGCCGAGCCACTGCAGCGTACCCCGGCACGGTGGGCACCAGGTGGCCCAGAACTCGACCAGGACGACGCGGCCGAGCAGCCCCTCGCGCGTGACCGTCTCCCCGGCCAGCCGGGGCAGCGACAGCGCGGGAAGGACGCCGATCTCGGCGGGGACCCGCATCGTTGTACAGACCCTTGGCGTCCGTGTGGAAGACGTATGCGAGAGCGCCAGGCACTGGGTTGCCTTCAACGTCCGAGACCACACCGCCCACGCGCAGCGCCTGGCCGCGGCGCAGGCATCAGCCGTGCGGCTCAGGCAAGTCGCGCGCTGCACGCCGCCGCAGGGCCTCGCGGTGCATGATGTAGAGCCCGCTGCCGACCAGGATCGCCGTACCCGCGAGCGCGAGCGCGTTGGGGACGTGCCCCCAGATCAGGAAGCCGAGCGCGATGGCCCACAGGACCCCCGCATAGCGGAACGGCGCGACCACAGACACCTCCGTCCCGCGAAACGCGCGAATCACGAACACGTTGGCCAGACTCACCAGAACCGCCGACATCGCGAGCAGCGTCAAGCCGTGGCGCGTCGGCGCGCTCCACGTCTCCACGGGGCTGCCGATGAAGCCCGCAACGCAAACCGAAACCGTCGTCGTGAAGGTGACGAGCGCGGTCGGAATCCCGGGCGCGAGCCTGCGTGTCACGAGATCGCGCACGGCGACGAGAGCCGCACAGGCAAGTGCCGACCAGGCGAAGATGTTGATCCCCTCGCCCGTCGGCTGGATCACGAGCAGGACACCCGCAAACCCGGCCACGACCGCGAGCCAGCGCCGCCACCCGACGTCTTCCCGCAACACCACGGCCGACAGGACGGTCAGCACGATCGGCGTCATCTGCTGGATCGCGGTGATGTCGGCGAGCGGCAGATGCGGCAGGGAACCGAGGAACAACACCGCGACCGCCGCTTCGAGCACGGCACGAACCACGACGCGCGGCTGAGCGATCAGATGCCAGCGGCCGATCTCGACCGTCGCCCCGGCGACCCCGCCCATCAAGAGGACGGCCATCACGCCGCGCAGCGCCATGATCTCGGTCGCGGGCATCCTCTCGCCCGCGAGCTTGACCACGCTGTCGCTGAGCACGAACAGCGCCATCGCCACGAGCACCGCGACGATGCCGCGCATGTTGGCCGCGTGGGTGGACTGACTCGACACCGTCTGCGCGGACGATCAGGACGTCGCCGTCAGCCCTGCCGCCGGTGCTCCCTGAGGACGGTCTCGATCTCGTCCTTCATGAACTTGTTCAACCGGACGATCCTGGCGTCGGCACGGAACGCGGCCGGCAGGATCTGGCGGGCCTCGTCCTTATCGTCGGCGTCCACGATGAGCCAAGCCGTGTGATCTCCGTCCTTGCATCCCCAATCGGCGTTCGTGACCCAGTGGGAACCGGTCTTGAGGAAGGCGTCGACGACGCGCGCGCACGCCAGCGTTTCGGGCGGGTGCGGGACCGTGATGAGGAATCGGGCCATGGTCCAGTGTCTCCTTTCGCGAGGGCCGTTCGGGCCTGAGTCCGGATGATACCCCGGGTCGGGTATCGGGACGTCCCCGGAAGTCCGCGCATCTCGCGCACCTGTCGCTCATGGATCGCCTCCACCGATCCACGCCGGAAGCTCGCGCAGATCGCGGAGTAGCGTGGCGCCCGCAGCCTCGAGCTCCGCGCCGTCACCCGCGGGCGCGTAGCCGAAGACGCGCATGCCGGCCGCGCGCGCGGCTGCGACGCCGGCGACGCTGTCCTCGACCACCACCGTTCGCTCGGGCCGTGCGCCCATGCGCGCGGCGGCGTGGAGGAACAGGTCCGGCGCGGGCTTCCCGTGCGTGACCTCGGATGCACTGAACATCCGTCCCTCGAAGCGTTCGAGCAGCCCGGTCCGTCCGAGCGTGCAGCGCATCTTCTCCGGCTCGCCGCTCGAGGCGACGCAGTAGGGCACGCGCAGCCGGTCGAGCGTCTCCTCGATGCCCGGCATGGCGTCGAGGTCGGCCCGGAACTCCTCGAACGTCTGCGCCTGGACTTGCTCGGTGAAGTCCGGCGGCAGCGCGCGGCCGAGCCGGGCCTCGACGATCTCGATCGTCCGCGGGAAGGTCAGCCCGAGGAACGTGCGGTGCACCTCCTCATCCGCCATCCGTAGGCCTTCCGCGCGCAGCGCCGCGCCGAGCACGCGTGTGGCGATCGGCTCGCTGTCCACGAGCACGCCGTCGCAGTCGAAGATCACGAGCTGGGTGCCGCCGGGCGAGGCCTCAGCCATGAATGCGCGAGATCGCTGCCGCGAGATCGAAGTCGAGCTGCGTCAGCCCGCCTGCATCGTGGGTCTGGAGCTCGATCGTCACGCGGTTGTAGACGTTCGACCAGTCGGGGTGGTGGTCCATGCGCTCGGCGACGAGCGCGACCCGGGTCATGAACGAGAACGCCGCGGTGAAGTCGTCGAAGCGCAGCTCCCGGCGCAGCTTGCCCGCGGCGAGCGTCCAGCCCGGGAGTTCGCTCAGGCGGGTCCGGACTTCGTCGTCGCCGAGCTTCTTTCGAGAGGTCATTTCCGCCTCCATGCGTGTGTATATTCTAGCCATGTCTGCCGAGGAGCCGGCCTGCGGCCTGTCCCACGCGGCCGCGGCGCTCGCGACGGCCCGCCACCCGAGCCTCGCGCTCGCCGGGGAGGCGCTGCCCGAGCCGACGCTCGGCGACACGGTCGAGCGCGAGGGCGCCCTCGGCCTCCCCGAGTTCGCGGTCCAGGCCCTGCGCGCGCTGGCCCTGCTCCACGACCTCGGGATCGCGCACGCCGCGCTCGTACCGTCGAGCCTGCGCGTGCGCTCGACGCCGCGGCTCGGTGCGCGGATCGTGCTGCTTCCAAAACCCGCGCCGACGGACCTGGCCGGCGTCGCAGCCACGCTGCCCTTCGTCGCGCCCGAGACCCTCGACGGCGCCCCGTGGGGCCCCGCTTGCGATCTCTACGCGCTCGGCGCCGTGCTGTTCCACGCTCTGCACGGGCGGCCGCACGTACGGATCGATGCCGATCTCGGCCGCGCGCGCGCGGCGATTCGCGCGGGGCGACGGTCCCGCCCGGCCGCCCCTCCCCGCACGCCAGCGGGCCTGGCCGAGTGGATCGAGCGCTTGCTCGAGGTCGATCCCGCAGGACGACCGGCCTCGTCCCGCGAAGCGCTCACCGCGCTCGCCGAGGCGACGGGGCTCGACCTCACGGCCGAGACGCCGGCCGGGCGCGCCGCCCGGCTCGCCTCGGGGCGACCGCCCGGGCTCGAGCTCGAATGCGAGGAGATCTGGCGGCAGCTCGAGCGCGCCGACGGACCGCGGCTCGTGCTCGTGTCGGCCCCGCGCGGCGCGGGTGGGCACCGCGTGCTCGACTGGATCGCGACACGGGTCCGACTCGACCTGCGGTCGGACGTGGTCGTGCTCGACGGGCCGTGCGACGCCGCCGAGGCCGTGCGCCGCGCGCGCGCGCCCGGGGCCAAGCGCCTCGTCGCGCTCGTGCCACCGCGACGATTCGGCGACGATCCGTGGTCGGACGTGCGCGTCGTGCGCCTGCGTCCGCTCGACCGCGAGATCCTGCGCTCCGTGCTGACGCGCGCGGGAGACGACGACCGTGCGAGCGAAGCGCGTGCGGCCCGCCTGCGCGAGCGATCCGCCGGTCGCTACGACGAGGCCGCGCTGCTCGCAGCGCTCGGGCGCGGAGGACGGCGCGGCGCGGGTCCCGACGTTGGCGAGCTCGTCGCGATGCTGTCGCCCGCGGCGTGTGGGCTCGCCGCTCTGCTCGCGGACCTCGGTGTTCCGCTCCCGACAGCCGAGGCCTCGCGCCTCGCCGGGCTCTCGCCCGAGGTGGCGGATTCGGCTGCGGCTGAGCTCGCGATCGTGGGTTGGCTCGACGTGCGGGACAGGACATGGGACGCGCGTGTCCCGCGGCTCGCACGACGCGCTCTGCCCACGCTCGTCGCCGACGTGGCCCAGCGCCTCCGCGATGCCGTTAGCGGGCTCGCCGGATCGGGCGAGGAGGCGCTCAAGATCCGCATGCTCGTCGCCGCGGGTGACCTCGACCGCGCGGTCGCGCAGGCCAAGGAGAGCAGCGGCCGCAGCCTCGAGCAGGGCCGGCCGGACCACGCGGCCGAGCTGCTGCGCCTCGCGCGGGGCGCGGTTCCGCGCCGCGACCCGCGTCGGGCCGAGCTACGACTCCTGCACGGCCGTGCGCTGGCACAGGCCGGCCTGTTGCGAGCCGCCTGGCCAGCGCTTGCGACCTCGCCCGACGAGCAGCGCCGAGTCGGTGCCGCGCTCCGCGCGATCCCGCGCGACCTGCCCGAGCCGCTGCCTCCTGGCGACCACCGTGCCGAGGCCTGCGCTCGTGCGCGGCGGGGGGCGCGGATGCTCGTCGAGGGAAGGCTCGACCTGGCGCTCGGCGAGGCGCAAGCGATCGACGACTTCGCACGCGTCGCCGACGATCGCTTGCTGCGCTCGATCGCCGCCGCGGTGCGCGGGCACGTTCTGCTTCTGTCCGGCCGCGCGAGCGACGGCGGCGCAGCGCCCCTCGACTGCGGGATCGATCCGGATTGGCGCGGCGGGCGGGCGAGGATCGGCGAGGCCGCGTGCGCATTGCACGAAGGAGCGTCGGAGGAGGCCGCGCGGATCGCGCGGGCCGCCGCCGCGGCGGCGGACGATCTCGACGCCCCGGGAGAGGCGGCGGAAGCCTGGGCCGTCGTGGCCCGGGCCTCGGCGCACGATCCCGAGCTCGCCGCTGCGGCGTGCCGCGCGGGGCTCGCGCGGCTCGAGACCGCTCTCACGCGCATCGCGGATCTCGCGTTACGGCGCGGGTTCTCGGACCAGGCCCGCTTCGCGGGCCTGCGCGAGCGTCCGGCGAGCCTCGCGGTCGTCGACCGGCGCCTGCTCGCGATCTACGAGATGATCCGCCGGCTGAACTCCGCGACCGATCCCGAGGCGCTGTTGCCCGCGATCCTGGCCATGGCCCTCGAGGTCGTGCGCGCCGAGCGCGGCCTGATCCTGCTCTTCGCACCCGACGGTTCGGTGCGCGTGCGCGTGGCCCGGCAGCTCGAGAACGAGACGCTGGCCGACGCCGAGACGTTCAGCCGCGGCGTCGTGGCCCAGGCCGCGGCGGGCCGCGCCGTCCTGGCCTTCGACGCGCTCGGCGACGATCGCTTCGCCGATCTCCGCAGCGTCAGCCTCTACGGCATCCGCTCGCTGATGTGCGTGCCGTTGCGCTCGCGCGGGACGCTCGTCGGCACGGTGTACGTCGACCACCGCGGCGAGCGCGGCCGTTTCGACGCCGACGACCTGCGGTTCCTCGAGGCCTTCGCCGACCACGCGGCGCTCGCGCTCGAGAACGTCCAGGCTCGCGCAACGCTGGCCCGCGAGAACCGCGAGCTGCGTGCCGCAGCGGTCGAGCGCGCGGGCCAGCACGGGCTCGTCGGGGATTCCGAGCCGATGCGGCGTGTGCTGGCACGGGTCCGCATCGTGGCGCCGAGCGATCTCCCCGTGCTGATCACCGGCGAGAGCGGCACGGGCAAGGAGCTCGTGGCGCGGGCGATCCACTTCCACGGTCCGCGCCGCGAAGAGCCGTTCGTGTCGGAGAACTGCGCCGCGTTGCCCGAGACGCTGCTCGAGGGCGAGCTGTTCGGTCACGTGCGCGGCGCGTTCACGGGCGCGGAGCGCGAGCGTGCGGGGCTCTTCGAGCAGGCGGATCGGGGAACGCTGCTGCTCGACGAAGTCGGGGACATGCCGCCGCGCATGCAGGCGCAGCTGCTGCGCGTGCTCGAGACCGGCGAGGTCCGGCGGGTCGGGGGCGAGAAGACGCGCCATGTCGACGTGCGCGTCCTGGCCGCGACGCACCGCAACCTCGAGCTGGCCGTGCGATCCGGCGCGTTTCGCGCCGACCTGCTGTACCGCCTGCAGGTGCTGACCGTCGAGCTGCCGCCGCTGCGCGAGCGGCCGGGCGACGTGCGCCGGCTGGTCGAGTTCTTCCTCGAGCGCATGGCGCGCGAGCGCGGTCGCACGGCGCCGCGGATCTTGCCTGCGGCGCTCGAGCGGCTCGAGCGCCACGGCTGGCCCGGCAACGTGCGCGAGCTGGCCAACGTGGTGTCGCGTGCGGCCGTGCTCGCGGGGGATGGACCGATCACGCTCGAGCTGCTCGACGGCGATCCGGCGCTCCGCGCGAGCGGCCCGGGCCGGTCCGGGGAGGCCGGGAGCCCGGAGCCGCTGGCCGCGAGCGAGCAGCGCGTCATGCGCGAGGCCCTGCGTGCGGCGGGCGGCAACCGCGCCCGTGCCGCGCGCCTGCTCGGCATCTCTCGCGCCACGATGTACCGTCGCCTGCGCATGCCGGGGTCAGGTCTCGAATCTTGAGGTCGTGGCCGCCACGACCTCAAGATTCGAGACCTGACCCCCAAAACGTGACCCCTTCACTTCCAGAACGCGTCGTTCTTGCGCTGGTCGACCGGCAGCACCAAGGCCTCGGTGATCCGGCTGTCCCGGATCTGCAGACGCAGCGCAAAGTCCATCGCGAGCGTCTTGCGCCCGCGCCGCGCGTCCACGTGGTACCAGATGATCGCACCGTCCTCGCCGAGGTAGACGGAGACGAGCGACGATTGCAGGCGGTCGACCGACTCCCCCGCGCTCGCCAGGTAGTCGAGCACGCCGGCGTGCCCGCGATACTCCCCGGCTCGCGGATGGTGGCCCACGGAGCGCCACACCACATCCTCGGCCAGCAGCAGTCGGATCGTCTCGGCGTCGCTGTCGGCCACGGCGGTCCACAGCGTCCGCGCGAGCGCAACGTGCGGATGGTCGACGAGCATCGGGCGCCTCCGCTCGCGGGGCCGCACCTCGTGGGCTCGGGGCCGGCCGCGACCGGTCCTTTATACCAGAGTCCCCGGCTAGCGCGGCGCCAGGCCGAGCTCGGGGCCGACGGGGCGCAGCGCGTCGAGGACGAACGCGATGTGCTCGTCGAGGTCGACGCCGAGCGCCGCGGCCCCGTGCGCGATGTCGTCGCGCGACACGCTCGCCGCGAAGCCCTTCGACTTGAGCTTCCTGCGCACCGACTCGACTCGCACCGACTCGAGCGAGCGATCCGGGGCCACCAGGGCGCAGGCCACCAGGAACCCACACAGCTCGTCACAGGCGAACAGGGCCTGCTCGAGCGAGGATTCACGGGCCACGCCGGAGTAGCCGGCGTGGGACAGGATCGCGCGACGGAACCAGGCGGGATATCCGCGCGCAGCGAGGATCTCGACGCCCCGGAACGGGTGGTCCTCGGGCGTGGGCCAGCGCTCGTAGTCGAAGTCGTGCAGCAGACCCACGAGCCCCCACGTATCCGGGTCGCCGCCGAGCTTCCCGGCGTAGGCGCGCAGAGCGGCCTCGACGGCCAGCGCGTGCGTGATCAACCCGGGCTTCGTCGTGTACTCGCGGAGCAGCGTCCACGCGTCGTCCCGCGTCATGCGCCCCCGGGCCGATGGCTCGCCCACTCGACACCTCCCACTGCGCCGATCGTTGCGTTACGATACCCGGACCGCGACTGCCGCGCACTCGGCCGCGGAGACGGGAGGCCGCGTGGACATCGTCGATCCGGCCGTCGACCGCTACCTGCGCGATCTGGCGAGCCCGCGCGACCCGATCCTGCGCGAGATGGAGCTCGTGGCGGCCGAGCGCGACTTCCCGATCGTCGGGCCGATCGTGGGCCGCCTGCTGCAGCTGCTGTGTCGCGCGATCCGCGCGCGCCGCGTGATCGAGCTCGGCTCGGGCTTCGGCTACAGCGCCTACTGGCTCGCGCGCGGAGTCGGGCCCGCCGGGCGCGTCGTGCTCACCGAGCGTAGCCCGGAAGAAGGGGCCGAGGCCCTGGAGTACCTGCGGCGCGGCGGGCTGGCCGAGCGCGTCCAGCTCGAGATCGGCGACGCGCTCGAGGTGATCGAGCGCATCGGCGGCGAGTTCGATCTCGTGTTCAACGACATCGACAAGGCCGACTACCCGCTCGTGTTCGACCGGGCGGCCGCGGCGCTGCGTCCCGGCGGGCTGCTCGTGTCGGACAACATGCTGTGGTTCGGGGCGGTGCTGGACCCGGAGGACAACGATGCCGAGACGCGCGGGATTCGCGAGCTGACGCGACTGCTCCACGAGTCCGACGAGTTCGACACGGTGCTGCTGCCGATTCGCGACGGCGTCACCGTCTCGACCTACCGTGCCTGATGCGCCCCTTCGTCTACGTCAACATGGCGATGAGCGTGGACGGCAAGATCACCTCGGCCCGCCGCGAGGTGCCGGAGCTGACCTCCGCGCACGACCGCGAGCAGATGGACCGCCTGCGCGCCGAGGCCGATGCGATCCTGGTCGGTGCCGGAACGGTGCGGGCCGACGACCCTCCGCTCCACGTGCGCTCCGCGGCAATGGCGGGCTACCGCCGCTCGCTGGGCAAGCCCGCGGGTCTCGATCGCGTGCTGGTGAGCGCTACCCTCGATCTCGAGATCCAGTCGCGCTTCTTCGACGAGACCCACGGCGGGCGGCGCATCGTCGCGACGGTGGAGGACGCGCCGACCGAGCGCGCTCGAGCTTTCGCCGCGCGGGCCGAGATCTGGCGCGCGGGGCGCGGTCGGGTCGACCTGCGCGCGGTGCTCGAGCGCTTGCACGCGCAAGGGGTGGAGCGCCTGCTGGTCGAAGGGGGCGGCGAGACCAACTGGGCGCTCGCGCAGCAGGATCTCGTCGACGAGCTGCACGTTACGATCGGACCCTGGCTCCTCGGCGGCCGGGACGCGCCGACGCTGCTCGAGGGAGCCGGTTTCGCCATGGCCGACCGCCGCGCGCTGCGCCTGACCGAGCTGCGGCGGATCGACGACGAGCTGTACCTGCGCTACGCCGTCGTGCGCTGAGCGCCGGAGGGCCACGGATGCCCGAACGCCGAGCAACCCGAGCCGGCGCGACAGGGCGCGCGACGCGTGCCTCCGCCGACCGCGTCGAGACGCCCGAGGCCAAGCGCGAGCGCGTGCGCTGCATCCTCCGCGAGCTGCGCCGCGCGTACCGTGAGGCCGACTGCGCGCTCGCGCACACGAACGCGCTCGAGCTGCTCGTGGCCACGATCCTCTCCGCCCAGTGCACCGACGAGCGGGTCAACCAGGTGACACCGGCCCTGTTCCGCCGCTTCCCCGACGCCCGGGCGCTCGCGGATGCCGACCAGCGCGAGATCGAGGAGTACGTGCGATCGACCGGGTTCTTCCGCAACAAGGCGCGGGCCCTCGTGACCCTCGGCCGGGCGCTCTCCGAGCGGCACGGCGGCGAGGTTCCCGAGCGCATGGAGGACCTGGTGCGGCTGCCCGGCGTGGGCCGCAAGACGGCGAACGTCGTGCTCGGCACGTGGTTCGGCCGTCCGGCGATCCCGGTCGACACGCACGTGACCCGCGTGAGCGGTCGCCTGGCGCTGACCCACGAGCAGGACCCGCTGAAGATCGAGGCCGACTTGCAGGCGCTGCTCGCCGAGTCGCAGTGGACGTTCGTTTCGCACGCGTTGATCTGGCACGGCCGTCTGGTGTGCCAGGCCCGCCGCCCGGCGTGCGAGCGCTGCACGCTCCGCGCGCACTGCCCGTTCCCGGCGCGCGCGTGACGGGCGACTGCGTCGCTGGAAAAGCGCGCAGGCGCGCGCTATGTTGCCGCGGTGGTAGGGGGTCGCATTGCCACCGCGGGAACGCTACGAGTCGATCAACGGGGAAGATCTGTACCGCATGCTCGCGCTGGGCACCCCCGTGTACCTGCTCGACGTGCGCACGCCGACCGAGTACGACGAGCGGCACATCCCCGGCTCGGCGCTGATTCCGTTGCACGAGCTCGAGCAGCACATCGCTGAGCTGCCGAACGGCGGGCGCCCGATCGCCGTGATCTGCGAGCAGGGCCTGCGCAGCGTGTCGGCCTGCCGGCTGCTGGCCGAGCACGACGTGGCGCCGCTGTACAACCTCGACGGGGGGCTCGACGCCTGGCCGGGTCCGGTCGAGCGCGGGCGCGAGGCGCACGGCCATGCCGCGCACCCGATCGCCCCGTCGTCGTTCCTCGTCGAGAACTTCGATCTGTTGCCCAAGGGATTCGCCCTCGACGTGGCGATGGGCGAGGGGCGCCATGCGATCTACCTGGCGACCCGCGGGTTCGACGTCGACGGCGTGGACGCCGATCCGCGCGCCGTGGCGCAGGCGCGTGCCGCCGCACGTCGGCTCGCCGCGCCGATCCGCGCGATCGTCGGGAACGTCGAGGACGGAACGTACATCCTGCCGCTCGAGACCTACGACCTGATCGTCGTGTTCGATTACCTCCACCGGCCGCTGTTCCACGACATCCGCGACGGGATCGTGCCGGGCGGCGCGGTGATCTACCAGACGTTCACGGTCGAGCAGCGACAGTTCGGCCCGCCGACCGATCCGGCGCACCTGCTGCGGCCGGGCGAGCTGCGCGAGGCGTTCGCCGACTGGGAGATCCTGCGCTACCACGAGACGACGGGACCTTCGCGCACCACCGGCCGCGTGCGGGCGGTCGCCGGCATCGTGGCGCGGAAGCCGCTCGACTGACGCGTCGGCGGTCAGCCGCCGATCTGGTGCATCGTGCGGGCGAGCGGCGCGCCCGGACCGCGGGCCAGGATCTCGAGCGCACCTCCCGGCCCCTTGCGCGCCAGCGCCGCGCCGATCCGCTCGCCGATCGTGGCATCCGACGCGCCCGAGCGCAGGGGCGTCCGCAGGTCGGTCTCGTCGTCGTCGTACAGACAGACCCGCAGGTGTCCGTCGGAGGTCAGACGCAGGCGGCTGCACGATGCGCAGAACGGCGCGCTGACCGAATCGATGAACCCGACCGTGCCGTGCCCGTCGCGGAAGCGCCAGCGCGTGGCCGGCGCGTGCGGGTCCTGCGCTCGAGCCTGCTCGAGCGGCCAGCGGGCCGCGATGCGCGCGCGAACCTCGTCCCCCGTCACCACGCGCGAGCGGCTCCACGTCCCGCCGTTCTCGAGCGGCATGAACTCGATGAAGCGCAGCTCCCAGCCCTCGGCCCGCGCCCGCTCGACGAGCGGCTCGATCTCGTCGTCGTTCATGCCACGCAGGACGACGGTGTTGACCTTGATCGGCGCGAGGCCGGCCGCGGCGGCTGCCCGGATCCCGTCGAGCACCCGGGCCAGCGCCGGTCGGCGCGTCATCCGCTCGAAGCGGGTCGGATCGAGCGTATCGAGGCTGACGTTGAGCCGTGCCAGACCGGCGTCGCGCAGCGCCGGCGCGGCCTCGCAGAGCAGCAGGCCGTTCGTCGTCAGCGACAGGTCGTCGAGCCCGTCGATCGCCGCGAGCCGCCGCACCAGGTCGGGCACGTCGCGGCGCACCAGCGGCTCCCCGCCGGTCAAGCGCACCTTGCGCACGCCGAGCCCCACGGCGATGCGGGTCAGGCGCTCGATCTCTTCGTAGCGCAGGAGCGAATCACGCGGCAGCCACAGTGGCTCCGCGGGCATGCAGTAGGCGCAACGCAAGTTGCACCGATCGGTCACCGAGATGCGGAGATCGTCGTGCACCCGGCCGAACCCGTCGCGCAGCATGGGACGAGTATAGACGCAGCCCGACGCGTTATACTCCGCGGATGGGCAAAGCCTACGAGGACGTGGACTTCCTGCACAGCCGGGACGCGCGGACCCTGCGCATCCTGGCCGAGTACCTCGAGCCGCAGGCGCGGTTCGCGCACTACAGCGTCACGGACACCGTGGTGTTCTTCGGCTCGTCCCGCGCGCTGCCGCCCGACGAGGCGCTGGCCGCGACGGCCGCGGCGCGCGCGCAGGGCGACGCGCGGCGAATCGAGATCGCCGAGCGCATCGCGGCGCTGTCCCGCTACTACGAGGACGCACGCACGCTGGCGCGCCTGCTGACCGAGTGGTCGAAGGGCCTGCGCCAGCCGTCGCGGCGGTTCCTGGTCTGCTCGGGGGGCGGGCCGGGCATCATGGAAGCGGCGAACCGCGGCGCATCGGAGGCCGCGGGCATCTCGGTCGGCCTGGGCATCAGCCTGCCCATGGAAGCGACGGCCAATCGCTACATCACCCGCGAGCTGGGGTTCGAGTTCCACTACTTCTTCATGCGCAAGTTCTGGTTCGTCTACCTGGCCAAGGCGCTGGTCGTCTTCCCGGGCGGGTTCGGCACGCTGGATGAGCTGTTCGAGCTGCTGACGCTGACCCAGACGCGCAAGATCGGCAAGCGCATGCCGGTCGTGCTCTACGGCCGCGCGTTCTGGGACGAGGTCGTCGACTTCGACGCCCTGGTGCGCTGGGGCACGATCGCGCCCGAAGATCTCGGCTTGTTCCAGGTCTGCGATTCACCCGGCGAGGCCTTCGGGTATCTCGAGAGCGAGCTGACGCGGCTGTATCTCGAGCCCGCGAGCGGTCCCGGGACCGAGTGACGGCCGGAGCCCGAACGGGTTGGCTTGGCCTCCTGCTCCTCGCCGTTGCCGTCGTGGTGCTCGGCTGGTGCCTCTACGCGCTCGATCCGCGGGCCCTGTGGAGCGTGGCCCGGCAGGCCAGCCCGACCTGGCTCGCGCTCTCGGCCGGGGCCGTGCTGGCGCGGTTCCTGATCTGGGGCCTCAAGTGGCAGCGCATGCTCGCTCGACGCGCGGCCGTTCCGTTCCTCATCGTCCTGCGGGCGATCCTCGCCGGCTCGTTCGCCAACCTGGTCACCCCGACGTTCAAGCTCGCGGGTGGGGTCGTGCGTGCGGCGGTCGTCTCGCGGCGCTGCGGCTGGGCCATGCTCGACGCGTGGGGCTACGCGGTCGCCGACCAGGGCACCAATGCCGTCGGCCATCTCGTGCTGTACGGCGTGGTGGCGCTGGCCGCCGCGCCGCACCTCGCCCCGGGAGCCATGCGAGCGGGCCTCGCCCTGTCCGGGTTGCTCGTCCTTGTGACCCTCGTCGGGTGCGTGGTCGTCCGACGCCCGATCTGGGCCTGGGCGCTCCGCCCGGCGCCGAACCGCATGGTCGCGAAGATCCTGCGACGCGACCCGCCGCGGCGCGACGAGGAACCCTATCTGGCCCGCGTGCTGCGCCCGCTCGTCGGGCCCGGAATCTCACGGCGGGACTGGGTGCAGGACATCGGGCTCGCGGCGACCTCGATCACCGCCGTGTGCATCGCCAACGTGCTCGTGCTGCGCGCGCTCGGCGTCGACGCTCCGTTCGCGGTCGTGGCCTCGGCCGTGCTGCTCTCGTATCTCGCGGGAACGGTCGCCGGGATCGGCGGGGGGCTCGGTGTCACCGAGGCCGCACTGGCGACGATCTACGGCCAGGTTGGGATGGCGCCGAGCACAGCCGCGGCGGGCGTGCTGTTGCACCGCGGCATGTTCTACGTGATCGTGCTCGGCGCGGGCGGGCTCGCCTTCGCCGCCGAGGGTCGAAACTACTTGCGGCGAAGCCCGCCTGGACGACCGGTCGGACCCAGCGCGTCGAACGGCGATTCGCCTCGGCTCTCGACTCCGTAGCCCTGTGCCGGGCCGAGGTGCCCGATGAGCTCCTCCGAGTCCAAGGTGAGAATTTCGGGTCGGATGTAGCTCTCGATCTTGCTCATGACCACAGTGCTCCGGGTGCATTCGAACGATACGAGGCCCTTGACGACCTGTCAACTCATTTTGTGAGTCACCTACCTCACCCGTTGATCAGCCAGCTGAGATTACAATTCTTTCCACAGGCCCACCGCGTTCATGCAGCACGTTCGCGGAGAATCTCGTTGCGGTCCCGCCCGCATGTTCTTATTGTTCTTACGTTTCGGCTGGAGTGACCGTGATCCGACGTACTTTCGCCGCCGTCGCGTTGTGCCTGTCGATTCTCGGGTCGCCCGCGCACGGCCAAGATGCCCCGGCTGCGCCGACGGATTTCCCGCGCTATCCCGCGATCGACGGGAACGTCCGGTTCTGGACCCGCGTGTACGGCGAATGGGGCTTGGGGCAGGTCGTGCTCCACGATGCGCGGCGCCCCGAGCTCATCTACGAGGTGGTCGCGCTTCCCGGGACGGTCGGGGAGCGATACAGCGACGAGCAGCGCGCGTTCATCGACGCGCGTGCGGAGTTCTGGCGCGCACGGCTGCGTGCCCTCGAGCAGACGCTCGCAGCGGGTCAGTCGCTCGACGAAGACCAGAAAGGGCTCGCGCTCCTCGTGACCACGAACGCCGGCTCGGAAGCCATCCGCGGCTCGGCCGACCGCGTTCGCACGCAGCGCGGCGTGCGCGAGCGGTTCCGGCGCGGCATCGAGATCAGTCGACGCTACGACGCCTTGATCCGCGAGGCTCTGCGAGAGGAGGGCGTGCCCGAGGATCTGGCGTTCTTGCCGCACGTCGAATCGTCGTTCCAGTCCCGCGCCGTGTCGTCGGCCGGCGCGGTCGGAGCCTGGCAGTTCACGCGCGCGGCGGGCCGGCGCTACATGCACGTCACGTCGGCGTTCGACGAGCGCCTCGACGCGGTGCTCGCGGCGCGGGGCGCGGCGCGCTACTTGAAGGACGCCTACGCCAAGCTCGGACAGTGGCCGCTCGCGCTCACGTCGTACAACCACGGCGTCGGCGGGATGGAGCAGGCCGTGGCCTCGCTCGGCGCGGATTACGAGCGGATCTTCCTCGAGTACCAGGGACGGTTGTTCGGGTTCGCCTCGCGCAATTTCTATTCGGAGTTCCTCGCGGCGGTCGAGGTGGCGAGCCACCCCGAAACCTACTTTCCCGAGGGACTGTCTCCCGAGCCTCCGCTGGACAACGATCGCGTGACGCTGGCACGGGCGACGTCGCCCCGCACCATGGCCCGCCGCCACGGGCTGCGTGTCGACGAGCTCGCCGCGCTCAACCCGGCGTGGACCGCCCGAGCCGTGCGCTCGGATCTGTCGATCCCGGCGCAGGCGACGGTCTGGCTCCCGCGCGGCACGCTCGCGGCGAGCCGCCCGAGCCCCGCGAGCCCGCCAGCCACGGAGCGGCGGGTTACCGAGTACGTCGTTCGAACCGGGGATACGCTGACTGCGATCGCCACACGATACGCGGTCGACGTCGCCGACTTGTGCCGCTGGAACGGCCTGAGCGAGGGATCGACCGCGATCCAGCCGGGGCAACGGCTCGTCGTCTCGGGCGAGCGCGCACCGTCCGCGCCCGACGGCGAGCACGTGGTCGGCGACGGCGAAACGCTCTCGACGATCGCTCGCTTGCACGGCGTGTCGATCGAGCAGCTCCGCGCGCTGAACGGCCTGGGACCGAACGACACGCTGATCCACGCCGGAGATCGCTTGGTCGTGCGCGGGACCGAGAGCGCAGCCACGGCAGCGCGGGACAGCGTGCACGTCGTGCGTCGCGGCGAGACGCTGCTGCGCATCGCCACGAGCTACGGCGTGCGGCTCGCCGACCTGCTGCACATCAACCGGCTCGACTCCCGCACGGTGATCCATCCGGGCCAGCGCATCGTGATCCCGTTCCTGCCCCGCTGAGCCGCACCATCCGGCCGCGTGGGCGCCCGTGCGCTATAGTCCCTGGCGCCTTGCCGCAACGAAGCCCGGTCCGTAGAGCGCCCGCCAGGCCGAGACGCCCCGCGGTCCGAACGCCGCGGCGCGCGATCGCGCCTGCCCCCAAGCTGCGCCCGGATCGCGCGGGTCCGCTCCGCGCCGAAATCCTCTGCGTCGGCCGCGCGCTCCTGCGCGGAGAGCTGACCGACCAGAATGCTCGGCCGATCGCCCGCGCGCTCCTCGATCGGGGTTGCACCGTCGATCGGATCACGCTCGTGGACAGCGCCGAAAACGCGGTGGCGGCGGCGCTCGGCGAGACGTTGCGGCGGAACCCCAACGTCGTCGTGACGACGGGCGGGCTCGGACCCGGGACGTGGGATCACACGCTGGTCGCGGTGGCGCGAGTGCTGCGGCTCCCGCTGACCGCGCATCCGGTCGCTCACGGTCAGATCGAGCGTGCGTACCGCCGGCTCCACGAGTCGGGTGCGGTCGAGTCGGCGGGGCTCAACCTGGGACGCGAGAAGGTCTGTCGCGTGCCGGTCGGCGCGACGCTCGTGCCGAACGCGCTCGGCATCGCGCCGGGCGTCGTCTGCCGCTTGACCGGAGGCGTCGCGGTCGTCTGCCTTCCCGGAGCGGGCAAGGAGCTGCGGGCGATGCTCGACGAGGCGCTGGCGGTGCTGACCGAGCTGGGTGGACGGATGAAGTTCACGCGGCGCGAGGTCGAGGCCTCGACGGCCGACGAAGCCGCGCTCGCGCCGATGCTCGAGCGCCTGGCCGAAGAGTTCCCCGACGTCCACGTGAGCACCCGGCCCGCAGCGTCGAAGGGGGGCAAGGCGATCGTGATCCTCGAGACGTCGGCCGCGACCGAGCAGCACGCGGAGTCGCACATCGAGCGCGCGTTCAAGCGCTTGCTCGCGCTGGCCAGCGGCAGTCGCTGACGGACATGCTCCGCTCGTCCGGCCGCACCGCGTGCACCGGCCTCCTGCTCGGATCGGCGAGCCTCCTGCTCGGGTGCCGACCTGATCTCGTCGTGCGCGCGGCGACGCGGGTATTTCACGACGGCGGCATCGAGCGCCGGGTCGAGCTGCACGGGCGCCCCGCGGATCCCAAGGAGGAGATCGGCAAGGACTGGCTGGCCGAGACGGTCGGTCTGCACCTGGCGCGGCCCCAGGACTGGGACCGCGTCGAGGTCGAAGCCGACCGTGTGCGGGCCTGGGGCTTCTTCGCCCGCGCGGAAGACGTGCCGCCGGCGTTCACCTACCGCACGGGTCACCGCGAGCGTGACGAGCGATCGCGCACCTCGGTCGAGATCGAAGAGCGTGCGTTGCTGCGGCGGTTCGCCTATCGCGAGGAGCACGGCGATCCGTTCAGCCCGGCCGAGGCCGCAGCGGCGATCGACCGGCTCCTCGACCTCGCGTCCGAAGCATTCCAGCGCGAGGTGGCGCGAGACCTCGGCGAGGGGGTCGATCCGCGGCGGGCCGTGGAGCGCCTGCGCTCCGACCTGCGCGCGATCGTCGTGCCGGTGCTCGTCGAGCCGCGCACCCGGAGGGTCCCGGAGACGGAGGCGGAGAAGCGCGAGCGCTGGACGGCGCTGCTCCGCGAGCGCGGAGCGCCGGTGGCCGCCGCCGCGGAATCGGAGGATTTCTGGGAGCTGCAAGCGCCGGACCTGCTCGAGTGGTCGCGTGCCCGGCTGGCCGAGTCGCTCTCGACCCCCGACCGCCCGATCGGACCCGAGAGCCTCGCCTTCTGGCCCGCGGGCCAGGACTGGTCCGAGGACCTGACCGCGATCGCCGAGCGGACCTGGGGTGACTCCAGCGGGCTCGACACGCTCGTCGAGGACGAGCTCGACGCGATCGAAGGCTACTTCGGCAACGCGGGCTCCCCGCGCGTGCGGTTCGAGGTGCGGGTCGAGCTGCCGGGCACGCTGCTGCGCACGAACGGCACGCCCGACGGCGACGCCACGATCTGGCTCGTGCGGGCCGAGGATCTCGTGGCGGGCGATACCGTGCTCGAGGCCACGTCGGTCGAGACGCTCGACGAGCCGTTGTCCGAGATCGGCGCGCGCAAGGTGTTCGACCGCGCCGAGCTGCTGCAGCTCACCGATCTGCTGTGGGAACGCGATGCCGCGGGCGTGCTCGCCGGCTTGCTGGTCGAAGCGCGCCGTGTCGGCCATCTCGGCCCGTTGCGCGACGTCGACCGCATCCCGGACGAGTGGGAAGCGGCGGCTCGGGAGCTGTCCGACCTGCTAGCGGTTACCCGACCGCCGGCGATCGGCGGCCTGCTCGGCGCCGAGCCGCTCGAGCCCGACGGAGCCGTGGTCGGTGAAGCACATCGCCTCGGCGATCGCACGGTGACCGGCTTCCTCCGCGATCAGCCGGTGCAGTGACTGGCACACGCGCCGGTACGAGGCGTGACCCTGGGGCGCGGTGCGCAGCTCGATCACGTGCAGGGCCTCGCGTGCGTTCAGCTCCAGGTAGAACCGGATGCGATACGCCATCGGCACGACGTAGCTCGCCACGAGACCGAGGCCCGCGGCGCACAACCGCTCGTGCACCTCGGCCGTGCGGTCCATCACGCGGGCCCAGTCTCCCAGGGCCCCCGCCTCCTCGACCGCTTCCGCCGCGAGCCAACCGTGGCGCGGCGTCAGCGGCTGCCACTCCACGGTCAACATGCGGTGGCGCTGGAGGTCGCGAAACGCGCCGTAGTCGGTCAGGACGTCGAAGCGATACCAGGCGCGCTCGAACGCCCGTCCGGGCTTGTGCCGGCGATTCGCGCGCTCGCCCACGTACGCCCGCAGCACACGGGTCCGCTCCTCCGCGCTCATCGCCCGCACCCGCTCGAGGAGCTGCGTGTCGGGCAGCTCGCACGCGGCGTAGAGCGCGGCCGCCACGACTTTGACCTCGCCCTCCGGATCGTGGTCAGCGAGCACGACGTCAGGCTGCGGCGTGGGACGGACCCCGGCCAGGAGCTCCCGGGCCACGCGCTCGGTCCCCTCGCGGGTCTCCCGCAGATAGCGCGTCCAGCGCACACCACGCTCCTCGACGTCGACCCGCCGCAGGAACGCTGGGATCACCTTGCGCAGCTCGACGAGCATGCGCTGGGCGACCTCGCGCGCCTCGGCCAGCGGGTGCGCCCGCATCCGCAGCAGCAGCGCCTCGTAGGCCTGCCCGGTGCCGTGGATCCCGACGTTGGCCAGGGTCGCGGCGGGCAACAGACCGCGCAGGGCGTCGAGCGCCTTGGCGCGAATCGATCGCTTCCACGCACCGGGGGAGGAGTCGCCCTCGCGCGGGAACGCGCGCGCGTAGTGCTCCTCGAGCCGCGGCAGCCACGCCGCGTAGGTCGCGAAGGCATCGTCGAGCGCAGCCTCGTACGCTTCGCGGAGCTCGGGCGCCTCGATCTCCGCGGGAACGTGGTAGCGGAAGCGCCCGCCCGGACGGTCCGTGTAGGGCACGTAGCGCGTCGACTGCTCCAGATAGGCCATCAGCCGGCCCCACTCGAGCACCTTGGTCAGCACGTTCGAGACGTCCTCGCAGGCCAGATGCACGCTGCCCAGCTGAGCCACCGAGTCGTCGCCGTATTCGAGGAACACGCGCTCGTAGAGCTGCTCGGCCCGCTCGACGCCGACCAGCACGGGCGCCACGGGCACCTCCGCGACCTGACCCGCGAACTCGTCGAGGAACAGCCGGCGCAGCGACTTCGCCGAGCGCGAGTAGCGGGCGAACAGCGCGCCCTTGACCACCTCGGGCAGGTTGACCAGGGCGAACACGGGACCGTCGAGGTCGGTGAAGTACGGCCGCAGCGCCTCGCGCTCGGCCGCGCTGAATCGCTCGGTCGGCGGGGCGTTCTTCATACCACGAGCCGCTCGCGCCATCTGCGCCGCAGCTCCTCGGCGTTCGCGTCGAAGCGCGAGGCCAGCGGCGCCGGGGCGAGGCGCAGCGCCATGTCGGCCACGACCGCGACGTAGGGCGCAAGACGCGAGTCGGCGAGCAGCGCACGGCCCGTCGGCTCGTAGGCCACGATCGGCACGACGACGAACGCGGCGAAGAGCGTTGCGCCGAGGAGGCCGAGCGCGCCGCCGCCGAGCCGGTCGACCCACCCGAGCTTCACGGCCTGCACGAGGCGTCGCACGAGCCAGGCCACCAGGCCGGCCACGAGCATGATCCCGAAGAAGATCACGACGTAGGCCAGGAAGCCTCGGGTCTCGGGTCCGGCGCCGAAGCTCGGCATTTTCGCCGCGAGCGCGTCGTGGTACTGCGCCGCGACCACGAACGCGGCCAGCAGGGCCACGAGGCCGATCAGGATTCGCACAAGGCCATTCAGCAGACCGAGGAGCAATGCCACGGCGCCGAACACGAGCAGCGCGATGTCGAATCCGTTCATGGCCGGCGTGCGATCCTACTTCCCCTGGAACGTCCGCTCCTGCTCGATCTGCAGCAGCATCTGGGGCGTGATGTCGCCCGTCGGATAGTTCCCGGAGAAGCAGGCGTGGCACATGCGCTCGATCTCGGGCCGGCCCTCGCGCACGGCGCCGATCAGGTCGTCGAGCTCCTGGTACACCACGGCGTCGGCGTCGATCCAGCTCGCCACCTCGTCCGGCGTCCGGTCGCGCGCCACGAACTCGCGCCGCGTGCTCATGTCGATGCCGTAGACGCACGGATGGACGAGCGGCGGCGCCATCGAGGCGAAGTACACCTTGGCCGCGCCGGCCGCGCGCGCCAGCGCTACGATCTGTCGGCTCGTGTTGCCACGCACGACCGAGTCGTCGACGACCAGCACGCGCCGGCCGCGGAACTCTTCCGGGATCGCATTGAGCTTGCGGCGGATCGAGGTCCGTCGCTCGCCGTCGCCGGGCATGATGAACGTCCGCCCGACGTAGCGGTTCTTGACCAGGCCCTCGCGGTACGGCAGCCCCAGCTCGTCGGCCAGCGCCAGCGCGGAGGTGCAGGCCGAGTCGGGCACCGGGATCACGACCTCGGGGTCGAGGCCGGCCTCGCGGACGCGCCGGGCCATGCGCCGGCCCATGCGCAGCCGCGCCTGGTGCACCGAGATGCCCTCGAGGTAGCTGTCCGGCCGCGCGAAGTAGACGAACTCGAACACGCACGGGTGGTGGTTCGGCTCGGCCAGCGCCTCGACGTGAATCTGGCCCGTGGTGTCGATGAACAGCGCCTCGCCCGGCGGCCGCGGCGGCAGCGTTTCGTAGCCCATCGCGGTCAGCACGACGCTCTCCGAGGCCACGGCCCAGGCGATGCCGTCCTCGTCCTCGCGGCGCCCGACGACGATCGGCTTGATCCCGTAGGGGTCGCGGAACGCGAACAGGCCGTGCCCGGCGACGAAGCCGACGACGCTGTAGGCCCCGCGCACGCGGCGATACACCTCGCGCACGCCCGCGTGGTACGCCTCGAGCGTGAAGCCGTCGTGCCCCGCGCGCGCCATGCCGTCCGCGAACACGTTCAGCACGACCTCGACGTCGCAGCCCGAATAGAGGTGGCGCAGGCTCTCCTGGGCCAGCTCGCCGCGCAGATCGTCGTAGTTGGCCACGTTGCCGTTGTGGGCCATCACGATGCCGAACGGGAAGTTGACCGTGAACGGCTGCGCGTCCTCGCCGCCGCCCGAGCCGACGGTGGGATAACGAACGTGGCCCACTCCGATCGGACCGCGCAGGCGCTCGATGTTGGCCGCGGAGAAGATGTCGCGGACCAGGCCCTCGCCCTTCTTGATGTGGAAGCGCGCGCCGTCGTACGTGATGATACCGGCGGCGTCCTGGCCGCGATGCTGCACGGCGAGCAGGCCGTCGTAGATCTCGTGGACGGCCGACTTCGAGCCGATCACCCCGACGAAGCCGCACATGGCGCGTTTCTCCGCTGCTCGACCCGGGCATGGTAGCACCCGAGGGCCCGTAGTAGGCTTGTCCCTGTGACATCCGCCGAGGCCGAAAAGCAGCTCAAGGGCTTCATCGCCAAGTTCGAGGCGAAGCACCAAACGCTGATTCGGGCCCTGCGCAAGGCGCTGCGCAAGCGATTCCCCACTGCCTACGAGCTGGCCTACGACAACTACAACTTCTTCGTCGTCGGTTACGGGCCGACGGAACGCCCGTCGGACTGCATCGTCTCGATGGCCGCCGGAGCGAAC